>ERZ724505.1638-NODE-1638-length-11983-cov-8.559524_pt1 | contig 11983 bp, 15 predicted proteins | sample MGYA00376038_ERZ724505 | MGnify/ENA primary metagenome ERZ724505 (study PRJEB28724, sample SAMN07190884) | wastewater metagenome | isolation source: effluent of sewage treatment plant in Hong Hong | place: Hong Kong | collected 2016-03-17 ... | reverse complement strand
CCATGAAGGACAGGCCGTACGGCGGGTCCGTCACCACCGCATCCACGCTCGCGTCCGGCATCCCGCGCAGGACTTCCAGACAGTCCCCGTGTATCACTTCCCATGTGCTCACGCCTTCACCTTTTATTGAGCCATCGCGGGGGCGTAATCGCTCTGCATCTGGCCCTGGCGTGTGTCGGCCCCCTTGCTCTGCTGCTGGGCCAACTGCTGCACCGCCTGGCCAAACGCCGCCGCGTCCTGCGTCGGGTAAATCTTGGCGAGTTCCGGCCATTCCCAGGCATCCGCCAGCGCGTTGATCGCGCCAGCCGGATCGCCACCCGTGGCCACCACGTTCTGAACAAATGGGATGATCTGACCAAGCAACTCCACGATGGAACGCTGCCGCATCCGCGGGTCCATCGGCGTCTTGCTCGATGTGACGGCCTTGTAGACCAGCGATTGGCTCGCCAAGTCCTCGCCCACCGTCATGCTGGCGTCGTCGAGGATGACCACACTCTGCCCGTTGGGGAGCGGGATCGGGATTTGGAGCGGCTGCTTGGGCAGGGCGTTGACGTACCACGCGACGCGGGCAACCACGTCCGACAGGGCCTTGTCACGCCGGGCGCGCCATGAGCCGAACACGATGTTCGCGTTTCCGGCCTTGATGGTGTCGCCGGTCGCGGTGTCGGCGCCCGAGTTCACGCCCTTGGCTTGGAGCACGCTGGGGCCGAAGCGGTTGACCAGGGCGGTGGCGAACCCATACGCCTGCACCACAGGCTCGGTCATGCCGCCCATGGTGATTTCGTTCACGCTGCCGGGGTTGCCGGGGATCGCCATGTCCGTGCGGCGGTCCATGATGTGGGCGATGGTCTGCTTCGCCTCCTGGCTGTAGAGAAGCTTCCGGCGCGCGGTCCAACCCTCTTCCACGGCGCGGGACGCCAGCGCCGCCGCGGCAATGTGGGCGTCCATGAGGACCGATGCGGGGCTGACGGGTTGCAGCGAACCGGGCGAGAACATGAGCGCCAGCGGCACGTACATCGAGTCCTGTTCGGGCCCAAAGTGCTCGTATGGCTCGATCAGGAACCCGTCGTGGTTGTCGTCGTAGTGCGGCATGGTCGCGCAGTAGCGCTTGCCCATGTGCTGGATTTCGATGTCGATGAGCTCGATCAGGTCGGTGGTGAACAGTTCGTCGCTGCGATCCACGCCCTGGCACCGATCGGTCTGCCAGAACGCTGGCAGTTTGGCGATCCAGTCCCGCGTTTCGACCGGGGACATCTCGAGCAGCATGGTGCGGTCGACGAGGTAGCGGTCGGCCACGTACTGGGCGCGGTGCAGGTCGCCGCCGCACAGGGGGTCGGGAATCCAGTTGTCGACGGGGACGCGGGCCAGATAGGGCTGGCCGGGCTTGTACCGCTGCGATCCGAATGGCTGCGGCATGGTCGGGTCCATGAGCCGCATGCGCTGGATGCCGACTCCGAGAATGGCGTCGAGGATGAACTCGCACGCCCGCTCCTCCATTCCAGTGTCCTCGGCGATGACCTGCATTCGCGCGCTGAGGATCTGGGCGGGCAGGTGGTCCTGTCCGGGCCTGGGCTCGGCTTTCGGTGTGAACCCGTCGGCGGTCAGGTGGGCGAGGTACGTGCGGGCCATTTCGCCGAGTGGCGAATCGGGCTGCATTCCCTTGAGAGCGTTGGGGATGTGCGGCCCATCGAGGATGCCGTTCAGCCCGGCAAGGTCGCCGTATTGGACGTGGTGACGCCCGACGTACTCGCCGACGGCCCGCCGCTGAAAGTCGCGCATGGCGACGATGGTGGTGTGCTTATCCGCTCGCTCGATTGCCCGGCGGATTCGGTCAAAGTCGAGGTTTGCGAATGAGGACACAGCGCGGCTCCCGCCGCTCGCTGGTGCCCACAGTATAGCATCCGGTGAGAATGAGTCTCAAGAAAAGCGATCGCGTCACTGCGCAGGGGTCACTTCTTCCATCTTTCGTCCATCATGCGATCGAAGTCGGTCTTTGGGCTCTCGCGGATCTTGAACCCCGCGCCACGCGGGGCAAGCCGCGTCACGTCACGCAGCGGGTTCTCTCGCGCGTGCTGGGCCGCCCTTGCGTTCATGGCCTCGCGCTGCTTGTGCGCCTCGTCCTGGGCGTCGAGGAACCGCTCATATGCCTGCTGGTCGGTAATGGGTTCCGTGCCCAGCGTGACGGCCAGCGGCTTGGGGAGCATCGAGCCCGCAGCCTGCGCGAGCAGCGTGGTTGGCGCTGGCGGCTTGGGCTCGTGGACGTTCTCGTAGTCCAGCCGCTTCATGTGCGGGGATGGAGTGGTCATTCCTCGTCCTCTCTTGGCAAATGACCAATGAGGCGGGCGCCGCGGGTCTTGCGGCCTTTGTATTCGGCCCCGCTGTCGTAGATAGTCCGCGTGTGGATTGGTCCCAACGCTTCCCGCAGTTCCGTGAGCGTCAACTTCTTGCAGTTGGCGCAGAACTTCTCGCCGTCGATCGGCGGCACATTGCCGCACCGTTTGCACATCCGTTGTGCTGCGACCATGGGCTACTCCTGCTTTCATTCTACCCGCCCATGAGCGCGCGGTAGTAGTCGCCGACCTCCTTGTGCGCAACTTCCCCGCTGAACGGATCGACCGCCAATTCAAGATCCGTCGGGGCCATCTGGTTCAGAATCCGCAGCAGCGCCACCCGCGCCAACACCCGATCCGCCCACGTTGCCCGCAACTCCGGCATCTCCGATACCTGCACATGCTCCGCCCGCGTCGCCGTCCACCGATACGCCAGCGCTTCGGCCCGCGCCCGCTGGCCCGGATCTTCAAAGTGTCGCCCCTCCCATGCCACCCGCAGGTCCAATATCGCGTCGTTCAACTCCCGATCCGACGGTTTCCACCCCTCTCGCCCACCAGAAACGGGCAATTCGTACCCGATCAACTGACCCGCCATGTAGAGCCCAGCCGGGGTATGGGCCAGCACGCACACCGACTCGGGCTTGTACCACAGGGCCAGCCCAACCACCGCCCGCACCGCGTCGGCGCTCGGGATCGACATTTCCGCCACCACCCGCCGGTTCTCGACCTCGGCCACGACCGCGAACGTCCGCACCTTGCCCTCGCCGGCGGACACGCCGATCGCGTACCTGGCCCTTCGCTGGGGCTCCTGGTAGATCGTGACGGGTCCGGGCATCTTGGGCACCATCGACACCGCCTCGCGCTTCCCGCTCGCCAAAGCCACGTCCAGCTCCATGCCGCGGGGTGCCGCGAGCACGATGTCACACGACCGCTCGGGCAACTGGATCGGCTCTCGCATCGCCTCGCGCGGGAATACCGAGACGTGCCCAACCCCCTCCATGCCCATCACCATGTACCGCAGGGCGTCGCAGGCGTGGTCGTTCTTCTTGACCACCTTGCCGGTCTTGGGGTCGTAGCCGTACCCCTCGATTTCACCGATCGTCTTGACCATCCGCGAGTCGAAGAACAGGCGATCTGCCTCGATCATCGCACGGGTTGCGGCGATTCCGTCCTCGATCGCCTTATTTGCCAGCGTGACCTCCATGCCGTCGGCCCGCATCGCGCCGATGAAGTCCGCCGCCGCGGAGTCGCAGACGATCTTGGCAATGGGCACATCGAAGGCGTTGGCGATCTGGACCAGTTCACGCACCGCGCCAAGCCGCATCCGCTCGGTCATGCCCGGCCCGTACCGCTCGGCGACGAGGAACACCCGCCCGCTTGTGTCCTCGAACGCCAGCAGCGCCGCAAATGCCGCCGCGTACCCGTCGTCGATGCCGATCCAGGCCCGTTTCCAGTCCCGGCGCCCACGCACCTCGACGATGTGCTTGGAACGGTCCCAGCAGCCGTAGACCAGCCCGTCCGCGGCGACCCACTTCCCCAGCACGTACCGAAGGTACATCATGCCGGTGTAGTTCTTGAGGTTCTCGACGTACTCGGCGGGCAGGTGGGGGTTGTCGAAACTGGTGGTCGTGATGAGGTGCGTGCCGGGCCGCGCCGTCTCGCCCGACGCGATCCCGAACCGCTTGGCCAGGAAGTGCGTCGGCGGGCCGGGGTTGCACGCCGCGTAGATTTGGAGCGGCAGCCCGTCGATCTTGTGGCGGATACGCCCGATCAGCGTGTCCCAAAGTTGCTCGTCGGCGTTGTCGGTGGCTTCGTCGAACCCGACGCCGGAGAACTCGCGGGAGCCGAGCTTGGACAGTTTGTCGACGGCCTGATAGTGAATCTCGCCGCCGCCGAAGATTTCGATGCGGCGATCCTTCTTCCAGTGCCGGTACGACCCTTCGGGCAGGATCGGGGGCGTGGTCGACGTGCCCGCCAGCAGCGTGCGGAGCGTGGTGGCCTCGAGGTCCGTCAGGCGGTAGCGGCACAGCAGTTCGATCGCGCCGGGCACCTGGGCCCGATATGCGGCCTTGGTGCAGAGGGCGACGGTCTTGGCCGCGCCGTAGGCACCCGAATACAGCACCTCGCGGTATCCGCTGAGGACGAACGCCTCTTGCTTGGGCAACAGCTCGATGGCGGTGTGCAGCACACGGCTACTCCCGCTTCACTGGTTCCGTGATGGGCATGAACATCCCCTTTGGGGGAGTCTGCCCGGCAAAGACCACGGTGAGGCTCGGGGCTTGGCCGTTCCGGTTCGGACCCTCGTTGGTGTGGGGCTTGCCGATAAACCGCTCCATGTACCAGAGCACGGCGCGGGCGCGGGTCGAGTCATCCGCGCACATCAAGAGGCCCCGGAAGGCGGAAAGCGCAATGTCCCGCGTCTTGTCATCCCGCAGCGCCGCGATGATCTTCGCGTCAAACTCGGGCTCTTCGACCTTGGCGGGCGGCTTGGGCTTGGCTGCTCGCTTGGCCATTTCATCGCCTCCCTGTTCGCAACGGTCGCGCCTCAAGCCGTGACAGCGGGGCACGCCCGATCGTCAGCGCCGCCTTGATCGACTCCAGCGCATACCTGGCGTACACCCGGAACCCCATCGCGTGCGGGTGCGAGTAGTCGGTGACAGATCCCGTCCACCCAGCCAGCTCCGTCACATCGGTGTCGTACCCGGTGTGCAACTGGGCCAGATCGACCACGCACGCCCGCGGATGCCGCGCCGCAAAGTCTCGGGCCGCGAGCCGGAAGAACGTGAGATTCGAGTCGTTGGACTGCTGCTGCTGAGGCAGGACCACGACGTAGCGGAAATTGCCCGTGCGCCACCCGTTCAGCGTGTGGATGCCGTCGATGCGGTTGGCCACCGCGAGCAGGTTGTCGAGAGCGCCAGCGCGGGTGTTGCTCGCCGCGGGGCTTGGTCCAACCGAGTTGGTCGAGTCGTTCTGGTCGTTCAGCCCATCGTGGATCATGATGAGCCTGCGGTGCTCGCTCGGGCTCGCGTACCCGGCATGGTTGGCCCAGGCCGCAAAGAACGCGGTCAAGAACTCATCGGTCTGGTTCTGGAGGCGCGTGGCGTGGACTCGCGTCGGCTGACCGCCGATCGAGACGATGGGCGTTACGTCGAACCCATTGGTGCGACCGGGAACTGTTACGCCGTTGAATAGCAGCAGCATGGGCGCGAGGCCCGTATTGCTGCTGTTGTAGTTGGGCATCACTCCGATGTCGAAGTCGCGCGACCCGTTGGCCGCGATCGACCGCTCGTACACCGCGATACCCGTTGAGGCTTGCAGGTCCGCGTCGATGGTGTCCTCGGTGCCGATCGTGCCGTAGCCGCCCGAGCCTGACGCGATGGCGTGGACGCGCACGGTGACGGGGCGCCCGCAGTATTTAGGCCGCATCCCATCGGTGTTGACCGTGACGGTGCCAAGGTCGGCGCCGGTGCTGCGCGTGATGTAGAACGACAGATAGCCGAGGTAGGTCGCGGTGGCCGACACGCTGACCGTCGAGCCCGCGACGGCCTCAACCGCGGACTTCACGCTCGCGTTGACCGACGTGCCGATCGCGGCGGCGCTGCCGGCGGTGGCGTAGGTCGGGACGGTGATGTCCGCCGTTGGCGTGCCGGCGATGACCAGCTTGAACGTGTTGGTGACGGACGGGTCGAAGTTCTCGATCTGCACGAGGTGATAGCCCGTGTTGGCCATCTGCTTGCGCGCGTGAATCTTGATCTGCGATCCGCTGGTGTTGGTCGTCGTGGTGGCGTACCAGAGCTTGTAGCTCATCGCCTCCTTGATGAATTCGCACTGGCCGTTGACGAAGAACCCCGCGTTCCCGCCCGCCTGGTTCGACGTGATGAGCCACGTATCGAGCGCACCAAGGTACCCGGAATTGCCGCTCTTGTTCTGGGCCCACGCCTGCCACTCACTCGGCAGGCTGGTGTACGTCCCGTTCTGGGTGTTCGGGCTGTTCTGGACCGCATACCCGACGCCGCTGTTCTCGCCGGCCCCATGCAGGCCGCTGCCGTATGGGTTGACGCCCATTTCCTTGAGCCCGAGGTGCCAACCCGTGTCCCACCCGTAGGCGGCGTACCCGACTGTGGAATCGCCGACGAGCCCCACCGAAACGCGCCCGACGCCGTTGAACAGGTCATTGAAGATGCTCGCGCACTTCTCGATGCCATACACGGCGCCGGGGTTGACGCGCATGTCCGCCTTGCGCCAGTAGATCGAGATTTGGCCCGTGTCGGACGACTCGGCCCGCTCACGCTGCGGCCCGCCCTGCGCGCCGTTGGTGTCGATCACAATGGCGATGGACGGGTCGGCGATCCACTCGGGCTGGCTCAGACAAACCGCGCCGCCCCATCGGTCGGTCGGGCCACCCAACACATCCTCGTCCGAAACAAAGGTCTTCCCGCCGGCGATGATCTCTTCCACGCCGCCGACGCGCGACACCAGGTGCACCTTGTGGCTCGCACCCTCCATGTCGTAGTCGATCGGGTCGTCCGCAAAGATCGGCGTGTACACCTCAACGCCGTCGATGCGAGCGCCGGGCGGAATGGCCTCGCCCGACGTTCCACCGGCCTCGGACGATCGCAGGATCACCGAGCCGACGTAGCCGTTGTCCTGTTTGGCCTCAACCTCGAACGCGGCCGGCTTGAAGATATGCGTGCCAGTGCGACCCATCGAAGACCCCCGTTTACAGGTGCATGAGCTCAAGCGCCGTTGACACGCCGGACCCGTTGACAGCCTGGAACGCGACCGCGAACGCGCCCTCTTGGTCGACGGTGAACGAGCATCGCTGCTGAGCCGGAGTCGCGCCGCCGGTCACGGACGGGGTGCCAAGCGGCGCGCCGTCAAGAACCGGGGTGATGGTGTCGCAATGGGCGGTCTGGGCCGACGCGGAGTAGAGCGGGTCCGTGCTGGGCAGCACCTTGGAGCCTGCGACGAGGCTGTAGTACCCGCGGTACTCGCCGCGAACAAACGGCACGCCATTGCGCACGCCCATCCAGAGCAGCCACTTATGCAGCGTGCAGGTCGTGTTGCTCACCGCGCTGGCGTGGCGAAGAAGTGGGGCCACACGCAGGTGGTTGTACTGGTCGAGCTGCACCACCGCGATGCCCGACGTGGCGGCGCCAGCGAGCCCGAGCTGGTTGCCGACCGCGACGAGGGCGGGCGCGTTGAAATACTCGGCCCCGACGAACGCCGTGGTCGAGTCGGTGAACTCGGCTGAGGTGACGGCCCCGCTGGTGTTCGTCTCGAACGGCGCGTAGCGGATCGGAACCTGCGGGGTCCCAAGAAGTTCGCTTGGAATGATCCTGGCGGCGTTCTGCGCGGTGACGCGGGTGGCTTGCAACATCGGCGGCCCTTTCGGGTTCGCCGCTCGCCGGTCCCATAGTATACCACATGCTCACCCGTGAAGAAGCCGAATTGGTCCTCAGTCGACCAGCCTACGGCATCATCGTCGACGCCGCCGCGACGCATCCGTGGCTCTTTGCCGATCCGTCGCCCATCGAGGACGGCGGAATGAGCGACATCGTGCTGGATGAGCTTGGCCGCTGGCCAGCCCGGTTGCTGCACCAGGGCGATTACACCATCGTCGTCACAGTGGATTCTGCCAGTGATGACGCGACGCTTCGCGCTGCAACTGTTGCACGCGCGGAGGCTCCGCAAGCTCGGCGATCTTCTCAATCTCTTCGAGCCACCCCATCTGGATCACCCACCGCTGGATCATCGCGGGCGAAATGTGAGCCGGGCACGGAATCCCACGCTCCTTCGCCATCTTCCGAAGCCGCCGAATCGCCCGCCATTGCGTGTTCTGAACCGTCCCAGGGCTCTTCGATAGCGCCTCGGCAATCTCTGAGTGGGTGGCTCCGATCGCTCGCAGCGCGAGTATTTGCATCTGGGCCGGGGTGAATCCGGTCGCCAGCTTGTGCGGCGGCATCCGGTACTTCTTGACAAGGCGGGCTAGACGCTGCACCCGATCCATGGGGGTGGATTACTCCTCGTCGCCGCGGAGCGCCTTCAAGTCCTCTTCGACCGCGTTGTCACGCCCGGTCATGCCCATGGTGGCCGCCGCCGCCCGCTGCGCCATCGTCTTGCCCGGCAGGTTCACGGCCTTGGGTCGGCCAGGACCAACTCGCTTGGCCGGCGGGAACTCGGGCTCGGGCACCTCTTCCACCAGCTTGGACGGGTCGAAGTCCGCCAAGTCCAGCTTGGGCGTCTCGGGCCGCAGGTCACGCTTCTTGGGCCAGTCGCCGGGCTGAACCGCCCGCACCATCGCCTCGATCCGGTGCCACTGGTCAAGGACGCCGCTGGACAGCCGCACGTTGTCGGGGTGGAACTTGGGCGAGTTCATGGGCTGTTGCTCGAGCACGCCATCCTCAACGAGCTTGACCATCTGCTCGTTGGGGAACAGGCCGTAGTTGTGCCAGACTTCCTCGAGGATCTGGTTGAACCGCGACCAACCCGCGTCGGGGCCGTTGCGCTCCATATCCGCGATCTGCGGGCCACGCATGGAGGCAATCACCATCAACTGCACCGGGGCAAGCTTGGGCAACGTGTTCATGGCGGCTCCTTGAGATTGAGACTCAGTCTCAACTACCAAATGATGATACACCTCACACTTGCCGAGTGCAAATCGCGGCGTAGGATCAACATGCTCGGTCGGGGGCTGTTTGGCTCATCAGCCGTCTTTGCTGGCGCAAGATCACGTCGGCCATGGCCTGGACCAGCCTGTAGTCGTGGCGCCCAGGCGGCAGGCAGGTCACGACGACTTTGTTGGCCGCGTCGTACACGACAAACGCGGCGCGCTGGCCAAGCTGAACGGTGTAGAGCGCCCTGGAACCATCGAGGTCGCAAACTCGGGCCGCTTGGCCTGAGAGAATCTGGCTGACGATGGCGCGGTCGTTGGTGATGTAGTGCCCGTATCGCTGGATCGCGCGCTCTCTAGCGTGCGCGGAGTCTCGAGGCTTCACCCGCAGCACCACGCGCGGGTTTGCCTTGTCCACCGCGAACACGATCGGGCCGTCGCGCTTCAGCCCCTTGTCATTGGCGATGAGCCCGGCATCCTGCAACCCGTCGAACGCGGCCTTGAGGCTCGCGCTGGCGTTGTCCTCGTCGGGCGTTCGCTTCGTCGGCGTGTACCACTCGACGGTGTAGGTCGCGCGTTCCCAGCCGGGCCGGTTGGTGCCCATGGCGGAAAGGGCGAGATACCGGCACGTCTCGCGGTACTGCTTCTTCGCCGCCGAGATCGGTGCCCAGTGCCCGCGGTAGTTCGGCGACAGGATGCGGGGAGGGACGGGGATGGTGATGGTGTAGGTCATTCCTTCCTCGCTTCCTTGCGGCCGCGCTCATACGCGGCGTCGATCTCACGCTGGATTGCCGCCACCAGCGCCACGTCCGCAGTCATGTCGGGCTCGGTCCGAAGCCTGAACACCCACGCGGGCCGCGTCGATTGATCGAACTGCGACAGCCACGCGCGTTCGGCGGGTGTGTACATCTGCGGCATTACTCTTCGTCCTTTGGCGGCTGCATGGCGGCGCGTCGCATGTCGAGAGGGGCCAGCGTCAACCACGCCGGGCGCTCGTTGTCGGGGACGCCCAGGCGATTGAACGCGGCCTGCACGTACTGCTTGGCGATCGGGTCGGCGTAGACGGATTGGTACCCCGTGATGACGCTTGAATGCGTCGTGCCGAGCATCCGCCCAATCTCGGGGAACGATGGGCGGTGCCCGTCGATGTATCTCGCGGGCAGCTCGCGGGCAAGAGCTGCGAACGCGCGGCGGCACGCGATGACCTTGGCGTTGCGGACGAAGCTGCACACGTCGGTCCAAGGGACGCCGGCCTCGCAGCACACGGCGTCGAGCAGTCCGGCCAGGGCGGGGAACTGCTCGGACGCATTGATGACGGCGGCGTGTCGCTTGGCGATGAAGTCGTCGCCGTGGTAGGTATTGTTGGCTGTCACGTCGCCCCCCTCTCGCGGATGGCGGCGGCTTCTGTTGATGCCTCAAGCGCCGCCTCGGCATAGGCGTCACGCTTCTCGTCGCACCAATTGTCGCGATCGCCAGCAAATCGCCTGAACTTGGCGTGCATGGCGTCCAGTCGCTTCGCACACGCCTCGCGCTCGGCGGCAATGGCCGCGTCACGCTCGGCATCCTTGGCTGCGATGGCCGCGTCGATGGCGGCGGCAAGTTCGCGCTCTTTCGCAATCACGAAATATCCTGATTGCCTAAGCATGTGAACGCGGCCGTCGTCGTGCGACAGATCACCCCACACAATCCTCTCCCCCGTCGTCGGCGGTTTCATCGCCCCACCCCCTTCTCGGCGGCTTCGGCGTTGGGATCGTCTGGGTACAAATCAAGTCGCCAACCCCGCATCCTCGCGTTCTCGGCCTGCAACCGTCGCACCTCGGCGGCGAGGGTGCGGGCTGCTTCGCTCCGCTTTGCCGGAGTCGCATACTCACCATCCGCGATCTTCAACACCTGCTCAAGTTCCATCGCGTACCTCCTTCAATCGGTGCATGCGCATGGCAGCGTGTCGTCCTCGATCGCGTCGTCCAACAACCGCCCCTGCACGCTGAGTTGTGTTAGCATCTGGCGATAGGTGGGCCGATCGTTTCTGAATCTGCCGCCAGACGATCCATCCGCAAGACCCCGCTCCTCCTGTTGTGCCCACCACTCCGCCTTCTCGGGCGCGGTTCGCATCACGTTCTCCAACTTCGCCCGCTTTTTCAGGAAGCACAGGTCGCAGTTGCCAAACGCCGGATCGTCGCCGGGGAGTTGCAAATCGAACGACTGCGCGTTCCAGAACGCCCGCACGTCTTCAAGCGTGTGGCCCGCCGACGCCATCGGCAGCAGCACATGCTCAGCGGCTACGTCGCCCTTCATCTTTGCCACACGCCTCGGCTCGTCGGCGCGTAGTCCGACCGCCCGATCCCACTCGGACCACCCAAGCGTCCGCCGCGCGTATCGGTTGCCCGTCCGAATCTTGAGTTCCGACGTGCAAAGCCGCATCACTGGGTTTGGCAGAACGTTCTTGGCCTCGATCAACTGCGCGAACGGCTCGCCGTTGCGAGACGCTGTGCAATAGTTTACCACGTCGTAATCGTGGATCAGGCTCGCATCGGGCCGATACCGATACTCCAGCCAGACGATCGGCGTCCACCGCTCGCCAATTTCCTTGAGAAACTGAAGCGTCGCCTCATGCTCGCGCCCCGTGTTTGTGAACACCGGAACTACATCGGGAGGCAGAGATCCGCCGTGGGCGTCGATGATCTGGCGGAGCATGAAGCCGCTGGTGCGACCACCGCTTATCGAAAGCAGTGCCGGTCCGCTGATTTTGTAGGGATTGCTCACACGACCTCCTTGCAAGTTCCATCCTGCAACCGCCGGACCTCGGCGGCGAGGACGCGAAGGGCGTTTGGAACCGCGCTCGCAAGGCCCGCCCGCTGAGTAACATCGTTTATTTCTAACGCCATCTCCACGCTAAGCTCACTCATCGCCTACTCCTTTCGCCTCACCAGCCGCACCGCGCGGCCGTTCATGCAATTCGCCTCAACTCAAAGAACCCAGCGAACTCGGGCGCTCGGCCATCAGCTTGCGGGCGTACCGGCTCGTGAAATGGTCGTTGATC
>ERZ724505.1635-NODE-1635-length-11989-cov-6.993296_pt1 | contig 11989 bp, 15 predicted proteins | sample MGYA00376038_ERZ724505 | MGnify/ENA primary metagenome ERZ724505 (study PRJEB28724, sample SAMN07190884) | wastewater metagenome | isolation source: effluent of sewage treatment plant in Hong Hong | place: Hong Kong | collected 2016-03-17 ... | reverse complement strand
TCGGTGCTGGAGCACTGCCGCAAGAACCTGACCGGCTACAAGATTCCTCGTATCGTCGAGTTCCGCGACACCGAACTGCCCAAAACCAACGTGGGCAAAATTCTGCGCCGCGAACTGCGCGACGGCAAGTGATGCGCCCCAGGGCCTGGCCCCTGGCGCATTCCCGACAAGCCCGCCGGTTCCACCGTGCGGGCTTTTTACTTTCTTCAGCTGGCGAACAACATGACTGCCCCACGCGATTACTCATTTATCAACCGCATGAAGGTTCGCTGGGTTGAAGTCGACCCACAACAGGTCGTCTTCAACGGCTATTACCTGACCTACTTCGACACCTCCATGTCAGAGTACTGGCGGGCTGTGGGGCACCCATACCCAGAAGGGTTCAACTTCTTCGGGGGCGAGATTTTCATTCGCCGTAACACCATTGAATACCATTCGCCCGCACGTCTGCACGACTGGCTGGATATTGGCCTGCGCTGTGAACGCTTGGGCAACAGTTCCATCACCATGGCCTGGGCCATATGGACGCAAGGCCGCCTGGTTGCCACCGGCGAGAGCATTTACGTCTATACAGCATTGGACACGGGGCGGCCGGCGGCCGTTCCTGCAGGCTTGCGCCAACAGATCGAACGCCAGGCTCGTGGAGAGGATTCATTCGAACTGAAAGAGGGCAGTTGGAGTGAACTACAAGAGCCCGCCTACGCCATTCGCGAGGCGGTGTTCATCAAAGAGCAAGGCATTGACGCAGCAGAGGAATTGGACGCCGATGACGCTGTGGCCCATCATGTTGTGGTGCAAACGCGCGCTGGCATGGCCTTGGCGACCGGGCGCTTGATCCCTCCAACGAATGGACTGCCCGGGGTGGCCAAAATTGGGCGCATGGCCGTGCTCAAGCCATCGCGACAAGCCGGGTTGGGCCAACGTATGCTGGACCACCTCATTGATTGCGCGCGCACCAAGGGCTACCAACAGATTGAGATCAGCGCGCAGGTCGCCGCGCAAACGCTTTACGAACGCGCTGGCTTTGTGGCCGAAGGCCCTGTATATGACGAAGTGGGCATTGCCCACCAGCGCATGACCAAAGTGCTCTGATTCAAAGGTCTCGGATGGGCTTCAGGCCTGCTTGCTGATCCGCGCGCCGCTGCCACTGAGTTTGATCAGGTTGCGCGCCCGGCTCCGTCGGCCTGCACTGCCTTCAGGCAGGTCGTGGTTATGGTGTTCGGACACATCACTGCTCTCGAAATGCTCGTCGCCCACCAGGCTCACCACATTGGCGGGGGGCAGGGTAGCATTGAGCTTAGCCAATTCCATCGCATCAGCAGTGTGCCGCGGAGGCCAGTTCTTCAAGGTCACGCGCCGCAGCAAGGCCATGGACGACTGCGGACTGAAGGTGCGTTCCAGCACGTGAGTCACCAATCGCTTGTGAACGCGCTCCGTCACGATGACCGTGGAACACCGCGTGCCATAGCTACCATCGGGCGAACGAATGAAGGCCGGCGACAGCATGCGTTCCCACTCCTGAGTCACACCTGTATGGGGCAGCACCTCGTCAGGGTACTGAGTTGGATCTGACAAGGCTTCAAACAAAGTCATCGCCAAGTGTTCTGCGTCTTGCGCCCCATTGATCGCGGTTTTCAAGTCATCCTTGAGCTGCGAAACCTTGGGCCAAGGGGTGTCCAGGCCGGCGTTCGACAAGCCAAAAATACCTTTTTCCAGCCGGGTGGGCATGGTCTGGTTCACATTGCTGGCCCAGAAGCACTCCCCTTGAGAAAAGTCGAGCGCCAGCAGATTGAACCCGTTGTACCCATGCAGTGCCAGTTGGGGCCACAGGCGGTACATGGGCAGATCGCCTTTGAGCCAGCGCTGAACGATTTCACCGCGCGAGGCTGCTTTGGGATCCACCGCGCTGGGGTCACGTACATTGGTCAACAGCCCCAGTCGCCCCTGCGCAGTCAGGCCCAGCCACGTGCCGCCTGCGTGCAGATCTCGCCCACCCAAAATGGGCAACTCGCCGGGCGCTGGCTCCCACCAGCCTAGACGAGCGGCAGGGCGATCAAAAAACTCGTCGCGATTGGCCGCGACCACAAAGGGAAACCGGCTGCTCTGATCGAGCGCCACGGCCACTAAACACATGGGGCAAATACCTCGGTATGGCGCGGCCCCAACTGCCCGCAAGATTCGGCCTGCATGGCTAGCGCGGAGCGCTCAATATCCTTCTGAACAATGGGGGCGACGCCTGACGCGTGCTGATATACCTCCATCCAGGTCTGATGGGGGTGGGCGTCGACCCTGACAAGCAACTGGGCATTGAGCTCAGGGTGCCGCTGTCGCAAGCCGTCTTGCATGGCACGAATACGTGGCCTCAGCGACTCGGCCTGTGCCGATTCGACCTTGTAATAAATAAACAGCGAGGAAGGACTCATGACACGTATCCCATGGGCGAAACAAGACAGGCGTCTCGCAAGGTTAAAGCGGGGCAGGTGCCTCGACAACCCGCCCCAGGTGCAGATTTTGTCCAATCGCGTCAATCTACCGTGAACAAATTCACAGGCAGCTTGCAGATCAGTCGTCTTCACCCGCAGAGGGCAGAGGGTAGGGCTGCTGCCCCAGAGCCAATACAGCCCCATCGGCTGAGCCGATGTGCAGTTCGGATTCCAGTGCGTTCAATTTGAGCTCGACCACCGCCGACCACGCATTACCCCCAGGAGCGGGGGCTGCATTGACCACCATGCCAGCCGGCTGACCAGGATCGGTGCTGGCAAAGACCTCTTGCCCTGCAGCCATGGCCTGCGCGCCATGCACCACGAACGCACGTCGCTTGAGCGTGCCTCGGTATTGGCTGCGAGCCACAATTTCCTGCCCCGGGTAGCAGCCCTTGGCGAAGTTCACGCCCCCGACCAACTCGAAATTCACCATTTGGGGTACGAACTGATCCACCCCGGCCGTCTCAATTCGCGCCACACCGCTCATCACGTCCAGCCAGGCCCATGCGCCTTCCGGCTGAGCCGGGGAAGCCTGCAGCACTGCATGTGCTTGCTGCTCAGGCCCCACCCACAGGCAACGGACCACGCCCAGCACATCGGGCAAACGCAACCATTGGCCGCCTTGGCCGTCAGCCCAGGCCTGCCCAGGTGTATGCCCTTGGCCCACGCGTTCAGCCGATGGCCCCACGACGCCAACGGCCTTCAACTCAGCGCTGGCATCGCGCAGCTTGCACTTTGCACGCAGCACGAACATCGACAGCCGCTTCAGCGCGCCTGGCAGCACCCCCGCATCCACCATCAGCCAATAGGTATCAGGCTGGGGGCGAAGGGTCTGAAAGCTGGCCAACATGCGCCCCTTGGGCGAACAGTAGGCCGCCAGACGGGCTTGATCGACGGGATGGTTCAGCATGTCCTGGCTGAGTTGGCCGTGAAGGAACGTGCCGCTCTCTTCGCCTTGGGCCACGATCACACCCAGATTCGACAACGCCACGGCGCCGTCCCATGAAGAAGTGTCAGGAAGTTGAATTGCTTGCATGGTGCTCATTATGATCACGCGCCTTTATCCCCGGATAATTCAAGGATGTCATTGAAATCAATTGTTCGCTTGGGGCGCGCCCTGATTCTGCTTGTGGCTGTGGCGGCGCTGGCCTTGGGGGGCTCCGGTTGGTGGTGGGTTCAACAGCCGCTGGCCATGCGCGCCGATGTGGTGGAGGTGTCGGTCGAAGCAGGACAAACCCCGCGCGAAGTGGCGCGCGAGTGGGTCAACGCAGGCGTGCAAACTTCACCCTGGTTGCTCTACCAATGGTTCCGCTGGTCTGGTCAGTCCAAACAAATTCGCGCCGGCAGCTACGAGCTGCGTACGGGCTCCACGCCGCAAGATTTGCTGCGCATGCTGGTGCGTGGCGACGAAAGTCTGGCCACGGTAAAACTAATTGAGGGCTGGACCTTCAAGCGTTTCCGCCAGGAACTGGCCGCTGCCGACGGCTTGAAGCAAACCATTCCCACTCTGAGTGACGACGCTGTGATGCTGGAGCTGGGTATGCCCGGAGTGCCAGCCGAGGGGCGCTTCTTTCCCGACACCTACTCTTACGCCAAAGGCAGCACTGACATTGCCGTGCTGCGCCGGGCTTTGCGGGCCATGGACCGCCAACTGAACGCAGCCTGGGCCGCTCGCGGTGCCGAGGTCACGCTGAAATCGCCTCAGGAAGCTTTGATTCTGGCCTCCATCGTGGAAAAGGAGACCGGTCATGAGGCCGACCGTGGCTTGATCGCCGGGGTGTTTTCCAATCGCTTGCGAATTGGCATGCCTTTGCAGACCGACCCGTCGGTCATCTACGGCCTGGGTGATCGCTTCGACGGCAACCTTCGCAAGATCGATCTGCAAACCGACACAGCCTTCAACACCTACACCCGCCGAGGGCTGCCGCCCACACCCATTGCCATGCCTGGAAAAGCCGCCCTGATGGCAGCCGTTCAACCCAACCCGACCAAGGCTCTGTATTTCGTGGCCAAGGGTGACGGCACCAGCGCGTTCAGCGCCACACTGTCTGAGCATAATCGGGCGGTCAACCAGTACCAGAGAAAGCGCCCATGAGTTTGCCTGCTGAGTCGAACCAGATCACCCCTGGTGTCTTCATCACATTTGAAGGCATTGATGGGGCGGGCAAAACCACCCACATGGACACGCTGGAAGCGCTGTTACGCAGCCAGGGCAGGGAAGTGGTGCGCACCCGCGAGCCTGGCGGAACGCCATTGGCCGAAAAGCTGCGGGCTTTGTTTCTGCATGACAGCATGGATGCGCTGACTGAAACCTTGCTGGTTTTCGCCGCCCGCCGCGATCACCTGACTCAAGTCATTCTGCCGGCCTTGGCCCGTGGCGCCTGGGTCATGTGCGATCGGTTCACCGACGCAACTTTTGCCTATCAAGGCGGCGGCCGCGGCTTTGACAAACAGGTACTTCAAACCCTGGAGAGCTGGGTACAAGAGCAGCGCCAGCCGGATTTGACCTTCCTATTCGACCTGCCACCAGAAGTGGCTGCAGCACGCTTGAGTGCAGCCCGCCAACCAGACCGGTTTGAAGCCCAAGACACCGCGTTTTTCACGCGAGTGCGCCAAGCCTATCTGGCCAGGCAAGCCCAACAACCTGCTCGCTTTGCACTGATCCAGGCCGACGCGGCACAAAGCGCTGTGGCACAGCAAATTGCCCAGGTCATTCAAGCCAAGGGATGGGCATGAGCGAACGGCACACCGACATCTGGCCTTGGCAACAAGGACCATTGCAAACGGCCCTGCAGCAGCTCAACAGCCACGCGGTTCTGCTGCACGGCGTGCCGGGCATTGGCCAATTTGAATTTGCACTGGGCCTGGCCCGTGCATGGCTTTGCGAAACCCGCGAAGCAGATGCGGCTCATGCCCCTGCCTGCGGAGAATGCGTCAGCTGCCGCCTGATCGAAGCCGGTTCCCATCCAGATCTGCAAGTCATCCTGCCCGAGGCCCTTCAAGCCCAGTTAGGCTGGGGCAGCGATGCAGCAGACGATGCCGAGGCCGCTACAGAAAAGGGCGGCAAAACCAAGAAGCTGAGCCAGGAAATCAAGGTCGATGCAGTTCGGGCCGTGGTGCAGTTTGCCCAAACCACTGCCTCTCGCGGTCGGGCCAAGGTGGTTTTGATTCACCCGGCAGAAAATTTGAACCTGGTGGCAGCCAACACCTTGCTCAAAACCCTGGAAGAACCCCCTGGCATGGTTCGCTTCGTGATGAGTGGTTCGGCACTTGACAGTTTGCTGCCCACCGTTCGCAGCCGCTGCCAAGCTTGGCGCCTGCCTCTGCCTGAAGCTGAACAGGCCAGCGCTTGGCTGCAAAGCGAGATTCCCGGCATGAAGCCGGAAGACGCCTTGCTGCTGTTGCAAGCAGCCGGGCAACAGCCCTTGACCGCACTGGAGCGACACACCCAAGGCATTGACGCCGCCTACTGGCAACAACTGCCGCAAGACGTGGCCCAGGGCCAGCCCAGCAAATGGACCACTTGGCCTTTGCCCCTACAAGTTGAAACCCTGCAAAAGCTCTGTCACGATCTGGCTTGTGTCGCCGCAGGCGCAGCCCCACGCTATTTTCCCGCCCCCAGCTTGCCCAAGGCGCCGGCGCTCTCGCGCTTGACCCTGTGGGCCGGGGAATTGAAAAAGGCACAACGGCACGCAGACCACCCGTGGAACGCGAGCCTGAAGTCTGAAGCCTTGATGCAGCAGGCCAAAGCCGTTTTGCGCACGCGCTGATTTGTTTCGTCTGTGTCAATCCGTAAGGTGGCCCAAATAGCGGGGCTAATTCACACCATCTCTTGGGATGACAGCGTTACACTTTTCCCACGATGAGCGAATTCCAAACCACTGCAATGCCTTCTGCCTTTGCCCCCGGTGGGCCAGGTAGAACCATGACCTCTGCCGGCAGCATGGCGGGATCGGCAGCCGCTGCGCCCAACCGGCCCAGTGTGATCCAGTTGGTGTTCCGGGAAAAGGGTGCGCTTTACGCTGCCTACATGCCGGCACTGACCGACGGCGGCTTGTTCGTGCCCACCACACGCGAATACGTGCTGGGTGATGACATTTACCTGTTGTTGTCGCTACCTGAGGACAACCAGCGTTACCCCGTGCAGGGCAAGATCGCCTGGATCACCCCGGCCAACGCCTCGGGTGGTCGCACCCAAGGGGTGGGCGTGCGCTTCCCCGCAGACGAAAAAACCCGTCTGTTGCGCCTGAAAATCGAGGAAATCCTCGGCACCGCCATTTCCTCGCACAAGCCAACGCAAACACTTTGAGGCAAGATTCGCGGTTCGCCAGTTAACCGCGGTTTTGCCCATGTTTGTCGATTCGCACTGCCATCTCAATTTTCCCCAATACGCTGATCAGCTCGATCAGATTCGTGCCGAGATGGCACAGGCACAGGTTGACCGCGCCCTGTGCATCAGCACCACGCTGGAAGAGTTCCCTCAGGTTCATGCCTTGGCCACCCGGTTCGACAACTTCTGGGCCACGGTTGGCGTGCACCCAGACAACGAGGGTATTCAGGAACCCACCCTGCAAGACCTGCTGGACCGCGCCAAGCTTCCCAAAGTGGTGGGCATTGGCGAGACCGGCCTGGATTACTACCGCCTCGAAGGCCGCTCGGTGGCCGACATGGAATGGCAGCGCAACCGCTTTCGCGTGCACATTCAAGCCGCACTTGAAACCGATCTGCCCATGGTGATTCACACCCGCTCGTCCAGCGAAGACACCATTGCCATCCTCAAAGAGGCCGGACAAGGCAAAGCGCGGGGGGTGTTTCACTGCTTCACCGAAACCCAGGCTGTGGCCAAGGCAGCGTTGGACCTGGGCTTCCTGATCTCCTTTTCCGGCATCCTCACCTTCAAGAACGCCGCAGACCTTCGCGAAGTGGCCGCCTTCGTGCCGCTGGACCGCTGCCTGATCGAAACCGACAGCCCTTATTTGGCCCCCGCCCCGTATCGCGGCAAAACCAACAGCCCGGCCTACGTGCCTTATGTGGCCAAGCAACTGGCCGAGATCAAAAGGGTTTCCCCCGAGGAAATAGGCCTGGCAACCAGCCGCAACTTCGAGCAATTGTTCTCAGTTCCAGCCGCTACTTGATTGGCTAAGCACCCTCAAAAACAACACCCTGTCAGACAATTTCTGACAGGCGGTTTGGTTGTGCGGTGACTATGCGCCCCGGCCTGTGAAGCCTACAGTGAACCCATCACGACGTAACTTTTTCACACCGGAGGCACTATGCAGAACCAAGGTCTTTACGCGAATCCATTTGCTCTGATGATGGACCCCAAGGGTGTTCTGGAAGCCATGGAGCGCTCGGAGCGCCTGAACCGTCTGCAGAGCCGTGTCTGCCGTCCTCTGGACAAGCCCCTGATTCCTCTGGTCAATGGCGAAGCCGACCAGGACCTTGATGACGTGTCTGACTCGGAATGAGTTGACACAGCAGTTTGCGACAAAGCGTGCTTTTGATGCCCACCGCAAGGTGGGCTTTTTTTATCCCCGCTGCCAGTTCGCTTCCAGGCGCCGGCCAACCCACGCCAAGCCCAGGCACAAGCAGGCATACACGGCAGCCACAAACAAATAGGCTTCCAGATAGAAGGGGCGCCAAACCGGGTCGCCCCCCAAGCCCAATGACAGACCACCGGTCAGTTCGTGCAGGCCTATGACCATGACCAGAGAGGTGTCCTTGAGCAGCCCAATGGCATGGCTAACCAAGGCAGGTAATACCGCTCGCAAGGCTTGGGGCCACACCACGCGCCACTGCGTCCCCCAAAAGCCCAGGCCCAACACTTCCGCCGCTTCGATCTGCTCAGCGGGCACCGATTGCAGGCCAGACCGAATGATCTCCGACAGGTAGGCCGCAGAAAATAAGGTCAATGCCATCCCTGCACGCCAGGCCAGTGGCATTTGCCAGTCTGGCGGCAGCACGGCAGGCAATAGATAAGCAGCCAGAAAGAGCAGGGCGATCAGGGGCACGCCTCGCACACATTCGATCCATGTACGACACAAAGCCGACAGCCACATACGATGTGAGCGACGGCCATGCGCCAGGGCCAGCGCCAGTGGCCAGGAGGCAACCCAACTCCCCACAGCAAGCAGCAAAGTCAGAGACAAGCCACCCAGATGGTCTGCCGGGTCCAATCCCAGCAGAATTGGGCGAGCCTTCTCGACCACCACACCCCAGCAAGCCCCTGCGTGGCCAATGGCCTGACACGCCTGGGCATCGGGCCTGAACACTGCCTGAAAGATGGCCCAGTTCAACACCAGATACAAGAGCCAGGCACCCAACAGGCTCATCAGCAAACTGACCGGCCAGGACACAACGCCGAGCAGGGCCGCTGTCATCGCTCGCTTCATGGCGCCCCCCTTGCGGCATGACGCGCGTTGAACCCATTCATCAAAGCAGACGTCAGCAGTGACAAGGTAAGGTAGACCACCATCATCACCAGCACGCATTCCAGCGCTCGCCCAGTTTGATTGGCGGCCGTGTTGGACACCGAGACCAGATCCGGATACCCCACAGCCACCGCCAGCGATGAGTTCTTGATCAGATTCAGATACTGATTCGTCGTAGCAGGAATGATGGTGCGCAACGCTTGGGGCACCACCACCAATCGAATCGTTTGCCACCGGGTGGCACCCAAGGTTTGCGCCGCCTCAGCCAAGCTGGCTTGAACCGATTCCAAGCCGCCCCGAATAACTTCAGCCAGAAAGGCCGAGGTGTACAGGCTCAACGCCAGGGCCACGGCCAGGTATTCCGGCGTGACCGCAGCGCCACCACTCACATTGAAAGCCTCTTGCACCGGCCACGACCATTGACCTGCAGCACCATCCCACCATGGAAATGCCAGTCCGCCTTTGCTTAACCAGACACCGGGTAGCACACGCCATGCGGCAGTGCTATCAGGCAACCATTCAACCAACAGGAAGTACCACAGCAGCAACTGCACGAGCAAAGGCACATTGCGAATGGCATCGGTATAGACCAGCCCCACACGCTGCCAGGCTCGCGACGATGACCGACGCGCCAGCGCCACCGCCGCCCCTAATGCTGTAGCCACAAGCAAAGCGGGTAAAGACACCCGCAAGGTGTTGCCCAAGCCCACCAGCATGGCACGCCAAAGCGGCTGAGCCGAGTCGAACAAGACCAGACCGGTTTCGCCAATATCGAAACCAGCAGGCTGCCAAAGAAAGTCAGCGAATGGGAGGGGCATACACCAATCCGCCCTGGTTCCACTGCTTATTCAAGCCACGGGGCAGCTTGAGCAACGATTTGGCGCCCACGTTGCGCTCGAAAACCTCGCCGTAGTTGCCCACGGCTTTCACTGCACGCTGCGCCCAGGCCTTATCCAGCCCCAGTAGTTTGCCTGTGTCTTCACTGGCGCCCACAAAGCGCAACACAGCTGGGTCGGTGCTCCTCGCGCCTTGGTCCACATTGGCTTGCGTCAGGCCCAATTCTTCTGCTTCCTGCAAGGCAAACACCGTCCACTTCACGATGGCAAACCAATCGTCGTCACCGCGGCGCACCAAGGGGCCCAGAGGCTCTTTGGAAATCAGCTCAGGCAAGATCAGGTAATCATCAGGGTTGGGCGCTTCCTTATTGCGGACACTGGCCAGCCCCGAAGCATCGGTGGTGTAGGCTTGGCAACGGCCCGAAAACAGTGCCTTGAACGCCGCCTCGAAGGTATCAAACACCACAGGCTTGATGCCCAGGCCGTTGGCTCGCGAAAAATCTGCCAGGTTCTTCTCTGTGGTGGTGCCTGCTTGCACACACACCTGCGCGCCCTTGAGTTGCTTGGCCGAAGTCACCTTGAACTTCTTGGGAACCAGAAAACCTTGTCCATCGTAGTAAGTGATGGCGGCAAAGTGAAACCCCAGAGAGGCATCGCGGGTCAAGGTCCACGAGGTATTGCGTGACAACAAATCCACCTGCCCCGATTGCAGCGACGCAAAGCGCTGCTGCGCATTCAAGGGCATGAACTTCACTTTTTCCGGGTCACCCAGCACGGCTGCGGCCACGGCCCGGCACACATCCACATCCAAGCCCGACCAACGGCCATGGGTATCAGGTGCGGAAAAGCCCGCCACCCCCGCGCTGACCCCGCACTGAACGGCCCCACGCTGTTTGATGGCCTCCAGCGTTTTGCCGGCCCAAGCCGATTGCCCCAACAGGGCCAGCCCTGCAAGCGCCAAACTGCGTATAACCATGGGTTTGACCAAAAGCATGTGAAAACTCGACTGATTGAAGAGGAGAGCTGGGCAAGACAACCGGCGCCAGCATAGCGCGAGAGCGCCTTAGACCTTAGAAATGCGTGTCAGCGTGGCCTGGCGCCCACGGCTCGAACTTTTGCATCACGCGCTCGAATCGAGACGAAGCCACCCAGCGATCCAGCCATACCTTGAGCAGAGGGAAGGGCGCAGAGGCAAACCAGACGGCATCGACTTGTACGAACTGCCGAACGAAGGGCATCAGGGCCACGTCAACCAAGGACGCCACATCGCCCATCAGGTAGGGCGCCTTTTGCAATTGCGCTTCCATGGGCTGCAGCAGGGTTTGCACACCCTGCTCGCGGTAATGCTGAAGCGGCCAATCCGGGTGACGCTCAGGGTACTTATACCGATCAAGCCATTGCTTGAAGGGGCCATCGTTCAGGCTCAACCAATGCTGCCCCGCCTCGGTAGAAGCAGGGGGTGCCCAATTTTCTGGGTCAGCCTGCTCGCACGCCCAACGCATGATGTCTAGGCTTTGATCGAGCACACGGCCATCGGGCAGCGCCAGTACAGGCACCGTGCCCTTGGGCGAAATTTCTAGCAAATGTGCGGGTTTGGCTCGCAGTACCACCTCGCGCAAACGCACCGGCACGCCTGCATAGTCCAGTGCCATGCGCGCCCGCATGGCATAGGGGCAGCGGCGAAACGAGTAAAGAATGGGCAAGGGCGCCGAGGTGCTCACAGATCTCTGCCAAACTCTTCAAGTAGGCGCTTGGCGTTGTCTGCGCAATCCATGCCCTCTGGCTTATTGTTGATGTAGTGGATCAACTCGACCAGTTGTGTCTTGCTTTCTTTCAAGCGAGCTTCCATGGCCTCGATGTCAGCCACCTTCTTCTCTAGAGCGGAAATCAACTGATCGTGCTGCCAGTTAGACAAGTCGGCAGGCAAGATCTGCTTGATCTCGTCCAGAGAAAAACCCGTTTGCTGAGCACTGTTGATGATGCCCAGCACCATCACCGCCTCAGGCGGGTACTCGCGGTAGCCATTCAATTGCCGCGACACGGCCTGCAGCAACCCTTTTGATTCGTAAAAACGAATGGTGGAGGGCGCCAAACCCGTGCGCTTGGCCAATTCGCCAATTTTCACCTGACACCCCCGAACTGCCTAACCATCAATTTAACTTTAACAGGGTCAGGCGCCGCACTGGTAATCCCCCCGAAAAACCAGCGTTGTGAGAAGTAGAGATTTTCGAAGGAAAAT
>ERZ724505.1634-NODE-1634-length-11998-cov-4.422758_pt1 | contig 11998 bp, 13 predicted proteins | sample MGYA00376038_ERZ724505 | MGnify/ENA primary metagenome ERZ724505 (study PRJEB28724, sample SAMN07190884) | wastewater metagenome | isolation source: effluent of sewage treatment plant in Hong Hong | place: Hong Kong | collected 2016-03-17 ... | reverse complement strand
AACGGTTGACCTGTTTTTTCTCTCCACATTTCTTTCATTGCTGAATTATATATTTCCCTCATTCGCCTGTGGTTTGTTTCTAACTGACCGAATAACCCTACACCGTAGAACTTTTCTTTCACTTCGTTATATGTAGTAAACTCGCACAAATCATTTATCATCCTAAACAGAATAACCACATTATGACTTGGGATTATGCCTAATTTAGCCATTGCTACGTTTAAATACAATTCGTCTGGTTGGCTAACTTTGTGGTCTTTTCTTCTACCCCATACATACCAATGTTTTTCATAAGGTAGCGGATTGTTCATTAGTAGCTCGTGCGCAAGATTGAAAACATCTTCTGTTTTTTGCCCCTTGCGGACGAATAAGAATGAACTGTTTATAGCAGGTAACTTATCTTCTTTTTTAAGACCGAAATGCTCCCAAATAACATTAGGCTTTGCCCACTTCAAATGATTGAAAACATCGCCTTGTGTGGTGTCATAAACACCTTGAACATCGCTGCACAAATCTTCTTTGCACTCAAGTAAAGGTGTAATGTCTTTTAAAATACAACCGTCAACATCTAAATAAATAAACTCTTCAAAGTCAACTAAATGATAAAACGAAGTCTTTAACTTCGCTGGAAATAGTCTGCCGTTTTCATCCTTCCACATTTCATACTGCACCAAAGTAACAACATCAAAATATCCAATGCTTAACGCTTCAATGAATAACTCTTTGCTAACTAAGATTTGTATAGGCAAATTAGGGGAATGAGTTTTAAGCGACACAGCCATGTTATTAGCCCATCGCAAATAACCCACTCCACCTATTGCAATCAATACAACTCCTCTCATATTACAAAGAGAATACGCCTGTTGGCTCGGTGTAAGAAGTCGGGAACCAGTCTTTGTCTGCACTCCATTCGCCTGTTACTTTATACATCTGTCTTTCGCGGTTTGATGCAGGGAAAATTTTCATTGCAGTAAATGATACTTTTTTATCAAGAACTACAATTTCATCTTCGTCAGCGTTCCACATAACAACATACTTTTCGTTGTTATTTAGCGCAGTGTAAAAGTCATCATTGAACGTGCTTACATTACCATCCACGCCTTCAAAAGTCCAATCGAAAGCATCGAGAATTTGAACGCTACCACATGCCACTAAGTTATCTGTTTTCACAGGCGAAGGGTCTGGTATGTTCAACTTAACTCGATTCGCTACTCTGATTTTGCCTAAAGCGATTTGCGCTAGCCATTTGGTTGAATTAGCCCAATCACCTACAACAGTAGAATCAATATCCACTACTGCGAATGAAGGGAAACCGCCCATCTTGCCAGCGTTACATGCCTCTTCTACATGGTCTGGAATCGGTGAACAATCTGTTAAGAATGACATCTTTTAAAATTTAAAGTTTGACGCTTGCGATTATGCCTCGAAGCAATTGGCAACAGGTAGGAAACTTCTTTGCAAATATAATAAATTTTACGAACATGAATAATTTGAAGCAATTCCATCTTTATCTTTTACACTAAATGTTGCTTGCATTAAATCAGAACTCTTACGGGTTCTTAATTCATAGTCACCACTTCTAACATATTCGCTGCTGTCAATTAGGAACGTATCATTCAATCTCATTTGCCTTATACAGTCGTGTATTCTTTCTGGTGCATCGGCTATTATTACTTGGTATTCTTTTTCGCTTTGTGAGTATAGTAATGACCTAGAATTATCGCTGAATCTAAAGTCCTCTACTTCCTCTGGATAACCGCTTAAATCTATCTTTCCTTTAACCCTTAAATAATGCGTATAGCTAAGTGAATAATCGAATCCAAAAGCATTATCATCGTTATTTGCTTGCATTAAAATAGTGCAGTCGTGTGAAGCCTTAATATCTAAGCAGTCTGTTTCTTGACCTACTTTGTCCGCTAATTGAATTACAACTGTGTCTATTTTAAAATCTTCCTCTGGTGTGTTCTCGTAAAAGTTCAAAGTAATATACATCTGACCAGTAAAAGCAGTCAAATCTACCGTAGCTGTCTGTGTTCCAACGCCTGAAAAAGTCCGTAATAAAACAGAACCATTCCCGTCTTGGTAGTCTATTGAAACATTGCAATCTCCATTTATACCAACCTGACTTAAAAAGAAGCTAAAATCGTATTCGTAGCCTCCTAACAAGTAAATGTTTTGTGTTAGTGTCCCTGCAACATAAGGCAAGGCAGGTGGATTATAGTAAGCCTTTCCCGCACCATCATGTGACCATTGCGCTCCTACTGTCCAGAAACTTAAATCAGTATCAAAATTGCCGTTTCTTACTCTATTTGAATTAGCAGGTATATCGTAAATCATTAAGTAACCACATCCAACGTAAGAAGTAATAGAAGCCCAACTGTCTATGTAAATATTGCACGTTATGGAAACTGCGCTGTATGTATATTCTCCTGTATATAAAACTGATTTTATAGCACCTGTAAAAACCTGACCGCCTCCGTTTGTGTATTTTATCCCGTTTGGTGAACTTAGCGAAGTCAAATCTTCTTCAATTTGCGAATCTGAATTATACAAAGCCAAAGCAGGTGTAGAAACTTCATTTATTTTCACATATGCAACATCAAAGTCTATCGTGCTTTCATCGGTTGAAAACTCAACAACATCGGTTGTAATAGAAGTAGGTCTATACATCCACGAAGCCGTTAAAGAAGCGTTATGCCCACTACCTAAAGATATGCTATTCGGTAACTGTAAATAGTCACCGTTTACTTTTATTCTCCACCCTTGACCTGACGTAGCACTTCCTGCACTTGTTACAGTTAATTCGATTTGAATCAAATAAAGTCTTTCGGCTGTCAGTCCTAAATAGTTACTTGTGGCGGTTGTTCCTGAAATGTTTGTTGCGCTTAATTTGCTACTACCTATACTCCACCCTGCGCCCAAAGTCCATAGTGATGATGAATCAAATTCGCCTTGTGGCACTAAGTTATTGTTATTTAAAGCAGTCAATCCCATCTGAATGTAACAACTATCAGAAGTCTGTATCGGTTGGCAATATCTGCCATTAAAACAGCAAGGGTCTTGGCTTACGTTAAAGCCTAAACTTTGGTTATTTGTTATTGTAATTGCCATTTTTTATATTTGTTTGAAATTACCAACATGAAAAAAGTATTTTTCGCTATCATTATTTGCCTTTCGTCTTGCAAAAAACAGTTCACTTGTGATAACGGTGAAACAATATCTAAGGGCGACCCACGATTTGAACAGATTAAATCTGGCTATACTGTAACTGATTACAACGGAAAAGAGATTCATTGCTATTAAGCCTTTTTTATTAGTTCAAATTTTGTCAACCCTGTTTTCATTGAATACCCCATTTCTGTGATATATCCTTGCTTTACATCGTCACTGAATTTGTAAAATTCAATATACCCATAAGGATTATTCTTTATTGTGTTAAACTCTGTGTGTGTTAAAGGGTATTCAAAAGAATAAATTTCTGGTAAGTAAATAGGCGTAATGTTTTCAGCATTCGCGTCATTCCATGCTATATCCTGATTTTCATACAAGGAAACTCCACTATAATCTTCATAGCATTGTTCAACGTATGCAATTAAGTCTTTAGCGCAACTAAAAAGAGTATTCCCTTCACCGTGAACAAACCTTATATCGCCTTGTATTTTTTGTAGTGCTACCGTTATCTGGTTAAGATGATACAACAGCATTCTTTTGGGTGTCAGACGTATATTGTATGCAGAAGCCAAAGCGTTATAGTTAGTCCCTAAAGTGAATGAATCATTATAAACTTCTGGTCTGAATATCCCATAAGCATCGCGCACACATGCGATTAGGAAATTATCATTGTCGTATCGCCAATCCTCTGTTTGGTTTCTGTTTATATTCTTTCTCCTTGTGAACTCTATTGTATAAGTAGACGCTATATATTTACATAGTTTAGAAAGTTGATTCTTGACCGATGAAATTATTGTAGAGTATTCATGTTTAGCATTTACATCATCCAAACCACCCTTAAATTCACTTTCCCACTTTTGATACCCTATCTCTATTTTGTTTATGTATTTCTTATTGTCGTTTTTAACTGTGTATTCTGGCACATTTTCTAAAGTAATTAGTTTAGTATTGCTGTCATACCAATAATCCAACGGCTCTACTCTTACTTTGCCATTTACTATACCCATGCCTAAGTTATGTTGGCAGTCCATAGCCTGAAACAAGTCTTTGAAACTGCAAAGAATGGGGCGGTTTGGAAATTCTCTGATATTTAAACCGTTTGTAATAGCTATTGTGCTTCCGCATCCATCACTTGCATAACTTACTTTGTCGCTGTCAGTCCTTCCATAAAAGTCGCTTACGAAGTTATTATCTGAATCAGCTATTGCATCAACTACCTGATTAAACGCTTCATGCACCATTACGGATTTTGCCTCAGTTGAATCAGTTCTACTATTTATTTCTAACTTAAAACTTGCAACATCATAATCAAATTCAAAATTTCTGTAATCGCTATAAGGACCTACTGTGATAGTCCCACTTAAAAACCAATACAACCAAACCTTATCATCGTAGTCTAAGAATACAAACCCTGTTGAATTTCCATATCCAACAGTATCAAACGTATCTGTGTATTCTGGCGTTGTATCATTATACGCCCCTGTGGTAAATAGCGTTATTGTTGTTGCACTCGCTAAATCTCTACCATAAGCCAAAACAAGCGTAGCTAATCCGTCCCTTGTTTGTGAACCATTTACTAAATCATGAAATGTTCCGCTAAAAATAGCCTCGTAAGAATAAACGGCAGGGAATTGAACGTTGCTATCTATCCCTTGTAAAACTTCTGGGATTAGAGAAGTGGAAGTTGTGTTACCAGGATAACCATAATCGCTATAATCACTCCACCCTAAAAAATTAGCAGCTTCATTGTTTGTTATTTCTAATGAATGCGAAACAAGCCCCATATATAAGAATGAATTACTTACTGTTGCATTATTATTTGTTTCTGTAAATGGTATTGGTGTGTTCATTGAGCTACCCAACTTAATTACTGTTGAGTGCATTGGCAAAGTAGTCGTTTGCGGTGCTGTAATTGTTGCGCCTCCTATACTTGTTGTGGTTTCTAAATCTACGCTTATTTCATCGCGCATCATTAACTTAGTCAGTAAGTCTGATTTTTCAATTCTTACCGTTGTGTATTCACCGTCTGTTTCATAGCTTGATAAGTCTATAATGCCATTAAATAAAGTTTCGTAAGTTCCGCTACTATCACAATCAAACTCAACTAATACGTCAATTCTGCCGTCTATATCTTCGTTATTGTAAACTGTGTCTATAAACGCCTTTCCACCACCTTTGCAGTGAAATTTTAACGGAACTGAATATTCGTGAAACGCGCCTTTGTATTCTTCACTTCTTTTAATTGTGTATGTGCCATCATCCCAACCTATCGGGTCGGCTGTCAATACCTCTGTGTCTAAGTTTGAAAGGTTAGTAAGTGTCCACCTGTATCTCATCTGTATCTTGTTGAAATTGATATTGCTTCACTTACACCTTTAGTTACACCCTTAACTATAAATTCAGCGTTTTGCTTTTCCTTAAACTGACCTTGCTTAATTGTTTTACGCAACATATAATCATCGTATGCCTCTATTTGTTTCCTGTCTGATTCTTGTTTAAGTGCCGGAGCTACGTATTTATGAAACACCAAATCATCCAACCTTTTTTCGTGTGCTGCTTTGATTATTTCACCATGTTTAGCGGTTGTTTCTCTATCCCAAATATATTCTCCGCCTTGTGCATTGATTAAAATACCTCCTTCGCGGTGTGATTTACCTATTAAATATCCATTGTCAATTCTACCACCTGCTAAAGTAACTGCACCGCCTTTTTCAAATTGTGGTATCTGTGGAAGCGGTTGTGCTGCTACTGCTGCTGCCTGTAAAGCTCCTGTTGCTGCAACTAAAGCAACTAAAGCATAATTAGGCAGTGCCTTTGTTATTGCCTGTGCTGTATTTAAGGCTATATTAAACACGCTAAATACTTTATTTGTTATAGCTTGCTCTCTTTCTATTTGCGCCTTTTTAATTGCAAACTTTCTTTCTATTTCCTCTCTCTTTTTAGTGTTATCACCTGCTATTACAAGTTGCTTCTCTTTTTCCCTTTCTAAAGCAGCCGTTTCTAATTGAAATATTGAAGAAAAAAACTCTTGCGAAGCATCCATCATAGGCTTCATTTGCTCTAATGTATCTGCTACTTGATTTGCGAATTGTGCAAATACTTCTTCTGGAGGCATTTTAAATTGCAAGTTAACAGGCACTTCAACGGCTCGCGTAGTGTCTATGCTGTTTTCAATTCCAGATTTTAAACCTTCTGCATAATAAGAACCGTCAACCATTCCAGCAGTTCTAAGTTTGTCATAATCACCTAACTGAAAATCTAAACGTTCCTTTTTAAGTATTTCTTCGCGTTCCTTAGCACCTTTTTTTGTTGTTTCTGCTAATATTTTATTACGTGCAATTAAAGCAGTATTGATATAGTCAGTCATTAAGGCTATACGCTGCTTTTCCTCTTCGTCTGTTAGTTGTAAATAGTCGTATGTGCCGTTTTTATATGCAAGTATTTTGTTTTGGAATCTATCTATCTGGTCTGTCAATAACTGAAACTCAACATCTCTTTCTTTTTGACCTTCTGCCAATCTTGCTCGCCTGTCTATTTCCTGTTGTTTAAAAAACTGTTGGTCTGCATCGCTTAACGCCGCTAATTGTTCCTGTTTAGCTTCTAATTCTTGTTTTCTTTGTAACTCTTGCGCCTTTGCTCTGTTTTCTTCAAACTTGTTTGAGGCCTCATCCGCATCATTTAAATAAGAAATCAATGAAACAACCCCTGCAATTACTAATCCTATACCTGCCGTTGCCATTGCCCAACTCGCTGCTATACTTGCGCCTGTGACCTTGCTAATCTTCTCTACAACAGTTAAAGCAACCCCATAAGCCTTAGTTGCTATTCCACCTTTTTCAGTGGCTAAGTTTGCTAACTCCTGAACACCTTGCAAAGCAGCCATCGCACCTTGCACCTTTAAAATAGCCTTTTGCAAATCTTCGCTTTCTTTTCCAAATGCTGCTGTCATTCCAGTAGCTACGCTAAATGCAGCCGTTATACCCCTTGCACCCTGAACCATTAAATCAAATACCCTCGTATCGCTTGCCAATTTCTTTATTTCGCCCCTTGTATCTCCGATTGTATCGGTAAGTTCTGCCGTTGCTTTTGTTAGTTCTTTGAAGTCTTTCGTGCCTTGCATTCCTAAAGCAGCCATTGTTTGTAACTCCTTTTGCATGGCTTTTAACGCCTTACCTGCGTCACCATAGCGAAGTATTAACGCTTCCATCGTGTCGCCTTGTTCGTGCAGCTTACGAACGGCATCGTCCATTTCTTTTCCTGAATATGTAGCCTTTATTTCATTGCGGAGTTCTTTCTGCTTTTCGGTAACGTCCTCAACGGCAGTTTCAACTTTCTTGAAATCAGATAAGTCTACTTTATACTTGACTATTATTTCCTCTGCCATCTTTGCGGTTTTTCATTTCCATTAAACTTAAATACTCCTCAACTGTAATTTTTTTTACTACTTCATATTGCTTCAAATCATTATCCACTAATAACATAAGATTCTCTAAGAATTGCTGTCTAATCTTTTGAACTCTGATTCTAACATCGAAATCCGCGTAACTGCTGATTTGAACTTCATCATTTTCTCCGAAGCCTCCTCCAAAAATTGAATCCAATTTTCTCGCGTAACGCTTCCCGAAGGAATGTAACCGCTCAAACCAGCGTTGTGAAAAAAATCGTATAAAAACGCCCCCTCACGTGAATCATTCCACAACATTTGAAACTTTTCTTTGTGTAACTCCTCATTGTAAATGCAAGGGTTTTCATCCTCTCTGATATACAACAAAGCAGCTATTTCGGTAAGTATCATTGGCTCAAAAAGTATGTTTCGCCTTTCTTCCAAAACACCCAACCAATAACCAAAGTCAGTAACCTTTGTTTTGCTGTTACCGTTTAGGACTTCTTTCACTTTCTTAATCCAAATATCTAAGTCTTTGGAAGGTATCTTGCACCTCATTTGCTCCTGTAATTCATTCAGCTTCTCAAATAGCGGTAGCGGTATATCTTCCATCTTTGGGAAATAGAAATAAGACCTACCTAAAGAATCTCGGAAAGCATATTTCAGATTGTCTTTGTAAGTCTTAGACTGATGTTCGTATGCTACTTTATTTATCGCATCACGAAAACCTATTTTGGCTAAAAGTGAAATGAATCCTTTTTTCATATATAGTTTTGGTGAATAATCGTTGAAACTGTCGAACTGCAAGCTACCACAATAGGAATCTGATAAATCAAATCAACTCCAAAAGGAAAAAGACAAAGGCAAATAAGCGTTCCGTAAATAGACGGCATACACTTGACACATCCGATTAGCGGTTTGTAAATCATCCTTTCGCCTATCTTACTTTGTATCCACTTCTTAACAGGCTCTAAAATCATGTTTTCACCTGTGGATATAACTAATCCATTCACGAATAAAGCAGTAATCAAAACAGCCAAAAGAATGTCTATCATGCCAATGTGATTTGTTGTGTAACTAAAGTATCATCGCAGTAAGTAAATGAAATCTCCACACAAGTAACGGAAGAAGTCGCGCCTATCGGAGTGAACGCTGTTTTAGCGTTTATATCGTTTGAAGTTGTGGCGTTTAACCAGACAGTGTAAATGGTATCCGTGACTACTTCCATGTCCTCTACGCCAATTAAATCAGTGTAAACAATATCTACACAAGGATAAATGTCTATTCTACCGTCTGGGCGTTTAAATACAGCATTGTAAGACTTAGAACCGTCTACAACATCGCCTATAATAAGCGAATCAATACACTTTGGGAGGCTTTTTGCTTTGGAACATTCGCAACTCATGGCAAAATATTTTTTAGACCTTCGTATATTGCCCGAAGTCGCAACGCTGCAAATATATTATTTTATCCTGTATTTATCTAAAAAATCATGCAGGAAAGTATTACATGTGTATCTATGGCAGTCTAAAGCGTCTAATCTTTGAGCCTCTTTGCTTCTGTCTTTTTTAATCAAATCTCCCTCAGCGTCTACTTCCGCAAATTGGCACTCGTAAATAAGTTTCTTGCACTCTTGATTGATTTTAAAGTCTGGATGAAAAGCGTGTATAGCATTTATTAAATGCCTATTCTCTTTTACATTTGGATTAGCCCTCGGCACTAATAACCTACGTCCCAATCTAAACCTTACGTCTATCATTCGCCAAGCGTCTATGTTATCCCTTTGCGTTATTTCCCTTTTTCTTTGCATGGCATCGCCTGTGAATAGCGCATTGCTTACAACCTTAAATCCGAAAGTAGAAAGAATAAGGTCGCACATCTTATCCACGTCCCCGTTTTTTTCAATTACTAACTCTTTGAAGTTGTGGAAGTGCATGCCTTTATTATCTGTCCAAATATGTGAACACTCGCAAACAAATGGCTCTACGTTAAAGTCTAAACTGAATATAACAGGCAATGAAGCATTAAACACTGCTAAATCTGAAACATGCTTTTCGGTTTTAAAGTTTTGGCAATAAGCTCTTGCAACATCTTCACGTCCCCATTCTCCCAAGTAGTAAATCCTGTATAGATTAGGCGAAACGCTTGCTTTTTGCTCTAATACCGTTCGATATTCATCGTCTATAAAAAAATTATCCTTGTATGTGGTTTTTAGAACCGTTGCATTATCAGGCTTTAAATCAAAAAACCTTTTCTTTAACCAGTGGCGTTCATCTATCGGGTTAAATGAAAGGATAATCTGTTTGTAATTGTCTGTTTCGCCTCTTAACCTTAAATCTACTTGGTCAAAGTCACCTTCGTTTAATTCAGTGGCTTCCTCAATCCAAATAGACGTTATTCCTGTAATTGATTTTAGCTTCTCAACATCGTCAAGACCTGCCAAAAGTATTTCGTTCCCTGTTGGCGTGTGTGTGAACCTCATTTCGGTCTTGTTTATTTCAAACTCAGCACGTAGCCCTAAATCAGCAATGCAGTCAATTAGAATCTGATACACTGAACTTCTTAGCGTGTTGGCTACCTTTCTAATACACAACAACCTGTGTTTATTCTCTCCTACACACCTTAAAACTATCTTTTGTGAAGCGAATACCGATTTGCCACTACCACTACCACCGTATAGAATTTCGTATCTGTTAGCGTCCTCTAATAGCGGATAATAAGCATCGTTAACTCTTACCCTTGCTTGCTGGCTCAATTAGTATTTGTTTTATTCCTGTAACCTCAACTGAGGCACTCACTTCCGTTGGTATCAATTTAGCTGCAATCGCGTAGAAGTCTCGCGGGTATGTTTTAGCAAAGTTAGTTAGGTTTACTTTAGGGTCATTCTGTATATCATTAAACACAGATAATACGGTTTCTTTGACCGTTTTCATCTTTTTAGTGATTTCGTTTTCAGAACCTTTCGGTCTGCCCTTAGCCAACTTATGACCTTTCTGGAATCCCATTATTTTGTATTTCTTTAATTGCAAATATACAAATTTAAACTAATTATCATGAGGTTAGATTTGAGGTTATTGTGGTAAGTAAAAGTGTTACCAATTATTTATGCGCCTTATAATTTTTAAAATAATTATTCTTTGGTTTCCTTTGTTTTTGCGTAGTAGATTTTCTTGATTTTTGCTCTTGTTGTTTTGCTAAACGTATAGCCTCCAAAGGTGTAGGTATATAATCATCCTTTACTTTTGGATTATCAATCTCCCCTCCTTTCAGCTTTCCTTTATAGAACTCATACGTTTGAACTTCGCTATTGCGAATGTGAACTACTTTATAGCCTAACATCCTTAAATCAGAATCCCTAATGGCATCGTAAAGTTCTTTCCCATCGTGAGAACTACCATCTATTTCGTAAACAGTTTTGCCTATCAGAAAGTCAACAATGTATTTTCCTATTACTATTTGAGTTAGATAGTTAATACCTTTTAAATCTAATCGGTCACGAAAAGCCCTTTCTGATTTAGTAGGGTTAATTCGCATATTTAAAGCGCGTTCTTGAAGTATGTATTTATTCATAAAAAAAACCCGAAACGGTCGCAGCATTTCGGGTTAGGGAAGCAAGTGTTTAGTTCACTCCATTAACCCTTGTCAGTCTGCGACACTCACAAGAGTTGTTATTTAAGTGCAAATATAATCTTTTTGCAAACATAGTGCAAAATATTTTTTACTTATATTTTTCGATTATGTCAATTAGCGAAAATCTATCCCACTTAAAATCCCCTTTGACACTTGCCTCTGATTCTAATTGCTCCACAGATTCAATACCAATTCTTTTGATAAGTCCTTTTCGGTAGCCTAACTGGTTTCCATGTAAGAAGTAATTGCACCTCAAGCACTGTCCTCCAACATTTCTTTCATCGAACCTTAGTTTAGAATTATGCCCTGCGCTAAAGTAGTGACCAGCGTGTTGTGGCTGCCCAGTTCCGCAACTTATACACGGCAATCCTTCATCACGTTTGCGTATATAAGCATTAAAGACCTTTTGAGCCTTTAATTTTAATTGAGCAACTGAATACTTGTTATACCTCTGGATTGTCTTAGCGTCCATTAAAAAGGAGTTGAGTTGTCAATGATTATTTTTACAGGATGCGAATTTTTCAAAGTGTTGTAACCGATTCTTTGTTTGCCTAACTGATAGCATAATCTTCCGTTGTAAACTTTTCTTTTAACTGGTTTGCCGTCTAAAGTATAACCGTTCAACTTTTCGTCTATACCTATTCCGTTTACCGCTCGAATCAAAATTACACAATCTGATTTCATTGTCAAATGTTTAGTTGTATAAAAGTTTCATCAATACGCGTGTTAGCGGCAACCTTGACACAAATACAAACGACAGTGCATAAACGGACATTCATACCAGCTTTATTATTCCTTCTGACAGTTCAGACG
>ERZ724505.1632-NODE-1632-length-12016-cov-3.531059_pt1 | contig 12016 bp, 25 predicted proteins | sample MGYA00376038_ERZ724505 | MGnify/ENA primary metagenome ERZ724505 (study PRJEB28724, sample SAMN07190884) | wastewater metagenome | isolation source: effluent of sewage treatment plant in Hong Hong | place: Hong Kong | collected 2016-03-17 ... | reverse complement strand
GGGTTCAATCGGGTAGGATTTCAATAACGCCAGCATCGGCAGCACCAAGTCCCTGAACATTTGCTTGGCCTCGGTGTGGGTCAATAGATTGGTGCCAACGCGGTGCGGATAACCCGGCTCGCATGCACAGGCATCGGCTCGGACACCGGGTGGTAGGGGCCAGCGACAGAATTCGTCCGCAAGCTTGTTCAGCATCGAATCAATGGTTTGAGTTTTGGCAGTATCCATGGGGTTATTTCTTTTTGGGGGTGGCCGGATAGACCTTCAGTTGACAATAAGGGTCGAAATCAACTTCCATGTCGCCGTCGAACAGGACAATGGTGCGAGTGAGGCGGTCATTCACAAGGGTCACGGTCAGCACTCGCCCGGTTGCGCTAATCAATTGGTCACCGGCTACTAGATTGCGAGCCCCTTTGTATGTAAATTTGGTGGGGGAAGCTTTCATTCGAAATTGTTCCAGTACGCGCAGTATCTACGGCCCGCATATAAATCGCGGTCAGATTCGTAGCGACCATCTTCCGGCAGTCGGGTCTTGGAAAATTCCGCCTTCTCCTCCGGAGTCATGGAATCGTATTCCAGCAGTGCCATGCGGCGAATTTCCTCACACTTGTCGGCGTGGCGACGGTCGGAATAAGCCTGCCAGCCAACAAACGCCGCGAGAACGGCGATAGGTGATATTACTCCGGCGATGTAGGCAATAAAAATGTAGGTACTTGTGCTCATGAACGGTCTTTCTCGATAAGGTCGGCTCGGTGTAGATAATGTTTGTGGGTGCGATGGTCGATTACGGCAAAGCTGAATTCCAGCCCGCTGAGGAAAATGAACACTACGTTGACCCAAACATGTGTGTATGGAGGAGTGACGCCGAGAATAAGAATGACGATTCCCCACAGAATATGCGACATATACTCATTACGGGCATACTTTGCATTGGTTCGCAGTGCATGCACCAAGGCATCTTGGTAGACAGCAAGTTTTTTGTCGGGATTCATAGTGTGTCCATCACTATATCCCAAATCGTCAACATGTCGAGCAAAATCGCTCTCGCTCATCGTTTGCAAATCTTGGGAATTTTTTCAATCTTGCGACGGAGGGCGTCGGAACGCTCGTCTTCTTGTCCCTTGCGGTAGGCTTCCTCGGGGGTCAGTCCCTTCCACGGGCAACGCTTTTTATAAACCTTGCTCGGGTCGGTACGGCCTATCCAATAGTTTTTGCCGCTTTCAATATCGGTGATGGTGATTTCTTGTTTCATAGTGCTTCCTCCAAAACTCGCCACGACTTGAGAAGTCCTCCATCAAATGTGACTTCCACCGGTACTCCCACCAGTTTGGATACATCGTCCCGTTTAGACTGTTTGAGTAGCTCGGAAATAAAGCGCATGGTCTTGGCAAATTCCGCATCACGGTCCTCTTCAGTCCATCTCGTGTGTCTGTCCACCTTAGTGTCCAAGTCCCACGTGCCCTTAAAATCACCCACGCCCCATCCACCCTTGTCAGAGCCGAGGCCAATGCTGATGCCAAACATGGCATCCTGATATCCTCCCCGACCAAATCTGGCCGAGGTAATTTTTCCAATTTCTTTAGTAGTCATATGTGATGAAGTTAAATGTGACAGTCATAAAGCGACAAGAGTGTGCCATTGGGCAAATTCTTGATGAGGTTCTGGTAAATGGAATTCCATGTTTCTTGGTCCTTCTCATCGGACACGCAGGCCCACCATCCCATCTTACCCCGTTCATACCAACGTCCATCTTTTAATACGGCGAAGGTTTGAACACACCGTTCAGCATATTTCTGGGCATAGACTTCACGAGAATCATTGAAATCCTCCATGTTGTCCATCCAGTAAACAATTCTCTCTATCTCGCTCTGCTCGGAAATTGACCGGAGTTTGTCTTGCAGTGCTTGATAGGCAACCATGCGAGGTTGTGCGTGATATCGGGTTCTGGCGCGTTCAATGTAATCGGTTCCACCCAATTCCTTTTCTCCTTCACGAATTACTTCCCACGATTCGATGGGAGGGGTGTCCTTGATGTGCGGCCAGAGATAGTCATAGACTCCCAGTGCAAATTCGTACTTCTCCCGCAACTTGGATTCGAAATCCAAGTTTTCAATCACGTCTTGGTCAGTCTCGCCACCATCCTTCTTTGCAAAGAATCCCGACCAGCGCCCGCCGAGCGTGTACCAATCCCACTTGGCATTGGGATTTTCCCAGTAACCATAGCGTCCCATTGCATTGTCTTTGGTGTACCCGCAATAATCCTCAATGTATCCCTCGAAGGTAGGATAAATTTCTTTGACCGAAACCTCCGCCTCGGTCCATCCTTCTGGACAAACATAGCGGTCTCCCGAAAACAGGGGAGTGCGTTGAGGATTGTAGCCGGGGGAGTTGTAATCAGCAAACTGCTTGTCATATTTGCAATGGGCTTCACCTTCAGGAGAAACGAATGCACTGGTCTGGTCGGTCTCGTATTTGGCGCGGTACTCATCTTCAATATCATGAAATTTGAGATATTCCTTCGGGCAGTCTCCCATGTTGTTTTCTTGGAACGGAGCAAGTTGCTGCTCGGGATTGTCTCCAATGACTAAAACAGTGAAGTGTGACATAATTCAGTGGGTTGAGTATTAACGTTTGAAGTTGGGAAGTTCCTCGCGGACTTGGGCAAGGATTTTGGCCACATCAATGGAATTTTCTCCCACGCCACGACTTTCCGAGGCAGCAACAATTTCTTCATCAGAAATGAAACCGAGTTGGTTGCCGCGCAGCAATCCCACGAAGTTCACCACGTCCTCCTTGCAGACATCCTTGTACAATATCCAAATGCTGGGACCGTAAATACCAAGACTGTCCAAGCTGAGGATGGATGAGTACGGTCCAAAAGCGCTATCCGGGTCAATCGCAGAATCGTTTTTCACGGTCTGTAGCAGGACGGTGAGGGCTCCGGGGTTGCCTTCACAGAGTTTCATCAGGCAACTTTTAATGTCGTCGCCAAGTTCGATGCGAGGGTTTCTATTCATGGTGTTAGTTGTTAACGAAGCAGATTGTTGATGTTGAACGGTGAAAGAGGATTGAGTGGATTCATTGGATTGGCCGGGTGGCCGGGATGAAGGGGTGAGGCGGGATTCTCGGAGTTCAACGGACTTGTCTTCCATTCAGCCTGCCGCCGTGTTTCGGCCTCGTCTTGGATGGCTTCGAGCTTCTTCGTATAATCGTCAGAGGTATTCATGGTGTTTTAGGAAACTTTGGTGATTTGACTCCAAAAATAAATGCTGTCTGCAAATTGCTCGGCGGTGTAGGGAGCATAGGTGCCGCCCGGCTTTTGAAGAAAATTGCGAGCCATGGTCAGCGGCGACATGGGCTCGTTCACCCACGGTCCGGCAATGATGGCCACGATTTCCCAATCATAGTCGCCACTGCGCTCACCGTCATTTTCCAACAGCGTTTCAGCGGAATAGAGAACGACTTTGGCAAATTTTACCGGCAGGCTCTTGCCCCGACCATGCACTTCGATGTACGGGTCTTCATGGTCTTGTCGCCGCACCATTTTGGCGCGAAGATGGGTGGCATCCACGATGCTGCCATATGGACAGCCGAACAGTTTGGGCAAATCTTTTTCCGTGATGGGCACAACCACAACTTTCTTAGTGTCTGTCCGACCTTGGCCGGGAACACGTTTTCGCCAATGCTTGTGAACAAGCTCCACCAGCTTCTTGGGAGTTCCCTTGAAGTAGCTGTGATGCTTTTTCTTGTTGCGCTTGAGCGCGAAGTTGGACCAGCCGATTTTCATGTTTAAGTTTTCCCCAAAGATTTTACAAGGGCGGATTTTTTGACTTGAAATTGGATACCCAGCGCTGCTCCACAGCAAAATTTATCTCCTACAGAGAAAAGCACGCCATTAAGTTTAAATGGCTTCAACACTCTGTCCATGTTCCAGAAGTGGTCTACGATTTTAATGTAGCCCTCCGCGCCAAGCCGGTTGCGTAGGATTGTGAACTTGGGGTGGTCGATGGTGGTGTAGTACGTCCCTTTCACCATTTCCCCGTTGGGAAAATGAATGCTTGTTTCCCCCGTGTCTCGGACACTGGTGAGATACTCTTCTTTGAGCCTGAAGGATTTGACCGAGGATTTCATGTAATCTCAACCTTAATTTCGCGCTCGGCCAATGTATAGGCGGCGAGCTTGTTGTAAAGCCACAGTAGGTCGCGAATGTTATCCAGCATGTGAATGTTGTGTACCCCGCCGCCATTTTTCATCAGGAACATGAATTCATTGGCCTTGGCGTTGAATTCATTCTCGGCGTTCTTGCGCATGGTGCCAACCCACGTGTCAGCAAACCCTGCGTCATTGAGTCGCTTCTTGGCATCTTTACTGAGTTTCTTGGTTTTCATGATGTTTCAGGACGTGGTTTCGTACACCAGTGCGTTGACAAGGTCTTCCGTAGTGAAATACTCTTCGTAGCCCATAATGTACGGGGTCAAGAATCGCAACGGAATATATTCCTTGTGATGTGGCGTGTCCCACCGATTTTTGATGCAACGAAAATGCTTGCCGTCAACCACAAACGCCAGATATGCGCAAGCAAGATGCTCAAACGACGGCGGAATGTACTTGGCCTCGATATTATTCGTATAGTGGATGAGAATTTTTGGAGTCATAATTTATGCCAATTTTTTCGGTCGGCCCACCAAGCGGAGTAGCTCGGATAATCACAGGGATGCTTGATGGGAAGAACGGCCCATACATACCACAAGAGAATAAGAGCGCCCAGCACAGACGGTTCTTTCCATAAGCAATAGCACAGAAGGCAAAAAAAGCCAATCGCCATCGTGTGTAAAATGATGAGTATTGCACGCATTAACGGTCTCCTTTGAAACAGTTGTCCGGGTCGATGCGAGCAGAACACGGCACACCCTTGCCGGACAGACCAATGTGTTTGAACGTGACGTTCTTTTTGCCCTCCCACTCGTGCTTTTCCTTGAGAATTTGCGTGCGCACTTCTTCGGTGCCCATGAACGTGGCCTCAAAAACCTTGTCTTTCCACTTGATGGTGGCTTTCGCGGCGAGATACTGGGCCTTACCCTTGTCGCCCGGGAGAATCTTGATAATTTCACACTCATCGTCATACTCGGGCTTGTATTTGAGTAGGTTCTTGCTGCGCTTGTTTTCGTAAGCCGATTCCGGCAGACGAATGATAGCACCCTCCTCACCATCCGCGAGATAGCTTTGGTAGATTTTCTCAAGCTCAGTCACGGATTTCACGGTGTGCGTCGGAACCTCACGGTAGTGTTTGGTATACTTGGGGAGGTTTTCGTCAATCCACGCTTTGCGCTGACGATACGGCACGGACTGGTCCATGTCATTGAAGTCGTAGCCATCGTAGACATAGAATCGAACCATGCTTTCGGTCTTCGCGAACAATTCCGGTGTAAGTTCCTTGGCGGTTCGCTTACGAGCAAGACCGGACAACTCATTGAGTTTCTGGCGCAGGTCGTAATTGTAGAGTTCGCCGTCGAGGACCGCATCGGGGTTTTTCTTGAAGAATTTCTCCAAGTCGGCGTTGATGTGCGGCACGGCGAGCCAGATTTCACCCTTGCGGCTCTTGAGCACAACATTGCTACCGTCAAACGTGGCCACGCAACGCACGCCGTTGTATTTGTTTTGTACGAACAGCCCGCTGGCGAAATTCAACTTGGTGACGTATTCCTCGTAGTCTTTGGCGAGCATGGGCTCAACATAGCTGGTGCAGACATCGATTTTCTTGATATCCGGGGTATAGCCCGTTTTTGCTTTCTTGTCCCACTTGTTTTGGGCATCGCTGAGAGCCTGTTCCTCGGCGGTCGTGGCGTTGGCGCGACCCACGTTCTTCGGCTTGCAAACGGTCCATTCCGTAAAAACCTTTTCGCCGTCAGTCTGACCGTATTCAAATCGATACTTGTTACCGTCGATTTGCGCGGTCCACTGTTGGATGGCACCCGTATTGGTGCGAGAGTAAAGGGTCGGGAGAAACTTCATGGGAGTAGAGTAGTGATGGTTTATAAATTGTCAACGCTTAACTTTCACGAGTTTACCATTCTTCAATTCGCGAAGGTCGTCCTTGAAATAATTCAGAAAACTCACGGGCCTCTTGTGAACACTCCACTTACGAATAAACTTCATCGCATCCGTCTGACGATGAAAGAAGAAGCTGAAAGAGACACCACTATGTGAGTTGTATTCGTCATTTCCGATTGCCCAGCCGTGGGGCTGGTCCCAGCCTTTGCGTGGTTTCACGTTCTCGTGCAACCAGCGCAGAACGTCGGAACGAGGACGCAGCACGTCGCGGGAGCCAATGTCCTCCGTTTCCACCAGACTCCAATCCGGGTCCGGTGGGTCGTAATATGTTTTGCCCTTCGGCACCCTGTTGAGTGATACGATAACGTTGCAATCGTAGTGTTGTCCTCCCCAATTGGATTCTGAGCACCAGCAATGATTGATGAGAACGTTCATGGAGTGGTATCGAGCGCAATTTGATTGATTTCGTTGACGCGCTTACGATACAGCTTTACCATCGTGCGTCCATGCTCGTCGTCTCCGAGCGCGAGGGGGTTTTGCATCTCGATGCTAAAACTTTGCAGCGCAGTCCAGACCACGCTGCACTGGGCCGGGGTGAGGTTGACGCCGTTGATTGCAAACTGGGGGTGGTTGTTCACGTGAATCGTTGTTGATTACTACAGATTGACAGATGGTTATAAAATGTCAAGGAGAAATCTGTTCGGATATCTCACACCCCATCAATGACTTAGTAATAGTCGAAATCAATTTGTTTGCCGTCCATGGTGGGGACCGGAATCTCGCACCACATGTTCTCGCCATAATAGTGGTTGTCCACTTTCATGTCGGGGTCACGGTCAATTTTCTCTCGCTTGATTTCAAAACAAAATTCCTCGTCCATGGCGAATAGCTTGCCAGTGCGGCTGTCGCGGGTTACGCGCAAGACGGTGGGTGTGTGTTCCCCAAAGTTGGTGTACCAGTAAAATCCGGGTTTCTTGGGCAGGATTCGGGTGAATTTAAGTTTCATGGGTTATTTCTTGGAAATTTTTTTGTAGTCGATGTGGATGTTGTTCACACCGGTCTTGGTCAGGTCAAGCTCTACGACAATCTTGCCACCGCCACGCAGTGACCGATGATAGTCATAGAATTGCATCACAGCGGCTTCCTCCGTGTTCGCTACAACCACGCATTTGGCTTCGGACATGTAGCCGTTCTCGCTTTTGTAACCATCGATTAGAAAAGTCTTCATGGGATAGGAAATTATTTGCGCTCGTCGGGCAGATGGCAGTAAATGCAGTCGTCCATGTTGTAAGTACCATCCTTCTGTTGATACTCGCACAGGCCGTCAGGTGACTTCGGGCACCACCACGTCTCACCATCGTCCCCGCAACGCTCACAGTAGCAAGAAGAAGAGAACCATCGGTTGGCGGGGTCGTACTCCTTGAGAGGTATGTACTTATGGTCACATTGCTTGCGCTGGGCATAGATTTCGATTTGTATCTGGCCCAGCGCATTTTCCGCTTCCTTCTTTTGTGCAAGAAGGATTGTCATCTTAGAATTGGTCGGGAGCTTTCGCATGACTCAAACCTAATAAAACTCCGCCATTCGTCAACCACAAACGACTTATTATGCTTTGACATTCGGAACCGTTTCTGTATGAATGCCATTGCATATGAAAAAAATTGCGGTCAAGCCTTACACCTACACGACGTTGACGCAATCCGCTCTTGACACAACCGCCGAGGAGATAGCCAAGCAGATGAACGCCGTGAGCGAGTCGGTCATTTTCAAAGTTCTACAGAATTCCATTAATCAAACTCTGTCGATTCCCCCCTCCGTATTGATGAACTCGCCACCAATAACCGAGAAATACCCCATCACCAATCCGGCTTATACCGAATTTATTGAAAAAGACGATACCCCGCTCAGTTTTTCTTGCCCCGTTATGACTGCGCTCGGGCTCACAATCACCAATTTTTCCAGTGGAACTCCACACCAAGCGGTCTTCGACGCGCTAAAAAACGCGGGGGCATTTGCCAAGGATGTGTCATTGTTCGTGGCGCGGTTGAAATACGCTCGGTGTCACGATGACAGCGCGTGTCCGGACAAAAATGGGGACGATGATGGCTTACTAAAAAACGGCCACACTTACGACCCGTGGTATCGAGACATTTCAAATTTTAACAAGGTGAGATACGAGCTCCTTTTATGCAATGGTTACGCAACCGCGACAGAAGCAAACCACAACAACCGGTTGATGCTATGGCTTTACGGAACCACCGTCGCTGGCACAAAAATCAATGTCTTGCTCTACGAGCCCATTGCAATGTCTTATGTAAACAAGCGGCGCACGAAAAAGCATCTGGATGCCATTGCGCCGTATTCGGTCTACACGGAGACGGAATACAATTTGCTGGTAAACTAGGCCAATTCCGTTGTTATATATTGGTTTTTGGCAAAATGCAGGCGCAGACTGTCCGCGTGCAGGGTATGGCCCTCCACGGCAATATATGCAGCCTTAATGGTGAAGGTAATCAGGGGTTCCGCTTGACCTTCGAGATAGACCTTGACGAGATAGGATTTGGCGAACATATTTTATAATAAATACGTTCGCTTTCCTATAATAAGTCCATTATGTCAGATTATTTAATTCACTGGTCGGAATGGCATACTTGCTCACGTCCCGCAGATTGACCCGCAGGAGTTGGTCGTATATATCCACCCGGCCATCTTCAATCACCGCATAATGATTCAGACCGGTGTCAAAGTTGTAGTTGGTGCTGAGAATCCGCTTGGGCTTAGTCGTCCCTCGATGGGCATTGGTTTCTTCCACCATTCTTTCGTGCTGGTAATGGTCCAGAATGGTTTTTTGACTGACCGCCCCGCCCTCCTTTTGAATTAGGATGCGTGGAAGTCTGGACGTGGTGTGCCCCACGATTTGATTGACTCCGTTGATGGGAGCAAAATATCGCCAATCCTGCCACGTAATGCCTCCGATGGGCTGCGTGCCGCGTCGGTCATATCCGGCACCAAACAGAATCGCGTTGCGTCCATGGTTGGCGTCGATGAGAGCGCTCGCTACGAAAGCTTCAAGCACCTCGGAAAAAAAATCAAGCGTGGACTTGCCCGGATTGCTTGGATATTTGCCGAGCATTTCTTGCCAAAGACGGTTGCTCAGGCCCGCATGACTGAATGCGAAGTTTTCCTCGATGTGGAATACTTTAAAACGATTCTTGTCTTCTTGGTTGAGCACGCCGTTGATAGCGACACTGTTCTCCGCAGTAAACCCACTGCACCAGAAATTGATGTTGTTGGGCCAGAGATAAGATGCGTCGTGATTGCCGATGAGAACAACGGCCTTGGGGTTGTACAAGACCTTTTCCTTGAGCCAGATGGCAGTGTTGCGGGCATCTTCCACGGTTCCACCGATGGAATCGAAATAATCCCCAGTGAACACAACTCGGTCATGCTCAACACTATCTACGATAGCTTGAGCCCGGACAAATTTGTGGTGAATGTCAGGTATGACTAGAATTTTCATGACCCACTAGCCTGACAGAGATTTTATAGACTGTCAAGGCATTTTCGGCTCAATCTTTGCACGACTCAATCCCTGTATGAATTGTTGTATTTCTCCCGTTGCGTCATGCCAATCGGGATTCTGGCTGTCGAAGATTAAGCATTTACCGAATTGGTCCTTGTTCATTTGCTTCGCAATGACTGCAATTTTTTCGTCGTAGTCATATTGAGAAGCGATGCGTCTGGCAATCTGTTCGTCGGAATGCCCGCGAGCCCTGAGACGGCGGGTATGTTCTTCCGGGTCAGGGGTCTTGACCAGAATCACGCGATTGTTGCAAAGAAACAGCCAATTCATTTCTGCAAGCAACGCACCTTCGAGAAAAATAATGCCTTTTTTGCCTGCCATTTTTTCGCGCAAGCGCGTGAGCATTGGTTCTTTTAAAATCGCATTGAGTGCGGCAAGTTCTTCGGGGTTACCAAACACCGCCTCGCCAAGCTTCTTGCGGTCGCATGTACCAAACCGATTCATGATTTTTTCGCGAGTTTGAACCGCGAGCGGCAATTGCGAATCCACCAACAGTTCATGAGACAGGGGATCCATGTTGATGTGTGTCGTACCACTAACCATTTGGCAAAAACTCGACTTGCCGGACCCAATCGTGCCAGTAACCCCAATGATATATTGTCCCAATTTCGCCTCCATTGCGGCCTTGACGTGAATAGGAACATACTCGTGAACCAACCCCTGAAAGCGTGCAAGTTCCTTTGCCGCCGACGAACTGACATGCGACAGGTGAGTGGACGAAAACAGCAGCACCGTTTCAATTTCACGCTGTTGCGTTACACTGATTTCGTGAATCAACTTTTCGTAGTCGAAATCCTGTGCCGTGCGGGCTCCCTTAACAATGATGTTGTATCCGTAAATACGAGCGTAATCGGCGGTGAGATACTCAACCGGATTGGTTTGTACAAAAACGTTCGACAAATTCAGCAACTTCACGGCATCCTGCACAAGCCCGGCCCGTTCGCGGAATTCAAACATGTATTTCTTGTTGGGGTTGTTGCCTATCGCAACTGTGAGAAATTCGGACATGGCCGAGGCCCGACGAATAATGTCCATGTGCCCCAAGGTAATGGGGTCAAAACTGCCGATATAAAGAGCTTTGTTAACGTTAGTGGTATTCATAGATTTTAGGGATGGAGACGCTTGTTGGTAACGTATCGACTACACATAAATTCCGTGGCGTCTTTCGATGCTTTCTTTTGATTGCAGTTATTGCAACTAACCACGAAATTGTCGTGACTCCATGCGTTGCCCCCCTTGCTCTTGGGCACAAAATGGTCCACCGTGGCCTGCTCGTGACGTTTCACCGACTTTAGTTTGAGGTCGTCCTTACCACAATAATGACAGGTGAGCTTGCCGTGCTGTTTAAGCTGGGCCAGTAGAAACTTCTTGCGCTCCTTGAGCCAACGACGCTGTTCCAGTTGCGCGTACACCCGCTGCAACAAGACAAGGTTGGCGTAACTGCGCACATGCACATTACCAACGTTGTATATGACGTGTTTCATGTCTTGAAGTATTCTTCAAGAGTGCAAGTCAGATGAAGCGTTGTCAAGGCCACAGTCATGGAAATGAAGCCCACCCACTGGGCAAGTAGATAATCCTCTGATATGACCCATCTTGCGTCGAAAAAAACCATCAACGCAGTGAGAATACACAGCCCCCGAAGGATGTTTATCTTCTTCATGCCCAGAAGTATCCGCGATTGGTGACAATCCAGACGAGCCACTTGGTGTCGAGGGATTCGATGAGCGCCTCAATGCGGTTGTTTTCGGCGTAATCCTTGGTGTAGTCTCCGGTATAGGTAGGGCTGTCTTCGTCAGGGAAAGACCGTTCGTAATCAGCTTGCAACGCGGGCCGCTGCACCTTGATGTACTGGTAACAATCTCGCAGTTCCTTGGAAAACTGGCTCGCACTCTCGCTGGTAGCCTCCCAATCCGTGACATCCAGCGCCTTCTCTCCTTCGATGAAATTAACCACCATGGCAAAATTTACCTCGGGAATCAATTCAACTTTGTCGCACCAGCTATTCGGAATCTGGTCGGTAAGCCACTTCTGTCGGGGGTTCAGAAAAAAAGCGAACCGAGTCAAACCAGTTGGACAGCTTGAGTTTGGATTTCCAACCAATTTCCCGCAACACAAATTGAAGCGGATGATTCTTCTGAATGAAGTCTCTGATTTTCTGCCGCTCTTTCTTGGTACCGACGATGGCTCGGCCACCCATGACCACACCCTCAAGATACCACACGCGAAAAACGCTCCGCTTGGCCCACGGTAGAGCGATGTATTCCTCCGGAGAAGAAACGTAGATGTAACGATTAAACGGATTGTGCCGATAAACCCAATCCTTGAAGATGTACCACGGATTGGGTTTGCAATTGGAATAATGGCTGGTATTAACAGCCC
>ERZ724505.1627-NODE-1627-length-12055-cov-4.860333_pt1 | contig 12055 bp, 11 predicted proteins | sample MGYA00376038_ERZ724505 | MGnify/ENA primary metagenome ERZ724505 (study PRJEB28724, sample SAMN07190884) | wastewater metagenome | isolation source: effluent of sewage treatment plant in Hong Hong | place: Hong Kong | collected 2016-03-17 ... | reverse complement strand
ACCTGCCCGGACTGCCACGTGCCCAAGGAGTGGGGCCCGAAGATGATCCGCAAGATCCAGGCGAGCAATGAGGTGCTGCACAAGATCCTCGGCTCCATCGACACGCCCGAGAAGTTCAACGCCAAGCGGGCGGAGCTGGCGCAGCACGAGTGGGACCGCATGAAGCGGACCGACAGCCACGAGTGCCGCAACTGCCACAACTTCAACTACATGGACTACGCCGAGCAGAACCGCCGCGCGTCCACCCGCCACCAGGTCGCCTTCACCGCCGGCCAGACCTGCATCGACTGCCACAAGGGCATCGCCCACACCCTGCCGCCCATCGCCCAGCCCATCGGGGCCGAGAAGGTGGGGCAGGTCGAGCTGCCCTCCACGGCGCCGGCCTCAGGGGCGAGCCACTGAAAGGGTGTGCAGGTCACTCGGTGATCTGCACGCCCTTGCCGAACGCCACGCGGCCCTTGAGCTCGGCCGCCGCCGCGTTCGGCTCCGGGTAGAACCACACCGCGTCCGGGTTCATCTCGCCATTGACGAACAGGCTCAGGTAATGCGCCTGACCCTTCCAGATGCAGCTCGTGCGGTGGTTGCTGAAGCTCGTGTACTCGCGCTTCAGCGACTCGGCCGGGAAGTAGTGGTTGCCTTCCACCAGCACCGTGTCGTCACTCTCGGCGATGGTCACGCCCATCCAGATAGCCTTCATGTTTCGCTCCAGTTTGTGGTGGGGCGTGACGCTAACACCCGCCACCTCAGGCGAAGATCCACACCATGAGAGTCATGGGTATCGCCGGCCGCTCCGGCATGGGCAAGACCACGCTGCTGGAGCGGCTGGTGCCGCACTTCACCGAGCAGGGCCTGCGCGTCTCGCTGATCAAGCATTCGCACAAGGACATCGAGGTCGACCGCCCTGGCAAGGACAGCTGGCGCCTGCGCGAGGCCGGCTGCCAGGAGGTGCTGCTGCTCGGCCGCACCCGCTGGGCGCTGATGCACGAATTGCGCGGCGACCCCGAGCCCGAACTGCCCTATTTGCTCTCGCGCCTGCAGCACTGCGACCTGGTGCTGGTCGAAGGCTTCAAGGGCGGCGACTTCCCCAAGCTCGAAGTCTTCCGCCCAGCCCATGGTGCAGCACCGCTCTGGCCTGAGTGGCCGGGGATTGCGGCGGTGGCGAGTGATGGGCTGCTGCCCGATTGCCCACTGCCTGTGCTGGCGCTGGAGGACACCGCCGCCCAAGCCGCCTTCATCCTGGCGCGTGCGGCCCTTGCGTGAGCTACAGCTGCTTGCGCCAGAGCAGGTTGACGATGTGCTTCACCTCGCCCCGAGGCGGGCTGAGGAACACGCCCGCCCGCTGCATGCCCATGGCGGCGTGAAAGCCCTCTGAGGCGGGGTTGCGCTTTGGCGAGAGGGCCGTCGTCGTGAAGGCGGTGCAGCCTGCAAAGTCGGCAAAGACCTGGGCATACAGCGCCCGGGCTTGCCCGGAGCGACGTGCAGCAGGCTGCGATGCGACCTTGGCGATCCAGATCGAGTGCTTGGGGTCGGGACTCGGGGTGTCGCCACACAACAGCATCGCCGGGTTGTTCGCCAGCGAGCGCTCAACGATGGAATGCCCGGGTGGCACGACAACCACGTACGAGCTGACGCGCCCGGCGTCGTCGAGGATGACGCGGGTGTAGCCGGTCTTGTAGAGGTCTTGGTACAGCGCTTCCGTGGCGCCGGGCAGGAAGAATCCGGCGGTGTCGGCGTCAGGAGCGTCAAAGCCGAGCGATTGCTCGATCTTGAAGCACTCGGTGATCTGCTCAGGAGAGGGCTCCGCTATAGACATTCGAGACTCCAGAGGTCGGTGGGGCAGCGCGCAGCATGCGCACGGAGCGCCCTGCGGCGCCATTGTCAAAAGGGTCCGACACGGCTTGCCAGCCATGGCGTTCGTAGAAGCCTTGTGCGCTGAGCCGTGCGTTGCACCAGATCGGGCGGGTCCGATCCAGCAGCGCCAGGTCACGCAAGGCGTAGCTCAGCAGCGAGCTGCCAACACCGGTGCCACGCAGGGGCTCGGCCACTGCCATGGCACGCAATTGCCAGGCGGGTTGATCTGCCCAGGCGGACGCCATCAGGGACACGCAAGCCACGGCGCGGCCATGGGCGTTGAAGGCGCCGTAATGCCGGGTCTGCAGGTCGTGGTCGCCGGGCAGGACGGCGTCTTCGGTGGCACCCTGGGGGCGCAGCACGGCATGCCGCAGGCTGATCAACTCGTCGAGTGCGGCGTGACGGCATTCGAGGGCACCCGGAGGCCGCTGGCGCCCGCCTTCGGTCGCGGGCGCAGGGGCCGGCGCCCCGACGAAGACCTGACGCCTGGCCGACAGGCCGGTGATGCGGAACAGCACATCGACATAGTCTGGGTTGCCCAGCAGCAGGCTGACCGCGCGCTGCCGGGTCTCCGCCGACTGGGTGAACTTGTGCCAGCTGTCGCGCACCAGCAGCTGCAAGGCGTCGGCGTAGCCACGGTTCGCGGCCTTCTCTGCCGACAGGAAGAAAACGATGGGCTTGGTGGGGGTGCTGACCTCGGCCGAGAAAGGCAGCAGCAGACAGTCATTGAAGCGGACATTGAACTCGTAGTGCGGGAAGCCAATGATCGACCGCACGTTGCGCCCGCCTGCGGCCAAGGCTTCGGTCGCCACATCGGGTTCGGCGTCAATGAGCCCGACGCTGGCCCCGGGGTGGGAGCGGACGAGATCGCGCAGCACCAGCAGTTCGGTGCCAGCGGTCTCCTTCATCAGGTAGTACTCGCCGTCCAGCGGCAGGCTGGAAATGGCGTCTTGCTTCGGGGCCAGCACGCCATGGGTCATGCCTGGCATCAGCATGAAGGGCAGGTGGCTGGCGGCTTGCTGATGGACCAGGAAGCCACCCGCTGTGGCGATGGTGAGTGTGAAGCCATCGGCCTGCAGGTCGCCCCGCTTGACCTGGCGCAGGATCTCGACCGAGTGCGACCGTTTGAAGTCCACGGTCACGTTCAGCCCCTCGGCCTCCTTGAGATGGGCAAAGAGCGCCAGCGAGGCGGCATGGGCGGGTGACAGCACCAGGCGCAGCCCGCCCTGGCGGTTGATGAGAGCCACGGCTGAGTTGATGTCGCCGAGGCCCGTGCGCATCTGGGAGCTGAGCTCGTTCTGGTGGTGCAGAAAGCCCTTGGACCAACCGGCATACAGCTCGGCCATCACCGGGTCTTCGGAGATGGACTTGAGCCGGCTTTGGTATCTGTAGCGGCTGAAGACGAAGCTCCACTCGCGTGTCATCGATTCGACCTCGCGCTGGTAGGTGCGCGAGAGCCAGTCGGCGTCCTGTGGCGACAGCGGCGTTGCGACGCTGACAGCGGCGGGCGCGGGCGACGCCTTGGCCGGCTGCTGGCTCTGAGGGGCGGCCGGGCCGTCTCGCGCCACCGCTTGGCGCAGTTGCTGCACCTCGCGCGCCAGCTCCTGCACGGCGCGCTCCTGGAAGCCCAGCGCAATGCCACCACCCCCGGCATCGGACAGCCGCAAGGCCACCAGCAAGGCGCGGTTGAAGTCCCGCAGCACCGTCTCTGACACGAGGGTCGGTGTGCCGGGCGCGGCAAACTTTGGCGTGGTGCCGCCGTTGGCAATGCGCAGCAGTTGCAGTGCCGCGTCGCGCGAGACCACGGGCTCGCCGGCTGGATTCAGTAGCTGGCGCGCTTGGTCGAGCGAGAGCTTCGGCACCCAGAGCGCACTGGACTCTGGCAGGCGTGCGGTCAAGGTCAGCCACTGCTCCTCGGCAGCCACCGCGAGCCGCACCAACTGGCCGGCGTCGGCCGCGTCACTCGGCTGCAGCCTGTCGGCTGCGAGACGCAGGCAGGCACCCAGCGCCTGCCCTAACGCCTGAGACTCGTCGTCGCCGCGCAGGTGTCTGTGCACGGCGCTGGCGAGCTTCTTCTCCCAGTCCAGGTAACGCTGTGCGAGCACGTTGCCCAGAATGCCAACAAAGAAGCCCACCACGCCGATGCCCACGGCGAGCCCGAGCGCGCTTGGTCTTTCGTCAGGCTTGGTGTCCGTCCCGTCGGCTTGCAGATAGGCCGTCAGCCCGATCAGGACAACCGCCAGCCCCAGCATGAAGACGCCGAACCAAAAGGCGCGCTGGGAGATGCGCGCTCGCAGCTGGGTCCAGGCGCGACCCGCCTGGAGCAACAGCTGGTTGGGCATAAGCGGCATCGTGAGGCTGGGGCGCGGCCACGCCAGCGTGGCATGCGGGAGTCGCGCGGCAGTATAGGCAGCGCCCAGCAGCCATCCGCTCGCTCAATGAGCCTCACGCACCTGCGATTTGATTTGGCGCCGCATGAGCCGGCCGCCGAAGCGCCGTGGGCCTAGTGAGCCCAGGCCGCCCGAGGCGCCGCCAGCTTCGCCTCGATCAGCGCATCCTCGGCCGACTCACGCGCGGCTTCAAGTTGGTGGCAGAGCTCGGCGATGCCGTCGTCGCGGCCGCCGACCACTTCGGGCAGCGCGGCTGAGGCGATCTCGGCGGGCAGGTCGGCCAGGGCACCGATCAGTTGAAAGAGCAGTTCCATGCTCGCCTCGCCGGGCGGCAGGTCGCGCGCGGCGCCGAGGCTGCGGGCCAGGTACCAGCAGGCGTCGGCGGCGTTGTTGCAGGCCTGGGCTTGCAGCTCCAGCGCGCGGCGACGGGCGTTGTCGGCGGCGGTGGCTTCAGCCTGCTCAATCTGGGCCGGCACGGCGCCATCGGTGACGAAGGCGTCGGGCGAAAAGTCGAAAAGATCCAAATCGAGGGCCATGTTCAGCGCTTTGCGAGGGCAAGGCTGGATCCTAAGCGCGGGGACTTGAGGGCTTCGTCCCCCCGACCCCACGTGCGGGCGTGAATTCGTCACGTGACAGCGCTGTGCGTGCAGGCGGCAGTCGCTGGGTAGCATGGCCGCACTCGGCTCCGCTCAGAAATGACGACACCACCCGCCACGCCCCATCGCCATCTCGACGTTCGCCACGGCGTGGCGCTGTGCGTGGGCATGGTCGTCGGGGCCGGCATCTTCAAGACCGCGCCGATGGTGGCGCAGGCCTTGCCCGAGGCCTGGCAACTGGCCCTGGCCTGGGTGCTGGGCGGGGTGCTGTCCTTCGTCGGGGCGCTGTGTTTTGCCGAGTTGGCGGCGGCCTTTCCGGATGCGGGTGGCGACTACCACTTCCTGCGCCGCGCCTTTGGCGACCGGGTGGGTTTTCTGTTCGCGTGGTCGCGCTTCGCGGTCATCCACACGGGTTCGATGGCCCTGCTGGGCTTTGTGTTTGGCGACTACCTCGCCACCGTGGTGGACCTCTCGCCCTGGCTTGGCACGCACGCCAGCAGCGTGCTGGCAGCGGGCCTGATCGTGGGGCTTACGGCCCTGCAACTGCTGGGTGTGCGCGTGGGGCTGGGCACTCAGCTTGGCCTGACCGTGCTGGTGCTGGGTGCGCTGCTTTGCCTGGGCGGCAGTGCGGCCGTGCGTCTGGCAGCGGGCCGGCTGGCTGTCGATGCGGCAGCTGCCGCGACTCAAACCGACTGGGGCCAGGCCATGGTGTTCGTCTTCCTGGCCTACGGTGGCTGGAGCGACGCCGCCACGCTCTCGGCCGAGCTGCGGGACGCGCAGCGCGGCGTGCTGCGGGCGCTGCTCTGGGGCCTGGCCTTGGTGATGGGCTTTTACCTGCTGGCCAACTGGGCCTATGTGCAGGTGCTCGGGCTCGCGGGCTTGGCGCGCAGCGAGGCACCGGCGTCTGAGCTGATGCGCGTGGTGTTCGGGAACGAGGCGGAGCTCGCCATGGTCGCGGGCGTGTCCTTCGCGGCGCTGTCGGTCATGAACGCCATCCTCATCGCCGGGCCGCGCACCACGTATGCAGCCGCGCGCGATGTGGCGCAGGCCTGGCATCTGGGACGGTGGGACCCGGTGCGCGGCACGCCGACTGCGGCCTTGCTGGCGACATCAAGCGTCGCCCTCCTTCTCGTGGGCCTGGGTGACCTGACGCGCGGCGGCTTCTCGACGATGGTGGACTACCTTTCGCCGGTCTACTGGGGCTTCTTGCTGCTCAGCGGCGTGGCGCTGATGGTGCTGCGGCGCAAGGAGCCGCAGGCCGAGCGGCCGTTCAAGGTGCCGCTTTACCCGTGGCTGCCGCTGCTCTTTTGCGCCTGCAGCGCTTACGTGCTGTGGGCCAGCCTTGTCTACGTGAAGACGGGCGCCCTGGTGGGGCTGGGCGTGCTGGCGCTGGGAGCGGGGGTGCTCAGCGCTTTTTGGCGGGCCTCGTCCACCCGCTGATCGCCACCTGCTTGCCACGCGCCACCGCCAGCTCGCCCGCGCCGACGGGCTTGGTGATGGTCGAGCCACCACCGATGGTGGCACCCGCGCCGATGGTCACCGGGGCGACCAGCACGCAGTTGGAGCCGACGTGCACGTCGTCGCCGATCTCGGTGCGGTGCTTGTTGGCGCCGTCGTAGTTGGCGGTGATGGAGCCGGCGCCGTAGTTGACGCGCTCGCCCACGGTGGCGTCGCCGAGGTAGGCGAGGTGGTTGGCCTTGGCACCGGCGGCGAGGGTGGAGTTCTTGACCTCGACGAAGTTGCCGATGTGGACCTCGGGCCCGAGCTGGGCGCCGGGGCGCAGACGCGCGAAGGGGCCGATGAGGGCGCCTTCGCCGACGCTGGCGCCGGCCTTCTCACCGTCGATGTGGGTGAACTCGTGGATGCGGGCGTTGCTCGCGATGTTGACGTTGCGGATCACGCAGTGGGCGCCGATGCGGACGTTGTCACCCAAGGTGACATTGCCCTCAAACACGCAGTTGACGTCGATCTCGCAGTCCTGCCCGTGGGTCAAGGTGCCGCGCAGGTCGAAGCGGGCGGGGTCGGCCAGGCGCACGCCGGCGCGCATCAGCGCGTTGGCCTGCTGGGCCTGGAAGGCGCGCTCCAACTGAGCGAGCTGCACGGGGTCGTTGACGCCCAGCACTTCGGTCTCGGAGTGCGCCTTGATGCCGAGCACAGGCAGGCCTTCGGCCACGGCCATGGCGACGATGTCGGTCAGGTAGTACTCGCCCTGGGCGTTGTTGTTGGTGAGCGCGCTGACCCAGCGCTTGAGCGCGCCGGTGGGCGCAGCCATCATGCCGCTGTAGCCCTCGTGGATGAGGCGTTGCTCAGGCGTGGCGTCCTTGTGCTCGACGATGGCGAGCACGCCGCCGTCCTCGGGGTCGCGAATGATGCGGCCGTAGCCGGTGGGATCGAACAGGTCCACGGTCAGCAGGACCAGAGCGGCGCCGGCGCAGGCGTCCACCAAGGCTTTGGCAGTGGAGGTTTCGATCAGCGGCACGTCGCCGTTCAGGATCAGCGTCGTGCCCTCGCCGACGAGGGCGGGCACGACCTGCTGGATGGCGTGGCCGGTGCCGAGCTGGGGCATCTGGCGGACGAAGCTGATGCCCGGGGCCGCCACTGTGGCCTCGACCTGCTCGGCGCCGTGGCCGGTGATGACGATGCGCGCGTCAGCCGTGAAGGGTTCGCAGCTCGTGAGCACGTGCGTCAGCAGGGGGCGCCCCGCGAGCTTGTGCAGCACCTTGGGGGTGGCCGACTTCATGCGGGTGCCCTTGCCCGCGGCCATGATCACGATGTTCAGCGCCATTGCGACTCAGCTTGTTAGAAAAGCAAAGCCGGGATTATGGGCAGCGGCCAAGACAGGACGGGCGTGATCGCCGCACTGAAGGCGTTCGCGTCGTGACTTACCCAGCGACTGCCGTGGAACCGGCTTGGCCGGGCCACTGGCAGTGCCCCCTTGAGGGGGCGGCCGCAGGCCGTAGGGGGTGGGCCTAGCGCGCCACTTGGATCGTGACGCGATGCGACTCGGGGTTGGATTTCGGGAATTCCGCAAGCGCGGCTTCAAAGAGGGCCCCGATCAAGGCGCCGTCGCCGCTGGACAGGCCGTCATTGCTGGCGTGGGCTTCATAGAGCGCCTCGCCGCTGGCGCGGTCGCGCAGCAGCACGGCCACGGCGCGCTCGTAGCGCACGTCCCAGAAGGGGTCACGCCAGCCGGCGCGGTAGGGGCCGACATAGCGCCAGGACATCAGGCCACCGCGCCAGCGCCACCACAGTGGGTCGTTCCAGGGGGCGGGGTCGTAGGCGCTGATGCGGGCGCCGAGTGAGACGAGCACGTCGGCGCTCTTGGCGTCGGCGGCGGGTTTGAAGCCGGCTTTCTCCAGCGCGGCGCGGGCGGCGGCTTCGAGCTCGTCTTGCCGCTTGTTGCCCTGCTGCGAGGGCAGGCGGTCAAAGGCGTAGGTGCCGGCGGCGCGGCCGTCTGGCCACTGACCAAACGACTTGGCATCAGCCGCAACGTGATACGGGCCGCTGCAGGCCGAGAGTGCCGCAGCAGCGATGGCCGTGAGGCCGATAAGGGCAGAACGACGGGTGGACATGGCAGACCTCCGAACAGCGCTTGGGGATGGCCCCCGAGCATCTTGAAGGGCCAAGTTTGCCGCAGCGTTGCTGGCAGGCTGGCGGTGAGCCGTCCAGGGCCTGACGTGCGGGCAACGCGGCGAGTCAGGGTTGTGGTGCCGCCACGGTGGGTGTGGCGCAGCGAGCCGGCTGTTGGCCGCGCGTGGCGGCGTCCAGCAGGCTGCTCTCGGGATCCAGGCTGTCCATGCTCAGCTCAAAGAGCATCAGCCCAGCCAGGCCCTGGCGGCGCGCGAGCTGGGCCTTGCGGGCGACGAGGCCCGGCGTCTCGAAGTAGGTGTTGTCATCGAGGACGCCTCGCTCCAGCGGCAGCTTGCGTGCCTGCAGCGACGGCAGCAGGGTGAGGTAGGGCACATCCTGCACCTCGCGGTTGAGCCCGTTCGCAAAGCGTTTGCCGTAGAAGGGGATGCCAGCCACGATCTTGTCGCGCGCAAAGCCGCGCGCGACCACGTCCTTCAGCGCCAGCTGGAAGGTGTCGAAATCGGCATGGTGGCCGATGGGCGAGCTGTCCCAGCGGCCGGTGAAGTCAAAGGCCATCAGATTGACGAAGTCCACATGCTGCTGGATCTCCGGCAGGTACTGCGGCCCGGCCCAGGGGCCGGCAAAGATCGAGGCGCTGAGCTGCACCTCGCGTGGCAGTGCGGCGCGCATGGCGGCCAGCAGGCGCACGAGTTGCCGGCTTTCGACCGGGTCGTTCCCCGGTTGCTGCAGCTTGGCCTGGCGGGTCCAGTGCTCCCAGTCGATGTCCACGCCATCGAGGCCGTGCTGCTGCACCCAAGCGCTGACCTCGCGGGTGAAGCGCGTCAGGCGCTCGTCGGACTCGGCGATGCGCTGAAAGGCATCGCCATAGCCCCGCGCACCGCCAATGGCCACGGCCACCTTCACGCCCTGGGCATGCGCAGCGCGCACGGCGGGGCCGACCAAGGCGTCAAGCGCCGAGGTGTCGAGGCTGCCGTCGGGTCGGGGCAGCGCAAAGACAAGGCCGAGGTGGCTGAGTTGGTCCCAGCGCACCTTTGCGAGCGGCAGCGTCTCCTGCGCCCACGAGGGGTAGACGCCGATGACGGGAAGGCAGGTGGCGCTGGCCACGTCGTCGGCCGGCGGTTTGGCACTGCAGGCGGCGAGCGACACAGCCAGCGCGGCCAGCGCGGCCCGGGAGGCGGGCAGCATGCCGGCCAGGCTTACTTGCAGGTGAAGCTCTTGCTATTCACCTCGCGCACATTGCCGGCGCCGCAGGTGGCAATCGCCTTTTCACTCATCTTGGCCACATCGCCCGAGACGTCCTTTTGGTAGGAAGAGGGCGGAGCGAAGACGCAGGCGGTGGAGAGCAGGGCGCCGATCAAGGCGACGGAGAGGACGGCGAGGCGACGAGCGTTCATGTCAGTGCGGGCCACAAGGGCACCAGGCAGTGGAAGACGGGCGGACTCTAGGGAGCCCGCGCGACCGGGTCATCTCGCTTGCGACGAAACGCGGGTTGAGCGGGACAGGCCGCTGACCCGGCGCGGCCCTCAGTCCTCTTCCCGCATCAGCCGGATGACGGAGGTAGGCGCCGGCGTCTCGCAGCTCTCGTCGTCGTCAAACGCGATGTCTCCGCCCGCGTCGGCCACGCCGGTGGCCTTGATCGTCTCGAAGGGGAACAGGGCCTTGTCCATCATGTGCGACGTGACGATGCTGCCCATGGCGGTGAAGATGTTGTCGATGCGGCCGGGGTAGCGGCGCTCCCACTCGTTGATCATGGCCTTGACCTGGACGCGCTGGAGGTTCTCCTGGCTGCCGCAGAGGTTGCACGGGATGATCGGGAACTGACGGTGCTCGGCCCAGCGGACGAGGTCAGGCTCCTTCACGTAGGCCAGCGGGCGGATCACCACGTTCTTGCCGTCGTCGCTGACGAGCTTCGGGGGCATGCCCTTCATGCGGCTGCCGAAGAACATGTTGAGGAAGAGCGTGGTGACGATGTCGTCGCGGTGGTGGCCGAGGGCGATCTTGGTGGCGCCGAGCTGCTGGGCCACGCGGTAGAGGATGCCCCGGCGCAGGCGCGAGCACAGGCCGCAGGTGGTCTTGCCCTCGGGGATCACGCGCTTGACCACCGAGTAGGTGTCCTGCTCCTCGATGTGGAAGGGCACGCCCCGGCTCTTGAGGTAGTTGGGTAGCACGTCCTCGGGGAAGCCGGGCTGCTTCTGATCGAGGTTGACGGCGATGAGCTCGAACTTGATGGGCGCTCGCTGCTGCAGATTGAGCAGGATGTCGAGCATCGCAAAGCTGTCCTTGCCGCCCGAGAGGCAGACCATGACCTTGTCGCCGTCTTCGATCATGTTGAAGTCGGTGATGGCCTGGCCCACCTGGCGGTGCAGGCGCTTGGACAGCTTGTTGATCTCGAGCGCGGCCTTTTTGTCGGCGGCGGTCTGGTCTTGATCGAGTACTTCAGTGTTCATGTCTGCCATCGGTTGGTCTTCATAGGCCCGCGCAGCGCGGCCGATTCCTCCAGCGGCCGGCGTGGAACCGGCTTTGCCGGGCCACTGACGGCGCCCCCTTGAGGGGGCCGGCGAAGCCGGTAGGGGGTGGGCTGGTTCTCACCAGATTCCAGATTCAGAGCTGACTGCGACTTCGCAGTCCGGGAAGATTTCGAGCTTGGTCAGCTTCACGCGCACGCCGACCACGCCGGTCAGACTCATCAGGCGGTTGCTGAGTTTGCCCACCAGGGCTTCGACGAGGTCGGTGTGCTCGGTGGTGCACTCGTCGATGATGGCGGCGCGGATGCGGCGGTAGTCGAGCACGCGGCCGATGTCGGCATCGCGGGCGACGATGGGCAGCGCGCCGAGGTTGACCTCGGCGTCCACCTGGATGGGCTGCGGGCCATCGCGCTCGAAGTCGAGGATGCCCAAATTGGCCTTGAAGCGCAGGCCCTGCAGGTGGATGACCTGGCGGTTGTTGAAGCGCTGCGGCGCGGCGGTCGGGCCTTCGGGCCGCAGGGCCTGCTCGATGAGCTTGGCGGCCTGCACGCCGTCTGCGAGTGCCGTCTGCACGCAGGGGTGCCAGCGCCCGCTGGCGTCACCAGCGACGAAAGCGTGCGGGCGGTCGTGCTCGCTGAGCAGGCCAAAGGCCGAGGGCTCGGGCTCGAAACCCAAGAGCGCAGCGACGAAGTCGAAGCGCTCGTCGCCGACGGTGACGCTGCTGTCACTCGGCCGCAGCCCGTCTGGCAGGGGCGTCGCGAGTCGCAGCTGGATGCGCGGGTGGGCTTCGATGCGCTGGATCAGGTGCGCTTGCGCGCGCCAATTGCCGCGCGCCCAGACCATGACGTCAAAGCCCCGTTCGGCCAGGAAGAGCGCGTTCTCGGCCGCGTTGTCGCCCGCACCCAGCAGCAGCACGCGGCCGGGTGGCAGGGTGTCGCGTTGCAGGGTCAGCGCGCTTGCGTCCAGCACGCGCGGGTGGGGCACCGCAAAGTAGCGCGAGGGCTTCAAGAGCCGCAGGCCGGTGGCCACCAGCAGCGCGCGGGCCTGGATGTGCTCGCCGTTGGCCAGCTGCAGCGTCCAGGCGCCTGCGGCGTCCTGGGCCGAAAAGCGTGCGGACTCGGCCGTGCTGCCGAGGCGAACAGTGACGCCCGGCGTCGCGGCG
>ERZ724505.1626-NODE-1626-length-12055-cov-6.817750_pt1 | contig 12055 bp, 10 predicted proteins | sample MGYA00376038_ERZ724505 | MGnify/ENA primary metagenome ERZ724505 (study PRJEB28724, sample SAMN07190884) | wastewater metagenome | isolation source: effluent of sewage treatment plant in Hong Hong | place: Hong Kong | collected 2016-03-17 ... | reverse complement strand
TTTCGCGGCTCATGATCTTGTGGAACTGGTGTTGCAGATCAGAAAATTCGCGAGACAGCTCTTCCAACTGACCGTAGGGAATGACGCACACTTGGGAATCTTCCAAGGCAATTGCGTCACAGGCGTGGCGGTCGGTGCTGATGCCGTCCAAGCCAATCAACTCGCCAGCCATCTGGAAGCCCGTCACTTGATCACGGCCGTCTTCAGCGGAGATGCGGGTCTTGAAGAAACCGGTTCGCACGGCATACAACGAGCGGAAGGGGTCGCCCGTGTGGAACAGCGCATCGCCCCGCTTGACGGTCTTGCGTGTTGCAACGAGAGAATCCAGGTGAGACAACTGGGGTTGTGAAAGGCCGACCGGCAGACACAGTTCACGCAAATTGCAGCTAGAGCATGCAACTTTGAACGACTCGTACTTCACTTGACCTGCAGCGGTCCCACATGGTTCGCCTTTGTGGTGTGGGCAGTGTTCGTGATTCTCGTTGGTAGTAGGCGAAACGATGGGGATGGAGCTATTCAACATGAGGAACCTCAAAGGTTGCACGATTGTTGCCAGATCTCTGGCGGTCACCTTGAGCTAAATCAACCCTGCAATGCGCGAGTTTGGCACAGTCCGGCGCATGAGTGAATCAGTCGCCCTTTCCAGTACCCGTACTTCAGTGCCCCACGTTTCTCCGGATGTGCTTTCCCGGCTGGACGTGGCTGGTCCTCGGTACACCTCATACCCGACCGCTGATCGGTTCGTGGAGGCATTTGGGCCGGACCAATATGCCCAAGCCCTGACCCAGCGAGCGGAAGGATTGGCGGGGGGGGTGGCGACGCCACTGTCGGTTTATGTGCACATTCCTTTTTGCGAGTCGCTTTGTTACTACTGCGCTTGCAACAAGATCATCACCAAGCACCATGAGCGTGCCGAGGCCTATTTGACGGCGCTGGGCACAGAAATCGATTTGGTGGTCAAGCGGGTGGGGCGCGGTCAGCCCGTATCTCAGTTGCATTTGGGGGGCGGTAGCCCAACGTTTCTTTCAGATGATGAACTGGAGCAGCTGATTGGCATGCTGCAGTCGGCCTTCCGCTTCGTGCCGGGGGGCGAATACGCCATTGAAATCGATCCACGTACCATCGATGCGTCCCGCCTCAAGCGGCTGGCCGCCATCGGGTTCAATCGTTTGAGCTTTGGCGTGCAGGACTTTGATCCCGCTGTGCAACAGGCCGTGCATCGCGTTCAGCCATTCGAGCAAGTGGCGCAATTGATGGATGCGGCGCGTGCCGAAGGCTTCACCTCGATCAACATGGATTTGATCTATGGGTTGCCCAATCAGACGCCCGAGAGCTTCCGCCGCACGCTTGAGCAGGTCATCTCGATCAAGCCTGACCGCATTGCGTTGTACGCCTACGCGCATTTGCCTCAGCGCTTCAAGCCTCAGCGCCGCATTGACGCGGCAGCCCTGCCCAAGGCAGGTGACAAGATCGGCATGTTGTCTTCGGCCATCGATGCTTTCTGTGGCGCAGGGTACGACTACATTGGCATGGATCACTTTGCGCTGCACGAAGACAGCCTGAGTGTGGCCAAGCGCCAGGGGCGTCTGCATCGGAACTTCCAGGGCTACAGTACTCACCCTGACAGTGATTTGATTGCTTTGGGCGTGTCGGCGATTGGTCGCATCGGCCCGCATTACAGCCAGAACGCCAAGACGCTGGACGAATACTATGACTCGCTCAAGCGCGGCGAATTGCCGGTGGTGCGAGGCTTGACATTGAGTCGAGACGACTTGGTGCGTCGTGCGGTCATCATGGCCATCATGTGCCAGGGGCGGGTTGATTTTGAATCCATCGAGTTGGCGTACTTGATCGATTTCAAGCAATACTTCGCGGCTGAGCTGCGTCAGCTGGAACCGCTCGTGGAGTCGGGGCTGGTGCAACTGGAGTCCGATGGTGTTCGCGTTACCGAATTGGGGTGGTACTTTGTGCGTGCCATTGCCATGGTCTTCGATCGCTATTTGCAGGCGGATCGAACTGTGGAGCGCTTCTCTCGCATCATCTGATCAACACCCGCACGCATACACCACTCATGCGTTGATGCGAGGCTTGGCATGCTGTCCGGCCTGATTCTGACTGCCTTTTTGATGGGGCTCGGTGGCGCGCCTCACTGCGCGACCATGTGCGGGGTGCCCTGTGCTGCGGCTTTCAGGCGTGCTTTGCCCTGGCAGGCGTTGCTGGGGCGTTGTGTTGGCTACGCCGTGTTGGGGGCGGTGGCGGCTGCCAGTGCTGGCGCTGTATCGCAGTGGAGCCGGGAGGTCGCCTTTCTTAAGCCTTTTTGGCTCATTGCCCAAGTCCTGGCAGTGTGTCTGGGTATCTGGTTGTTGATATCCGGGCGCATGCCTCGGCAGCTGGATCAATGGGGGCTAGATCTGTACCACCGCCTGCGCGGCCGCTGGGCGCAGGGACAGGTCAACGGGGCCATCTCACCTTGGGTCAGTCAGTCCGCGCCGTTTTTGGCGGGCATGGGGTGGGCTTTGCTGCCTTGCGGTTTGCTGTACGGTGCCGTCACGGTGGCGGCGCTGGCGCCTAACGCATGGTCTGGTGCGTTGGTCATGGCTACTTTCGCTTTGCCCAGTGGGGTGGCTGTGTGGGCCGCCCCACGTCTGGTTCAACGTCTGAGTCGCATTGGGGCAGGGTGGCAAAACCCAGGTTGGTCCATTCGCCTGGCAGGGGTGATGCTGGCTGCCATGGCCGGATGGGGCTTGGTTCAGCACCTGATTGCCCAGTGGCGGGCCTGGTGTGGTTAAAGTGAGTCACCTGGTCCCTGAATCTATTGGGAATATTGGCGTTACTAGCCTGTCGGTATCAGGTTTATTCGGATGATATTGGTACCCCCTGGCGTAGAATAGTTGACGCGTTGCCGATATCCATGGCAACGCAGTTTTACGGAAACGCCAAACGCGGAGACCAACGTCATGTATCAGCACATCAAAGTGCCCGAAGGTGGGCAGAAGATCACGGTCAACCCGGACTTCTCGCTTAATGTCCCTAACAACCCCATCATTCCCTATATCGAAGGGGATGGCACTGGTTTTGACATCACGCCCGTGATGATCAAGGTGGTCGATGCCGCTGTGGCCAAGGCCTACAGTGGTCAGCGCAAGATCCACTGGATGGAGATCTACGCTGGCGAAAAGTCGACTCGGGTTTATGGTCCAGACGTCTGGTTGCCGGAAGAGTCGCTGCAAGTCCTGAAGGACTATGTGGTGTCGATCAAAGGTCCTTTGACCACCCCTGTTGGCGGTGGCATTCGTTCCTTGAACGTGGCCCTGCGCCAGGAACTTGATTTGTATGTGTGTTTGCGCCCGGTTCGTTATTTCAAGGGCGTGCCATCGCCTGTGAAAGAACCAGAAAAAACCGATATGGTGATCTTCCGTGAGAACTCGGAAGATATTTACGCCGGTATTGAGTTCGAGGCTCAAAGCGACAAGGCCAAAAAGCTGATTGCCTTCTTGCAGACCGAATTTGGCGTCAAGAAGATTCGCTTCCCAGAAACCTCGGGTATCGGTATCAAGCCAGTTTCTCGCGAAGGCACTGAGCGTCTGGTTCGCAAGGCGTTGCAGTACGCCATTGACAACGACAAGCCCAGTGTGACCTTGGTTCACAAGGGCAACATCATGAAGTACACCGAAGGTGGCTTCCGTGATTGGGGTTACGCCCTGGCTCAAAGCGAATTTGGCGCCGAGTTGATCGACGGCGGCCCATGGTGCAAATTCAAGAATCCCAAAACGGGTAAAGACATTATCGTCAAGGATGCAATTGCCGACGCATTCTTGCAACAGATTCTGTTGCGCCCTGCAGAGTACAGCGTGATTGCCACGTTGAATCTGAACGGCGATTACGTTTCTGACGCCTTGGCTGCGCAAGTCGGTGGCATTGGTATCGCCCCAGGCGCCAACCTGTCTGACTCGGTGGCCATGTTTGAGGCCACCCACGGCACCGCACCGAAGTACGCTGGCAAAGACTATGTGAACCCTGGTTCCGAGATCTTGTCGGCCGAAATGATGCTGCGTCACATGGGTTGGGTTGAGGCGGCTGACCTCATCATCAGCTCGATGGAGAAGTCCATCCTGAGCAAGAAGGTCACTTACGACTTCGCACGTTTGCTGGAAGGTGCGACACAAGTGTCGTGTTCCGGTTTCGGTCAGGTCATGATCGACAATATGTGATGAGTAGAGGCTGTGGGGCGAGCCCCCAGCCTTGCCAGACCACTTGCCAAACAAAAAGCCCGCTCTAAAGCGGGCTTTTTGTTTGGGGCTCGGGCCAGTGAGGCCCGAGAACAACTGACATCAGTGCTGCAGGCTTTGGCCTGAAGCAACGTGATCACGGAAGTGCATGTCGGTCAGAGGGTCGCTTGCAGATTCAGTTGCGGCACCACCGTCAACGGGCTGAATGTTTTGCGCCAGCATGCCTTTGGGGCCAGCTACCAGTTCGTAGGTGACTTTGGAGCCTTGCTTGAGCGTACGAAAGCCATCCATTTGAATGGCGGAGAAATGGGCGAAAACGTCACCGCCGCCTTGGTCGGGCTCAATGAACCCAAAACCTTTGGCATCGTTGAACCATTTGACAGTGCCTGTGGCCATACTGTCCCTCCTGTATGTGAATTTGTTCACATTTTCTGAGCCGCTTTTGGGGCTGTCAAGCGAACTTGCGCGGGGTAACACACCCTTTTGGTTCATAAATGTTTCATATTGCGAAACTAGGGGTGTCCGTTTGGATAATTTGTGGTTGGAAAGCACACGCGGCACAGTGGTGGATCAAATAGTCCTGTTGTTGGTGTGAATTTCATGGCCTTGATAAGTGCACGGTGACCCCAAGATGTCATGACATGAGGGAAGCCCCTCTCTTAGAATCGATTCATGACGAAAAGGCTATTCCAACCGGTTGCATCTAAGCCATCCGGCCCATCGGAAGATGGGCAGGGGGCCGTTGTGGCCGAGCATGAAAAACTGGCGGTTGAGCCGCCCAAGCTCTATCAGGTCGTGATGCTCAACGACGATTTCACGCCAATGGAGTTTGTTGTTCTGGTGTTGCAGGAATATTTCCGTCACGATATCGAGACGGCAACGCAGATCATGCTGAAAATCCACCACGAAGGCCGTGGTGTGTGCGGCGTCTTCACCAAAGATGTCGCGGCCACTAAGGTCGAACTCGTTCTTGCCGCCGCCCGGCGCGCCGGGCATCCCCTGCAGTGCATTCTGGAGACCGCATGATTGCGCAAGAGTTGGAAGTGAGTCTGCACATGGCCTTTGTCGAGGCCCGTCAGCAACGTCACGAGTTCATTACCGTCGAACACTTGCTGTTGGCCTTGATCGACAACCCCTCTGCTTCCGAGGTGTTGAAAGCCTGCGCCGCGAATCTCGATGAGTTGCGCAAGAACCTTGACCAGTTCATTCGCGACAACACGCCGACTGTGGGTGGCACCGATGAGGTCGACACCCAACCCACCTTGGGGTTCCAGCGTGTCATTCAACGCGCGATCATGCACGTGCAAAGCTCGGGCAGTGGCAAGAAAGAGGTCACCGGGGCGAATGTACTGGTAGCCATCTTTGGCGAAAAAGATTCCCACGCGGTGTACTACCTGCACCAGCAGGGCGTGACTCGCCTGGACGTGGTTAATTTCATCGCGCACGGCATTCGCAAGGCTGATCCACCCGAGTCGGCGAAGTCTTCGTCCGAGTCCAGCGGTGGAGCGGAGCCCGAGAAGGAAGAAGCCGAAGGCAAGGCCTCGCCACTTGAGCAGTACACGCAGAATCTGAACCAGCTGGCTCGTGAAGGCAAGATCGATCCCCTGATTGGCCGAGACACCGAAGTCGAGCGCGTGATTCAAGTGCTGTGCCGTCGCCGCAAGAACAACCCCTTGCTGGTGGGCGAGGCAGGCGTGGGCAAGACCGCGATTGCCGAAGGCTTGGCATGGCGCATTACTCAAAAGGATGTGCCTGATGTGTTGTCTGACGCTGAGGTTTACGCCCTGGACATGGGGGCCTTGCTTGCGGGGACCAAGTATCGTGGCGACTTTGAGCAGCGCCTCAAAGCCGTGATCAAGCAACTCAAGGAGCAGCCCGGCGCCGTGCTGTTCATCGACGAAATTCACACGCTGATCGGTGCGGGTGCTGCGTCGGGTGGCACGTTGGATGCGAGCAACCTGCTCAAGCCTGCCCTCAGTTCTGGCCAACTGAAATGCATTGGCGCCACGACTTTTACCGAGTTCCGTGGCATCTTTGAAAAAGATGCCGCGCTGTCTCGCCGCTTCCAGAAAGTGGAGGTGGTGGAGCCAACCGTTGAGCAGACCATTGAAATTCTCAAGGGGTTGAAGTCTCGCTTCGAAGAGCACCACAGCGTGAAGTACGCGGTCGGTGCATTGCAAGCCGCCGCGGAGTTGTCGGCCAAGTTCATCAACGACCGTCATTTGCCTGACAAGGCCATTGATGTGATCGATGAGGCCGGCGCAGCACAACGCATCCTGCCCAAGAGCAAGCAGAAGAAGAGCATCACGCGTGCCGAGGTGGAAGAGATTGTGGCGAAGATTGCCCGCATTCCCTCGACCAGCGTGAGCAGCGATGATCGTTCCAAGCTGAAAACTTTGGACCGCGACCTCAAGAGCGTGGTGTTTGGTCAGGATGCTGCCATCGACGCCTTGGCGGCGGCCATCAAAATGGCTCGCTCGGGTTTGGGTAAGCCCGACAAGCCCATCGGTTCGTTCCTGTTCAGCGGTCCCACCGGTGTGGGGAAGACGGAAGTGGCCAAGCAATTGGCCTACATCCTGGGCATAGAACTGATCCGCTTTGACATGTCCGAGTACATGGAGCGTCATGCGGTCAGCCGTTTGATTGGTGCCCCTCCCGGGTATGTCGGGTTTGACCAAGGTGGTTTGTTGACCGAGGCGATTTCCAAGAAGCCGCATGCCGTGCTGCTGCTGGATGAAATCGAGAAGGCGCACCCCGATGTGTTCAACATCCTGCTGCAGGTGATGGACCATGGCACGCTGACCGATAACAATGGGCGCAAGACCGACTTCCGCAATGTGTTGATCATCATGACCACCAATGCGGGCGCCGAGACCTTGCAGAAGTCGACCATCGGCTTCACCACGCAGCGTGAAATGGGCGACGAAATGGCCGACATCAAGCGCGCCTTCACGCCTGAGTTCCGTAACCGCCTTGATGCGATCGTGGGCTTCAAGCCGTTGGATGAGGAAATCATCCTGCGTGTGGTCGACAAGTTCTTGCTGCAACTGGAAAGCCAGTTGGCTGAGAAGAAGGTGGAGGTCACGTTCACCGATGCGTTGCGTCGCCATCTGGCTCGCAAGGGCTTCGATCCGCTGATGGGTGCTCGCCCCATGCAGCGTCTGATCCAGGACACCATTCGCCGGGCTTTGGCCGACGAGTTGCTGTTTGGTAGTTTGGTGGACGGCGGTCGTCTGACTGTGGATGTGGTCGACAATGGGGCGGGTGAGCCCGAGGTCAAGCTCGACATTCAGCCCCATCGCAAGATCGATAAGACCAAGCCAGAGGCCGCTACAGCGGAATGACCTAGGAAATGAACCAAAAGGCCGGATGCATGTCCGGCTTTTTTTCTTCAGGCGACGAGATCGATTCGGATGAAGCCCGACTCGGTCCATCGCAGAGCTTGGGCGCGGTGCGGCTGAGTGTGGTCTAAATCCCAATCGCTCAATACATGGCGCCAGCCTGGCCCAAAGGGTTCAGTCTTGGGGCGATGTGTATGGCCGTGTATCAAGTGCTGGGCTTTGCTTGCCGTCATCCAGTCCGCCGCAGTGGGCTCGTCCACGTCGGCCCAGTCTTGCTGTGCTTGGGCCTTCTGATGCATCTGGCTGGCCTGCCGCATTTGGCTGGCCGCAAGCTGTCGCTGTGCCAAAGGCTGTGACAGAAAGCGTTCTTGCCATGCCGACTGGCGAACCTGCGATCTGAATTGCAGGTAGGGTACGTCGGTAAGGCAAAGTTCGTCGCCGTGCATCAACAAGCAGGTCTGATCCCAGGCTCGTAGCACGGTTGGGTCTGGCAGGGCCTGTGCATGACAAGCAGCAATCAGGTCGGCGCCGACGAGAAAATCGCGGTTGCCGACCATGATTCCGAGATGCAAGCGCTGACCCGCGTCGGCCAGTATCTGCACACACTGGCTTTCGTAGGCCGCAAAGCGGGCGTCATCACCAATCCAGGCCTCAAACAGATCACCCAGGACGAACACTGCATCAGCCGGCGTGGTGCGCAGATACCGCGCCAGACAGGCCGTCGTGGCAGGCAGGCTGGGATCGAGGTGGATGTCGGAGATGAAATCAATGCACCGCCACGAGGGCGGTGCATTGAGGTGTCCTGCAGAGGACGGGAAGGGTAGCTTCCCTTGGTGCATCAGACTTCGACAGCCTTGATGATGACGATGTCTTCCTTTGGCACGTCGTCATGGAAGCCTTGGCGGCCGGTTTTGGCCTTTTCGATTTCGTCGACCACTTCGGTGCCGGCCACTACCTTACCGAACACGGCATAGCCCCAACCATTGGACGTTTCCGATTTGAAGTTCAGGAAGTCGTTGTTGGTGCCATTGATGAAGAACTGGGCGCTGGCCGAGTGAGGCGCGCTGGTGCGTGCCATGGCAATGGTGTAGCGATCATTCTTCAGGCCGTTGTTGGCTTCGTTCTGGATGGGCTCTTTGGTGGCCTTTTGCTTCAGGCCAGGCTCAAAGCCGCCGCCTTGAACCATGAAGCCCTTGATGACGCGGTGGAAGATGGTGCCGTTGTAGTGGCCGCTGTTGACGTAGTCCAGAAAGTTGGCCACGGTCACGGGGGCCTTGGCGTCGTCCAGTTCGATGCGGATCACGCCTGCGGAGGTGGTGAGTTCAACGGTTTTGGTCATGTTATTTCTCAATGGTGACTTGTTTGATGACGACGGCTTGCACGGGCACATCACCGTAGGGGCCACGTTGGGTGGTTTCGACCTTGCGGATCTTGTCGACCACGTCCATGCCTTGGGTGACCTTGCCAAATACGGCATAGCCATTCCCGTCAGGTGAGCGGGCAGCGTCCAGGAAGCCATTGTCCTTCACGTTGATGAAGAACTGCGAGGTGGCGGAGTCAGGCACGTTGGTGCGGGCCATGGCCAGTGTGCCTCGTACGTTGCTCAGGCCGTTACGGCTTTCCAGCGGGATGGGTGCGCGAGTTGGCTTTTGTTGCATGTCGGGGGTGAAGCCACCACCTTGAATCATGAAGCCATCGATCACGCGATGGAAAATGGTGCCGTTGTAGTGGCCTGCCTTGGCATATTGCAGAAAGTTGTCAACCGATTTGGGGGCCTTGGCGGCGTCGAGTTGAACCAGGATATCGCCTTGGTTTGTGGCGATGCGGACCGTTTGGGCTTGTGCAGCCACGCTGAAGGTCAGGGCAGCCGACACACCGGCCAGCGACAACAAGGTTTTGCGGATCATCCGATCACTCCTTCGTAGAAAATTTTCCAGAGGCCACCCTCTTTGCCCCAGTATTGACGTTTGACGGAGCCGGTGCGTTGACCGTCGGCGACTTCGCCGAAGGTCACGACCAGCAGGTCGCTCTTGTCTTTCCAGCCCAGGATGGAAAGGTCCTTGAGTTGGAAGCTGCGGGTTTTTTGCTGGCCAACTTCCTTGGTCAGGGCTGCGCGCCACTGCGAGAAATCATATGCGCCACTGGCGAACTGGGGCGAGTAGAAGGCCATGAGGCGATTGACATCGCCGCTGGCTCGGGCCATGCGCCAGCCTTCGATCAGGTTGTGAACGCTGCGACGGTCGGTTTCCGCGTTACCGGGCTGCACCCATTGAAGTGAGCGAGCAATGACGACAGGAGTCGAACGTGGCTGGACTCGCTCCAGAATGGTGCGCAATTCAGGGTTGGCCAAGGCCACGCAACCATCGGTGCTGTTGGGGCTTCGGGCGTAACTGTCGCTGGGAACGCCGTGCAGCCAGATGCCGCCGCCGGTGCGCCCTTGGCGACGGTCGTATTCGTTGGGGTAGTTCAGAAGCAGGGCGCCCGAGCCGTAGAAGTCGGTTAGTTGGTGACCGTCAAGCCGGCTGGTGATGTAGTACACGCCCAAAGGTGTGCGTTGGTCGCCTTCGGTGCTTTTCTCAATGCCCAGGCGGCCTACTGACGCGTAGTGGTCCGCCACCAGTTGCATGCCCTTGGGCCCGTTTTCAAACAGGTATAGACGTGAGCGAGTGGCGTCTACGGCAATGGCGTGTCGAGTGCTGGGAGGCAGTTCGATGAACTGAGCGGGCAGGGCGCCAGCAGGTGGGCGTTCTTTCAGCGCAGCAAGCCGGCGCTCGGCTTCGGTTTTCAGTTGTGCCAGTCGTTGTGGCGCCATGGCCGACAGGTCGCTGGGAGCTGCGCCCATGGCGCTGAGCTTGCTGGTGCGAGCAACCAGTAGATCGGCATAGACCAACTGGGCCAAGTGGAAGTGAGGCACGTCGTTGACCAACGCTTGCGCCTTGTTGAGCGCATCACGGGTCTGCCCGGCACCGATCAGTTTGTAGATTTCAATGAGCCGAAGTTCGGCTGAGACCGACTGTTTTTGGGGGGCGGGCGCGGGGGTAGGCGCAGGCGCGGTTGCGGTCGGTGCGGCTTTGTGGGGGGCGGGCTTGGCGCGAGGCGAAGCGTGCGCTGGTCCCATCAGGCCAACACCGAGAATGCCGGCGCATGCGAGCGCCAGGCTGGGCGACATCTTTCCAGATCCAGACATCATCAGGAAGCGGAGTTTTCCTTCACGATCAACCAGGTGTTGCCGGAGCGAACCAGGTCGAGCTGTTTGGTGCCGCCGATGGACAAGCCATCGGCACGGTAGTCTTGGCGGAAGGTGGCGGTGGCCTTGTTGCCGTTCACCGCGATCTTCAGGTTGGAGATTTTGATCGAAATGTTGCGCTTGCCCATGATGCGTGCGCGGCGGTCATCTTCCCAGGCCTTGCGAGGCTTGCCTGGATTGAATTCTTTTCCGTAGAAGGAGAAGTAACCGTTGAGATCTTTCTTGCTCCATGCGGCCAGCCAGGACCGAATGGCCGAGTCCACCTCGCGTTCGCGGCCCGAAGAGGCCTCTTGCTTGGGTTCAGCCTTGGCGGTGGGTTTGGCTTCAGGCGCGGGTGCCGCCGCTACCACTGGCGCAGGGGCGGGGGGCACGGGCTTGACCACAGGCTTGGGCACTGCAGCCACTGGGACTGGCTGAGGTATCACCGCTGGTGCAGGCGCAGGCGCCACGACCGGGGCGGGTGCCGGTGCTGGGGCAGTACGAACAGGTGCGGGCGACACGGCCGCAGCGGTTCCGCCAGCCGAGGCAATCAGGCTGTTGCGCTCACGTGGAAACAGGTCTTTGATCATGGCCAGCTTCGGGGCCACATTCGACTTGGTGTCGATTTGCAGTGCCTTGGAGTAGGCCTGGCTGGCCAGCTTGGCATAGACGTCGCCCAGGTTTTCGTACGCCGTTGCGTAACTGGGGTTCGTGCGAATCGCCATTTCAAGTGCATTGCGCGACTTGTCGTATTGACCTTGCTGGGCGTAGAGCACGGCAAGGTTGTTGAATGGCTCTGGCAGTTCGGGGTAGTCCTCTGTCAGCTTCACGAACACGTTGATCGCATCGGTGGTGCGGCCAGCTTGCGAGAGGCTGATGCCCTTGAGGAAGCGCATCATCGGATCTTTGGGTTTGCCTGACAGATATTGATCAGCCTTTTGCAAGGCTTCGGGATTTTTCCCGGCAGCCAGCAATTTCTGAACGTCGGCAACTTCGTCGGCAAATACAGTGGCTGCTGTCAACGACAGGCAGGCCGCCGCGATGATTCTCGCAATCGATGGCATGTAATTCATTGTCCGATGTGGATGAACGTCAAGCGTCAGATGAGTGGCCGGGCGGCCGGATTGGTCTGCCGCAAAGCCGGTTTTCGGGCGGGCCGGTATACTCGGTCGATTGTATCTGAGCGGTCTGGGCGAGCTTGATATGTGCTTTCCCGACTTGGCCGACAGGGTCGCTCTTTGTTGTAAGTGTGTCTTGTT
>ERZ724505.1625-NODE-1625-length-12056-cov-3.641197_pt1 | contig 12056 bp, 14 predicted proteins | sample MGYA00376038_ERZ724505 | MGnify/ENA primary metagenome ERZ724505 (study PRJEB28724, sample SAMN07190884) | wastewater metagenome | isolation source: effluent of sewage treatment plant in Hong Hong | place: Hong Kong | collected 2016-03-17 ... | reverse complement strand
AGGCTAGTAGTAGGATTCATGTTTTTGCTTAAAGTAGATTTTACGAACCAGTTTTTCAATATATTTATGCCAAAGCTTGGTTTTCCAGGCTACAACTGGTACTTCAAATGCACCAACATACTGCGTAACTTCCTTGTTAAAACTAGTCTTAAAGCGGGCTAAGCCACTAAACGGGTGGTTAGAATCCTTGATATCTTTAATTGGTGGTACGCCGGCTAAATCATGTTGTAGCGAGCCGTGTTCTTTGGCCCACTCTATAACGTGCCATTGAAGTAAATGCGAAGCGCCGTATGCGGTACGCTCCCGTACGCTAGCCCCATCTTTATACATACTTTTAGGCCCTTGAACCATTGCGTAGGCGCCGGCTACAACTTTACCTTCAAAGTAGGCAAAGAATAGTTGGCCCCGCTTTTGGTCTTCGTAGGCTTTATAGAACGCTTTGTAGTATTCAGGCTGGCGTATGGCAAAGCCAGCCCCATGGGCAGTTTCAAGGAACAAATCGTACATAATTTTACAGTTCTCGTCGCTTGCTAGCACTTTTTTAACTGTGACGCCGTCGCGCTCGGCACGGCGAATGGCATGGCGCCCTTTTTGGTTAAGGTTAGTCAGTATCTCGTCAAGCGAAGGCGACAGGTCTACGTATACCGTAGAGTAGTTGTACTGTACTGGTGCAGTCGGAATCAAATTTAAATCAGTTACATCGGTGGTGTAATCAAGTTCTGGTTCAATCTTTACGGTAAACACGCCTTGCTTCTTGGCAAATACGATTAGTTCGGGCAATAGGTTTGCCAAATCTTCTTTACTTGCGACCCCGGGCCCTTTTGGGCAGTACCACACCATACCTAGCAAAGGTATGTGCTTTTCAATTACCGTAAATGCGCAGTAATCACTTAAGATATAGCGAACTTTCCAGCCTGATTTTGTTTTTAATTCAACAAACTCTTTACCCTGTAGTATGTTTCCACCACTCGGGTTACGATTGATTAGATCATTCCAGGTGTGTATTTCTGATTCGTTTGCGTAGCGCATCTGCATATTTACTATTGTACCGTATTACGATTATTAGCACTCACACTTGACGAGTGCTAATTTGCTTCGCTACAATAGAAGCACAAACAAGAATATAACGGAGGACATTAGTAACGTGAGTTCACCAATTACCCCACTGGGCGACCGCGTGGTTGCCGTTCGAGAACGGGCTGCAGATAAAACTACGAGTGGCCTATACCTACCAGATAACGCTAAAGAAAAGCCGGTAATGGCAAAAGTTGTTGCTATCGGTAAAGACGTTAAGCTAGTAAAAGCCAACGACAAAATCTTGTATAAAGAATACTCTACGACCGAAATTAAGATCGATGGAACTGAGTATTTAATCGTTAAAGAGGAAGATATTTTAGGTACCGTAGCATGATTTTAGATGTTGCGCAGGGCATGGCTCTACTGATTATCAGCATAATGGCGACATTAGTACTGTTAGGTATTTTGGTTATTGTGCACAAGCAAACGGCCAAAGTGAAAGAGCTAGAAATGCGCATGAAAGCTATGGAAAGTGTTGGAGCTACTGAAGTAAAGACAGAAGGAGAAAGTACAAATGGCTAAACGAGTATTTTACGATGATGACGCACGCGAACGAGTACTAGAGGGCGCAAAAGCCTTATATGAGGCAGTAAAAGTTACCTACGGCCCAAAAGGACGTAACGTTGTAATAGCTAAGGGCTATGGTGGCCCAACGGTTACGCACGATGGTGTAACGGTTGCTGAAGCTGTTGAGTTACCTGAAGACGATGACAAAACTTTAGGCTACAAAGTTGGTGCCGAACTTATCAAGCAGGCTGCGAGCAAGCTTAATAAAGTAGCCGGTGATGGCACTACAACTGTAACGGTACTTACCTATAACATTTTGAAAGAAGCTAACCGACTAATTGCTGCTGGGCACAACCCAATGGAACTTAAGAAGGGTATCGAAGATGCAGGTAAAGAAGTAGTAGCTGCACTCGATGGCCAAAGTGAAAGCATTGAAGGCAATACCGCGCGCGTGGCTGAAGTTGCTACAATCTCGGCGGGTGACGCAGCCATTGGTAAACTAATTGCCGATGTTATCGAAAAAGTTGGTAAAGACGGCGTTGTAACAGTTGAAGCTGGCCAAGGCCTTGAAATGGAAGCCGAAGTTGTAGAGGGCTTTAGTATGGATAAAGGCTGGGCGAGCCCGTTCTTTGTAACCGATGCCGGCCGCCAAGAAGCAGTTTTTGAAAAACCATCAATTATTATTACGGATAAAAAAATTTCAACCGCAGCCGAACTACTGCCACTGATTGAAAAGCTTGCGCAGGCGGGTAAGAAAGACATTGTGCTGATTGCTGATGAAGTTGACGGCGAAGCGCTGAGCATTTTGGTACTTAACAAACTAAAGGGTGTACTGAATACCGTAGTAGTTAAGGCCCCAAGCTTCGGTGACCGTCGTAAAGACATTATGGCCGACATTGCCGTGCTAACTGGTGGCCAGGTAATTACCGAAGACCAAGGCCTGTCATTCGAAAACGTTGGCTTAGAAGTAGTTGGTAGCGCCCGTAAAGTAATCGTAGGCAAAGATGAGACTACGATTATTGAAGGTATCGGCCACGTGAGTGACGTAACCGCGCGTACCAAGCAGATCTTGGCCCAAGCCGAAAACGCCAGCAGCGAATACGACAAAGAGCAGTTCGAAAAGCGTGCTGCTGCACTAAGTGGCAAAGTTGCCGTTATTAAAGTTGGTGGTGCCACCGAAACCGAAATAGACGAGAAGAAATTCCGAGTTGACGATGCTGTTGCAGCCACAAAGGCGGCCTTAAGTGAAGGTATTGTTGCTGGTGGTGGTGTAACACTAGTGAATCTATCGAACTCCATCAAGGTTGAAGGTTCAGATAGCGTGGCGGCTGGCCGTACAATTCTTAAGAATTCGCTCAAGCAGCCATTCCTGCAAATTACGACGAATGCTGGGCTAAATTCTGAAGCTTTGCTAGCGCAAGTTGAATCAGGCAAACCAGGTTTTGGAGTGAACGTTATGAACCCAGACAAAGGTTTGGTTGACGTAAAGAAAGCCGGCGTAATTGACCCGACTCGCGTCACCAAAGAAGCTGTGCAAAACGCGGTTTCAATCGCCTCAACCGCAGCAACTATGGGCGCATTAGTAGTAGACATTCCTGAAAAAGAAGCACCAATGCCACCAATGGGCGGCATGCCAGGGATGATGTAGCTTTATCTTTAGAGCAAGAAACTGCCAGGCACAATGTTGCCTGGCAGTTTGATATTCATGGTTACAGGGTTCCGTCTCGGGTGCGCGTAGCACCCGAGACGGAACCGCGCGCGGTGCGAACTAGTGGGCGATGGTGATGAGCGCAAGTCCGGACGTATCCGGTGGAATGAGGATGGTGACCTCGCGTTCTTCCCCCTCGATCACTGCCAGCCGGCAGATGTAGATGCTGCCAGCCGACGTCTGCTCCACGTCTAGTGCTTGGACATCGACCCGAAGTGTGGCGCGTTCGTCGCCATCATGTCGAAATCCAACATCGAGGATGGGTGAAGACATGCCTGTTCGAGCCGCAAGTAGTTGCGCCTCGACTCGACTTGCCGGCTCCCAAGACTCGAATCGAACGGTGCGGCGATACCGCCGCTCATCGAAGTCGCCATGTTGTTTGTCCATGACGACACTTCCTCTCATTGCAGCACACCTCCTGGTGTGATTTGGTGATTGGGCAACTATAATTATAAACTAATTATGCAAAAAATTCAATACTTTACGCTTTGTCTGGTCGGTATGACGGGTTGCGGAATGTTTCTAAATTAACGGCCAAGAGGGCATTGATACGTTTGAGAACCCCTGCCTCACCGGTAACTTGGTTGTGCGCTACACGACGAGCACCGTGAGCACGCATGGTTTTCTTAGAACTGGTAGCTGCCTCAATATTTGCGATTAACCCATCGTCGTTGCGCAGTACATATGCGGCGTTATTTTCTGCAATTGGTACGGCGTCCATAACTAGTGAGATAACTTGTTCGCTTTGATTTTTACGAACACGTGCAATATATCGGTCTGACAGTTCATAACTACCGCCACCACCTATGCCAGACTCATTTTCGCCGGTGGTTTCAATACGTGGGATAGACTCAGGCTGCTCGAGCCTAATAGCAAAGAATTCTAAAGTGTCACCTTCATCTAATACCTCTTCGATATCAGACAACAGGCCATAAGCTCGCTCAACATCGTGCTCCTGAAGCCCAAGTGCTTCGGCAGCTTCCTGTGCAGATCCTACCGCTGTTCCTATGTCGTTAAGCGTTTCGCCATCAAGAAGGTTAAGCATCAAAGTGTCTATGCGCTCTTTCGACTCATCACTAAGGGTTTGATATAACGCACCCTCTTTGTAAGCTTCTGGGTCAACCAGGTTTCGTTGTTTATCGGTTGGGTATCGGGCACGGTCAGAGGTTCGCAATGCTTTATAGTGCTGTGTGTACCTAAGTGCATCGGCAATAAGGGGGCTTGATACATCACTTAAATCTGCCGTATCTAGGAGTGCTAGGGCACGCTCAGCCAGTTCATGGTCTAGGGCTGCGTATCCATCTGGATCATCACCATATTCGGCTTCCATAGTGGTGAGCGCACGGTGTTCCGACATAATGTCGGCAAGTTGCTTAAGGGGTGGCTTAGGTGTTTCGCTTTGCATGAAAACATATTAGCATAAGTTTGATGAAAAGTCAATGGTTATGTATAAAATATTGACAAAATCCACAAATAAATTATAGTATATTACAATCTTGCTGAATTCGGGTTTAGTAGGGTCGTTCCTTACCAACAGGGAGGAATACATTTCTAGTCTTTCGGTTAGGAGGAGTTGCTATGGAGGTCAAGTCCGAGCAACTTTGGCCCTTGGTATTTCCGCGTTTGCGGTCCTACCAGGAGTCGCATGACTGGGACATCGGACTTGTCGCTCAAGTGACAGGCTCGACGACCAATACCGTGATGGGCTGGCTGATTGGGCAAACCCCGAACGGGGAGCGCCTAATCAAGCTCTGGCATCTGCTTGCGGCCGTTGGTCTCGAGTCACCGGAGCTGGATAAGCTGCCGGCCTTCAACCGCTACTGCGGAGAGTTGCTGACATTTGGAGTTGTCAGCCTGAAGGACGTCCAGGAAGTCTGCCACGTTGCCAATCCGCAGAGCGCGCTACTGATGCTCCGCGGCAAGCCCTCGATGCGGCCGCAGTTCAATCTCGATGAGCTTCATGAGCTCTATGAGAACAAGCTGCAGTCTCAACGAGCCATGCTGTTGCCAGTTGGCTCACAGGAGCGAGGTTCTCAAGTGGCCGAGCCAGTGAGCGATTCACTGCCGATGGTAGGCTCCAAGAGCGAGCACCTGATCATCTATGCGGCATCCATGCTTAAGGGCGTGCTGCCGCTGGTGCGTCAGCTCGACTCTGAGCAGAGCAGCGCCTTGGATCGCAGCAAACTCCGCGAGTTCGTCGGTCACGACGATATGTTCGACCTCAGCAACATCCTCAACAACCTGTGCTCAGAGCGGGCACGGAATCACGGAAGGACTGGCCGATGAGCCGTCGCTACAGCCACACCCGCCAGGCCCGCAATCAGGGCACCACCATCCAGTCTCCCGCCAGTGCGACGTCGGAGATCGACTTCCATCGCGGCGAGGTTCTGTACAAGCTGAGCAATACCTACAGGTCGCTGCTGCTCACCCTCATCGAGGGGGCGCAGAACGCCATCGACGCCGGTGCCGACCGGGTGATGCTCTGCATCGACCTGAAGGCGCGCATGGTGCTGATGGTCGACAACGGCGAGGGCACCACCAAGGCCAAGTTCGACCAGGCTCTGGCCAGTGTCGGCAAGGGCGTCAAGTCCGCCGACAAGCTGGGGCGCTTCGGGCTGGGACTCATCTCCCCGCTCAACAAGTGCACGCGCTTCCACTTCATCTCGGCTCTGCCGGGGCGTCGCAAGGCGCTGAAGTGGACATTCGTCCAGGCCGACATCCGGAACCAGCACTCGTCCATGCGCATCCCGTGTGTGGACCTGGGCATGGTGCCGGAGCTACCCAAGCGGTTCAAGGAGTACGCCACCGAGGACTTCGACGTCCAGTGGCGCACTCGCGTTGAGATGATCGGCGTGACTCGTGACAAGGTGGTGAGCCTGGTCGATGTGGACGAGCTCGAGCAGCAGATCCGGTCCAAGCTGGGCCCGGCGATGCGCACGAGCAAGGCGTGTATCCGCGTCGTCTTGATCGACGACAACGACAAGCACACTTGTCGGGACATCACCCCTACCACCTACAGCGGTGAGCCGCTCGACATCGTCAGCTACATCTCGGACGATGCCGGTCTGGTGGAATTCCAGCTGTACCGTGCCGCCAAGCACGGTGGCAAGCGGACCGGCCAGGTCTCGGTCATGGCGGCCGGGGACAACTACCCGATCACATGGGGAGAGTTCACGAAGCAGGCTCGCGGCCGAAACGTCGCGGACATCTTTGGGGACTCCTTCAAGGTGCTGGGGTCGGGTTACTTCGAGGGCGTCGTCACGTGCGAGAACATCGTGCTCCACTCGGAGCGTACGAAGTTCGAGTACAACGACGCGCTCGAGGGACTGTACTGGCTCATCGACCGGTGGTACGCGGATGTTGGCCAAGCTCACTACCAACTGGAAGAGGAGCAGAGTCAGGAGGCTCGCTACCAGGAGACCGCTCTCAAGGCGGCCGATCGGCTACGTGAGTTCCTGGGTCATCAGGAGCACAGCCGACTCTGGAGCGGACTGCTGTCCGTCGTCAAGTTCGGACGTCTGGGTGAGGGCCACCTCGACCCAGAGGTCCGTGGCCGCAAGGCTGACGACGACGGCACGACTACCCGATCGGGGCAGGGACGTACAGGTACCGGAACCCGTTCCGGTACCGGCAGTTCCAGCGGCGGTTCGCGACAGCGTGACCCAAGGCACCGTCCTGGCGACGTGCCGGTCGGTGCCAAGGGACCCGGTGGCCAGCGCCGCAAGCTAGTCAAAGGCGACTCCGAGGGGCTCTGGTTCGGCTTCGAGCAGATGCCGGGCAACTCCAATCTGTGGGAGTTCGAGTTCACAGACGGGTCGCTGGTCATCAACACGCGGCACCCGGTCTGGGTGAAGCTCGACGAGACCAACGGCAAGCACCTCCAGAAGAACGCCCGCTGGATCCAGCAGCTGCTGGAGTGGCTGGCATTCGAGGTGCTGCACCTGCTGGTGCAGTTCCCTGACCAGGACGACTTCGAGCAGAACCGGTCGCTTATCGACGACAAGGTGAAGAACTACGTGGAGATGTTCATCGTCGCCACGCGTTCACGCTAAGAGTCGTCTCCCAACAGCTGATCAGCTGCCTCTGATCGAAAAAGTCCTGCGCCCGATGCGCACGGCTCGTAGGCTCATCCTACGAAAAGCCCCCCGTCGAAAGACGGGGGCATTTAAATTTCTGAGGATTTTATTTATTGTTGGCTTTGGCTCAAGAAATCAATCTCTTTAATGATATCTAGCAATGCTTGGGCGCGGCGAGTTTCGTCGGTAATTTGCTTAGCGATTTCGTGGGCTGGCTCAATCAGCGAACGGTCATCGGTAGAGCGAAGTAGCAACAGGTAAGTATCGAACTTTTCTTCTGCAGGCAAACTGAGTTTGTCTACTAGGGGTCGAAGTTCATTAATGGCATCTGACTTAACAGTCGTGAGGTCACCGCTAACTGCTGCAACCGGTGCGGGTGCTGTCATAGCGACTGGGTCGGGCATAGCAGGCTCGACAACCGGAGCAGGTGCCACAACTGGGTCTGCTACTGGTTCTGGGGCTGGTGTAGCAGCGGTAGTGTCGTCTGTTAATGGTGCTACGGTTGGCTCAACACTAGCATCAGCGACAGAGTCTGCTTCTTGATTAATGCCTGCAAGCACTTTTGCAAGTTCTTGGTCATCACTTATTGGCTGTTGTGATGTTTCTATTGGATCGATTGTTGTTGCCATGCCCACCCCTGATATTAGTTATGCTTAACGATTTACTCATACTGTACCATATATAGCCCGGGCGAGTAAAGTAGGGGTTGATAGGTGTTTTTTGCACCAAGCATATTCGCTATAATAGGGTTATAACAGTACTGGCTGAAAAGGAGAGTAGAATGCTTGATGATAAAAATGTATTGGCGCAGCGTGACCCGCAGGATGCACTTGGTGTAGCCGGAGCGCAGTGGGAATATTTTTCGCGTTCGTTTGATGCAGAGTTTCACCCTAACGGTGAAGTGACGAATATCGTTTGGGCCGGTATGGGGGGCTCGGCATTACCGGCGGTAATTGTACAAAGTTGGCCGCGGGTTAAGATTCCGTTCGAAATTACACGTGATTATTCAATTCCGGCGTACGTTGGCCCAAATACTTTGTTTATTGCTTCAAGCTACTCTGGCAATACCGAAGAAACCCTTGAAGCGCTTACAACGGCGGAAGCGGTTGGTGCACAAATTGTAGTAATAGCGGCTGGGGGCAAGCTGGCTGCGGCTGCCGAGGCAAAAGGCTACCCATTATTCGCAATCCCAGCTGGCATCCAGCCACGCATGGCAACATTCTATTTTGTGAACGCATTCCTGCACATCGTAAAAGACCTTAACGTAACGGTTGAAGATGTAAATGAACTGGGTAAAGTTGGCGAGTGGCTACAGTCGGAGTCGGCTGCATGGCACGCAGATGTGCCACTGGAAGAAAATATTGCCAAGCAACTAGCCACGCAGCTAGTAGGCAAGACTGTCATTATGTATTCCGGCGCAAAGCTATTCCCAGCCGCAAATAAGTGGAAAATTTGTTTTAACGAGAATGCCAAAAATACGGCGTGGGTAAATTATTACCCAGAGTTTAACCACAACGAGTTTATTGGCTGGAGCTCGCACCCAGTAGAAAAGCCGTTTGCCGTGGTTGAGATTAGAAGTGTGTTAGAGCACCCACGAACCCAGAAACGTTTCGAAGTAACCGAGCGGCTACTCAGCGGCAAACGCCCAAGCCCGATTGTGGTAACGCCGCGGGGTGAAACACTATTGCAACAACTTGCCTGGAGCTTTGCGCTAGGCGACTTTGTAAGTATTTACCTTGGTATATTGAACGGTGTGAACCCAACGCCGGTTGAGTTAGTTGAAAAACTGAAGGTTGAGCTTGGCTAATTTGTACCAGTCCAGTTGCGCCAAGGCCCGGTAATAAGATCATCAGAGGCGTAACCCCGATTGTTGCTTGTTCCTGGCGAGGCGGCGCCGACTGATAAGCACATGTCGGATTGGCTCGCGAGCCAAGGCAGCGTAAGGCTTTTTACACCGTAGCTGTCGGCCACGGTGTAAGTATTGCCAGATTTTGACATAGCCACAACCCAAAATTTATCGAACGACGGTAAGTTTCGACACAGAAGTAAGTTGTATGGTGTTGTAGGTGAGAGCGCGTAGGCACTCTTAGTTGCCTTAAAATCCATAGCCGTAGACTCAATGTAGGTGCCGGTATCTACTTTTTGTAGTTCCATTTTTTCTTTAGTACGGCTAGGTCATTTTGGATAGCAGAATCGTAACTGCGATTTTGAATACCGTTGTAGGCAACGATTGTAATCGCCGCCAGAATGGCAATTACGACAATAACGATGAGCAGTTCAACAATAGTAAAGCCTGTTTGTTTTGCCCACGGATTCATGGTTTTAGTTTAACATGCAGGAATCCCGATGCCCCACCAACCAGCATTGGGCGTAGTGCCACCTAGGTACTTGCACTGAGGCTTTGTTTCGTAATATTGCACGTAAATACCATATCCTGTAGCAGTTGCATCCGTCACGTACTTAAAGGGCTTTGCGGGTGCTTGGGGATCATCAGGTATAGTACTTACATAGGTTGGCACCAAGTAAGATGCAAGGTTTGATAAGTTACAACCAGCATTGATACAGCCAACGGGTGCCGGATATGTATCATTTTGTGTTCGGTAGAGCTCCAGCCCTTTTTTTATACTGTTAGCAGCAGCGTCACGCGAGGCATCGCGCGAGCGAGCTTGAATTCCGTTATACGCAACAATTGTAATCGCCGCCAAAATTGCTATAACCACGATTACAATGAGCAGTTCAACAATAGTAAAGCCTGTCTGTTTTGCCCACGGTTTCATGCTTTTAGTTTAACATGTACTTTTAGTGGTAGCGACGAAGCGATTCGATTGGGTCTTTACGGGCAGCTCGGATAGCAGGGTAAAGGCCAAATATCGCACCTACCCCAACACTGAGTACGAACGCCCAACCAGCAATCGCCCAGCTGAAGCTTGGGTCGTAGGAAATAGCTAAGCTTACTAAGAACGCAATAAAGTAGCCACCTAAAAATCCAAATATGCCACCAATAACACTAATAATAAGCGCTTCAGTTAGGAACTGGCCAACAATAGTGGCATTACTGGCACCAACTGCTTTACGTAAGCCAATTTCACGTGTACGTTCCGATACGCCAACAAGCATGATGTTCATAATGCCAATACCGCCAACCAACAGCGAAACACCAGCGATAACAGCCATAGCGACACTGATAAAATTGAAAAGATTACTATTTGGTTTGGCAATTTCTTTGCCAACATATACTTCGGCATCTTCTTGCCTGTCGTGATTCTTAATAAGAGTATTTTTTATCGATGATTTGACCTCGCTCATGTTGGCGTGGTCGGTTGTTTTTACATTGATTTGCTGAATCTGGGCAACACCGCCATTAAAAAGTTTGCCACTTTTAAAGCTAATAATCGCTGCATGGTCAAAATCGATATTATTGTAGTTAATCGGTTGATCTTGGCGCTTTAGCACACCCACAACGGTGATTGGCTGGCCACGAATATAAAAACGTTGGCCAACAGATTGTTCGGTACCGAATAGGTCAATAGAAAGCTGCATACCAACAACGGCTGTATTGTCACGAGTTTCTTCGTCAATAAACTGGCCATCAAATACCTTGAACTGGGAAAGCTGTATAAAATCAGGTGTCGTAGCCACAATTGTGCTTAATTTTGGGGTTGCATCTTTAGAACGCACGCTACCAGATAATGTCATGACTGGTGCTACCGCCGAAACATGAGGCAACTTTTTTATTGCAGCTACATCGCGCTCTTCAAGCGGGCTGGTTGTATAGGCGGTAAGTGGTGTTGGGTTTGATAGGTCTGTTAACGTGGGGTCGTTGGCTTTTGGCCTAACGATAGCAACTGATTCGCCAAGGTCGGTAACCTGTTTATCAAGTACATGGCTGACGCCGCTACTTAGCGCTAATATGGCGGTAACACTGGCAACACCAATTGCAACACCAACCATGGTAAGCATGGTTCGCATGCGAGCGCGGTCGAGTGATTGGCGTGCGGTTCGGTAATGTTCGCTGAATAAAACAGGCATCTACTTTTTAGCCTTTCGCTTGTTGGGCTTTTTCTTTGCTTTAGATTTGCTGAGCGGACGTTTGGCAGCGGTGTTCTCTTTTTTGATAGGTTCGGCGGTGTCAGTATCAATCTTGCCGTCTAGCATAGTAATAACACGGGTGGCATAGGTGGTTAGGTTTGGGTTGTGAGTCACCATTAAAATAGTATTACCCTTTTTATGAATCTCAGATAACTCTTCCATAATAATATGACTTGAGCGGGAGTCCAGGTTGCCAGTTGGTTCATCGGCGAGGATAATACTTGGGTTGTTTACGAGGGCACGGGCAATTGCTACGCGCTGGGTTTGCCCACCGCTGAGTTGCCACGGCATGTAATACTCGCGCTCTTGTAAGTGGAAGCTCCTAAGTACATCGCTGGCGCGCTGAATGCGCTTAGTATGGTGCAACCCGCTGTAGGTTAGGGGCAGGGCGACATTTTCGAGTACGGTTAAGCGTTCAATCAAATTAAAGCTTTGGAAAATAAATCCAATTTGACGGGCGCGGATTTGGGCTTGCTTGCCACCGCGCAGGTCTTCTACATTCTTATCTTCAAGTAGGTATTCACCATCGGTTGCTCGGTCGAGTAAGCCTATTATATTAAGGAGTGTTGTCTTACCGCAGCCACTCGGGCCCATTATGG
>ERZ724505.1624-NODE-1624-length-12056-cov-6.623281_pt1 | contig 12056 bp, 9 predicted proteins | sample MGYA00376038_ERZ724505 | MGnify/ENA primary metagenome ERZ724505 (study PRJEB28724, sample SAMN07190884) | wastewater metagenome | isolation source: effluent of sewage treatment plant in Hong Hong | place: Hong Kong | collected 2016-03-17 ... | reverse complement strand
TAGTGGGGCGCTATCCTCCTAAAAAGTAACGGAGGAGTTTATTAAGGTCAGCTAGCCGTGAATGGAAACCATGGCGATAGTGTATGGGCACAAGCTGGCTTAACTGTGAGACGTACTTGTCGAGCAGATGGGAAACCAGAACTAAGTGAACCGACGGTACGCGTTAGATGCGGCCGGAGATTATCGGACAAAAGCTACTCTAGGGATAACAGGCTCGTTCCGCCTAAGAGTTCATATCGACGGCGGAGTTCGGCACCTCGATGTCGGCTCGTCTTATCCTGGGGCTGGAGAAGGTCCCAAGGGTTTGGCTGTTCGCCAATTAAAAAGGCACGTGAGCTGGGTTCAGACCGTAAAGCAGCGAAGCTGCTTAGCAGGTAACCAAAAACAATTAACTTTTAACCAGAAAAAGAAGTCTTAATCTGGTGAATTGTTAAGAGTAAAAAGTTATCAGTTAAAGCGCTAGCTTTTTTACAGTCTGAATCCCTCGGACATCAAGAGGAAAAAAGAGACACAACCAATCACGGCGGTCGTGAGAAGCAATTTTCACGTACGTCATCAACTAATATCGGAGAAACCTTTAAGAGGTAACACCGAGGAAAGAGTGAGTAACAGGTAACCAAAAACAATTAACTTTTAACCAGATCAAAGAGAAATCTTAGTCTTGTGAATTGTTAAGAGTAAATAGTTATATGTTGCAAAGCTCATCCGTAGAGACTACACGTTGATCTCCCTTTAAAAAATAATAAGGGATGAAGATATAGTCCAATGCACATAGCGATATGTGGAAACATGCGTGAGACAGGTTGGTCTCCTATCTACTGCAGGCGTTGATTCTTGAGGGGATTTGCTTCTAGTACGAGAGGACCGAAGTGAACGGACCGCTGGTGTATCTGCTGTACCGCCAGGTGCAACGCAGAGTAGCTATGTCCGGCATGGATAACCGCTGAAAGCATCTAAGCGGGAAGCCAACCCCAAGATAAGGAATCGTTTGAGGGCCCTAAGAGACTATTAGGTTGATAGGCTTCAGGTGTACATACAGTAATGTATTGAGCCGAGAAGTACTAATTGCCCCATTCTTATTAGGAAATTTGAAAATCACGCGCACATGGGTGCGTACACAAAACTTGTTTGATTTTCTATTTGTTGTGATGGTAATCTTGAAGCAGTATTAAATCTTTTGTTCTGGTGATTTGACGCAGTGGCACCACCTCTTCTCATTCCGAACAGAGCAGTGAAACGCTGTAGTGCCGATGATAGTCCCTCGGGGCAAAAGTAGGTAGTCGCCAGTACAAAGGATTTAATAAAAAAGCTACCCAACAGGGTAGCTTTTTGCTAATCGGACTACCTACTTTTGCCCCGAGGAGGGGTGAGCTTTGGGGTAGGACCCAAAGCGCAAGGCCGGAGGCAGACGTGCCGAGGTAGGGTCGAAAGATTTTTCAGTAGAAAAATACTTTTGACAGGTAGGTTGGTCTCAGGTTACAAAGGATTTAATAAACACGAGCCGCAGAAATGCGGTTTTTTGCTTTATGTTCTATAATCTATACACTATGGCTTCATGGGCAGCGCGTAATAAATTTATATATTCAAGTATTGCTTTTGTTTTTATCTCTCTCGTTGTGGGGGTGCCGGTTTTTTTGTTTTTTTATAAGGCACCTACGTGTACTGATGGACGTAAAAATCAAAACGAATCAGGTGTTGATTGCGGAGGTTCATGCCCTCGACTCTGTCCCGCTGATTTTTTACCTGTCGCGTATGTGTGGGAACGTTACCAAAAAATCGCTCCAGGATTATATAGTGTCCTTGCCTATGTTGAGAATCCAAACATCTCGGTTGAGGCATCAAATGTTCCGTACTCTTTTTCTCTTTATGACCGTGATGGTATGGTCATTACAACTCGTTTAGGTAAAACATCGATTCCCGCAGGAAAGCGCTTTGCGGTTTTTGAATCAGCTCTCTCTGTAAAAGAGCGTGTTCCTGTTAAGGCGACTTTTGAATTTACCGCTCTGCCACAGTGGGTTCGTACAGAAGGTCCAACTCTTGCTCGAGTTGAGTCATCAACTGTTTTTAATGAGGGAACATTTCCTCGCGTTGAGGCCTCTATTAAAAATATAGGACGGGCGACCCTAACAAATCTTGAAGCGATTGCTATTGTGTACAACATTGAAGGTAATGCGATTGCATTTTCTCGTACTGTCATAGACCGTATTTCACCTGATAGTGTCGAGGATATCGCCTTTACTTGGCAGGAAAAATTTTCAAGTGAGCAGGTTCGGGTAGATATTCTGGTTCGTCCACGGTAACTCCTATGTTTGAAACCACAATAAAGTCATTTTTTTCTCGTTTTCTAGTACGGACTCATATTGATTGGGCTCTTTTTGTGTCCGCATGTCTCTTGGTGTGTTTTGGTTTGGTGACTATGAATTCGTTTTCTGGAGATAATTTTTATTACGAAAAACAACTCACGTGGTTTTTGGTTTCGATTTTTGTTTTTATGGGAGCGAGCTTTGTTGATTGGAGTTTTTTAAAAAAGACCAATGTCCTTGTCGTGTTGTTTGTTGCTACGTGTTCGATCTTGCTTCTCCTCTTTTTTGTTGCCCAAACTATTAAGGGCGCTCAGAGTTGGCTCGATTTTGGTTTATTTTCTTTTCAACCAACTGATCCTGCAAAGTTTGTTCTCATTTTGATTTTAGCGAAGTATTTTTCTCGTAGACATGTTGAGATTGCCAATATTAGACATATCATTGTTTCGGGGCTGTACGCATTCTTTTTGTTTACGCTCGTCGTCTTGCAGCCTGACTTCGGAGGGGCCGTTATTATTGCTTGTGTGTGGGGAGGCATGACCCTCGTGTCAGGTATTTCAAAGAAGCATTTAGGACTTCTGGCTGTGCTCGCGGTAGTTTCTTTTGGTCTTATGTGGAATTTTGGATTTAAGGAATATCAAAAAGCACGTATCTTAAACTTTATTCACCCTTTTGCTGATATTCAAGGAACAGGATACAACGCCTATCAATCGACAATTGCTGTCGGTTCGGGTGAGCTTTTAGGAAAGGGGATTGGGTATGGTACACAGTCTAAGTTAAAATTTTTACCCGAGTATGAGACGGACTTTATTTTTGCCGCTTTTGCTGAGGAGTGGGGTTTCATCGGTGTGCTTTTTCTGCTCGCAACTTTTTCGGTGTTGATTTTTCGTATTGTTTCTTGTGCTTTGCGTGGAGCGGGAAATTTTGAAATTTTAGTTTCTTTGGGCGTTGCGATTCTCTTTATGAGTCATTTCTTTATAAATGTTGCTATGAATATGGGTCTTTTACCCGTTACGGGAATTACATTGCCTTTTGTAAGCTATGGAGGATCTCACCTTGTTACCTCTTTTTTCATTCTTGGTGTGCTCGTTTCCATGAAGAAGAACTCACGGTCTGTGCATAAAGACTTAGCAAAGAATGAAATTGTGGGGATGTAGCTTTAGAGATCGTAGACTTTTTTTGTCTCCGCCACCATGTGTTCCTGTGAAAACTGGCGCATAACTTTTTCCTTGAGTGTGTTTCCGTGTACCTTCGCTATCTCCCTGTGCGAGTAATAGTATTCTAACGCAGTGGCAATTGCCTCGGTGTTTTTTGGAGGAACTACGAGGCCTTCTTTTTCGTGGGTGATTATTTCAGGTATACCGCCAACTGATGTGGCAATGGTTGGCAATCCAGCATAGCCAGCTTCGATGAGAACGTACGGGAGACCTTCTTTTACAGAAGTGAGTGTAAAAATATCCAGAGCCAAGAGAAGGCGAGATGCATCTTTTGCAAAACCCAAGAAGCGTACTTGTTTTTCAAGACCGTATTCCTGTACACGTTTTTCAAGTTGTTCTTTTTCTTCACCGCCTCCTATGCTTACAAGGAGGGCCTCGGGATGATTTTTTGCAAACGTGGCGAAACCTCGGAGGAGATATTCGTAGCCTTTGTTTTTATGGAGCTCAGCGATGGTGCCAACTACGAATGCATCGCTCGGGAGAGAGAGCTCTTTTCGCGCCTCCTCTCTGTTTTTATAATGAGGTAGTGCGATGCCGTTATACACAAGTGTCATTTTGTTTTTTACCCACGGCATAGCTTGTCCGAGTAGGTAATCTTTATTTGAAACGGTTATTGTTGTGTGCGAAAAAAGCGATGTAAGCCATGAGAAAAAGAAAAGAGCTTTCTTTTGTAGAAAGGAACGATCCTCATTGAAGGGCCATCCATGACTTGTGAATATTGTTTTCTGTATACCGCATAGTCGTCCAGCGAGTGCACCTAATCCTCCTGTTTTTGAACTGTTCACGTGTATGATGTCGGGCTTTTCTTTTTGTGTGAGACGGATAAGTTTGTAGAGGACTATGAAATCTTTGAATACATTAATATCTCTTCCCAGTTCGGCAATGGTGATGGTTTTTATCTGTGACTGTTCAAGTTTTTCTTTGAGTACACCATTTCCACCCAAAACAACACGTATGTCGTAGTCGTTTGAGAGATGTGTCGCTAAGTCGAATACGTATTTTTGGGCGCCACCCCAATTTGATTTTGTAATGACAAACAGGATTTTTTTCTTGGTTTTGTTTTCCATAGTTAATTATAGTGAAAATGGGTGGCGCGAGCGGTCAAAAGTATTTTTCTGCTGAAAAATCTTTCGATTCTTACAGAATCTGTCCACTTATTCGCTCTCACGGATTCGAGCTGAATAAGTCTTGAGGAAGCTCCAAGTGTTCGCTTCCTCACCTGACTCGGCGCGTCCGCCTCCGTCCTTGCGACACGGATCCTACTCCATGTCTCACCCCAATTTGATTTCGTAATAACAAACAGAAGCTTTTTCTTGGTTTTATTTTCCATGATATTGTATGTTGAAAATAGCCTTATTTTACTTGGTATGTGGGGCTGTACGTGTATCTTTTTGATTCGTGCCTCTATTATAACAGTTGTGAGACCCTACTTGTCACAAAGGAAAGGTGGGGTATTATGAAGGCACTCTATTTATGCGCATTCTCGATAGAAAGATACCCTTGATTCTTCTTGTGGGCGACATCGCCTGTTTTTTTGTTGCGTTGTGGCTTATGCTCTCAATAAGATATCAATTGTTGCCACGGATAGAGGTGTTTTTGGAACACCTTGTTCCTTTTAGCTTTTTGTTTATTTTGTGGGTGGGGGTCTTTTTTATCTCCGGACTGTATGAAAAGAGAAGTGTTGTTTTTAAAAAGAAACTTCCTGGAATTATTTTGCAGACCCAGACAGTAAACAGCATTATCGCTGCTATCTTTTTTTACTTTGTACCTATTTTCGGTATTTCTCCAAAGACAAATCTTTTCTTGTATTTGTTTATTTCGCTTGTTTTGGTCTATGTGTGGCGGGCACACGGTTATTATTTTTTTGGAGGAAGGAAACAGGAGAGTGCTGTTTTGATTGGAAGTGGTGAGGAAATGCATGAACTTAAAAACGAGGTTTCAGGAAATAGTTACTATAACCTTACTTTTGTTTCATCCGTGGATCTTGATGTTGTTTCTGCTGATTTTTTCCGCAAGGAGATATTGCCTTTGGTTGAGCAAGGTTCTGTTTCTAGCTTGGTGGTAGACATTCACAACAAAAAGGTAGAACCCCTCCTCCCAGAGTTGTATAGTTTAATATTTTCTAATGTTCGTTTCTTTGAAATGCACAAAGTGTATGAGGATGTATTCTCAAAAGTACCTCTTTCTCTCGTTAGATATAATTGGTTTTTGGAAAATATACCAACGGCACCAAAGGTGATGTACGACATACTCAAGCGTGCAATGGATTTAGTGATTGCATCTATACTCTTTGTTCCATCGCTCGTTGTGTATCCTTTTGTCGCATGTGCTATAAAAATCGAGGATAGGGGCCCCGTGTTTTTTACTCAGGAACGTGTAGGTAAGAACAATGTACGTATTCGCGTGCACAAGTTCCGTAGTATGTCTGTCTCGTCTGCTGATGGCTCTCCTCAAAAAATAACACGTATGGGGGCAGTCTTGAGAAAGACTCGTATCGATGAATTACCGCAACTCATTAATGTGTTTCGTGGTGACCTCTCTCTTATTGGCCCGCGACCAGAAATGCCAAAATATGTTCAGGTATATGAAGAAGAGATTCCTTTCTATAATATTCGGCACACGATTAAGCCGGGTCTTTCAGGTTGGGCACAGCTTTATCAAAAAGATCCACCAAAGTTTGAGACAGGTTTTAGCCAGACAAAAAATAAACTTGCGTTTGATTTGTTTTACATAAAAAATCGCTCATTCTTACTCGATGTAACAATCGCCCTCAAGACACTCAAGGAACTTTTTTTACGAAGAGGGGTGTAGTGCGAATACTTGTAACTTTTTCGATTCGGAGTAGCTTATATACCTAGAAGAACATTTTACGTATATGAAGAACAAAAAAACTTGTGTTGTGACGGGTGGTGCCGGATTTCTCGGCTCGACCCTCGTACCTGAGCTTTTGAAGCAAGGGTATCGTGTACATGTGATTGATAATTTGTGTGCTGGCAAGAGAGAGCGAGTTCCGGAGGAAGCCCAGTTTCATCAGGTGGACATCAGACACCCTCTCAAGCTTAAGGAGACTTTTAGAAAAATCACCGGTGAAGATGGACCTATATTTGCCGTCTTTCACTTGGCTGCTTTGCCTCGAGTTCAGTTTTCAATCGACCATCCCGCCGAGTCACTTTCGGTGAATCTTGAAGGTCTGCATTGTGTTTTTGACGTTTGTCGTTTTGTGAGCGTGCGAAGAGTGGTGTATTCAGCATCAAGTTCTGCCTACGGAATGCAAGACGCCCCTGTCCTTCATGAGGAGTTGAAGCCTGCACCAATGAGTCCGTATGCCCTCCAAAAATATTATGGAGAGCACTGGGCACATAACTGCTCTTTGCATTACGGTTTGGAAACGGTTTCGCTTCGGTACTTTAATATCTTTGGACCAAATTTTGATCCAAAGGGTGCCTACCCACAAGCGATTGGTTTGTTTCTTGATTTGAAAAAACAAGGTAAACCACTCACTGTGACAGGTGATGGTTTGCAGACACGTGATTGTGTGTATGCAACTGATGTTGCTCGTGCCAATATTTTGGCAGCAGAGAGCGACCGTGTGGGTAAGGGAGAGGTTATCAACATTGGTGGAGGTATTAGTCCGACCATACTGAGCATTGCTCGCATGATTGGCGGGCCTGACTATCCTATTGTTCATATCCCTCCTCGTGTCGAGCCGAGACATACACGGGCATCGATTGCAAAAGCAAAAGAACTGCTTGGCTGGGAACCTACAGTGTCGCTTGAGGAAGGTATTAATCTTCTAAAAAAGCTTCACGGTGTTTCCTAGAGATAAACCTCCCTTTTGGTAAGGGAGGTTTTTTATTGCTTTTAAAGAGGAAAACCGTTAGTATAGCCCTATATTTAATCATTAATTGTTATGTGGAAAAAAAGAATTTCTGCCATCGTGCTTCTCGGTTTCGCTGTGTTTATCGGATACTTTACCTATAATCCTGCAGGCGCTTTTCCTTATAAGCTCGGACTCGATCTTTCTGGGGGTACTCATTTGGTATATCAGGCAGATACAACCGAAGTGGCTCCCGCTGAGGTTTCAGGCGCTATGGAGGCACTTGCAACTGTGGTTGAGCGACGTATTAATCTCTTTGGTGTTTCAGAGCCACTCGTTCAGGTGGAGGAGGGTGGGGTGGTTGGACAGACGGAGCACCGTTTGATTGTAGAGCTTCCCGGTGTCACTGATATCGACGAGGCCGTAAAACTTATTGGTAAAACACCAACACTTGAGTTTAGACTTGTTCGTCCAGGAGCAGAGACTATTATTGCTGATGAGCTCGCACAAAAGACAGTTGATGATATTTTTCTCCCCGCAGATCTCACTGGTCGTTTTGTAAAGCGTGCGCGTCTGGATTTCAATCCAACGACATACGAGCCGGTTGTCTCTCTGGAGTTTAATGATGAGGGTGCAAAATTGTTTGCAAAGATAACACGAGAAAACGTGGGTAAACCTCTAGCTATCTTTCTCGATGGAGAAGTTATTTCAAGTCCATCAATTCGTCAGGAGATAACAGGTGGTCAGGCTGAAATTTCTGGACAATTTAATGTAAACGAAGCGAAGGCGCTCGTACGAGATCTCAACTACGGAGCGCTTCCTGTTCCGATTGAGCTTGTCTCGACCCAAACAATCGGTGCAACTCTTGGTGCTGGAGCACTCACTGCAAGTCTTCGTTCGGGTCTGTATGCGTTTATTGCGGTGGCACTCTTTCTTCTCTTTTGGTATCGCATTCCTGGTCTCGTGGCTGTGCTTGCTTTGGGAATTTATACTGTACTTAACCTTGCAGTTTTCAAATTTATTCCGGTCACGCTTACGTCTGCGGGTATCGCTGGTTTTATTCTCTCTCTTGGTATGGCGGTAGACGCCAACATTCTCATCTTTGAAAGAATGAAAGAAGAGATAAAGCGAGGTAAACAATTGCCTGATGCGATTAGAGAAGGCTTTGGTCGTGCATGGCTCTCAATTCGTGACTCAAACACGTCATCAATTATTACTGCGATTATTCTCTATACATTTGCATCAACAGCAGTAATCAAGGGTTTTGCTCTTGTGTTCGGTCTCGGTGTAGTGATCTCGATGTTCTCTGCTATCACTGCTTCTCGTACGCTCCTTATGGCTTTTGGTGTTGCAGGCAATAGTAAGATTTCAAAGTTCTTGTTCGGTTCAGGTGTTCGGTCATAATCTGATTTTTAATTTAACTTAACGCATATGTTTATTGTTACTTATAGAAAATTCTTCTACGCACTCTCAGCTCTCCTTGTGGTAGCCTCTCTCGGTGCGTTGTTTATGTGGGGTCTTCTTTTTGGAATTGATTTCAAAGGAGGGTCTCTTATTGAGGTTGAGTACGCAACAGTGCGCCCAGATAAAGAATTGGTTGCGCAAGAGCTCGATATGCTTTCTATCGGTGATTATTCAATTCGAGAAACAGGGGAGCGAGGTTTTATTGTTCGTACTCGAGAAATCGCACCTGCTGAAAAAAATATAATTTTTTCTGCCTTCTCTCTCGACAATACAGCAAGTTTTACAGAGAAGCGTTTTGACTCTATCGGTCCCATCCTTGGAAAGGAGGCTCTCCAGAAAGCGTGGATTTCAATTGTGCTTGTTTTACTCGCTATTGTGATCTTCATTACATTCGTGTTTAGACGCGTCTCTCATCCTATTGCATCGTGGAAGTATGGACTCATTGCAATTCTCGCGCTCATGCATGACGTCATTATTCCTATGGGTGTGTTTGCTGCTCTTGGGCATTTTGCGGGTGTCGAAATTGATACATTGTTTGTGACCGCTCTTCTTGTTATTCTCGGTTTCTCTATTCATGACACTATTGTGGTGTTTGATCGTGTTCGCGAAAACCTCAAACGAAATGTTGAATATAAGGAAAAGAAAAATTTCGATGTGATTGTGGGGGAGAGTATCAATCAAACCTTTGTTCGTTCAATCAATACTTCACTCTCGACACTCATTGCTGTTCTCGTTCTCTATATATGGGGTCCTGATGCCACAAAACATTTCTCACTCGCACTTCTTGTAGGTCTTACCGCGGGAACATATTCTTCGATATTCCTAGGTTCTCCTTTGCTTGTTACTGTCTTTAAATTACAGGAGAAGAATTCATAGTCTGAGTTTTTATTTTCTCGTGTTCCATTTTGGGTGATATAGTTATGTGTATATGAAAAGGATAATCCCTTTTGTACTTCTCGGATTCTTTATAGCGCCTCAGATCATTCATGCGGCATGGTGGAATCCTTTTACATGGAAAAAAAATCAGCCTAGTAAAGATGTTGGCACAAGCACAGAGCAGATTCTCGTATCTGAGAATGTGCCTGAGTTCACACCTCCTTCTGTGGAGGATTTGCTCAAACGTATAGCGGAGCTTGAAGACAAGTTGGAAAAAGCTCTGGCTAAGCAGAAAAATAATGACGCTCCACAAGAGGAGACTGTTCCTGTGCAAAAAAAGGAGGTGGTACAGAGCGCTCTTTCTCAGAGCCAGTTGGTTTCCAAGGTGAAGGCCGCGGTGGTTTTTGTTGAAACAGCAACAAGTTCAGGGAGCGGGATTGTGATTGATCCTCGAGGACACATCCTCGTGCCGGCTCGTGCAATATGGTCGCAAGACACAGAAGGTGATGTTGTGGGTGTGGCGGATAAAGTTTCTGTCACTTTTTTGGGTGGTACAAAAAAGACTGCTCGAGTTCTCGGTATTGATGAGACTCGAGATGTTGCCGTACTTGAGATACTTGAGAAGGGTACTTATTCTTTTGTTCCACTTCGTCTTGATGCTTCTGTTCGGGTCGGAGATTCTGTCGCTATTGTTTCACTACCTACACGTGATGGGTCGGGGACTATTAATTTTACCGCTGGATCAGTTTCTCAAAAAACGGGTAGTATGACCGAGTTTACTGTTTCAACAAAACCTCTCGATAATGGTGGTGCCGTTATAAATTCTTCAGGTGAGGTTATCGGTCTTCCTAATGCTTCGGCTTGTCGGGTTCTTGAAGAGATGAAAACCTGTTTGAGTTACAAGGTCACCGTCACCTCTATTGGCATGGTGTTTCAAAAACTGTCTCTCGGTATGAAGCTCTATCGTGATAAAAAATATTCCACACGCGAGGAGAAGCTTTTTAGGTCAAAATTTGAAGGTGTATACGCAGCAACAAAAGAAGGTGTCCTCATCGGGTCAGCAGTAGATACTGTTTCTGGTGCAAACTCTTTTGATTCTTTTAATAATAAACTTGTTGATGACGAAGATGGAAAAATCACAAAAGTATATCTCAATAAGTTAAAAATCTCAGCAGATCGTGTTTATAAAGTAATGGATTTTTTAAAAAGTCAGTCATATGAACTGAGTGTTTTCTTGATAAACGAAAGCAGTACCATTGAATCGTTTGATATCTATCAAAAAACTATTGTCAGAAAAATTGAGGCTCATAACACCGCCAAACTCAAAGAGTATCAAGCAAAGGTAAACGAGTGGTCATCAAAGAAAAATGAGTATGACGGATATCTCACCAAGATTGGCGAGGTGAGTCATACATATCTTATGGAGGAAGCAGTTTTGATTGAAAAAACCCTCGAATATATCAAGGCTGAGCAAAAAGAAATAGTAGAGATGTTTTCTGGGGAAACTTTGGAAATATTTTAAATAAAATAGGTGTTCCAATAAGGGGTATAAAAGGTGGCCATTGCTGCCCACTAGCTATTGTGGGGTAGCGTGTCTTTTAATGGCTCAACAAAGCCTTGTTTAACCACCTTTGCCGGTTTTTGGCAGTTTATCTAAAAATATGGCTAAAATGCTTGACCTCACAGTGGCTATGTGTATAATAGGTCTTACCCCTTAAACAAGGGGTGTTTCGTTCATTGACAAGAAATAATATTGAGAACATCAGTAACATAATCTGGTCGGACACAGCAATGTGTACGAAAAGACATGTCACTGTTTGTGCAAAGTTAGTCAAAATTTTTTTACGGTTTATTTCAAAAACAGTAAAGAAAGATTGAGTTGTTAGATTAACGAGCTTGGATACATATTCAATCCAAGTTCGAAAAAACTTCTAAGCATATATTCCAATGTTTAGAAGTAATAGGATTCATAGAATTTCCGATAGCACGGAAATTAGGTTGGGATAAAATAAAAAATACTATTTTCTATTTTGTTCCGTTCGTCTCGGAGTGCATTCGCATTGCGAATGTGTTCTGAGATTTATAATTAGAGTTTGATCCTAGCTCAGGATGAACGCTGGCGGCGTGGATAAGGCATGCAAGTCAAGGGGGCCCGCAAGGGCAACCGGCAGACGAGGTAGTAATAAGTAGGTACGAACCAAAAAGTCGGGGACAGCTCGTCGAAAGACGGGGTAATCCTCGATAGTCCCTCCGGGGTAAAGATTTATCGCTTTTTGATCGGCCTGCTCGGTATCAGCTAGTTGGTGAGGTAATAGCTCACCAAGGCAATGACGCCTAGGGGACCTGAGAGGGTGACCCCCACCGATGGGACTGAGACACGGC
>ERZ724505.1622-NODE-1622-length-12067-cov-3.438978_pt1 | contig 12067 bp, 9 predicted proteins | sample MGYA00376038_ERZ724505 | MGnify/ENA primary metagenome ERZ724505 (study PRJEB28724, sample SAMN07190884) | wastewater metagenome | isolation source: effluent of sewage treatment plant in Hong Hong | place: Hong Kong | collected 2016-03-17 ... | reverse complement strand
ACGACCATCAGCAGCGCATGCTGGAACTGCAGCGTGTGTCCGCCCCCCCAGAACAGCACCTCGAAGTAGATCGGTTCCTCGACCCTGGGCACCATCGCCCAGGACCAGAAGAAAGCGGCGAGCGCAAAGAACGCGGCAAGCGCGCCGAGGAAGGCGCCCAGACGATAGGGTGCCCCCGCAAACGGCCGTGGCCAGGTCGTCAGTAGCGCGCGCAGTACTGCCAGAGAAAAACCTGCACCGCAGATCCACAGGGAGGCAAAGAAGACGTCATGCTTCAGCACCGGGATATAGTTGTTCAGCACCGGCTCGGCACCGGGGAAAAAAGGCGAAACCGTCATCACCAGTGTGCCGAAGGCTGCCAGGCCGAAGCCCGCCCAACCGAGCCATGCCAGGCCTGCGCCACCGACAGCGCTCCAGATCACCGCTGCGAAGGCCATGAACCAGATGGCCACGGACAGATCGACGTGCACGATCAGCGCCGAGCGGAAAAACTCCTTCAGCGGGAACACATCCTGGATACCGGGCGTGCGCGAGAAGACCAGCAGCAGCGCCAAAAGCCCGGACCCGATCAGGGCCATGATGCCCAGCCAAAGCCAGGCGCGCGCCAGCGCGGTCGGCGCGCCGGGAGAAACGGAAACAACGTGGGATTCAGCGGGTACGGCCACGGCAACTGCCCTTGGGAGAAAAGCCTGAATTATCCCGGATAATTCATTGGGGCGCGAGATGATGGTGAGACCGCTTCGCGGCTGAAAGTTTGCATGTGAACCGGCGACTGCGCGACGAGCCAATTTGCTCCATCGGCACGAAGCGCAGGCAGCAGGCACCGCGAAAGGTCCATCAGCGCGCACAGACGCACGGGGCCGTCCGATGGATTATCGGGATTTAGGCGCAAGGTCAGGGTGATACCGCACATTGTGACGCCATCTTGCCGGCCGGCGCCACAAGTGCGAACATTGCGCGCTACGGCAGCCCAGGCCGACAAACGCACCGGAAAACCGCATGCACGGAAACCATCAAAGCATCAATATCGAAGCCCTGCTCGCGCACGTGCCACTGTTCAACGGCCTGATGCCCGAGGAAGTCGCCCGCATCGCCCGTGGTACACGCGAACTGCACGCCGCGCGTGGCGACATCCTGTTCCACAAGGGCGACACCTGCACCGGTTTCCATCTGATCGTCTATGGCCAGGTCAAGCTGGCCTTCACCTCTCCGGCGGGCGGAGAAAAAGTGGTCGAAATCCTCTCGCAGGGGCAGACCTTCGGTGAAGCGGTCATGTTCATGGAAAAGCCATACCTGGTGTACGCGCAGGCACTGACCGACTCGCTGCTGCTGCACATCTCCAAGGCTGTGATCATGGAAGAACTGGAGGGCGACCCCAAGCTGGGACGCAAGATGATCGCCGGCATGGCCATGCGCCTTCATCACCTGATCACCGACGTCGAAAGCTATTCCCTTCACTCCGGCCGCCAGCGCATCATCGGCTACCTGCTGCGCGAGCAGCTCGACACCGAGGACGCCGAAAAGTCGGTGACGGTCACCCTGCCGACGAACAAGGGCGTCATCGCCTCACGCCTGAACCTGACGCAGGAACACTTCTCGCGGATTCTGCATGAGCTCTCGGACAAGGGGCTGATCACAGTCGAGGGGAGAAAGATTCACATTCCGGACGTAGAGAAGTTGCGGGACTACGATCTCTAGCCACGCAGGAACCGGAAAATCTCTAGCAGCGAAGTAAATCAAGCTTAGTCATGGCGACCGACGACAATCGGAAAAGGGAGCTTGGCAAAAGAATTGCTTTATCGTGTGCATGGAATGCAAACGGGCCAACCAATGACTGACGCTACCGCCAGTCGAATCAGGAAGCTGCTTCAGCAATTCATCAGCTATGTCGCAGTAGGAGGCGTCGCCTTTGTAGTTGACTTCGGCATACTTTATTTTCTGACCGAACACATCGGCATTCACTATCTGGCATCGGCAACTGCTGGTTTCCTTGCCGGTCTCGTCGTCAACTACCTGCTCTGCATCTCGCTGATCTTCGACTTTCGCGCAGTCAAGCAGATTCCGCACGAGTTCGGCCTTTTTGCCACAATCGGCATCGCAGGACTGTTACTAAACAATGCACTGATATGGTTGTTCACCGAATTGGCCAGCTGCCATTACCTGCTGTCGAAGCTGATCGCAGCATGCTTGGTATTGCTATTCAACTTCACGCTTCGGCGTCGCCTCCTCTTCTCCGAAAACTCCATTGCCCGCCGCCTTGCCGGCCGTAACTCGCCGGTATCTCACTAACCCATGTCCAACACGCCTCCTCGCGTCATCATTATCGGCGGCGGCCCCGCCGGCCTGACCGCGGCCCTCGAACTGATGCGGTATTCGACAAGCAAGCCGCTGGTCCTCGAAGCCCTCGACGACGTCGGCGGCATCTCCCGCACTGTCGAATACAAGGGTAATCGTATGGACATTGGCGGCCACCGATTCTTCTCGAAGTCTGACTGGGTAATGAATTGGTGGCGCGAAATCATGCCGCTACCGCCTTCACCGCCAGCTCCGAAGGATTTGCTGAATCATGTACCGGCCGAGGACCGGGTAATGCTGCTGCGTTCCCGGCTGTCGAGAATCTTCTTCCTGCGAAAATTCTTCGACTATCCGATTTCGCTTTCGGCCCGGACGATGGCCAATCTCGGTTTGTGGCGCCTGTTCAAGATCGGCGTGACCTATTTCTGGGCATCGCTGTTCCAGCGCAAGCCTGAAAAGCATCTCGAGGATTTCTTCGTCAACCGCTTCGGGCAGGAACTCTACCGCACCTTCTTCAAGGACTATACGGAGAAGGTCTGGGGCGTTCCCTGCGACCAGATCAGCCCGGCATGGGGAGCGCAGCGGGTCAAGGGCCTCTCAATCACTCGCGCCTTGCTACATGCCCTGCGTACACTGCTGCCGAAAACGAACGGCGACGGCATCGCACAGAAGAAGGTAGACACTAGTCTGATCGAGCGTTTCCTCTACCCAAAGTACGGCCCGGGTCAGATGTGGCGCATTGTCCGTGACGAGGTCATCTCCGGGGGCGGCGAAGTACGGCTGGGTTGCTGCGTCACGCAGTTACGACACGACGGAAACGGCGTGACACGAGTGGAATGGATGGATGCCAAAGGCAATCACCACGGCGCCGACTGTGATTTTGTCGTTTCATCGATGCCGGTCAAGGACCTCATTAACGCGCTGACCCCACCGGCACCGGCGAAGGTCGGCGAGGTCGCCAACGGCCTGCTGTACCGAGATTTCATCACGGTTGGCGTACTCCTGCGCAAACTGAAGCCACAGCCAGCATCCCGTCCGGACGAGCGGCTCCTGAACCTGCTTCCCGACACCTGGATCTACATCCAGGAACCAGATGTCCGTATCGGACGCCTGCAGATCTTCAACAACTGGAGTCCGGCCCTGGTCCGCGACCCGGACACGATCTGGTTAGGTACCGAGTATTTTTGTCAGGAAGGTGACGATCTTTGGCAACTCGACGATCCGGAGATGGGCGGGTTGGCTGCGCGAGAGTTGGCCAAGATTGGCATCATCGACGAGGCTGACGTGCTCGACTTGCACGTTGTACGCGTGCCAAAAGCCTACCCTGCCTACTTCGGCAGCTATGATCGTTTCGACGAAATCCGCGAATGGACCGATTCGCTGGCTAACCTATTTCTCGTCGGCCGCAACGGCATGCACCGATACAACAACCAGGATCATTCGATGACCACGGCCAAAATGGCGGTAGACGCGATCCTTTCCGGAAACCTAGATAAGGCCCCGCTCTGGTCGGTCAATGTGGAAGCCGAGTACCACGAGGAAAAGCAGGACGCGGCGAAATGACAAGCGAGAACAACATCTACATTACTGCGGTCATGCCCTGCCTGAACGAGGAAAACTCGATCGGCATCTGCATCGAGAAAGCCTTTCGCTGCTTTGCCCAACTCGGCATCTGCGGCGAAGTCGTCGTCGCAGACAACGGATCGACCGATCGCTCGGTCGAAATCGCTGAATCACTCGGGGCCCGCATCGTACGGGAACACCGGCAAGGTTACGGCGCCGCACTGATGTGCGGCATTGAAGCCGCCCACGGCAATATCATCATCATGCCCGATGCCGACGATTCTTACGACTGGCTAGACATGGGCAACTTCATCCGCCAGATCGAGAATGGCCACGATCTCGTCATGGGCAACCGCTTCAAGGGAGGCATTGAACCGGGTGCCATGCCGCCTCTGCACCGCTATTTGGGCAATCCCGTCCTGTCGACAATAACGCGCCTGCTGTACCGAATCCCGATCGGCGACTTCCATTGCGGCATGCGGGCATTCACAAGGGATGCTTACAAACGCATGAAACTGCGTACCGACGGCATGGAGTTCGCAACCGAGATGATCGTCTATGCAGCTCAGGCAGGGCTGCGTATCGGTGAGATTCCGATCAAGTTGTTCCCAGACAAGCGAGGGCGGCCGCCCCACCTGCGCTCGTTCCGGGACGGCTGGCGCCACCTGCGTTTCATCGTCACCTATGCGCCAGATTATCTGTATATGGCGCCCGGTGGACTATTCTGGCTACTCGGTCTTATCGGTCTTATTGGGCTTGCGAACGGCCCAACGCAGATGCTCGGCCGTATCCTCGGCATCCATTTCCTCGTGCTCGCCAGCATGCTGTTCCTGCTCGGGAACAATATCCTCACCTTTGGGGTGCTGGCCAAGGCCTATCACAACGCCCACCACCCGCTCCCCCCGTCACTGTTCAGCCGCTTCCTGCAACGCTTCACGCTGGAAAAAGGAGTGCTCATTGGGCTCGCGCTCTTCCTAATCGGCGCCTCGACCGACGCCTACATACTGTTCCAGTGGATATCACGGCACCAAGGAGCGATGGCAGACACCGTCCATCTCGCGATTGTCGCCGGCACCACGACCATACTCGGACTTCATCTCGTGTTCTCATCTTTCCTGCTGAACATGATGAAGGCGGGCAACCGATGAACTGAAGCCGATGGGTACGTTATCCCGAAGTATCGATCCCGCTACCGGCCAGACGGTTTTTTACGACCCGCGCTGGTTTGGTCAGCACGGGATCGGTCGGTTTGCCGCAGAAGTGACGGCAAGACTGCCGCGAGCCATTCCCCTGCAGATTCACGGCAAACGATTGGCCCTCTGGGATCCGGCGATGCTTTCGCTGGCACTTGCTGGCAAGACTTCCGGCATCTATTTTTCACCCGGATTCAACCCGCCGCTTCGCTCTCCCATTCCGATCTCCTTCACCATTCACGACCTGATTCACCTTCATGTTCCAGAAGAGTCCTCAACGTTACGGCGCTTGTTTTATCGCTGCGTAGTCCTGCCGGCGGCACGTCGGGCATGCACCATTTTCACTGTCTCTGAATTTACCAAGGAGCGAATTCTGGAGTGGAGCGGCATCCCAGCCGACAGGGTTACGGTGGTTGGCAACGGCCGGTCTCCCGCGTTTACGCCTGAGGGGCCTCGCCACAGCCTTGGACGCCCGTATTTCCTACATGTCGGACGCCGCGTCGCCCATAAGAATATCCCCCGCCTCCTGCAAGCATTTCGCGACAGTCGCGTCAGCCGTAACGCCTGTTTGTTGTTTACTGGAGAGAAGGATGAGATCACCGCGAAATGCATCGACCGACTGGGTATACATGACTCGGTTCGCTTTACAGGCCCGTTGTCAGACGAGGCGCTAGCCGCCGTCTATCGGGGAGCGATAGCGCTACTCTTTCCGTCACTTTACGAAGGATTCGGACTACCGATCATCGAAGCGATGGCCTGCGGTACTCCGGTACTGACCTCAAACGTCACCGCCATGCCAGAGGTAGCTGGTACGCACGCCTCCGTTCTCATCAGCCCATACGATACGGAAGAAATAAGCCACGCCATTGACAGGCTAGCTCACGATGCGTGCTTTCGTAGTCAATTAATTAGCAATGGGCTGGACAGAAGTGCGATTTTTTCTTGGGATGCGACTGCACGATATATCTCGATGGCCCTTGCGTCCATCTAAGGAAACTTTGAATAACCAAGAACCGATGATGATGATGTGATCGGCTCACTTTACGGCTGGCCCGAACATGCCGAGCATAACAAGGAGGCGTCGACATGAAAGTTCTTTTGGTCATCCCCGACCCGGCAGGCAACCCCGGTGATGAGGTTATTTGTCGAGGCATTCTTACTTTGATTGAACGCAATCTATCCATTACATCACCAGACTATTACTATTTTGAATCTGAAGACGAAGGAAGGCGTTCGAGAAACGAATCCGTCCTGGAGACCAACTTTGACGTTTTGATAATAAGCGGTACTCCCTGGCTCTGGGATCTTTGCACATATTCGAACAAGTACCGTGAATTAAGGCAGCTTATTGCTAGAAATCCGTCAGCGAAGCTGATCGCTTTAGGTATTGGTGCTTGCGTACCTATCCACTGTGGCGCCGAACTGATTTGCGACAAGGCTGATGTAGTAGCAGACCTGAAAGACATCTGGGGTAAGTTTGCCCTTATCACAACCCGAGACAAAGTTGCCTCGGAAACTTTAAGCACTTGCGCGATACCCCACGTTTCGGACTATTGTCCATCGATTCTAGCTTTTCCCTCTCCGTCAGCATCAGAACGACGAATCGTGTCGCGCCGAAGTGCGCTCGTCTTTTATTTGCCGCAGGTTGGAATTTCACGCGAGTCACTATCATCAGCATTTATTGAGCACTATGTCGATATGCAGATTGCTCTAGCTCGCAGCAACAATTTTGATCTTGCTTGCCTGTTGCCGGTTGAAAAGGAATACTTATCAGACCGCCTTGGGGTAGCTCCCGAAACAGTCGAACTGCTTACGTCTGCTAGCGACATCCTTCGGTTCGTCAAATGTCGTCCACTGGTGATTACTGGTCGAGTTCACGTTGCTATTCCTACCCACATAGGCGGTGGTACCGCTTGTTTAATGCCGGTCGACACACGCTACTTGACCGCCATGTCGGTAGGCGTACATATATTTTGGCGGTACGGCCCCTATTTTCCTGCCGCAAAACTTAAACCTAGGCTCCTATTTTCATTTCTTCGAAAAGTTCGGAAACGAGATCTTCTGCTCCCATTAGCATTCACGTCGATTCTCAGTCGCTTACCCGATATCGATGCTTACCAGGACCGAATGGGGCAACTGCTTATTTCAGCAACATCTGGAGATTTCAAGTCTGATGTGCAGCGAGTTGATAAAGAGCCCGACCCGGGAGGACAGCAGGATAAGTGATCGCCTTACCTAGCCAACGGCTGTATAGCGGCCCTGTGGCGATATTGAGCCTCTAAAACGCAGAAAATCATTTGCAATGCATCACAATATCCCGACATCTATCAACAAACTCCGTTCCCTGTTAGATCGCAGGGACAAGCTTCTCGCAGCCACGATGATGATGATGATGGTTGTCGGTGCAGCACTTGAAATGGCGGCTGTCGGCTTCCTGTTCCCACTCATACAGATGCTTACAGAACCACAACTTGCGATGACAAGCTTCGTTGCAAGAACGGTCCGCAACCTATTTGCCCTTGGGAGCCATGTTGAGCTGACACTGGCACTTCTTATAATTCTGACGTTTTTCTACGTCATCAAGAATTGTTACTTAGCCGCTCTCACTTACGTGCAGAACAGATATGGCTTCCTCGTTCAAGCCAAAGTGTCATTGCGACTATTCCAACGTTACCTGGATCTCCCCTACCTATTTCATACTGGACGCAACACTGCCGAAATTATGAGATGTATTACAAGCGACACTAGTCAACTCGCATGGTCGGCAGTTTTCCCCGCGCTGACGATCATTACCGAACTCCTTGTCGCCTGCGGACTGATTTTCCTACTGTTCCTCACGAGCTTTCAGGCGGCCGTCGTCATTGGATCGATTTTTTTGATTTTTGGATTTTTCTACCATCGCATGTTTCGCAACGCATTGACTCGATGGGGACATTTCAGGATCAAATATGAGACGCAACGCATCGTGTCTATCTCCGAGGCATTCGGAGCCTTAAAAGAACTAAAGGTTCTCGGCCGGGAAAAATTCTTTCTCGATCAAGTTGCGGCCAATGATATCCAGCGTACGAAAATCTCAAGTCGCCACAATCTAGTCCAAAACTCAAGTCTTCTGATGCTCGAAGTGCTGGGAATGGCGAGCCTGCTGATCCTCGTCGGCATCTTGATATCTCAAGGGACGCCATTCGCCACCGTTCTGCCCATGATGGGCATATTCGCGGGAGCCGCTTTCCGGCTCATCCCCGCCTTCAATCGCATCATCACCAACATCCAATCCCTACGTCACTGTGGACCAGCAATCGACAATCTGCATCGGGAGCTTTCACGGACGGTGCCGCCCCTCCCGAAGGGTGGCGGGTGCTGCGAATTTCGACACGAGTTGTCGATGGACAAAGTCAGCTTCACGTACCCGAACCAGGATGTCCCCGTTCTCTCGAATCTTTCCCTGACGGTGACGCGCGGTGAGACCCTAGGGCTAATCGGGCCCTCGGGATCCGGAAAAACGACACTGATAGACCTTCTCCTTGGAATCCTGCATCCTACCTGTGGCCAGATCACCGCAGATCGGACCGGCATTCACGAGAACATTCGCGCTTGGCAAAACCAAATCGGCTACGTAGCACAGACGACCTTCATTCGCGACGGAACGCTCAGGGATAACGTCGCATTCGCAGTTCCGGAAAGTGACATCGACGATGACCGTGTTCGCCACGCCTTGCGCCTGGCACAACTCGACGGGTACGTCGCAAGCCTCCCGCATGGCATTGACTCGCCCACTGGAGAAGGCGGGAAACTGTTGTCCGGAGGGCAGCGGCAGAGAATCGGCATTGCCCGCGCGCTATACCACACCCCAAGCCTTCTAGTTCTGGATGAGGCAACCGCTTCGCTAGACCCGGATACCGAGAAATCCATACTCGATACGATCGCCCATCTCCACGACCAGGTGACGATCATCTTCGTAACACATCGCGAAAGCGTGCTTGCCTATTGCGACCGAATAATGCGACTCGACCATGGGACACTCGCCGAACTCCCCAAGAGCGCGCTTGATGTCGAGGACCGATAAATGAGTAGCGGCGACCATCCACGCGCTCGCAGAAAAGGGGAAGCAAGGGCATTGGAAACCGAGGCATGAATATCTTTCATTTCAATTTTTCCGGGAAGCTCCCTTCGGGCAACATCCTGGCGCTTTCCCCGGCTGCGAACGTCCTGCAGCTGAGCCCCGGAGCTTTCGCCACTCCCGGCGCTCACCTGATGCAGGCGTACGACCGGATCCTGACGTTCGAACAATCTGCATCGTTTATCTCAATACTCAATCCCTATATCGACATCGATCCAGTATTAGTAAAAATACTCACCGAAGCTTCCACCAGTGCATCACTTAAAGGCGGAATCATTGCAGCGGCTGACGGGTTTCCGCTTCTTTTCTTACTCCCGCCCAATAGCAATCCTCAGCTAAAGAAGTACCTGCGATTTGTATCCTGCTCTAAGAGCGATGTCGATATCGGTATCGTCCGCCAGATATTTGGGAACGCGCTCGAGGAAATCCGCGTCCCGCGATACGCCAGAAGGCACTTCCTTCTCAATCCGTTCACGCTCGAAAATGCTTTTGTACACGAGGAAACCTGCCGACGCATCGCTACCACACTCGAGCAAGGGGGGCTTCCGGAGATCTATGCCGTCGTCCCCCATCATGCCGGAGACGTGCTGTTTGCCGCAGCAGCGCTGCGAGACCTTCTAAAGCAGAAAAAGACAGACGTCCGGGGACTGATCGTCAATGAGCACTATGCGTCAGTGGCTAGACGTTTCGAAATCGAAACGATCGCGGTATCGACCCCGGTTATCCGGCGCGATAACGTAGTCGACAGCGAGCCTGCCAACATTCTCAAGGAATACATCCGACCTCTTGATCAAACGATCGCCCCGCTTTATGCGCGAATGTCATTCGAATACAGCAGAACCAACCTGTCGCTAGAGGAACATTTCCGTTGCGCTATGGAAAACATAGACTCCGGGCGCGTTCCAACCGCCGCCGGAAAGCGGATATTCTTGCATCTGGATGCAGGATGGAAAACCAAGATTCTTCCGGAAGGACTACAGCAGAACCTGGTCAGCAATCTCCGAAACGCCGGCTTTGAACTCACCGTCCTTGCCGACAAATGGAAAGTTATCGCAGGGATCGAGACCACTACTTTCGCAGGAATCGATCAACTGCAGGATGACATCGACCGAGCCGACCTCGTCATCGGCATGGATTCGTTTCCGGCGCATTTTTCAGCGTATTGCCGCTTCAAGCCGACCATCGTTGTCTTCTCGTCGACCAAGCCGGAAAACTCCCATCCTCCGGTTGAATCCGGCGGCGTCTCACTCTGGGGTCCGATGGATTGCTCCCCCTGCCATGGAAACGAATACTGCCCGAAGACGGGAGGAGAGTGTCGAAATTTCCCGTCACCGGACGAGATCACCAATACCGCACTCGCAATGCTCTCGACGCCGCTCAAGGAACCCGGCCATTGGATCAGGATTCCTTGGATGCCTCGATATACGAATGGATTCGCCTCGCCATCCCTACGAAGAGTATTCGTGTTGTTTCACACCGTGGACATGTTGCTCCGGGCGTTCACATATCATGCGTGGAATTTTGGGCCTAGCTTTGCGCTCGACATGGCCAAGCAGTTCGCCCGGTCCGTCCGTCGTCGCATCGCAAACCATGTGAGATTGCATGGAACTTCCCGCACCAGCCGATCGTGAAATTCCAGTACCGATGCCATAACCGTATCGATACCCTGTCTAGGAGAATGGGCAAGTGTCTCTGAATGCAATAAAGAGATTTCTCTTCCGGTGGATATACGCCGTTGTACGACGCATTGGCCCTCGACTTTCATTCTTGTTCCGGATGCGTTTCAAGCCATATTTTCTGAGATCGCTTCCGCCCCGCGCATATATCCTTGACGTTGGCTGTGGCAACGATTCCCCTCGTCACGTAAAGGACACCCGTCCGGACACCTTCTACACGGGAATCGACATCGGCAACTACAACCAAACTGATTCCGTCACCCAGTTTGCCGATGAGTACTTGATCGTCGCACCAGATGAGTTCGCCTCGGCCATTGCAGGGTACAGGGGACGGTACGACGGCATCATTTCCGCGCACAATCTTGAACACTGCAACACCCCTTTCGACGTTCTCTCCGCGATGATTCTGGCGATGAAGCCGGGGGGTATGCTCTATCTCTCATTCCCGTGCGAGGAGAGTGTTTCGTTTCCCTCGCGCCGAGGAACGCTCAATTTTTATGACGATGCCACACATCAGCACGTTCTTCCTTTTGATCGTATTCTCAAATACCTTAAAGAAAACGGTTGCACGATAGAATTCTCGGCGAAACGCTACAGGCCATTTCCTCTATTCGTTCTAGGCTTCCTGTCCGAGCCGGAAAGCATTGCAAGAAATCAGGTAATTGATGGCACGTGGGCGTACTGGGGGTTTGAGTCCCTGATCTGGGCGCGGCGACAGTGAACTTCCCGCGCAATTTCTTCTTCCGACAGATCACGCGGGATGACGAAGCAGGAACACATGGCCTGGGCAAGCAGATGCTCCGAAACCGGGAAGCAGCCGCCCGAACGGTTATTTCGCAAGGATGGAAATGAAAAGCCTATTGATAGAAGGCTGGCGCGGCATTCATTTGTCTATAGCGCTCGTCAATCAGTATCAGTTGCTGGAGCTTGCGCGTTACGCCGACATCCGGTTGAAGCACAGCGACCTGGATTTCTACGCCGACAGTTGGAAGGACAAGGACAATCGGGTCGCATTTCCCGACCATCTGAATTCGACCATCGCGTCGATTCCGTCGCCAACCGAGGACGAAACATTCGATTTTGCATATCGCATCGGCTTCCCGTTCGACAGGCCACAGCATCAAGCCGCACGACGAGCCACATTTATGGTCTGCGAGAGCGCCTTATCCAATATACATCTCTGCTTCCCGGATCTCGGCCCAGAGTATTTTTGCGCACGGGAT
>ERZ724505.1619-NODE-1619-length-12070-cov-18.432709_pt1 | contig 12070 bp, 29 predicted proteins | sample MGYA00376038_ERZ724505 | MGnify/ENA primary metagenome ERZ724505 (study PRJEB28724, sample SAMN07190884) | wastewater metagenome | isolation source: effluent of sewage treatment plant in Hong Hong | place: Hong Kong | collected 2016-03-17 ... | reverse complement strand
GTACGCAACGGCAACGAAGCTCTGGCGACGCTGAAGCGCACGCCTGGCTATAATACTGAAAATATGAAGGAGTTAAAGTAATGAGCGCATACATCATGAACGACGACGAAATCAACACAATAGTTAGTTATTTTGTAGACCCGAACGGGGCTATGGATAGCGGCGCATGGTTACGCTTAGGCGAATCCGAGTGGAACTATTTGAGCAAAGAGAACGCGCCAAAGGTGGCAGCGATATTGATGGCGGAAAATGTAAGAAGTGTCAACGCTAAATATGGCGAGAACGGCGCGAATCCGTATGTTTTTAAGTACGACCCGACAGCCAAAAACCGACCTGTTGGCAACATCATCGGAGCATTGGATTGTTACGAGTACCAGGCTTGCGAAACCGACGACTGGCACGAGTCACTAGCCTGGGAAATCGTTTGCGGTTTACGCAAGCATCTATTAAAAGTCATGGCTGAAGCCGATGGCACTTACACATGGGGAATTAAATAATGGCGAAAATTGTCAAGACTCAGAAAAGCCAAAAGACCATCCACGGCGCACGCCGCCAACGATGGCATCAAATTCACGACGACTATAAAAGCATCATCGAGGGCGTGAAATACGTCCTCGTGATGGATGAACAGGGCGCGACGGTATCAATGCCGTACAAGCAAGCCCGAGAAAGGAAACTAATATAATGCTAAAGTTTACATTGAAACACTATGAGACAGGCAGCGCCATTATACGGTACGACGACAAGCGACAAATGGCGCAGCTTACCTATACGCGCAGAATCCACAAGTTCGAGGCAAAAGCCGATTATGACCGCCTTGTCACGGAGCTGAAGACTTACGGCGACAAAGAGGCGCTGGAGGAGTTCAACCGCATCAAAATCAAGCAGGAGCAAGACGGAAGACTACAGGCGCAGCGCGACTATGACAGAGCGGTGCAATTAGAGGTGGCTTACGACATCATAGGCAGGCTTGACGATGGAGTGCAAACAGTCTGGATTGAAAAGGCTATCGAGAAATTGGAAAAACTTAAACATGTTCGTGAGAACATCCCATTTTAAGGAGTGGACTATGAAAAAGCACATAATTATTGAAGACGACCGCATCGACATTTTGCGCGACGGTTACAATATCATCGAGACCACAATTCACGGTGAAAATATACCGCAAATTCTCATTCAAGCGCTAACTTTTGCGCGTGATGAGTTGGACATGGACAACATGAACGCGGTGGCAGTTTTAGGCGACTTCATCGAAGAGCTTGAAAAGAGCGTAAACTAAAAAAGTATTGACTTTTTAGCAGTAGCGTGATAACATAATAGTGTAGCAAAAGCAAAGGCTACAGAAAGGAGCAGCGCATGAGCGTCTCATTACGCGAAGTCATCGAGGCAGGCGGTTACGACCTCACCACACTCGATGATGCACGTTGGCTAGTTGGCAAGCAATCAGAATTTGAAGAGCTTGTCGAAGAAGCCGAAGAGACTGTCGAACGTCTTGAAGCCGAGGAAGAGCAGTATGGATAATACTATCGACCTCAACGACGGTACTCACAGCCGTTTTGACCCTGACCATTACAGTCAGTGTCAACCCTGTTACGAAGACCATTTGGATTTCGCGGCAGAATGTGAAATGGATGCACGCATGGATGCAGCGGAAGCAGCAGCAGAGTTTGCATACGAAGATTAACAGCCACTAGCTAGGAGGGTAGCATGGGCAAAACAGTAGCAACCGCGATGGAGTTTGAAAAAACACCGTTGCGAGTACCAACAATTAAACCAAAAAAGGAAACAAAGAAAATGTCAAGCAAGAAGAAAACCCCAGAGGCAGCACCAGTTGCCAAAGAACCACGAACAATCAAGCTCAGTACAATTTGGAAGGGCGCAGTGTACTCATTTGCGGTCATCGGAGTTGTGCTCAGTGTGATGTACGTCAACGATATTGTCAGCAATGTTGTTGAGAGTCGAGCGGAAGCACGCGCTCAAGAAATTCTGAAGGCACAACCAGCAGTGGTAGAGCCTCAGTCAAAAGTGAATCAGTAGTAGCCACCGCCACTATTACTGAAATACCCCAGGCGGTCGTAACTTCTGAGGCGGAGTTCAAAGCGAAGGTGTATCACCACGAAAGTGGCAACAACCCAGCAGCTATCAATCCATCATCGGGAGCTTGCGGCATCGGTCAGGCGCTACCATGTAGCAAATTGCCTTGCAGCCTCGACGACTACAGTTGTCAGGACGCATGGTTTACCAGCTACATGGAGCAGCGCTATAGCACCTGGAAAAAAGCGTGGGAATATTGGAACTGTATCGGCTATTGCACCAATAATTACGGTACAATAGAGAAAACTGATACATGGTGGTAAATCAATAATATCTCTTGAAAGGAGAAAACATCATGGCACAAAATAACGAACTCGTACTAAAATTTGAAAAGAACCAGCAGCAAATCGCCAAGCTCAACCGAGAAATCGAAAAGGCAGTTGGCAGCCTTGTTGAAAAGAAGCAGTCACTCGAAGCCGCTCAAGAAGAAATGAAGGCAGCAATGCTCGAAGCTATGGAAGCGAACGACGTTGACAAATTCGATGGCGACCTCATCACCATCACTCGCGTCAAAGCAAGCAAGCGCACTAAATTCGATTCGACTCGATTCAAGGATGCTATGCCAAAAACTTACGCGAAATTCTTGAAAACCAGCGACACCAAAGCCTACATCAAAATCAAAGTAAAGGCGTAGCGTCATGGGGACTACTACGGATGAATTGTTTGGTGAATTGAAGCGCGAAGCCATTACAATATGGCAAGGCTACGACGATACTCATGGTTATGCCAGTGAGAAAATTGCCTACATAAATTCAATTAAGAATGTCCAGGACAATTACGGCACGTTCATCGGAATGTTTGATGTGCACAATCAACGCAAACTGTATGATGCAGTCAGCGATGATGGTAAAAAGCTCATCGACGAGTGGGTTGGTGGGTTGACGCGAGTCGAAAAACTAGCTAAAGAATTAGGTTTGTAATATGCAGCTCTACCAATCGCAGGAGCAATACTTGTCTCGATTGGGCAAGCGACCATATTTGTTCGCCGAAGTTGGAACGGGCAAAACATTGATGGCACTTTTCCGCGTACACCGCACAGGAACGCGGAAAGTGCTCGTCATTTGTCCAGCATCAGTGAGAGATACGCAAGTTTGGGAGCTTGACCTCGAGAAATCTGGGTTGCAGTTTGACGAGTTTGAGGTGCAGGGTTTCAGCTTTTTGCAGAAGTTCAAAAAAATGGACTTTTCCAAGTATCGCGATTACTACGTCATCATCGACGAAGCGCACAAAATCAAGAACAGCCAGAGTTTGCAGGGCATAGGCGCATGGAAGCTCTGTCTCGAAGCTCGTGGCTATCTGTTTTTGAGTGGTACACCGATGAGCAAGTGGGCAGATGCAGTGAATTATGCAAAAATCACGGGACTCGTGAAGCACAAGACGGAGTTTTACCGTCGTTTTGTCGTTGAGCAGCGGAGTTACGCGCACAAGGGCATGGATATTGTTGGCTACCGCGACACCGAGACATTAGTTAGATGGTGGAACGGTATCGCACTCAGGTTACGCGCCGAAGAGTGTGTGGAGCTACCGAAAAAGCAAGTCATTGACGTGCAAATCCCTATCAAACGCAAAGAATATATTCGCATGATAAAGGAGCGCATTTCAGCCGATGGTGAGCCGCTCGATTCTGCACCAAAACTGACGTGGGCATTGCGACGATACGCCGAAGTATCGCCAGAGAAATTGGCGTGGGTCACTGAAAAAGTCGAAGGACTACCGAACGCGCTGATATTCGCCAACACCATTGGAGCTATCGAGGCATTGAGCGCAAAACTCAAAGCCGCAGGCATCAAGCACGGTGTTTGGTATGGAGCGAAAAAGGACAAATTCACCGACCAGGACGTGATGATTGTGCAATATCAATCTGGTGGTACTGGTTTGAATCTTCAAAAATTCAACACAACCATCTTTTTGAGCCCGTGCTACTCGTTTATCGACTACACACAGGCAGTTGGACGCACCTATCGCAACGGTCAGGCTGAAAAATGTACCTTTTACCATCTTCGAGCCCAAAACACGATTGACGGCGCTATTTATGCCGCTCTGAGTGAAAAACGGGACTTCGATGACAAGCTCACTGGCGTAAAAGAAGAAAATTGGATGGAGGTAATGTCATGAGGCTCAAGGCTAAAACTGTAACAGTAAAAGTGCAGCGACCTCTGTTCAGCACTGGTAGCATGACCGAAGTGTTGAGTTATATCGTCGATGAAAATGACGAACAAATCAGCAACGATTATGTAACGGAGATGCCGCCGCAGCACATTGAACAAATTTTTAAGGGTCATCACAAAGTGTATTACCTGGCAAAGCATAAAAAAGGCAAACCAGTGAAGTTGTTCGCACCGACTCGAGAGGATGAGTGGGTATGAAGCATTTCACTGTACTATGCCCAGTTGACGGCAAACCAGCGCCGTGGGTCGAGAACAAAGCAAAATATGGGCGCAACTACGGTAAGTCGTATATGTGCTACTATTGCGCCGAGCACGACACTTACGTTGGCTGTCACAACAACACACGCACGCCACTAGGCACGATGGCTGATGCCGAGCTACGCAAGCTCAGAATGGCAGTTCACGCTAAAATCGACCCTCTGTGGCGCTCAGGGCAGCACTCACGCAAGGAAGTTTACAAATACCTATCGAAACAGTTAGGCTATGTATATCACACTGGCGAGAGTACAAAAGAATCATGCCGCCAAGTGCTGGCACTGGAGATTGCCCTATGAAAAAATATGCGAAAGAGTTCAAAGAGAGCAGTGCACCGCAACGGTCGCCGCAGTGGTACAAAGAGCGAGCAGGCATCCCCAGCTCAAGCGGTCTAGCATTTTTGTTTGACGTGCTGAGGGACGGGTACACTCCGAGCGCCAAAGCCAAGAACTATTTGAAGCAGCTGGCGTATGAGCGCAAATTCGGTGTTACCTACGATGTTTTTGTAACCAAGCCGATGGCTGATGGAGTTTTCTTTGAAGACTTCGCCAAAATGGTGTACCAGCGCGACACTGGTAACAAATTAGAAGTATCAAATTCGTTCATTTCACCGTGGTTTGTATCGACACCAGATGCAAAAGTGTACGAAAAATCCAAGAAGCCAAATATCATTGCTGGTGGATTGGAAGCAAGACGGCATACTATTGGCGTTGGTGGTTTGGAGTGCAAAATCGTTGGCGACAAAACATTTTTGGAGCTAATGCAGGAAGGTATGCCAATCGAACACGAACGGCAAACACAGTCGCAAATGATGGCTACTGGCTGGGATTGGGTCGATTACATTGTGGTCAACCTCAAAACCAAGCACTATTTCATTCAGCGAGTCCATCGAAACAACGCGCTCATTAAGCGTATTTACGAGCGGCTTCACGAGCCACTCAATTTGCCAGAACTCAAGGATGTTGGAGTCAAACGATTCGACGACGGTATGCTTGAAGACTGGATGACAGGGAACAACGTCAAGCCTTCAGATTTGGAAGTGCTTGATTTACCATTTTAGAAAAATAACTATTGTAATGTTTATTTTGTCGTGCTATGATAGAAGCATAGCTAGGCAAAGGCTATAGAAAAGGAGAACAGCAATGAGTCAATTAACATTTGTACTCGGGCGAAGCGGTACTGGTAAATCAACCAGCCTTCGCAATTTCAAAGCAAAAGACGGCATCGGTTACATTACCGCTACAGGTAAACCGTTGCCATTCAAGACTGACATCGGTCAGTATCACGCAGAGAGCTATGCAAAGCTCAAGGCGGCAATTCTACAAACAGATGTGCCAGTAGTCGTTATTGACGATTTCAACTACTTCATGTCATTTGAAGAGTTCAGCCAAGCAAGCGTGAAGGGTTACGAGAAATTCACACAAATGGCGGTCAACGTCGTGGATATCATCGAGACCATCACACAAAAGAAAACCGACCAGCGTTTTTACATCCTGGCTCACAGCGAGCAGAATGACGACGGTCAGTTGCGCCTGAAGACCACAGGTAAAATGGTCAGCGACAAATTCGTACCCGAAGGTTTGACAAACCAAGTTGTAGAAACCGCAGTCGTAGACCGCGAGTTCGTATTCAAGGTTCGCACCGATGGTACGGGTATCAAAACGCCAATGGGAATGTTCACCGACGATGTCATCCCTAACGACCTCAAAGAGCTCGACAAGGCACTCGTCGAATTTTACAAACCAGAAGCACCAGCGAAAGGGGCTAAAAAATAATGGAAGACCGTTCACCAACTTATGGAGAAAAAGCAGTCGGATTGAGTTTCAATCCTAGCGCTAACAGTGATGTAGACCAAATTAAAGGTGTTTACGCTACAATCATCGACGTACTCGATGAAAAGCGTCAGAATACTGATGACGGTGAGAAAAAGCGATTGCTCTCAATAGCAATTACTGAAGCCCAGACCGCCCAAATGTGGGCTGTCAAGGCGGTGACCTGGGGTAGCTAGGATGAAGCAAACGATTTACCTGTACGCTGACGAATATGGCATCAATCGCATGACCAAATCGCTTGGTCGTGTGAATCGTGGTGAAATACCTATTGAGCTCGAAGTTACTGTCGAGGAAACCGCCTTTCGTGAGCCAGTCATCCGCAAACAAGTGGTCATCAATGACTGGCGCGAAGGTGTAGACATCGCCGATGTCGATTTCAAAGAGACGTTCATTACTGAAGAAGAAGCGGCGGCAATTCGCCAGATGCGGTTCGACAAAATGAGCGAAATATTAAAGAAACAAGGCTATAGCGTAAGCAAGCCAGAAATGGAGTCATAAATGGCACAATCAGAAGAAGAGAAAAAGGCAGCAGCCGAGCAAAAAGACCTATTCGGTGAGCTCGAAAAGAACGACGTAAAAATCGAAGGCGATGCAGCCGAGCAAATGAAGGAAAATATCCTGAATGACAAGGGCGGTGCAAACTACCTCGGTATTGGTGTTCACGAAGTTGTTGTGACAGCTGTTGAGCTCGCAAAAGCCAGCACTGGCACGCTCGGCATCAAGTTCCTCGTTGAAAATGAAGACGGTCGCTCTGACGTGACTATGTGGCTCTCTGAAGCAGCATTGCCGTACACTATTGAAAACGTCAGCCGTTTGATGGTTCACAATGCTTTGACCGACGAAAAGAAGGAAAAAGCTCGTGTACACATGAGTAACATCACCAGCGCCAAAGAGCTATTCGAGCTCGTGCAGCAGACGATGGTTGTCCGCCAAAAGGAAAACCTACCATTCCAGGCGTTTCTGTCGATTCGTGAAGACCAAACTGGTCGCACTTACATCGATAAAAACGGTGAGGAAAAGCCTTCACTCGTTCGCAATCTTTTGAGCTACAAGCCAAAAGAGACCCCAACACAGTCAGCTGTCAAAGCGACTGGCGGTGAAGTTGTTGCCCCTGGCGCATTGGGCGATTTGCCATTCTAATCAATGGGTGAGGCTTCTGCCTCACTCTGGGCGGCTCACAGAATAGATGAGGGAGATTACTTAGACTTTTCTATGTAGCCTTTGCGCCCGATTCCGTAGTGGGTCGCCCATAATGGGGCGGAAAAACCGATATGTTAGAAAGTAAATTCAAAGACAATCAGCGCAAGGATTTTGAAAAGCTGGGGTGGAAATTCATCACCACCTCAGCTGGTGGCGGAGTGCCTACGGGTTTCCCCGACACACTCTGTCTTGCGCCGAATGGGTACTCCTGTCATACCGAATGGAAGCAGTCAAAAACTGCGAGCAGGAGGGCTCTCCAAGAATACTGGAACAAATGGCTGAATGACCGCGGTCATGATGCCTTTTTTGTTTCACCAGAGAATGTTAATCAGTGGCGCGAAGAGGTGCTGCGGAAAGGTGGTTCAAAATGATTTTAAGCGAAGCAATCAAGAGTGTGTATGGCATGACAGCCGAAAATGTGTATGTCGATTTGCATGGGCATATTCGACCACGCAAAAACCCGACACCTGGGCTGTACTACTTCGATGGTCAATTCTTCTTTCGCAAGAATTTGTGGAGGCGGTGATGAGAGCTGTTTTTCACTATAAAAAGTGGTGGCATCGGTTCATACCAAAATATCGCCACGAGAAGCAGACCACCGAGCAAATCGCCAATTTCATACTAAAAAAGTATGAGAAGCAGATTCAGGAAAAGGCTTTTGAGTACATCAAAGATAGGCTGATTTATGGACGAGCTAAATAACCTACTTAGTTTCGCCTGGCGCGGCACGAAAAAGAATCGTTACACTCAAGACAAGTGGAGCGATGATAAGAATTGCCGCCCACTCGAGAGTAGCACCGCTACCGCCAACGCCCTTTTGACAGGGAAAAGGCAACTTGACCCGACTGGAAACTGGAAACTCATCGCTGTTGACCTCGACCATAAAGACAACTGGGATGAAGTGATTGAGAAATTCAAGGCGTTGGAGCTACCTCAAAGTTTGACTGTTCAGACCCCGAGCGGCGGCTACCACGTCTTCTTTTGGATTCAGAAGGATATTCCAGCGCAAAACATCAATGACGACCGTCACTGCAAGAATTTCGAGTTGAAGGGCGATATGAGCAACATAACAGCCCCAGGAAGCGTTTTTGACGACGGACTGGCATACAAAGTCGTTCGAGACATTCGGATAGCTAGATTGCTGCCAGGTGAAGCCTACAGGCTATGTAAACATCGTCAGGAATGGCGACCACCACGTATGCCCGAAGAGTTCATCCCTGACCGCGCAGATGTGGAGGCTTACGCTTATCATTTGGACGAGCGAGCACGCAAAAATCCTCGTGGTTTCCAAATCCGTTGCCCATACCATGAAGACCAGCGCTCAAGTGCGGTACTATTTAATAGTGGATGGCTGTGGTGTAGTGGCTGCGGTCACAAAGAACAGCTAGTGAAGAAAGATTTCAAAAATGAAAGGTAAAAAACCAAATGAGCGAATACGCCGCCCCCGACACGGAAAACGTAGTGTACTTGGACGAGTACCCACACCTAACAGAGAAGGTGCGCCTACGCAGATTGGCGGCGGCAAGACCGATGGGACACGCCGCAGTCTTTGTATTACCGTTACCCATAAACTATCGAGAAATAATGGAGCAAGTACCTCATGAAAACGATTAAGAAAGTTCTGCTGGTCACTGGCAGTGTCGTCGCCGCACTCATCTTTTTGGTAGTGCTTGAAGCCTCGATACCTGAAGCAGTGCCAGTGCTGAGTCATTCAACCAAGCCAATAGAAGCACAAGTCGTCACCTCTGAAGAAGTCGAAAAAGCACTCAACCAGTGGCGTACCGACCAGGGGCTACCGACATTCAAGACAGATAACCCCGTGCTCGACGCGGCAGCCCAGGCTCGCGCTGATTCTATGTGTGCTGCCAACGACTGGTCACACGATAAAGCCTGGCAAGTGCTCGACCAGTATTACAGCTACTATGATGCCAGTGAGAATCTGCATTACAACCATCTTCAGGTGGGTCAAGCTGAAGCTGCCATTTATGGCTGGGAGCACTCAGAAGGGCATCACAAAACGATGCTCGCCGACCATAAAGAGGCATCAATCGGCGTGAAATACTGCCCAGGCTATCAAGGGATGGACACAGCGGTACTCATCGTTAATTACTTTGGGAATCCGCGATGAATTTCCGCGAGCTACCTCAAGAGTGTGAAGACCGAGCATACTGGCACAAGCGCTTTAATTTTGCTGCTTGGCTGTTCTTGCTGATGAGCTTTTACTTCATTTTTGCAAGTGAAACTGCTTGGTCGGCGTTACTCGCTATCGCCACAAGTTTCGGATTTCGGGTTGTTGATGCTGTCTGTGCCACTCGTCATGCGCTGTGGCATTTCAAAAATGATGTGGAGGGAAAACACGATGTATAGATACCAACTGATGTGGAAAAGGTTTTTGAATTTTTTCAAGCCTCAACACTGCCGCAAAACAGAGATGGGCTATAACTGCCGTCATCGGATTATGAGCAACGGCAAGAAGGAGTGCGGTTGATGTCAAAAGAGATTGTTCACTGCATCGAAATTGAGCCTGGCATGTACATGGTGTCGGCTGAATTCATGAAAGAAATCGAAAAGCAGGCGCAAAAAACTACCTGGAAGGGCTCGATATTCGGTGTTGAAATTCGCGAAAGCGAACATTTACCAATGATAATTGAGAAAGCAAAGGAAAAATTCGATGGCAAAAATTCTAGTAACAGTAGTAGAGACTAGCAAAGAAGACGCTGGTCTCACCGATTTGCTTCAAAACCGATACGACAAAATGGGTGATGTTTCCGATGGCTACCACACCTTTGACGAGCTCTATCGTTATCGGATGCTCTACAATGCTGCATTTTTCAATGAAAGCAAAAATTACAGAGGTACTGGTACTCACAAAAGCTGGCGGCACTCAGACGGTGAAAAATGTTTTGGTGGTGGCTGGTTTGTCGTAATGACTAACCTTCCTACAGGGCAAATCAGCAATCACTACGAAGCAAAACACTGGGACTTGTTCAAAATACCAGAGCAAAAGCTTGCCAATGAATGGGATGGTCACACACCTCAAGAGGCAGCCGAGCGCCTTGAAAAATATCTCCGTGGTGACTGGGAAAAATGAACATCGCGGATATAATGGGCGGCAGCTCGGGTGTTCCAACCACAGACGAAATGGACAGCACCACACCCGAAGACCGATACAAATTGGTCGCTATGTGTACCAATGGTCACTGGCATCATTTCACGGGCTCACGCGAACGATTCAGCCAAACAGAGGGCGAGAAGTGCAGCGAGTGCGGTGTTGCCAGCTTTTATGGTGGCTCACTCATCAGTGAGCGCACCTGGAAGCCCGACTGGAAACCGAGTGTAAAGCGCAAGCGTTAATGCTATACTGTTAGTAGAGATTTTTAGTTAGGTTGAGTTCAGCCGAGATGCTGGACAAATAGAGCCCCACCATAATGCGAGGGGGCTCTATTTTTTTGGTATAATAGTGCTTATGAGTTGAAAGCGTAAGCCAAAACCCAAGCGACCGTCTGCATTAGATAAATTCAAACTTCAATTTGAAGCTCTTCCTTCTGAGGAAAAAATCAAAAAAATGGTTGCCAAATTTCGGCGCAAGAAAAAAGCCCCTCGATAGGGGCTCTTTTGTTTTGCTGATATTAGCAGGCGGCTATAGCAACTTTGTGTGTGCCAGCTGATGTGAAGGCTGTCAATCGAACGCGAACTTTCGTGGCAGCTTTACAGTCTACGGTGTAGGCTTGAGTGGCATTAGCTGTTGAGTGCGATACGGCGGTCGTCGCTGCATTGGTCATTGTGCCAAGCGACGGAAACCAGTCAGTACCGTTGCTGCTTGTTTCAAATGCGGCAGTGAAGGCATAAGTACCTGAAAACTCGACACGCGCAAAATTCATTGCCGCGACATCCAGTTCGAGTGTTTGCCCGTTGGCGCTAAAGTTAGTTTTTTCTACTCTGTTTGCTGCGATTAGTCCCATATTTGTTTTTCCTTTTTTTGAATTATGCTTTTATTATATCATTTCCCGACGATAAACAACCACCCCGATTTTTACAGGGGTGGTTGATATTTTACGACATAAGGTTTTTTACCCAAAGATGGGTTCAAGTACCTCTGTTATTAGTCTTTTTTGGGCGTATTCAAGGCTGCAAGTCCTGAAGCTGCACCAGCAACGCTAGTCCAAACTGCAAGAACTAAATCAGACACGACACCGCCGAGCTGTAGTGGCACGAGTACCGCAGTACCGAGTACAACTACAACGTAGATGGTTTTTCGCACGCCTACTGGAAATCCAACATCCATGATTTTTTCCTTTTCCCTACCCTATTCTCAATACCTGACCTGGGTAGATTTTATTTGCGTCAGGCAAGCCATTGATTGATTGAAGCGTCTTCCATGAAGTACCGTACTTCGCAGCGATTCCGCTCAACGTCTCACCGCTTTGAACGGTGTGGGTGCGAGCTGCCGCTGGAGCTGGCGCAGAGCCGCCACCAGGAACACGAAGAACTTGACCAGGGAAAATTCGATTCGGGTCGCCA
>ERZ724505.1617-NODE-1617-length-12088-cov-4.776947_pt1 | contig 12088 bp, 16 predicted proteins | sample MGYA00376038_ERZ724505 | MGnify/ENA primary metagenome ERZ724505 (study PRJEB28724, sample SAMN07190884) | wastewater metagenome | isolation source: effluent of sewage treatment plant in Hong Hong | place: Hong Kong | collected 2016-03-17 ... | reverse complement strand
AACCGACCGGCGGCCCGCCTGTTGGTGAATTTGGCAATTCGGCGAGCGGAACGGAAGATCGCTAATGAGTTGCGAGAAGTGCGGAAGGGGCCGGAGTGTGGATGCGATTCAGACACGTGCGATTCATCGCCAGCATCGGATTCTGAAGCGGGCGGTTAAGCGGGGCGAGCGGCCCGCGTCCGACGTCCAGGAATTTGTGGCCTTGCATCCCGAAGTATTCGGGTTTGATCGCGAGCCGAACATCGACACGCCGTTCCGCACAAGGGACGGGAAGCACTTGCCGATTGACGGCATGTTCGCGGGCTCGCCGTTGTTCTTGGTGCTCGGCGGCCCGTCGATCCGCAAGCTTGATCTATCGCTCTTGAATCGTCGGGGCGTGATTACGATGGGCGTCAACAACTCGCCCGCGTTGTTCCGCACGCATCTCTGGACGTTTGTTGATCCGCCCCACAAGTTCCACGATGCGATTTGGCGAGACCCGGCAATCATTAAGCTGGTCCCCGTGCGATTGTGGCGGCGGCCGATCCGCACCAAGGCACCAGACGGCACGTTTTCGTTCATTCATCGCACCACGCCGGACGGTCATCGCGAGATGTTCCAGTGCGGCGACATGCCGGGAGTTGTAGGCTATGAACGCAATGCGTTTTTCGCCCCGGCTCGCTGGCTGGTCGAGCCGTCGGTCAACTGGGGCAATTCGATGCGGTCGCATCGGTCCAATAGGCATCACCGTTGCCTGAATACGATGTTCGCGGCCTTGAAGCTCGCTTACACGCTCGGGTTTCGCATCGTGTACTTGCTGGGGTGCGATTTCAAGATGGACGCGGCGGAACCGTACGCGTTCGCTCAAGGCGGCGACGCGGGCAAAGCGGCATCGAACAATAACGGCTATGCCGTGATGCAAGCAATGTTCGCGGAGTTGAAGCCGCATTTCGTGCGGCACGGGTTCAGTGTGTTCAACTGCAACCCGGAGAGCGGTTTGACCGTCTTCCCGCACGTTCCGTATATGGAGGCGGTCAAGTCGGCGACGCGGCACGTCCCGCAATCTCCGCTTGATACGTCGCATTGGTACGACCCGATCAGCGGCGGCAATCCTCAACCAATCGCAGGGGCAACTGACGATGGCCAAGACAGGGAAAGAGAAGCCGGTTAACGGCGAACGTAGCGAGCGACGGATTCAACTTCCGCCGGGCGTCGAACTACCGGCGGCGATGAGCGTCGAGACGCGGCATCCACTCCCGCCGGACGTCTCGCGAGCGATCGAGCTAGCGAAACGCGACGGCGGATTCTTCATCGCAGTGGTTCGCCAGGTTGGCGAGAACGGAGAGTTGGAAATGAATTGCTGCCGAGATGCGGCGTTCAACCCCGATCATCTCATGCGAGGGTGGCAGGAAGTCGCCCGTAAGATCATGGACGGATCGCTGGCGGGCACGCCAATCGTGCCGGGCGTGAAAGGCGGGTGAACCGTGGCCGAACGCATCATCAAGCCGTGGGGCTGGTCCCAAGAGGTTTACCGCGACGAACTCACGCGAGTCGTGCGGATTCACGTCGAGCCGGGCGGGCATTGTTCGTGGCACAAGCACGAACGGCAGAACAACACGTTCCACGTCCTTCGCGGTGACTTGCGGATTCACTACGAAGGTGGGTCACGGGAAATCGCCGATTCGGATGACGCACGAATCATGACGGTCGAGTGTTGCACTCAACATCAATTCGAGAATGAAACGACATCGCCCGTGGAAGCACTGGAAATCTACGATTCCGCTGACGGCACCCCGCCGGACGAAAGCGACATCATTCGATTCAGCAAAGGCGGAATCTTGAAGCCATGAGCGACCAACAGAGAATTCGTGAATTATCTCAACAGGTCGCGAGCGAAATCGGCCGTGCGTTGCAGCAAAATTACTGCCAAGTGAATGGCAAGTGGCATCTCATGACGTTCGGACGTATCGTCCGCGAATTGACTCAAGATGAGGTTGATTGGCACGTCGCCCGAAATCACTCGCCGTTCGTTATTGGCGGAATTACGCAAGGTCATCCAGATTGGTGGAAAGATCCATCATGAACGCCACTAATCTCACCGTCATCGTTGGCGTCGATCGTCAGCACTTGGAAGAACTCCGAGTTTCTCTGCCGACGTGGGTTCGCAACGTGGACGGGCTTGCTGATTTCCAATTCGTCATGATCGGCGACGTCGAGTCAATCGACGACGATTTATCGGACGATGCGTTGTTGCTGGCGAATATGTGCGGAGTGAATAACGTCACGTTCCGCGATGTTTCCGCCATCCTTCCCGCCGGGTTCCCGCCACGGCACGACGTCACCCAACGCGAACGAATGCTCACCGCGTTGGCGTTCGCCCCGTCGCTCGTTTCGACGCCAACTTACCTGAAACTCGATACCGATACCGTCGCATTGCCCGTTCGCGACAAGCTGCTTTCGGCCAAGGTCACTGGCTCGCGACCGATCGCTGCCCCGCGTTGGGGCTACACGAAACCGGGAAGCTGGCTCGACACGCTCGACTTGTGGTCGGATCAAACGGCACCTGGAAACGCGAAACCGTACCGCGTCGCATCCGGCGGGGTGGCGAAGTCTCAGCGGATCATTAGTTACGCGATGCTCGGGGATACCGAGTTCGCGAAGCGGTGCTTGCAAATGCTCACGTCGCCCCGTTTGCCGGTCCCGTCTCAAGACACGTTCTACTGGTATTGTGCGGAGCTACTAGGACGGGAAATTTCGCGACTCTCGACCAGCGAGATTTGCTGGCGGCATGCGGGCGGGAACATGCGGAAGCTCAAGGAACTGGCCGCCGAGGCAATGGGGTGACTTGATGGTTGACGGCGTGATTCTATACCTCATCCACTTGGCGATTGTGTGGATTGCTTGGTTCGTGGTCATGGTCGGTTTTGTGTGGCTCGACGGCCTTCGTAGCTTGATCTACGACAAGCTGGGATTGCCGTATCTTGACGAGATTGCGGACGCGGCGTTCTGGTTGGCGACGGTCGTTACGCTCTGTTACGCGGCCACCGATATTCCGATCACGCTCGCGAAGTGGGTATTCAGTCTATGACGCTACGCATGGGCGACTCGTCCGATATTGTGCCGATCATTCATCGGCACTTCATGGGCAAGCGGGCACAACTTACTGGCGTGGAAATCGGCGTTCACAAGGGCGAGACTTCCGAGGCGTTGCTGCGGACGTTTCCGCAACTTCACTTGTTCATGGTCGACCCGTGGGCTACGTACGAAACCTCGCACGCCTACCGCAAGTCCGGTGACGGTTGTGCGTCGCTCACGGCTCGCGAGCAAGCGGCGAATTGTGCGCTCGCGACGAAACGAACTGAGAAGTTTTACAACCGGCGAACGATTCGAGCGATGGAAAGTTTGCAAGCCGCCCGCTCGTTCGCCGGGCTCGCTGATCGGCTCGACAATGCGTTTGATGGCCGATTCGACTTCGTGTTCGTCGATGGGGATCATACCTACAACTCGGTGAAGGCGGATATCGAAGCGTGGTGGCCGCTGGTGAATAACGGCGGCCTCTTGTGCGGGCACGACATCGACCACCCACGGGACCGGCGTGGTTTGTGGGGCGTCCGGCGGGCGGTCGAGGAACACGCGGCGGCGACGGGGTTGACGTTCGAAGTGGCGGGGAGTTGTTGGTGGTTCGTTAAACGGGAGTGGTGAAGGCGATGGAAGTTCTTTCTGTAATCCAGAATTGGCGACGTCCCGCCAATGTCGCCCGCGTAGTTGACGCGATCCGCTCGCAAACGGTCCCGTCTAAGCTCGCGATCGTCGATTGTGCGATCGAACCCGAGTTCACACTCCCGCCGGACGTGCTTGCGAAAGCGGACTACGTGTTCCGCGTCGAGCGTGCGAACCTGGGGCCATGTTGCCGGTTCATTCCGTCTATGATGGTCCCGCAAATTCCGCTCACGATGTTTTGGCTGGATGATTTCCTGCCGGGGAATCGGTGCTTGGAATCGTTCATGCGGTACTCGCAACCGATCATTGACGGCGAGTTCGCGACGCTCGGCCAAGACGGGCGGCGGGTTGGCGACGATGGCGTTATCGTTCGGCGGCGGCTGAAGGCTACTTCCGACTGGCCGGTCCCCGCCGACGTGATTGTAAGCTCGGAATTGTGCCTGACTGGCCACGTATCGCACGCGATTTCGTTCCGCGACTTCTTGGTTCGCGAATACGGATCGGACGGCATTTCGTTGTTCGAAGACGATCTGTATTTGTGCCTGGGGATTCGTCGCAAGATCAAGATGCCGTCGTTCGTGTTCGCGCCTGCAGACGAATTGGAATCGGGCCGGGCCGTGCAACTGCCTTCCCCGTTCGCACTCGCAGGCCGACCGGATCACGACACCCGCCGGACGGAGTTCATCAACAAGGCGATGAAGTGGGTTGTTTGACCCGCCGCCGTTCGCCTCTTTTCGGAGTGTTTGCCTTGGACCCCATCGTAAGCAAGATCGCTCCGCGTTCGATTCCCGTCGCCCGTCCCTACCTCGCTGGCCGCAAGGGAAAATTCCTCGCCGATTGCCTTGAACAAGCGTGGATCAGTGGCGGGAAATTCGTCGAGCGGTTCGAGGCAACGATCGCGAGCCAGAACAGTGAACTTCCCGACGTTCACGGCGTAGCCTGCAACAGCGGCACCACGGCCTTGCACTTGGCCTTGAAGGCGATTCGTGTTTTGCCGGGCGAGTCGGTGATTCTGCCGACGCTCACGATGGTGGCGGTCGCGAATGCCGTCCGTTATTGCAACGCGAATCCCCGCTTCGTGGATTCGCTCGAATACGATGGGAACATGTCGCCCGTCGAGTCGATTGGGCCGCTCATCAACGGCGACGTGAAGGCGATCATCGTCCCGCATCTCTACGGCTCGATTTCGTGCGTTCCCCGCAAGCTTCGCGAACTGGGCTACGAAGGTTGGATCATTCAGGATTGTGCGGAAGCCCATTACGCCACCACCGCCGGACGCCGCTTGCTGCAACACGAACGCGACGTCCTCACGTTCTCGTTTTACGCGAACAAAATCATTGCCACTGGCGAAGGCGGCATGGTCGTTTGTGCGTGCGAATCAATGGCGGAACGGCTGCGATCGCTCCGGGCTCACGCCTTTACTCCGGGGAACCATTTTCACCATCAAGAACTTGCGTTCGGCTACCGCATGACGGACTTGCAAGCGGCTATCGGAATCGCTCAGTGCGAGCGTTACCGCAAGCTGCTCCGCATTCGCCAGCGGCACGCGATCCAATACTTCCAGCGGCTCGCCGATATTCCGTGGCTCGAATTTCCCGGCCGGTCAATCGGGGACGTGTGGTGGGTGTTTCCGATCCTCGTCCGTCGGGAGTGGAGCGATCGCGTTTCGGTGGAGCGGGTGCGGGAAGTGCTCGCCGATCGCGGCATTGAAACCCGCCGCTACTTTACGCCGCTTCACCTGCAACCGCATTTGCAAGAATTCGCACTTCCCCACCAAACTTTTCCCGTTGCGTGCGACTTGCACCAGCGTGGGCTATATCTTCCGCTTTATGTGGGGCTGCGAACCGATGACATCGACTACGTGTGCGACGCCGTCCGATCCGCTTGAAAAGTCGGCGGTGATTTACGATCTGGTCCATCGCGAGAAGGACTACGATCGCGAAGCGGCCGTGGTCGCCCATCACTTGAAGCTGGTGCCGTTGTCCCGCGTCGTCGAGTTCGGTTGCGGGACGGGAAACTTCACGCATCGCATCATGAATGCGGGAATCGCGAGTATCGTAGGCGTCGATCCGTCGCCCAGTATGCTGGCCGTGTGTCGTGAGAAGCTGGAGCGAATGCGACATGCTCACAGTGCCAAGGCCAAGGTATTCAGCGGCTCGATTGGCTCGATTCTGACGCACGAAAGCGGCACGCCAATGGCGTTTGACGCCGCGTTCGCGATGTTTGGCGTCGTGAGTTATGCGACGGCTCACAACGATCTGGTCAGTGCGTTGCGGAACGTGCGGGGACGGCTGACGGTCGGTTCGCGATTCGTGTTTGACGTCGTGAACTATGCGTGTTGCGTTGCGGATTTCCGGCGTAATTCAGCGGTTCAATTTGCTCGCGAAGAAACCGATCTCGCTGACGCTCGCTTCGGCACGAAGGAATTCTGCCTGGAAACGTCCGTGGTCACAACGAGATTCAATTTCGTTCGTGATGGAAAAGCTCAATGGCGAGAAACGCACGAAATGCGGGCGTTCTGTCCTCGTGAAATCGTGGACGCGGCACCATCGGCGGGCTTTCGCGTTGTCGCTCAATTCTCCGATCCGTCATCAGTGGCGGGCCAGGAAAATAACACGACACTCGTCAATGCCGCCGACTACTACTTTTGGAACGTACTGGAAGCCACGTGATTGCCACTTCGCCAGCCGCCAATCTGAAATTCACTCGCGACTTTCGCGGCGACTTGGACGTCTTGCTGAAGGCACTCGACGGGCCGCCGTTCGCGTTCGCCCGTTTTGCAGACGGGGAAGCGGCCTTGCTTCGCGGCGACTCGCACACGGCGAAATCGGACGGCTGGCGAGCGTCCGGCGGGGCGGTGCCGAACTTGGTGGATGGATTGCGGCAAGCCCTGGAATGCGAGTTGCCTGGGTGGCACTTGGGAATAACGGCCGCTTCGCACCATCCGAACGATCACTCGCAATTGCTTTGCGACGTTCAACTGCCTGATTCGCGGGTCACGTTCGCGGAGTTGTTTATCTTTGCCAACTGGGGCCGGGCCGCCGAGTTATTGCCCGCGATTCCCGGAGTTCGCGTTGTTGGTCACGGGGCGGCGGCCGCGTTCGGCGAGCGAGGTTTCGACATCCCGCCGGACGCTACGGCTGATCCCGAATTTGACATCGAACCGGCACTCGACTGGATGCTCACGGGCCACGGGCCGATCTTGCTTTCCGCTGGGCCGGTCGCGAAGTGGCTCGCGTTCGAGTATTGGTGGTCGACGTCGCTCCATATCGCGAATTGGACGCGGTATGCGTGCGTTGACGTGGGTTCTGCGATCTCGCCCATGCTTCGCGGTGGGAAGCCGAATCGGACATACCAACGCAAAGGATCGGATTTACGCGAATGGGTGCCCGAGTGGTAGAGTCGCGACATGGAAACGCCGCTTGATATCTCGACGCGGGCCGAGTTTGGGCCGCTCTTGCATCGACTGGGATTCACGTGTCTCGACGTAGCGGTCGAGGTGGGCGTTCACCGTGGCGAATACGCTCGCCAATTTCTGGACGGGTGGGAAGGCTACTTGTTCTTGGTCGATCCGTGGCAAAACGCCATGCCCGGCTATGTCGACCCTGTGGCGGGCGGGAATCGGGACGCCGATTTAGAAGCGTGTTGCCAGGCACTGGCCGGGCTATGGAATCGCGTTTCCGCTTGGAAAAACACGCCAGTGGAAGCGGCGGCGGAGTTCGAGGACGAATTCGCCGCGTTCGTCTACATCGACGCCAACCACGCCTATGAACACGTCAAGGCCGACATCGAGGCATGGTGGCCGAAGTTGCGGCATGGCGGCATCTTGGCAGGTCACGACTGGACCGGCGAGTGGAAGCACAACGTCCGGCGGGCGGTGCGAGAATTCGCGGGCCCGCGCGGGCTCGATATCCTCATCGTGCCCGAACCGCACGGCGAGACGGAGCGAAGCTGGTTTTTGGTCAAGGGTGCCCAATGATCCCGCCTGAATTGCAGTGGTGCCACCAGATTGCGGTGACGTCCGTGTGTTGGCCGAAGACTCCCGGCGGCCAGAAAACGCAATGCTCGAATTGTACGCGGCTCTTGGGTCACGAGCGGCGAAACTACGTGATGACGCCGGAGCAATTCATGGATTGTGCCCGCGTCGCGGCCGAGTTCGTCTACCACTCCCCGCCGGACGTCCAAGGACGCACCAAAACAGTCGGCATTTTCGGCGGCGAACCGCTCATGTCGCCGCACTTCCCTGCCTACGTCGAGATTCTTTGCCACTACGTGCCAGACGCACGACACCGGGGCTTGTGGACTTCAGTAGACTGGCCGAATTTTGTGAGTCCGGTTTATGGGGCCGCCGCTCCCTTGGTGCGTCGCCTCTTGGGCATGGAAGGCGACTCCATTCGACCACGTCGCGGGTGCGGCTACCTCAATTGGAACGATCACGCCGACGCCAAGGAAGTCACCCATCAGCCGCTCTTGGTCGCGATCTCGGACGTCGTGAAGGACGAACGGAAACGATGGGAACTGATTTCGGACTGTTGGGTGAATCGCGAATGGTCCGCAGCCTACGCACTCGACCGGGCGGGCACGCCGAAATTCTACTTTTGCGAGGTCGCTTCCGCGTTCGACCGCGTTCTAGGGCTGGGGATCGGCCTGCCGGTCGAGCGGGACTGTTGGCGCGGGCCCATGACGCTCGAACCCGACGCGGGCGGCGTGTTGCGGCCGACTGGCAAGTTTGCGTCGCAAGTCCTTGCCGCGTGCGGACGTTGCGGGGCCGCGTTGCCGATGGCAGGCCGCCGGGACGCGGAACAAGTTGACGACATTTCACCACTCAATCTAGAAGCATTGCGGGCGGTTGGTTCGCCTATGGTTGCACGCGGCGATTACGTCGACCATACGCACGCCAACGAGATTTCGGCCGCCCAGTGGCAACCGAACGTCTACATCAAGGGCAATGGGTGACAGCCACCCCGCCGGACGCTCGGCTAGATCAAAGGAAGTGGTGATATGGAAGTGGAATTCGTACGTTCGTCGATGGCGGGGCAGTTTGCGATTGCGGCCAGCGTGGCTCCGAAAAACTCCCCCAAGGACGTGCTGAAGTACGTCAAGCTGGTCGCGAACCGTGACGGCGTGTTTTTGTTCGCTACCGATTCGGAGAATGGCATTCGAATCAAATGCACCGGCATCGTGGCGGCGACTCCCGGCGAGTGTCTGTTGCCCGTGGATCGAATGACGCTCATCCTTCGCGAATCGACCGACGAAACGCTCAAGGCCAGTACGCTTGGCGATACGATCCACGTTCGCGGGCGGAAGTCAAAGCACAAGATTCAGGCCGTCCCGCCGGGCGAGTTCCCCGCGTTCGTCGAGCCGTCGAAGGATAAGACGCTGCAAGTTGTCGGGTCCGACTTCTGCCGGATCACGAAGCGTGTTCATTTCGCGTACGACGATGAAACGAAGATCGCGAGATTCGCACTCAAGAGCGTGCGGATCGTTTTCAGCGACAACAAGATTTCGTCGTTCGCTTCGGACGGCCGCATGATCGCTACCGATTCTTGTGAATGCGTTACATCGCATTCGAATCGCGATGCGTTCACGCTCATTCAGCCAACGTCGTTACCGATGATTTGGAAGGCGTTTGCGGACGTCGAAGAGTCGGTGACTGTCGCGGTTTCTCCCAGTAGCCTTTACGTGATTGGCGAGAACGTCGAAGTGTTCTGCCGATTACTGGAGGGTCGTACGCCGGATTTCGAAAGCTACTTGAAGGATTTCGAGAATCGAAACGGAACGAAGATTTCCATCGACCCCGTCGAGTTCACTTCCGCACTCAAGCAAATTCGTGTTTCGACGTCTGCCGAAAGCATGGGGACGGTTTTCGAGACTCGCGGAAATATGGTTACGCTGCGATCTCAGACGGCTCAAGTCGGCGAGTCGGAAGTCGAATTGCCAATTGAGATTTCCGGCGACGACGTCAAGTTTACTTTCGATCCGGCGATGGCGTTGGACTTGCTCAAGGCAATTCCGAACGATGAAAAGATCGTGGTCAATGCGGTAGACGCGGATAATCCGCTCTACATCGTGAGCACCGCGACCCACCGTTGCATTTTGTGCCCGATGGTTGCCGAATGACCAAGCCCGTAGCGTTCATCGTGTGCGTCGAGTACGACGATTTGTTGGCGATTACGCTTCCGCATAATCGCCAACATTTCCACCACGTCGTCGTCGTGACCACTCCCGAGGACAAGCGGACGCAAGAGGTTTGCGTTGCGAACGATGCAATCTGCCTCACGACGCGGGTGTTCTATGAACGCGGGGCAACATTCAACAAAGGGGCCGCGTTGGAGCGGGCGTTCGACTTCTACGGCATCAAGACGAAGCTGAATCGCTGGGTGGTTGTGCTGGACGCCGATATCCTGATTCCGCAAGGAATGACGTCGTTCACTGAGGGGTGGAACGTAGACGCTCTTTACACCCCGCGACGTCGGATCATCGGCAACAAATTCGTTCGTTCGTTCCTGGACTGCGGCAAAGTGCCGTACTCGCGTTTCGTAGTGTCCGAACCGATTGAGGAACACGCGGGCTACTTCCAGGCATTCCACACGTCGAGCCGCTTTCTAGCTGCTCGCCGGACGTGGTATCCGACCAATTGGACTTCGTGCGGCGGTTGTGACTCAGAGTTCGCGAAGTGTTGGCCGAAAGGGTGCCAGCTTCGCCCAACGTTCGAGGTCATTCATCTCGGAGAAGATCAGGCGAATTGGTGCGGGCGGGTCACGACGCGGCTGGATGGCACAACCCCGCCGGACGCCGCCGCACGGCGGGAAAAATTGTCGGCCATGCTCGCCGCTCGCGAGCAAGAGGGGCGACGCGGACGGGAGCGATTCAGGGACGAGCTACTGGGAGGGTAGGGCATGGCGGCGAAGATCACACGCACGCGGGGAGTTTGCTATTTCAACCACGGCACGAAGCACTTGGCCCGCTTGGTGTTTTCCGTGTGGTCGCTCCGCAAGCACTTTGCGGGGAACGTGACGTTACTTGACACTGGGACATCCGGCGGGGTGGTTGAGAAGATCGCGGCGGACGAGCGACTGGAGATCGACGTCGAGCGAATCGCGATCAAGCAACGCAAGCGGAATACGTGCTACGTGGCCAAGGCGGGCCTCTGGGAGTTCTCGCCGTATCAAACGACGCTCTTGATCGACGCCGATACGCTGCCCGTGGTCGATCCGAGTTTGTTATTCGACGAATGCGAGGCGGCTGATTCGGGCGGGGTGGTGTTCACGCGGTTTTCCGACTGGAACACGCAAGGCGACATCATGCGGGGACGGATCGAGCGATGGCGAGAAGTTCACGTCAAGAGCAATGACGAGCGTTTCTTGCGGTCGCTCGACGTGCCCGCGTTGGTCGAAGCGAGTTTGGCCAAGCCGCATCCCGCGATCAATACCGGCATCGTGGCGTTCGCGAGCCAATCGGCGTTCCTGCGGGACTGGCGACGGGTCACGGAAGCTGGCGAGCACTTGCCGTTCACGGATGAACTAGCGGCTCAGATACTACTGCGGAAGCACGCTCACACGCTCGTCGGGGACCGCTGGAATTGCTCGCCGATTTACGGACGGAGTCGTGGGCACGCGGCGATCTGGCACGCTCATGGAAGCAAGCACTTGCGGCGGGCGGACGGTCGCGGGAATGAGGGGCACGCGATCTGGTGGCCAGTGGTCGCGGAATGCTGGCGAGAGAACGCGGGCCGGTTGCGAGAGTGGGCACCGGCCGGAGACGAGGCGTTGGCGTTCAACCTGGATGCAATCGAGCAAGCGGCTGGCGTGGGCTAGCTTTGGCCGTGCTGGCGATGCGTTCCGCTCGCCGAAACGGTCATTGTCAGGATCGCGTCGACATCTCCATCGTTGTACATATGCCCCTTGGGATGGGCGGCAACGGCACTCGCTAACGCCTCATCTTGCGACTTGAATTCAGAGTGACCCACGGGGCCGTCTTTATCCATTCGCGACAACTGCCACTTACCCGGCGAGCGAGTCGACGGGTGAATGATGAATTTCGTTTGTCGCTGGTCGCGGACTTCGAACATCGCTACGCGGTCGCTGCCGACTGCCTCAATAACCGCGTTGCGTCGGGTGGCGTTGTCTAGTTCGTAGAGTTTCGAGCGGGCGATTACCGCGATCGTCTTGACGCTCACTACGCTATTTCGCTCGCGAAGATCAGCCACCAAGTCGGCCGCCATCAATTCGTCGAGCCCAGCGGCCAGGAACGTACGCTCAGCTTCGTCGAGTGGCATTTCCTCGCCGAACTGCGAGACGACATCGGCTGCGATGGGAAGTCGCGGGAATGCGTCGCGAATCATCGCCCCGAATGCTTCCGCGTTGGACGTTGCAACTGACATGGCAAT
>ERZ724505.1616-NODE-1616-length-12089-cov-4.164285_pt1 | contig 12089 bp, 11 predicted proteins | sample MGYA00376038_ERZ724505 | MGnify/ENA primary metagenome ERZ724505 (study PRJEB28724, sample SAMN07190884) | wastewater metagenome | isolation source: effluent of sewage treatment plant in Hong Hong | place: Hong Kong | collected 2016-03-17 ... | reverse complement strand
CAACACAGAAAATGCGTTGATCAGAAGGTGCTGCCAGCGTACGGACGCTCCAGCGGAATATAACCAGCAGCAGTCCCGTTGACGGCTTGCTGATAGACGCCCTTGACTTTCGAAGCAGCGGAGTTGATCGTGAACACGATCGAACCACGCTTGCTACCATTGTCGAACGTGCAAATGTCCGAAGCGTTCACAGCGGTCGTACCCGTGTCCAGCGTGAAGGTCTGCTTCGAACCGTACGTCGGGGTGGTTGCACCGGAAGCCCAGGTCGTCTGCTCGCCGTGGCACACCGCAGTCGCCTTGGCGGCCGAGCCCGTGTTCTGGAAGAAGAAGCGGGTCAGATTGCCACCCGAGGTATCGTTATTGAAGAACGCCGTGCGAAGTTCGATCGCGTTTGCGCCCCAAACCCACCACGAAGCGTTGCCAGCCAAGTTTTGGTCAGGCACATTTGGCAAGGCCGGATCGACGACAGCCGAGACGCCGAAGGTACGCGAAGTACCGAGCGACTTGGTGTTTGCCGTTGGCACCTTCACCTGCACGACAGTGCCGGTAGCACCAGGAGCGCCATTGGCGAACGACGTACCAGCCGTATTGAACGTCAACGTGGCGCTGGTGCCATTGCCAGCAGCAGCGACCGTCGGGTTCACAACAGTACCACCAAGGTTCACATTGACCACTGCGTTGGCCACATCGAGACCATCCTGATCACCAGTCACGGTGAACGTCACCTTGGTAACGTGGACCTTAACGTCAAAAGCTGAACCCGTGGCATTCACCAGCGAGTTGTTCGACAACAGCGAGAAGTTGGCCTCTGCAACGGTCGTGGTGTCGGCATTTTGATTGACGAAACCAAACAGGGGCGAATTGCCGCCATTGAAGTTCACGTCAGCAGTCGTCCCAGTGTCCTGCGCGGCAGAAAGGGTGACAGCACGTTGGCTCTTTGCAACGACGTTAACCAAGCCGTCGGAGTTATCAATGCGGGCGGTTTCACCGAGATCCCAAATACCAACGTTGATGCTTTCCGTGGCACCTTCAGCGGCGAGGCTGTGGTTTTGCAGCACCAAGCCAGACAGGTTCAACAGAATGTTGTTGGCCTGCATGGTTTGATTGGTGACGTCCACTTCGTACGCACATTCAGTTGCCGAGGCACGCTTCAGGGAAACGGCGATATTGGCGGCATAGTTGGTACCGCCAGAGCCGACTTCAATCGTCGGAATCGGGCAGGTTCCGTCGAACTTGCTGCCGCTGCTCTGAGGCTTCACAACAACCGTGAAGTCTTGGGCAGCCGTACGCGCCACACCAATCTGCGTCTTGATGTCAGCAAGCGTGACGGCGGTGGAGTTGGTAATGGCCTCCAAGGCGTAATTGCGTTGGGTGGCCGTTTGGGAGCCAGCGAAGGCGGTGGAACCGCAGGCTGCGGCGGCCGCCACAGCGAGGGCCTTGGTGGTGAAGCTCTTCATCTTGATGAACTCTCCGGATCGTTGTTGCAACAAAGTATCAAACACTTGGATTAAGCGATTCAGCGCTCTCAGCACGCCGCACTGGGATGATGCTCTGACCCCCTTGCGAGGGCCGCAACAGCCACCAATACGGCGACCACTGCGTCGACGCAGAGCGCTCTGCCTCGCCTCCCCCGCATCATCCGAACTATGCATTTGATGCACGGTCTTCCGAAGCAGGTTGCCAAGCAGCATATCAGACGATTCCAGCGGGGTCGGGGGGTTCGACTGCGACCACCCTCGGGGTTTTCCCCTTCCGCGTTGCGTGCACGCATCAATTCTTGGCTACGGTGCCACGTCATGCCCTCGCCAGAGCACGCCCGATTCTGCGTTCGCTATCGGGGGGGCAACGGAAGTGGAGACCGTCCGCAAGATAGACTGCCGCGCTGCATAGAGCCTGTACTGGCGCGGCCACTCCGCATGGCCTCGACTGCGGCCTGCAGCCCACCTCAACCCCGCCTATGACTTCACAAGACGACGACATCGACCGCCTGATTGACGAGCTGGAGCGCGCTGTTTTCCAGCGTAGAACCAAGGAAGGGGTGCAGTTGCTGCTGAATCTGCTTCAAGCGATGAGCCTACGCAGATCCCCATTGGGCATCCTGCCCCAAGCGCCGGCCGAGGACCGCAGAGCGGCCTACACCCGAATCGCCGCGATGATCTCTGCGCTCATCTGCAGCCCAGACTTCCAGATTGACCTTGGCCAGATCGACTTTCTTTCAGGTCGAAAACCCATGCTCGAAGCGATCTTTGAGCTCAGTGGCTACGAAGGCCCCTACCATCTTCTACGCTACAACGGCATCCGAAATGCCGATGACAGTGTCACCCTCCGTTCGAATCAAGTTTTCGTCCTGTCCCTCTTCTATTCGCTCGATGCACTCCCCGACTCGCTGATCCAGGGCGTCCTGAAATTGCCTCCTGATCAGCTGTTACCACTGGTGGTTGGTTGGTTCACTGCGCCGTTCGTTCATCATGCGCGCGGGGAGGCGAACCGGAGCTTGCTGATTGAGAACTGCCATCTGATTGAAGGTGCACGCCCTACCCCTGGGATCATCCAAGCGATGACTTCTGCATGGATGCATTGCAGCTACGCAGACCACGCAGGCAAGCATCGAGTCAAGCAGTCCCTGAATGAGGTCTGGCGGCGCTTGGATCAGATTGGTGGCTTGAAAGGGCGATCCGCTCCACGCCGAGTTGTGGAGCACCCAACCCTCTTGGTCGCAGCAGAGCGCATGACAAATGGTCACGCAATGCTCAGAAGCTACGCGGCGTGCTGGCGCCAACTGAAGTCCAAGTTCAGAACCGTTTGCATGGTTAGCGCCGGCTTCGCAACACCCGAAGTAGCTGAGGAGCTTTTCGACGATGTCGTCTATCTCGAAGAGGGTGTCAACATGAAGGACATTGGTGCACGCATCGTCAAGATGGCTCCTGACGTCATCTACTACCCGAGTCTAGGTATGTCGGAGTGGACTCAGATGGTCGCGAACTTGCGCTTCTCGCCGATCCAGGTAATGACGCTTGGACACCCAGCACCGGCAATGACCGACACGATCGACTACACGCTTGTCCAGCTGGGCCATGGTGAGGCCGCTCATGAGTTTGGAGCCAAAGTCATCGAGCGGTCTGCGTGGGGTCAGTTCATCCCATTCGATGAGTCGTTGGACTTTAATTTCGAGAGTACTCCGTTCGAGGACGGGCGAATTCACGTGGCGGTAAACAGCTCGCTTATGAAGCTGTCTCCAAGGTTTCTAAACCTGTGCGAACGCATAGAAGCCGAAGCTAGCCGCCCTGTTCACTTCCATTTTTTTGCTAGTGCATCCGGAGTGATGTTTGATCGGATCAAGCAAGTCTTTGAACGACGGTTTAGACACTTCACCCTTGAGCCGTCGCGAAACTACGCCGCATTCCTAAAAACACTCAAGCGCTGCGATGTCGCCCTTGCCGCTTTTCCATTTGGCAACACCAACAGTACCGTCGACACTTGTCTGCTTGGCGTGCCGACCGTTGCGTACTTCGCCAACGAGGTTCTTAGCATTGGTGATCGTGACGTCATGCGCATGGTCGGACTACCGTCATGGCTTGTGTCGGACAGCGACGAAGGCTACTTTCAGACGGCTATGAAACTGATCCACGACGATGTCGCACGGCAAGCCATCGTTGATCAGCTCAAAGCTACCGACGTCAAGGCCAAGCTCTTTCAACCTCCGCGCCCGGAGGATGAAACCGAGTTCGTCGACGCTTTTGACTGGATCTATCGCAATCACGAGGCCCTTCAGGCCAGTTCACACCACCTGCTGAAGGTCGGCGAGCCCATCCCTGCCTGAGCACCCCGTCATGAGCCAGAAACCGATCTACGTCACCCAGCCGCACCTACCCCCGTTCGAAGACTTCCTGCCCTACCTAAAAGAGGTGTGGGACAGCAAGTTCCTCACGAACGGTGGGCCGATGCACCAGAAGTTCGAGCGGGCGCTTTGTGAGTACCTTGGTGTGAATCAGGTTGCCCTCTTCTCAAACGGCACGTTGGCGCTGCTTACCGCGTTGCAGTCGCTGCGGATCACAGGTGAAGTGATCACAACCCCGTACTCCTTTGTCGCGACGGCGCATTCGTTGCTCTGGAACGGCATTAAGCCAGTGTTCGTGGATGTGGATCCGGTCAATCTGAACTTAGACCCATCCAAGATTGAAGCCGCCATCACGCCGCAGACCACCGCCATCATGCCGGTGCACTGCTACGGCCACCCGTGCGACGTCGCCGCAATCGAGCGAATCGCCGACACCTATAACCTGAAGGTCATCTACGACGCAGCGCATTCGTTTGGAGTTGAAGCCGACGGACAAAGTGTTCTGAACGCCGGGGACCTCTCCGTCTTGAGCTTCCATGCCACCAAAGTCTTCAACACCTTTGAAGGCGGCGCTATCGTCTGCAAAGACGCCAAGACCAAGCTTCGCATTGATCAGTTGAAGAACTTCGGCTTCGTGGACGAAGTGACTGTGGTGGCCCCCGGCATTAACGGCAAGATGAGCGAGTTCAACGCCGCGCTCGGCTTGCTTCAGTTGCAGCATGTTGACGAGGCTTTGCGCCTGCGGGGACAGATTGACGCGCAATACCGCCAAGCCCTCGCGGACATCCCCGGTATCGAATGCCTGCCCCCGAGTCCAGGCAGTAAGCACAACTATTCCTACTTCCCGATTTTGGTAAGGCCCGAGTACGGCATTTCGCGCGACGAGCTGTATACGGCCCTGCGCCGCGAGAACGTCTACGCGCGCCGCTACTTCTACCCGTTGATCAGCAGCTTCCCGATGTACCGCGCTTTGCCCTCGGCCGCGCCGGCAAACTTGCCCGTCGCAACACGCGCCGCGGAGCAGGTGCTTTGCCTGCCGATCTACCCGGACCTGACATCCTCACAGCAAGAGCAGATCGTCGACGTGATCCGTGCCCACCGGCGCTGAGTTTCCATGCGTCTGGCGATCATGCAGCCCTACTTCCTGCCTTACATCGGCTATTGGCAGCTGATGTCGGCGGTGGACGCCTTCGTCGTCTATGACCGCATCAAGTACACCAAAAAGGGCTGGATCAACCGCAACCGCATGTTGCTGAACGGTAGCGACACAATGTTCTCGCTCCAACTGGCGCAAGGCTCAGACTCATTGATGGTTTGTGAGCGGGAGCTAGCACCCGCGTTCGATCGGCACAAGTTACTGGCTCAGTTCGAAGGAGCGTACCGCAAGGCCCCCCAGTTCGAGGCGCTTCGGCCTTGGTTGCAGAGTGTGGTGCTGGACCCGGCGGCTAACCTGTTCGACTATCTCTGGCAGTCCATCGTCAAAGTGCGTGAACACCTGGGCCTCACCACCCGACTTATCGTCTCGTCGACGGTAGCGCACGACGAGAGCCTCAAGGCTCAAGACAAGGTGCTCGCGCTGTGCAAAGCGCTGGGCGCATCCACGTATATCAACGCCATTGGCGGCCTTGAGCTGTACGACCGAAGCGCCTTCGCAGCCTGCGGCATCGAGTTGAAGTTCCACAAGGCCCGACCCTTTGAGTACCCTCAATTCGGCGCCGCCTTCGTGCCCTGGCTGTCCATCCTCGATGTGCTGATGTTCAACCCGCCGGAGGCTGTGGCTGAGGCCGTCCGTACCCGATTCGAGTTGCTGTGACGCCCTACCGCTGGACCAAGTTAGGCCGCCCTTTCGTGCCCCAAGAGATCCAGGGCCGCCCATGGCTGCGCAGCTTTGCGCAGGCACCCCACGTGCTTCATCTGCCAGACCGGCTGCGGGTCTACTTCTCGTGCCGCCCTGAGCCCGACACCCGGGGCCAGTTCGTTTCGTACTCGGCCTGGGTCGACCTCGACCGCCGAGACCCCCTGCGGGTGATCGATATGGCCGAACAGCCCATCCTGTCGCTCGGGGGTCTGGGCTGCTTTGATGAATTCGGCACTTACCCGGTTTCGGTCATCCCCCAGGGTGGAGTGCTGCGCGCCTACTACGCTGGCTGGACGCGCTGCGAGTCAGTCCCTTTCGACACCGCCATCGGCACTGCCGTCAGCCGAGATGGCGGCAGGACCTTCCAGCGCGAAGGCGATGGCCCTCTGCTGGCAGCCAGCCTGAACGAGCCGTACGTCATCAGTGGGCCGAAGATTCGGCGCTTCAACGTGCCGGGCATGGGTCAATACCAACTCTTCTACATCGCCGGCCGCACTTGGAAGCGGGTCGACGGCAAGCCTGAGCCGGTCTACAGGATTCGCATGGCCACGTCGGACGACGGCCTGCACTGGCAGCGCCTTGACCGCGACCTGATCGAGAGCCGCATCGAGCCCGACGAGGCTCAGGCCAGCCCCGATGTCTTCGAATCCGGGGGGCGTTTCCACATGTTCTTTTGCTACCGCTACAGCGCTGGCTTCCGCGGCAAGGAGAAGGGCTACCGCATTGGCTACGCTTCCAGCACCGACCTCGTGACCTGGACTCGCGACGACGCTCGCGCCGGTCTCGATGTCTCGACAGAAGGCTGGGACAGCGAGATGGTCGCCTACCCGCACGTCTTTGAGGTCGACGGTGTAACCTACCTTGCATACCTTGGCAATGGCGTCGGCCGTGAGGGCTTTGGCATTGCGCGCCTCGAAGGAGCGCTTTGATGCACTGGCGCAAGATCGGCCGGATCTTCAACCCCTTCGATCACGCACTGCCCGGTGCGGGGGCGGGCTTTGCGCAATCACCGCAAGCGGTGGTGCTGCAGGACCGGGTGCGCATCTATTTCGCTAGCCGGGCCCGCGACGAGTTCAACGGCAAGTTTCTGAGCCAGGTCGCCTTTGCCGACTTCTCCCGCGATCTGCAGACTGTGCTCGGCGTCAATGCCGCGCCGGTGTTGCCGCTTGGCGGCCTGGGCAGCTTCGATGAGCACGGCATCTTCCCGTTCAGCCCAACCGTCGTCGGCAACGAGATCTGGGCCTACACCACCGGCTGGAGTCGTCGCGTAGCCGTCTCCGTCGAGACCGCCGTGGGCCTGGCCATCAGCCGTGATGGCGGCCTCAGCTTCGAGCGCGCCGGGCCCGGCCCTGTGCTCGGGCCTAGCCTTCACGAGCCCTGCCTGGTCGGCGACGCCTTTGTGCGCTACTTCAACGGCGTCTTCCACATGTGGACCATGTTCGGCACCGGTTGGAAGCAATTCCCCGGCGAGTCCGCGCCCGACCGCATCTACAAGATCGGGCACGCCACTTCGCCGGATGGCATCCACTGGAGTAAGGACGAAGGCCGCGCCCTGGTTCCAGACCGGCTCGGGCCTGACGAATGCCAAGCCCTGCCTTCGGTGATCCAGGTCGACAACCGCTATCTGATGGTGTTCTGTTACCGCGAGGCCTATGGTTTTCGCAACGATCCATCGCGCAGCTATCGGCTCGGCCAGGCCTGGTCCGACGATCTCGTCAACTGGACCCGCGCCGACGACTTGCCGCGCTTCGAGCGCGAGGCTGGTGCCTGGGACACCGACATGGTGTGCTACCCGCACCTGAGCGAGATCGACGGCCGCATCGTCCTGCTCTACAACGGCAATGCCTTTGGCCGCGAAGGCTTTGGCGCTGCGGTGCTGGAGCCGTGAGCACATTGCGTTTGGCCCTTGACGAGGCCGATGCTGCGCAACTGCTGGCCCATCTGCAGGCCGCCGACGCGAACTTCGTGCCCCCACTGAGCAGCCGGCTCGATCTCGCCCCCTACGCCGACAAGCTCGCGGCGCGCGCGCGACGCATCGAAGCCTGGGACGGCGATTTGTTGGCTGGGTGCATTGCGATATACGCCGACGACGCAGACCGCGGCGGGTACATCAGCAATGTCAGCGTGCTGCCAAGCCACCAGGGGCAGGGCCTCGCCGGCCAGTTGCTGGAACGCACCGTACTGCTCGCCGTCGAGCTTGGGCTGCCGCGCATCCGTCTCGAGGTCCACCCCGACAATGCGCCGGCGCGTGCGCTGTACCGCCGCCATGGCTTCCGCTCCGCGCCCTCGCCAGCCGGTGACCCCTCCCTCATTCTTGAACGAGTGCTTTGATGAGCAACCCCCGCGACTACAACGCCGAGCACGCCGACAACGCGCGCCAGTACGCCTACGGCTTCGACTTTGACGTCATTCACCCGCTGATGGTGCGCTCGTTCGCGCCCTTCTTCAGGCCAGGCAGCATGCTGGAACTTGGCAGCTTCAAGGGCGACTTCACACGCCGGCTTACCGAGCACTTCAGCGACATCACCTGCGTCGAAGCGTCGGACCAAGCCATGCAAGAAGCCAAGCAACGGCTGGGGGACAAGTTCCAAGGCTTCAACGCGCTTTTTGAGCAGGTACATCTGCCTCGCCGCTACGACAACATCGTCATGACCCACGTGCTGGAGCACCTGGATGACCCCATTGCCGTGCTCTCGCGCATCAACCGCGAATGGCTTGCGCCCGGTGGCCGCTTCTTCCTGGCCTGCCCCAACGCCAATGCGCCGTCGCGCCAGATCGCCGTGAAGATGGGTTTGATCGACCACAACGCAGCTGTCACGCCGGCCGAGGCGGAGCACGGCCACCGCTGCACCTATGCGCTCGATACGCTGGAGCGCGATGCCACACGAGCCGGCCTCAAGGTGCTGCACCGCTCGGGCATCTTCTTCAAGTCACTGGCCAACTTCCAGTGGGACCGTTTGCTGAAGACCGACATCATCAGCCCTGCCTATCTGGAGGGCTGCTTCCAGCTTGGTCAGCAGTACCCGGACCTTTGTTCTTCGATTTACTTGGTCTGTGAACCCGGAGCTTGAACGAAGTGCCTCGTCCACGCGTCGTTTGGCTAACAGGTCTCTCTGGTGCCGGCAAGAGCACCTTGGCCGAAGGGCTCGCCGCGAAATTGCGAGTTCAAGGCGAGCGAGTTGCCATTCTTGACGGCGACGCCCTCCGGCGTGGCCTTTGCTCAGATCTCGGTTTCACTGCTGCCGATCGCGTTGAGAACATCCGCCGCACAGCGGAAGTGGCTCGTCTGATGCTCGATCAGGGGCTCTGGGTCGTCGTTGCACTCATCTCGCCCTTTCGGCGCGACCGATCCCTTGCCCGAGCTCGATTCGCCCAGGGCGATTTTGTGGAGGTCTACGTGGACGCTCCGCTCGCGCTGGTTGAAACCAGAGACCCCAAAGGTCTCTATGCGCGCGCACGGCGCGGTGAACTTCGCGAGTTCACTGGCATCGACTCCCCTTACGAGCCCCCCGAGTCGCCGGAACTTCGGATCGAGACTGGCCGCTGCACGGTTCCAGAAGCCATCTCGGCCTTGCTCGTAGCTTTGGATACCAGCGCCCGATGACACTCCGCATCTGCCCGGATCTCTCTGAAGTCCAGACTCAGCGATTCGCCTCTCGCTCACGGATGGCGTCGTCCAGGCCCAGGATCAACGCTGGGCGTTGGGGCAGCACTTGCTCCAACTGAAAGCGTAGGCCCAGCAGCTGAAGCACGAATCCGGGCGCGGCCCAGCCCTGAGTAACACCGGTGGAGATGTCCATCTTCATGGACACATGGCTTCGCACGCCCTCTGCCTCCATATCGACCAGTGCTTGTCGGAGGCCGCGAATCGATACCTCGACTTCCGGCCATGGCATGGCCAACACCACTTTCCGCGTCTCCTCCCGAAGCCACGGCGAGTCTTGCTTGCCCTGAGCATGCAAAGCCAGCAACTCATTCAACAGTCCGGACGTGTGTCGACCGCTTGCGCTGGGCTGAAGCGCACGGGCTGCCCGCACGGCCGTCAATGCTGCACTCCAGTCTCGGCGGGCCTGCGCCACCAACGTGCGCTGCACAAGAACTTGAATCTGCTCTTCAGGCTTCGCCATCTTGCTAGCTTGGGCAGTCATCCAGCCATCAAGGCGATCAAGCACTGGCTTCCAAGCGGAGATCGGGGCCGTCAGCAAAACACTTGGCGTTGCCGGCAATTGGATATGGCCAGACAACTCGTCGGCGGCAGCAGAGAACTGGCAAAGTGCCAATGAAAACGCTAAGCCCACTGAGAGAAGGGCACTTCGGAACTGAAGAGGCATCGTTTCAAAGCTCCTTGTATTCAGTTTGCAACCAGCGCTTGAGTTGACCTCGCGGGTCGAGCAGCGTAGCGGGCTTCATCAACCCTTCAAGTATTTGCGCGCCAGCGCCGTCTCCAAGCAATCGCGCTGCACGCAGCCCAGTGCAGGTCGTGGGCTCGGTTCTTTCTCGGTCCACCAACAACTCCTCGTAGAGCTTCTCCCCCGGCCGTAAACCCGTGAACTCGATGGGAATCTCTTCCAGGGTGTGACCACTCATGTGAATCATCTGGCGGGCCAAATCCACTATCTTGACCGGTTCACCCATGTCGAGCACCAGCACCTGGCCACTTTCTCCGATCGCGACAGCCTGGATCACGAGCCGCGCGGCCTCTGGGATCGTCATGAAGTAGCGAATGATGTCCGGATGGGTCACCGTCACCGGCCCGCCGCGTACGATCTGTTCCTTGAACTTCGGTATGACTGAGCCGCTGGAGCCCAGCACATTGCCGAAGCGCACGGCCATGAAGCGCGTCCCCAGGTGGAGCTGAGCCATCTCGGCGAGGACGAGTTCCGCGGCGCGCTTGCTGGCACCCATCACGTTGGTGGGGTTCACCGCCTTGTCCGTGCTGATCAGAACAAAGCGCTCGACTCCGGCCTCCGCAGAAGCCAACGCTGTGTGGTACGTCCCCAGTGTGTTGTTGCGTATGCAGGCCGCCGAGTTGGCGTCTTCCTCCATCAACGGCACATGCTTGAACGCCGCCGCGTGGAACACCAACTGGGGCCTGTGTTGCAACAGGCTGGAGCGCACATGCGCCAGGTCCTTGACGTCACCGAGCAGGCGCACCAGCCGAATATGCGGAAAGCTCTGAGACAACTCCTGGTCGATGGCATAGAGCGCGTACTCGCTGAGCTCGTAGAGCACGAGCTTCTTTGGCCCGTAGCGGGCGAGTTGCCGGCACAACTCGCTCCCGATGCTGCCGCCCGCGCCCGTCACCAGCACGACCTTGCCGTTGACGGTTTCGGCGATGCCCGTTTCATCCAACACCACAGGCGGGCGGCCAAGCAGGTCCTCGGGCTCGATGTCGCGCACCTCGTTCACGCGACGGCCCGCCAGTAGCTCGGCGCTGCTGGGAACGGTCAAAACGGGCAAGTGCGTTTCTGCGGCCAAATTCAGAGCGCGGCGGCGGTCGGGGCCTGAGGCGGCCGGCAGGGCGACGATGATGTGCGTCGCGCCGTGAAGGCTCGCGAAGTGGGGAGCATCGACCAAGCCGCCTAACACCGGCAGACCGGCGACACGGGCGTGCCGCTTGGTTGCATCGTCATCGACGAAGCCAATCACCACCCAGCCTGCGCTGTACTGAATCCCTGCCACAAGCAAACGCCCGGCATCGCCAGCGCCCATCACCAGCGCTCTGCGTTGCTCGTGGCTTGAACCGCTAATGCGGCTGCGCATGTGCTCATAGAGCATGCGGTAGCCCATACGCATCATGGCGAGAAGCATCAAGGTGAAGAGCGGGTGCAGCGCCAGCACAGCTCGAGGCACCTCGTGCAGAGAGGCCATGCGAACACCGAGCGCCGCTGTGGCGCCGGCCACGCCACATGCAAGCGCCAGGCGTTTGACTTCACCAAAGCCCGAGAAGCGCCACATGCCCTTGGGCACGCGCAGCAGCAGCAGCACGATGCCGTAGATGAGCACCAATCCCAGCAACACCCATCCGTCATAGCTTGGACGGGCGCTGAACCAGCGCTCGAAGCCGAGACGGAAGAGGTAGGTGCCCTGCCAGGCCACGGCAACAACGAGTGCGTCGATCAGCAACCCGAGGCGCTCGCGATAGGGCCGCACCCGGGTCAGAAAAGTGTCGAGGCGCTGCCAGCTCATGCGATCACGGGGTCACACCGAGACTGAGCAAGGCGTTGTTCAACGCTTCAAGATCGATGTGGAAATCGCACTGTATCGCCAGGAAATGCGATCCTTGCTCTGCCTCTCCCACCACGAAACAGTGCTGAACCCCCGAGCATTCGAGTGCATAGGCCCATGCAGGGAAGTTGGCCGCAAACCGGGAGCACAGGGCAACAACTCGCG
>ERZ724505.1615-NODE-1615-length-12089-cov-18.656556_pt1 | contig 12089 bp, 22 predicted proteins | sample MGYA00376038_ERZ724505 | MGnify/ENA primary metagenome ERZ724505 (study PRJEB28724, sample SAMN07190884) | wastewater metagenome | isolation source: effluent of sewage treatment plant in Hong Hong | place: Hong Kong | collected 2016-03-17 ... | reverse complement strand
CGCGCCCCGGGGAGCTGCCCGCACCGAACGTGGTCGGAGTCCGCACGGACGACCTGGAGCCGGGTGACGTCGTCGCGATCGGCGCTCACTTCCTCGCCGTTGAGGCTGTCGTCCGACGCGTGGACGGCGCCTACCGCGTCGTGCTCGCTGACGGCTCCCGGTTCACCTCGTCGGCTACGGAGATGTGGGAGGTGCGCCGTGGGTGAGGTGACGGATGCATCCGAGCGCGCGTCGGCGCTGGTCGACCGATTGGCGGATGTGATCTACCGTCGCCTCGCGACCGATTGGTGCGGCAACTCGCACCCGCCCGGCGATCACTGGCGCAAGCACTTCGGCCCCGACTCGTACCCCGAGCTCGCCGTCTGGAACAACGACGGATTCGAGCTGTGGATCGGCATGGGCCACGAGTGGCACACCCACATGCCCCGCTCGCAGGCCCGACGTCTGGCCTGGTTCATCGTTCAGAGCGACATCGCCATCTGGTTCGGCCTTCGCCGCAAGGTCTGGTATTGGGCGCTCGGCCGGCGGGTCCGCAAGTACCGGACACCCCGCGCCAGGCCCGCGGTTTCTTCCACGTCTCCCGCCCCCGAGGTGCGCCGTGGGTGAGCCGACGGATACCTCCGAGAAAACCGCTGTGGACAACCTGCTGAACCGCCGCATGGCGAGGGCGGTCTCCATGATGGGCCTGCCTGCACGAGACGCAGAGAACGTGTGCACACGATGCGGTGTGCCCGACGTCCACTGCCAGTGCGTCGGCGCCGATGGGCGTCGCCGATGCTGTGGCGGCATCGACCCGTCGTGCGAGAGCGCCGAGACGTGTGCCACCTCCGGGTGGCGAGAAGTCGAGCGACTGCACGCCGAGCTGGCTGTCGCCCACGACCGCATCGACGAACTTAGCGCCTTGCTCGGTGACCTACTGAACGACTGCGACAACTGGGGCATCGTCCCTCACACCCGATACGAGGAGGCGCTGGCATGACCGGCACGAAGCGGCGGTTCCGCATCCGCCTTGAGTTCGTCCGCCAGGACTGCTGGATCGGTCTCTACTGGAAGCGGCACAACACCAGCTCACCGCCAGGGGTCGACCCGATCGTCACCTACTACGTGTGCGTCGTGCCGACGCTCCCGATCATCGTGGAGCGCTACCGATGAACGCCCCGATCGGCTACCCGTGCCCCTGCGAGTCACGCACCGGTCTCGGCGACGGTCTCTGGAGGTGCGACGCCTGCGGAGAGGTGATCCGCTACGTCAAGGACCCCAACGGCAACATCACGATGACGACCCTGGACCCCTACGGGACCCACAAGGTCCGGGTCGAACTCGTCACCCCCGGCGACGGCCAACGCGTGGACGCATCGGGCACGCGCGCAGCGCCGTGCTCGGGTCGTCATCACAACAACTGGTGCACCACGTGCGGCCACGATCAGGGCGACCACAACGAGGAACTGATCTGTCTCGTCTGCCACCAGCTCTGCGACTACTGCGGCATGTTCCGAGACCAGCACAAGCGGACTGAGTGGGCGTTCTGCCAGCGGGACCTTGAGGCCGTGGACAAACCGCCATGCCTGGTGACACCTACTTCCACGAACGGCACACCCTCGTGACCGCCGTCATCACTGCCACATGGGCGATCGTCGTCCTGGTCCTTGCGTGTGGCGCCCTCTCCGTGGCTCTGGTGCTCGCAGGGGACGACCACGAGCGGCCGGTGCCGACGCCGCGCAACGACATCGAGATGGAGGTCCCGTCGTGAGCCCCTGGGAGATGGACCACCCCGACGAGGAGCCGGAGGACGACTTGGAGCAGGACTGGTGGAACGAGGTCGAGGCGGCCGTTGCTCGCCACGAGGACCGCGAGTCGAGCGACGCGTGGTGGGCGGGGAGGTCGTGATGGCACGAGCTGCTGACGCCTTCCAGAACCCCGACACCGGCCTCGAGGTCGGGCGTGGCGGATTCCTCCGTGACGCCAAGGGTCGCCCGTGGATCACCGATCCGACGGCCGCTGTCGTCAAGTCCGGCAAGCGCAAGGGCGAACCGAAGCGGTGCGCCTACGGGTCGCCGTCCGGGTTCGGCAAGACGATCGAAAACACGTACAACCTGGAGCGTTGGAACGAACGTCGGGAGGCGCTCGGCTTCGGGCTCGCCCTCGTCGAACGTGACTACGAGATGGTCGGCATGTGCGCCATGTTGACGCACCTCGACCCGGACTCCGACGAGTTCAAGGAGCTGGCCGACCGGGCCGTTGCTCGGGCCAAGGATCTCGCCAAGACCGGGCTCGCTGCGGATCGTGGCACGCACACCCATGCACTGACCGAGGATGACGACGAGGGCCGCGACTGGATCGCACGCGCCGACGCCGGTGAGAACCTCGGCATCCCGACCGAGACACAGGAGTTGCTCGTCGAAGCATGGCGTTCGATGCTCGAGCGTGAAGGGCTCGAGGTCGTGCATGTGGAGCAGTCCGTCGTCGATGACGAGTGGCGACTGGCCGGCACACTCGACCGGACCGCCCGGACCACCAAGGATCTCGGGTTCGTCATCCACGGCGGCGAGGTCGTCGTGATCCCCGCCGGCACCGTCCTGGTGCTCGACGTCAAGAGCGGGAAGATGAAGCTCCGCTACGACGGCACGATCACGTACTGGCAGGGCTACGCCGTGCAGATCGCCTCCTACGCCAAGTCGTTGCCGTACGATCTGGCGACCGAGCAGCGTGGCGAGTGGCCGTTCGAGATCGACCAGACGCACGCGCTGATCGCCCACATCGACGTCGCCAAGGCGATCGAGACGGGCGAGGCGACGTGCGAGCTGATCTACGTCGACCTCGCCGCAGGACGCCGGGCCGGGGAACTGGTCCGTGCTGCCAAGGCGTGGGGCGACGAGCGGACGACGTTCTCCATCGCCCGTTCCGAGATCGCTGACGGGGTGGCCGGTGGTGGTCACGAGGCCGCCCCGTCAGCACCGATCGAGCAGGGGGCGTCGACCCCGACCGACGTGGCGTACCCCGAGGAGAACGTCGGCAACTCCTCGGTGGCGCCCCTTGCTCGTTCCTTCGCCACAGACGACGAGGAGCGTGTTCCCCCGCACGTTGCCACGTCCGGGGCGACCGAGTCTGACCCGACGGAGCAGTTCCCCACTGCATCCCCCACCGTCGGGTCGGACTCGGTACCAACCCCCGCCGACCAGCGGGACGCTCTGACCGTCAAGCCCGACGAGGGCGGCATGGTCGACATCGTCACGATGGATGCGTTGAAGCAGCGCTACCTCGGGCTGTCCAAGGTCGGCCGAGCGTGGATCACCGCCCTGTCCGAGCAGGCGATGCAGGCCAAGGTGACGTTCCACATCAAGGACAACCAGACGGTCCGCAGGTTCGAGATCCTGCGGGGCCTGACGATCCTCGCCGAGTCCGACTCGTCGGCAGAGGACGACATCGTGCGGGCCGTCTGCGCGTCGATCCTCGGTGACGTCGCCCACTTCCCGTCGGTCACGGTCGGCCACGTCCTCGGTTCGCTCGACGCGATCGAGGCGGCACGGTTCGCCGCCCGTTGCGACGTGCTCGTGTCCAGCGACCAGGCCGTCGGATCGGTGACCGACGACGGCGTCCTGGTGCTGGCGTTCGGCGAGGAGGTGTCGGCGTGAGCCCGATGTCCGTCCGTCGACCGTTCAGCAACGGCACCGAGGGTGACGCTTGGCAGGCGAAGTGGTGCGAGTACTGCGCCCACGACCACGGCCTACACAACGGCGGCGAGGACCAGCCGATGTGCGACCTGATGGGTAACGCCTTGTTCGCCGACGGCAGCGAGCCGATCAACGTCGAGGCGTGGATCGCCGAACCGGACGACGGCGAGTTCTACCTGCCGTCCCGGATGATCTGCCTCCGCTTCTCGCCGTGCCACGGCGACGGCTGCCACGGCGACCCGGGAGCCGCCGACCGTGCGGCCCGCGTTGCCGACGTGACCGCCTACTGGCGCAAGCGCACCTGATCTCAACCCCCACCACCACAACAGGAGAACCCAACCATGTCCAATGACCCCTTCCAGTCCGGCGGCGACCATCTGCCGTTGCAGTCCTGGGACACGCCCGGCACGACGCTGACCGGACAGATCCTCGAGATCCGGCAGGTCCAGTTCAACGACCTGCAGTCCGGCAGCCCCAAGACGTGGCCGAACGGCGATCCCAAGAAGGACTGGGTGTTCGACCTCGACACCAACGAGGACGGCACGGCCGACACCTCGGTCGTCGTCGCCGGCAACCTCTACTCGAAGATGATGGAGGCGCTCAAGGAGGCCGGCGTCCCGACGGTCGGCGCGCTCGTGCGGATCAAGTTCACCGAGCTGGGCACCCCGAAGCAGAAGGGCTTCAACCCGCCGAAGCTGTTCGAGGTGAAGGCCAAGGCCGGCCCGGAGATCAAGCCGAAGGCCGACGCGTTCACCGGTGGCAGCAGCCTCGCCGACGACGAGCCGTTCGTCAACGTCCACACCGTCACCGTCGACGGCTACCGCAACATGGCGACGACCGAAGGGTGGCTGTGATGGCGCTGCTCGACACCCCCAAGTTCGTCGACGAACTGCCACCCCGCTCCGACGCCGGGCGCGTGTCGTCGCCTGTGTGGGCAGCGCTGCGCGAGCGGCCCGGCCGGTGGGCGCTCGTGAGCGAGGCCGTCAACTGCGGTAGCGCGTCGATGTACGCCAAGACGCACCCCGGGTTCGAGATGGCGTCGCGCAACACGCGGGAAATCGGCGGCAAGAAGGTCGTCGACGTCTACGCCCGCTACGTCGGCACGACCGACCAGAGCTGACCGTCATGTCTGCCCGCACCGTGGCCCGCACGTACCGCTGCCCACGGTGCGGGCAGAAGGTCACCCTTCACACCCCGCACGCCGTCGCCGGCGTCTGCAACAACCATCCCCGACCGGTGCCGATGGTGCTGGTCATTCCCGAGGAGACGAACGAGACGTGAACCGTCGCACCGTCACTGCCGCTGTCGCCGAGGCAAAGCGGTTCATCAAGGCAGCAGAGACACTGCTGGCAGCGGAGCACGACCGCTACGACTTCGTGACCAAAACGCGCGAGAGGCAGCGGTGGACCGGAGGCAGCGACTCACCGAAGGAGTCGGGAGCAGCCCGACGCGCATCGCTCGACCTGACCCGTGCGCTCGCCGAGATGAGGAAGTCGTGATCCCCTCCGACCGTGACGCCTGGCGCAACCTCGCCGCTTGCCGAGGCTGCGACCCCGAGCTGTTCTTCCCCGATCGTGGCGGTCCGTCGGCGGCGCTGGCGGCGCAGGCCAAGGCGATCTGCGCGTCCTGCCCGTCGCGCGTGCCGTGCCTGGAGGAAGCGATCCGCGACAACGAGGAGTTCGGGGTGCGTGGCGGGCTGACCCCCCGCGAGCGTCGCCGGCTGCGTCGTGACCGCGGGCTGACGCCGGCGTGGGCGCCGAAGGAGCAGCCGATCCGGCATGGCACGACCGGCGGGTACCTCGCTCATCGCCGACGCGGAGAGATCCCGTGCGACGAGTGCCGGCTGGCGGCATCGGCCGATCGCGCCAACCGCCGCGACACCAAAGCCGCGCTCCACGTCGTGCGAGAGGTGGCGTCGTGAGCGTCACCGTCGGCATCGACCCGGGACTGCACGGCGCCATCGCCCTCCTCGACGGGCCGGGCATGCTCGTTGCCGTCCACGACATGCCGACGGTCGACAAGCTCGTGTCGGCCCAAGAGTTGAACCTGCTCGAAGGGTGGCGCATCGGCGACTTCGGCACCGTCGTCATCGAGGACGTCCACTCGATGCCGAAGCAGGGCGTCGCCTCGTCGTTCAACTTCGGCGTGTCGAAAGGCATCGTCATCGGCGTGTTCGCCGCCAGCAACCGGCCGATCCGCTACGTGTCGCCCGGCAAGTGGAAGCGTGCGCTCAGTCTTGGCGCCAGCAAGGACGCCGCACGCCGCCGAGCACAGGAGTTGTGGCCCGAGCAGGCGCACTGGTTCTCCCGGGTGAAGGACGACGGCCGCGCCGAGGCGGCGCTGATCGCCTACTGGCACCTGACGTGCGACAGGTCGTTCACGTGACCGACCGCATCGAATGGGCGTCGTGCCAACACGACATGGAGCACGCCGCCCAGCAAGCGGAAGCGATGACGTGGTAGCGCTACCAGCAGTGACCACCACCCACACCTACGGGCTCGTCGTCATCGACTCGACGGGTGAGGCGATGGCCGCCGGCCTGCACCACGTCGAACGCGACGCGGCGATCGCGACCGACCTCCGCAACCTGCTCGTCTCATCGCCGGATGACCGGCCTGACCGGCTGACGAACGCGCGGATGAGCGTCGCAGGGGTGCGCCCGTGACGGTCCGCTACATCATCGGCGACACGCGCGACGTGACGGCCACCTTGCCCGACGGGTCGGTGGATCTGGTGCTCACGTCCCCGCCGTTCCTCGCGCTCCGCAGCTACCTCCCCGCCGACCACCCGGACAAGCATCGCGAGATCGGGTCCGAGGCCACCCCGGCCGCGTTCCTGGACACCCTGCTCGAGCTGACCGCCGAGTGGGGACGGGTGCTCGCCCCGCACGGGACGCTGGCGGTGGAGCTGGGCGACACGTACTCGGGATCGGGCGGCGCCGGCGGGGACTACACAGATACGGGACTGCGGGCCGGACAGGAGAAGTTCGCCGGTTCGGCGCTGCAGCACCGCCGCACGGCAGTCAGGAACCGGGAGTGCGGGAAGGACGGCGGTGGAGACTGGCCCCTCGCCAAGTCCAAGGCCCTCATCCCCGAGCTGTACCGCATCGCCCTCGCCTACGGCATCAACCCGCTGACCGGCAAGGAGTCACCTGCGGGACGGTGGCGGGTCCGCAACGTGGTGACGTGGTGCAGACCGAACCCTCCCGTCGGCGCGCTCGGGGACAAGTTCCGCCCGGCCACGTCGGACATGGTGATCGCCTGCCGTGCGTCGGACCGCTGGTTCGACCTGGATGCCGTGCGGACGCCCCCCGCCAACGTCGATCGCCGCCAACGCGACTACGAGGAGCGAATGGCGAATGGCGGCGGATCGTTTCATCGCCACGCCGACGACGCCGAACGCGGTCTAGGTCAGACTCGCGACATCGGTGGTGGCGTCAGCAACCCGCTCGGCGCCCCACCCCTCGACTACTGGGTGATCCCTCCCGGCGGCTACGCCGGCAGCCACTACGCGGTCTACCCCCCGGAGCTGTGCCGCATCCCGATCGAGGCCATGTGCCCGCGGCAGGTGTGCACCGTGTGCGGGAAGCCGCGACGGCGGATCGCTGACGTCTCGTACGTCCAGGGCGAGCACACGGGAACCACCGGCACCCGCCGAGATCTTCGCGAGCCGGACGGACGCACTAACGGCACCGGGATGACCGGCAAGCGCGTGATGGCCCGAGTGTCTGAGACGCTCGGCTGGTCGGACTGCGGCCACGACTCCTATCGCAACGGGATCGTGTTCGACCCGTTCGGCGGCTCGGGGACCACGGGCATGGTCGCCGTCGGCCACGGCCGCGACGCCATCCTGATCGACCTCGACGAGCGCAACGCCGACTTGGCACGCGAGCGGATCGGCATGTTCCTCGAGGTCGAGCACCTGTCGACGGAGGCCGCGTCATGATCTACCGCTTCCGCGTCCGCTGCCCCCAGTGCAACGGGGACCTCGAGCACAACGCCTCGGGACGCGATCCGATCTGCTCTCGCGCGGTGGTCTCCTGTTCGGACTGCGGAACCTTCCTGATCGAAGTGACCATCCGTAGGGAGGCGACTGCCACCTACTCCGAGCTTCGTCGCAAGGCGCAACGGGATCGGGTGACGGCGTGACATGGCTCTACGTGCCCTGCATCTCTGCTCCGGCTACGGAGGATTCGAGCTCGCCCTGCGATCCGTGGCACGGGTACGAACCGTGGCTCACGTTGAGCGGGACGCCTACGCGGCGGCCGTCCTCGTGGAGAGGATGGGCGAGGCGCGGCTGGATCCGGCTCCTGTCTGGGATGACCTCGTCACCTTCGACGGCCGAGCGTGGCGTGGCCGAGTGGATCTCATCAGCGCCGGCTTCCCATGCCAACCGTTCTCGTCGGCCGGGCACCAGCGTGGAGTTGACGATGATCGGTGGCTCTGGCCTGACATCGCACGGATCGTCCGTGACGTGGGGCCGCGATTCGTCATCTTGGAGAACGTCCCCCAGCTTGTTCGACTCGGGCTCCCTCACGTCCTTGCCGACCTTGCCGACCTCGGGTTCGATGCGGAGTGGGGTCTGCTCGCCGCGTCAGCCGTTGGCGCCCCTCACCGCCGGGAACGCATCTGGATCGTGGCCCACGCCGAAGGCGAAGGACTGCCAGGGCGGTCCGCATCAACTTCCGGGCAACGAACGCCCAAGGGACCGGGGGGCGACGTTGAAGGACATCGCAGTGCGGATGTGGGGCACGCCGACCGCACGGGACGAGCAGCGTTCGGTCGAGGCGTCGATCGCGGCGAAGGAAGCGTTTGGGCGTGGCGAGGTGACGTCGCTGAACACGCAGTCGAAGATGTGGGCGACGCCACGGGCATCGGAGGCGCATCGGGGAACCGACCCGAAGCACGGGACCGGTGGCCCGTCGCTCAGGCAGCAGACGGGCACGCATGGCCTCCGCTCCGAGGCGACGACGACGGATGGCGACGCTGGATCGCCGAAGGTGGACCTCAACCCGTTCTTCGTCGCCTCGCTGATGGGCCTCCCGATGGACTGGCTGACGCTCTCCACCTCGGAGGTAACGGACTGGTGCCGCAGGCAGCTGCACACGCCATCCGAAGCCTGCTCGAGCGTGGCGGATGGGAGCTGACGTGACGCTGACCCCGATCGACCTCGTCGAACAACGGCTGCGCGAACGCGTGCCGAAGGTGCATCGGCGGGGCGACACGATCGAAGCGTGCTGCCCGGCGCACGAGGACAACAACCCGTCGCTGTCGATCGGTGTCGGCACCAAGGGACGCGACGTCGTCGTCAAGTGCCACGCCGGCTGCAACGCGAACGACGTGCTCCGTGCGCTCGATCTGCGCTGGACCGATTTCGGTACCGGGGAGCGCATCCCGACCGACATCTACAACTACGTCGACGCCGACGGCACCGTCATGTACCAGGTGCTACGGATGCCCAACAAGAGCGGGTTCCCGGGGCGTCACATGTCGCCGACCGGCGAATGGATCTGGAACCTGCAGGGAGTTGAGCGCATCCTGTACCGGCTGCCCCAGGTGCTCGCCGCCGTCGCCGGTGGCGAAACCGTGTACGTGGTCGAGGGTGAGAAGGACGCGGACCGGATGCGCGCCGCCGGCGTGACCGCGACGACGAACTCCGGTGGCGCCGAGAAGATGACATGGGGACAGACGGCGCCGCTCGCCGGCGCCAACGTCGTCATCGTCGCCGACCGGGACGAGCGGGGTCGGGCGCACGCGCGGCAGGTGCGGGACATGCTCGCCAAGCGTGGCTGCACGGTCCGCACCGTCGAGGCGATCACCGGCAAGGACGCGTTCGACCATCTCGCCGCAGGGCATGGGGTCGACGACTTCGCGCCGCTCGACCTGGACATGTGTGAACCGATCGAGGAGCCGGCCCCCGAGGTCGACGACGACGACTGGGCGCCGATCGACCTGACGGTGATCGCCCGGGAGATCCTGGCCGGCACCCGCGAACCGACGTTGCCGACGGTGATGGAGGTGGAGGGGGCGATGCCGTTGTTCTACGGGGACGGGCGGGTCAACTCGATCTTCGGTGAGTCCGGCGGCGGCAAGACCTGGGTCGGGCTCGTCGCCGTCAGGGACACGATCCGCAAGGGCGAACGGGTCCTGTGGATCGACTACGAGGACCACGCCAGTGGCATCGCCGAGCGGCTGGTGCTGCTCGGCTGCACGGTCGACGAGATTGCACTGGTCGACTACCGCAACCCGACGTCCGGGCTCGTCATGGGCCTGGTCGCGATCGAAGGAGATGATGATGAGTAGCAGCTATGGACGGTGGCACGGCTTGCACGTCGAACGCGACGGCGACGACCTCGTCTTCGACGTGTTCCATCCCCACACGTGTCGGTGGTCGATCGAGTTCCATCCTCGCATCGTGGACACCCACGGGGCCGAGGTGCAACCGCAGTTCTGGGAGCAGCGGTACTGCTGCGACGTGTCGTACGAACAGACGGAATACGCGTTCAGCGATCAACGGATGGAGCCAGGGTTCCACTGGATTCGAATGGAACACGTTACGTACCCATCTGGGCCGTGGGGTGCAGCCGAGTACGACACGCTGATGGAGTGGGTGCCGGCAAGTAGGCCGCGACTCGCAGTTGAAGCCGACGCTGAGTTTCCCACCGCATGACCGCCACCCTCACCTACGGGCTCGTCGTCATCGACTCGACGGGCGAGGCGATGGCCGCCGGCGGTGTGAACTCGAACGACGACGCCGAGGTCGCCGTCTGGTTCACGCTGGCGAAGCGGCTGGGCCGGCTGCCGGGCAAGCCGTGCGTGCTCGTCATCGACCACGTCCCGAAGCCGAAGAAGGGCGACGACCCGGCGAGGTATGCGATCGGCAGCCAACGCAAGCGCAGCGCCGTGACGGGCGCCGCCTACGTGGTGGAGACGTTGGTCCAGCCGGCGAAAGGCAAAAGCGGCAAGCTCAAGCTGACCGTCGCCAAGGATCGTCCCGGCAACCGGGCGAAGGACTCGATCGCCGCCATCATCGAGATTCAGTCGACCGACGACGGGCTCGCCATCGAGGCGCACCTGTCGGACACGGAGAAGGCCGCACAGTCCGGTGAGCAGTGGCGGCCGACGTGGTACATGGAGCAGGTGTGCCGCTATCTGGAGATCCACCCGGGCGAGTCCGGGTCACAGATCCGCAAGGGCGTGAAGGGCAGCGACCAACGGATCGACGAGGCGCTGATGTGGCTCGTCACCGACGGGTGGGTGCAGGCCGAACGGCGCACCGGCCCGGGTGGCGGGCAGGCGTACCGAGTGGTGCACGCCTACACAGAGGGGGCGACGCTACCCGTCGAGCCGGATGTCGAGCTGGACGTCGAGCTGGACGAGGCCGAACCGTTCGGGTAGATCACAGCCCGAGGTATCGGGCGCTGTTGTCGGTGGCGTCGATCGGGCGGGTGTAGTGCTCGATCTGACGGTCGTTGGTGTGGCCGGTCGTCCGGCGGATCTGGTCGGTGCGCGCGCCGTGCATACGTGCGGTCGTGACGTGGCCGGCGCGGAACCCGTGCGGTGAGATCCCCTCGAGGCCGGCGCGGCTGGCGGCACGGGTGACGACTTCGTAGATGCTGTCGGTGCTACGCAACCGGAACAGGAGATCACCACTGTCCGTGTCGATACCACGCAGGGTGATCCATGCTTCGAGGGCGCGCACGGGGCATGTCCCCTCGTGCTGCCCGCGGTGGAGGGCGACGTAGCGGCCGGCGCCGTCCTGGTCGGTCTTGGACTGTGCGAGCCGCAGGACGATCACGTCGCCACGATGGTCGACGTCGCCGATCGTGAGCCGGACCAGCTCGTCACGGCGCAGGGCGCCGGCGAACAGGGTGAGCAGGATCGCACGGTCGCGGACGCCGTCGGTCACCCCCAGCATGGCGACGAGGTCGGGCAGCAGGACGGCACGGGCGCCCTTCGAGCGGCGGGCAGGGTCCCGGCGTGCACCGGCGGCGATGGCGGTGATCACGGGGTCCTTGGTCGGGTCGTCGGTGCGGCCGTGGCGGTGCAGCCCCCAGCGGACGCCGGCGATGGTGGCGGCGATCGTGGATGCCTTGCAGCCGTCGGCGGCGAGCTTGCCAAGGTAGCGAGCGAGCATGGCGGTCACCACGCCCGTGGAGACGGATGACAGGTCGATCCCCTGGCAGTACCGTGCGAACCCTCGGTAGTGGCCCTCGTACGCCTTGATCGAGCGGGGTGCGAGCGATCGGGCGGCGAGGTCGGCCGCTGCGGCGAGATGGGCGGCAGCATCGGCGTGCTCGAGGTCGTGACGGTGCAGGGTCTCGATGGTGGTGGCGGGGGTCATGGCTGGTCCTCGCACCGGTTAGCAGCGCTCATCGTGCCACCCCCTTGCAGTGCCGACGGTGCATGGCCTCGAGCT
>ERZ724505.1614-NODE-1614-length-12095-cov-4.596844_pt1 | contig 12095 bp, 16 predicted proteins | sample MGYA00376038_ERZ724505 | MGnify/ENA primary metagenome ERZ724505 (study PRJEB28724, sample SAMN07190884) | wastewater metagenome | isolation source: effluent of sewage treatment plant in Hong Hong | place: Hong Kong | collected 2016-03-17 ... | reverse complement strand
TGGTGAAGATGGTGGAGCGGAAGATGAAGTCGCTCATCAAGAGCAAACATCACCTGAACAAGGTGCTGGCCAGCGTCGAGGGGTCGGTCCCCTCGAAGCCCTGGGCCTAGACGGCCTTCTTGAGCAGGGCGATGTTGTAGAAGGCGTCGTACTTCTTCGCGTTCGCCCGTTGTTCCACCAGGGTCTTGGTGTCCCCCGCGGGCCACGAGACCCAGCCGTTCGAGATGAGGTAGTCCACGACCTGGACGTACTGGTCCCCCGAGGCTTCGCCCTGGGGCTTCAGGATCGTCACGGTGACGCCGTCCTTGCTCGTGTGGGGCGTCACGTTGGTCTTCAGCACCGTGCGGACGAACTTGCGGAGCTCGGCCACCTCCTGGGGGGTCGGGTCACGGGACTCCCCAGCGACCCTGGACCGGGCGAGCCGCACGCTGGTGGGCTTGAACGCGATCCCACGGGCTCCGTAGCCCGAGCCCCGCCAGCCCAGCGCCGACACTGCCCGGTCCATCATCTCGATCTCCTCGTTGGAGATGTCGTGCCCGTAGGACACGTCCAGGATGGGGCCGCGACCGTGGTCCAGGATGGTGACAGTCGGTCCCATGCACCGGCACGGGGGGAGGGCATCCATGGTGGCCTGTCGGGCTTCCCAAGCGGCGCTCTGCCACGCCGGGTCGCTCACCGTGGTGAAACGGATGGAAGGCGGGAGGGGTTGGGGGTCGGGCTGGAGAAGGGGGAGAAGGGTGGGACGGAGGTCCGGGTTGGCGAAGGCCAGACGGATGGTACGGGCGCGGAGGGAGCTCATGCTGGTGAGCCCCTGATAGACTGGTTACGGCTCGACCTTGACCAGCTTCCCGTACACCGCCTGAGGGTTCGCCCACCCGTTGTGGTGTCCGTGGTTGTTGGAGATCCGCACCCGGTCACCCTCACGGGCGGTCACGAGGTGGAGGTACTGCGACCCGTTCACCCGGCAGAGCACCACGTCCCCGATGGAGATGGTCGATGCGTCGGTGACGGGCTCCACGGTGCAGAGCTCCCCCGACCGGATCTTGGGGATCATCGAGCTCCCGTGGGGTCGGAACGAGATGGTCTTGCCCTCCTGGAGGGCGGCGATGTACTGACTGGCCCAGCCCATGACGGTCACTCCTTCTTGAATGGGTGCGCGGCGTCGTAGGCCGCGAGCTTCTCGGAGAACTTGTCCACGAGCTCCGCGTTGAACCCGAGGCCCGAGGGGTCATCCCGGTAGTCCAGGAGGCCAGCGAAGCCCACAGCCTTGTCTGCGACGAGGTCAAACACGACGGAGAGCGCGAGGCCACGGGGGTGGAGGACCACCCGGTTGATCTCCCCGAGGAGCCCGCTGTCCAGGAGAAGTTGTGCGGCATCGGCGGCGTTGATGGTGACGGTCTTCATGCTGGACCTTACGCTCCCAACGGGCGTAGGATAGGCACCATGAAGACCACGCACGGAGCCCACGACGAGATGTAGTGACCCAAGGAGGGTCCTGCATCATGGCCGACCACTACCGCCGCATCCTCGAAGGTTTCTTCCCCTGTACGGGCGGGTGCCGGTGTCCCATGGACACCCCCTGTCCCTCGAACGCACGGGCTCAACGCCGTCTCGGACGGACCCGAGCTCGTACCCGCCGCCGCTCCCGTGCCGTACTCCGGGACCTTGACCGCCGCACCCTCGCCCGAGACGGGGACTGTTTCTGACCCGGTAGGGTCGGAGCATGACTCCCAACGCCTACGACCTGCTGGACACCAAGCCCGAACTGGTCCTGTACGAGGACCTGAACTCCCTGTTCCAGGCGATGGCGACCCACCGTGACACCCACCCCGACGTGGTGTTCGTGCGAGCGGACGACCCGAAGACGCGACGCACGGGGTTCTGGGACGATGCCACACAGACTGGGTGGCATGTCCAACTCGTCACCCTCATCTACGGGCCGAAGGGGTTGGGGGGAGAGCGGGAATGGCGGAAGCTGTTCACGACTGCAAGCACCCGAGATGCTCTCGCCGCCCAACTGACCCTGGGACAGTTTCCGAAGGGTCCAAGTACGATTTCCTTTGACGCACCCAACCAGAGTGCGTAACCTCCCCACTGCCACCATGAACCGCTTCCATCATCATCGTCACCAGTATTGATCGCCGGGGGGTCGCCTCGGTGCGGACCCTCCCGGCTGACTACTGGAAACGATGAGGAGCGTTTCGCCTAAGTGGGAAGGGTGCGGGTTGTAACCCCGCCGGTCCAACGACCAGAGAAGGTTCGACTCCTTCACGCTCCACCTTCCTCCTACGCATGGTTGGCATGAGCGGCAATCGCGCCTGACTGTAAATCAGGTCCCTTCGGGGTTCAGAGGTTCGAGTCCTCTACCATGCACTGTTTCTGCATCGGTGGTCTGAATGGCAAGGCGGCGGGCTGTACACCCGCACCCCTGTAGTGGGGGGACGGTGGTTCGATTCCATCACGATGCACTGTTTCGTTTCACGTTGACCGTAGCATAGAGGAAAATGCACCGGGCTGTGGCCCCGGGGAAGGGGGTTCGATACCCCTCGGTCAACCCAACTGGTAGAACGGCTATGCGGGTGTGCTCGGTGTGACTACCAAGTACACCCGTGAGCTTTTGGAGCCCATCGTCAACAGGTGCGTGAATGTCGCACAGGTGGTGAGGGCACTGGGCCTGAAACCGGGGGGCAGTAGCCCTACGCACATCGCCAAAGTGATCAAGGCCCTGGGGTTGGGCACCCACTTCACAGGGCAGAGGCAACAGGGTGAGCAGAACAACCAGTGGAGATCCGCCGATCAGGTGCTGGTGCTGGACGCCCACAAGGGCAGGCGGGAGCCCGGCCCCAAGCTCAGGTGGGCTCTGGTTGAGTCGGGCGTGCCCGAAGTCTGCGAACAGTGCCAACAGGGGACGACATGGAACGGGAAGCCTCTTCGCCTCCAGGTGGACCACCTCGATGGGAACCCGGTCAACAACGTGAAGGAGAACCTGAGGTTCCTGTGCCCCAACTGCCACACACAGACCGACAACTTTGGGGCACTGAACTCCAAGGTGCCTCGAAGGGTTGTGCGGCCTCCCACCGGGCCATGGCGGGGTCCACGGCCTGAACACCGGAGGGTGGACTACGATCAAGTGCGGCTGCGGTACACCGAGGTTGGCAACTACGAAGCGGTTGGCAGGGAGTTCGGGGTGACTGGCACTTCGGTCAAGAAAATCGTCAGGGGACCTAGCGAGTCCGCCACGTAGAGAACTTCACCATCAAGTACGATTTCGAGATTGGTGAGTCTCAGGGTGCGTAAGAGCCCCACGAAACGCGGTCCAACATCACGGACCGCCCCCACTCCCAACGAGGATCTGCACATGTCGTCGTCTCCCATGCGTCTCCACCAGTTGCTCGCCGTCGAGAAGGACGTGAAGAACGAGGCGCTCCGCGTCGTCACCGCGTTCTACCAGAAGATCGAGAAGAACCCGCTCCTGTCGGGCATCTCGCGCCGCTACCGCGCCGTCACCGAGGAGGGCGAGAAGCTCCCGCCCGAGAGCACCATCGTGCAGCTTCGGGTGGAGGAGACCCTCCCCGAGGTGCAGAAGGCCCTCACGGCGCTGTTCGACCTCGTGCTCGCCAAGGAGGACGCCAACCAGGGCGCGAAGGCCGACATCGTGGTGGACGGCGTGACCATCATGGCGGGCGTCCCCGTCTGCGCCCTGCTCTTCCTGGAGAAGCAGGTCACCGACATCGCCACCCTGGTGGACAAGCTCCCGGTGCTGGACCCCTCGGAGCGGTGGGAGAAGGACGCGGCCCAGAACTGCTGGGCGACGGTGCCCGTCGAGACGCACCGCACCAAGAAGATCCCGCGGCCCTTCATCAAGAGCCCGGCGACGGACAAGCACCCGGCCCAGGTCGAGGTGGTCCACGAGGACGAGGTGGTGGGCTACTGGAGCACCACGAAGTTCAGCGGGTCGATCCCCGCCGACCGCAAGGCCGCGCTCAAGACCCGCGTCGCGAAGCTCCGTCAGGCCATCAAGGTGGCCCGCGAGGACGCCAACACCGCCCGCGTGAGCGAGCGCAAGATGGGCGACGCCATCCTGGGGTTCCTGTTCCAGTGACCTGATAGAGACGCGGCCCCCGTTGCCGGGGGCCGCGTCTCTCGGGTACGATAGAGTCATGCTGGTGGGCACTGGTGCCACACCAGCGAAAGAATCCTCGGAGCCCTAGTGCGGGTTTCGAGGGCGATGTGCCAGCACTGGTGTCTGTGTAAACCAAGGGTCGTAGCCGAAAATTTGCAGGTTCAAGTCCTGCCTCCCCCACCGCTGCCTTGGAGTCCGACTAGCAGTCAGACCCTGAGAGCGGCCGGTGACCCACCTGTGCAAGGAGGTGGGTCACCCCCTAAGGGGGAGTAGCCGAACGGTAGAGGCATAGGCGAACACCCGTCAGACTGAACCATCAGACGTTTCGCACACAGAAACACCCGAAGGAACTCTCTCGCTGCATCGACCGTCTCACGGCAACACGTCCCTTGGATGCGGGTGCAACTCCCGCCGGGTTCTCAAAGCCCACGACCACGCACAGTTCGTGGATTTTGAGAACCTGTAGCTCAATCGTAGAGCACGAGGGCTTCAGCATGACTGTGAGACTTAAACGCCGGTAGCGAGGATTGACCCACCTTCAGTTGACCCCCATACGGTCAAACAACGATAGAGGCCCCGGCTTAGGATACAAGCCGGGGCTTCGCCTATTTGGGCGTAACGGAACCATGTCAGAAGAGATGCGACGCCCGGTGAACGGTGACTTCCACGTCCAGGCGAAGAACGCCAACGGGACGTGGCGGGGCATCGCGTACCGGCAGACCCTCCCCCACGCCACCCAACTGGCCTTGTGGGTCGCGAGCACCGACAAGACCGAGGCCCGTGTCAGGGAGATCCAACGGGGTGCCCGTGTGGACCGCTGGCGTCCCGTGTTCGTGTGTCAGAAGGATGGCACCTTCTCGGGGAAGCGGGACTACGACGAGGACTACGGAGACGGCCAAGGCAGCTTCTGATCTTGGGTGTTTCGTCTATGCCCCGTGGAGGGCATGGCACTCTCTCCCTCCCGTGTCGCCTCTCGGTACCTGCTCTCCCGCGTGTGGACGGACCCGGGCGCGGTCTGGACGGCCTACAACAAGGCCCTGACCGCCCTGGACCTGACCGTCTCCCAGGAGAAGTCCAGGGTCCCAAGGCCCAACCCGTACATCCTCAGGAACTCCTTCGTCCCGGTGGTGAACACTGGGCGGGTGATGGCCGAGTGGGCGATCCAGACGCGGGCCATCCCCAACGGCCAGACGAAGGCCCTGGAGTTGGCGACTCGGTTGATGCTGCTCGCAAGGGTGCCGTCGAACATCGTCCAGTGGTACGAGACCAACCGCCCCAAGCTGAACTTCCTCCTGGAGACCCTGACGTGGGGTGAGAAGTCATCCGGGCCGTCGGGCGGGCTGGAGCTCACCACGGTGGGGCCGTTCAAGGTCCACAACACCATCGGTGCCAAGGAGAAGCAGTTCAAGGAGCTCCAGGCCCTGGTGAAGAGCGCCGTGCGAGTGATCACCCCGGTGAAGGACTTCAAGAAGGTCCTCTACGGGGATGTGTTCGTGGTGGGCCAGCTTCGGCAGTCCCGCACCCTCGCGTGGTACTCCCCCGCGGAGGATGAGGTGTACCTCAGGAACCTCGCCAAGAAGGGCATTGACGACCTTGCGAGCCTCGTTCACGAGCTCGGTCACAGGTACTGGTTCAAGTTCGCCACGGCGGAACAGAAGCGTAACATCTCCAGCCTGTACTCCAAGCTCGGATGGGACGCCCGGCGGGTGGAGGTGCCCGTACTCAAGGCCGGTGAACTCCTCCCGGTGAACCTCCGGGGAGAGCTCACCCCCCGGAAGATCGTCAACGTCACCCCACTGAGCTACGAGCTCGGGTCGGGGATCTCGGTCAGGATCCGGGCCGTGGAGGACATCCTCAAGCGCAAGGCGGTGGAGGGGAAGCTGTTCCCGTCGGGCTACTCGATGAAGAACGACGTGGAGTTCTTCGCGGAGTGCTTCTCGTTCTACGTTCTCGGGAGGTTGCCCGCAGCACTCGTCCCCCAGTTCGAGAAGGCCCTCAAGTGAAGCTTGGGCGGGCAAGTACGCTTGCGTGATTTGTAAATCACGTTGGCGTAACCTGTTGGGAGATCAAGAAACCAAATGACCACCCACATGAAACTGTCCGCCGCCTTCCTCATGCTGCTCACGGGCTGTGGCCCGGCGCTCATCCTCCCGCCCTTCAACGCCGAAGACGGCGCTGTGGCTCACCCAGATGTTGCACCGGACACGGCGCTCTCGGAGGTGGCGGTTGCGGACTCCTCGGTGGACGCGGCTGTTTCCGAGGTGGCTGTCCCCGTGGACGCGGGTTCGCCCGACGCACCAGACGTGGTGGAGGTGGACACCGGCAACGGTGACGCTGGAGCCGACGTGGTGGAGGTGGCTCTCCCCGATGCGGGGCCGCGTGACACCGGGTCGGACGTGGTGGACGCCCCCGATGTGGTGGATGTCCCCGACGTGACCGACTCGCCCGATGTCTCGGATGTCCAGGATGTGACCGATGCGGTGGATGTCCCGGTGGCCCCCATCGACCTCGGGCCTCCCCCGTGCCTTCCTGGACAGGACCGCTGTGGCGGGTCCGTGTGTCTCAACCTGAGCGCCGACACCGCCAACTGCGGTGGGTGCGGCAACACCTGTCCTGCGCGACCCCACGCCCCGGCGACGTGCTCGGGTGGGTCATGCGCCCTGGTGTGCGATCCGGGCACTCTCAACTGCGACGGCAACCTCACCAACGGCTGTGAGACGCTCCCCTCGGTGGATGCGAACAACTGTGGTGGGTGCGGCACGGTCTGCCAGTCTTTCCCGCACACCGCGCCGTCCCTCTGTGTGGGCGGGGTGTGTTCGTTCGGGTGCGGTGCTGGTTACGCCAACTGCGACGGCTTGGTCACCAACGGCTGCGAGATTTCGACGGCCACGGACCCGATGAACTGTGGCGCGTGCGGCCGGGCGTGTGGGCCGGGTCAGACGTGCTCGGGAGGTACCTGTCTCTGTCCGTCGGGACAGCCTCCCTGTGGTGGGTCTTGCCCCAACGTCGCCGCCGACGTGAACAACTGCGGTGCGTGCGGGGTGACTTGCGGCCCGGGCCAGGGGTGTTGCAGCGGGGTCTGCCAGAACCTCTTGGCAGATCGCTTCAACTGCGGCACCTGTGGGACCCGGTGTGCCTCGCCCACGACCTGCAACTCGGGTTCGTGCGGTTGTACCGGGGGAAGGATCGTCTGCGGGTCCGCTTGCGTGGATGCGAGCTCGGACTCCAACAACTGCGGGTGGTGCGGGCACATCTGCCCCGGAACCTCGCGCCGCTGCGTGTCGAGTCACTGCACCGCCTGAAGAAGTTCGGGCGTAACACAGGCATGAGCCTGACCCCCTCCCCCCTTCTTGGGTGTGCTGTTGCAGACGCCCTCGGGAAGCCTTTCGAGACGAAGCCCTTCACCCACCCTGCGATCATCCAGTGGGACGGGGAAACCTACCTCCCCGGCGACTACCCCAACCTCCCCAAGCCCTACCATGACAGGGGTGAGCTCCTGAACCGTCCGGGGGTCCCGACGGACGACACCCAGATGTCCCGCATCCTCGCCCGGTCCATCACGGACGGGTCCGTCTCCGTCCGTGACGGCTACGTGGAGTGGCTCCGTGGGGAGTCCTTCGTGGGGGCACCCCGCGGGATGGGGGGGACCATCCTTCGGTCACTGGCGGCTCACTCCAGGGGGGAGGTCCCCGAGAACTGTGACCCGACGGGTCCTTGTGGGACCGGGGCGGCGATGCGGTCGGGTGTGCTCGGGATGCTCGATGCGCCGTTGCACGTCATCATCACGCTGGCCTGCCAGGACTCGGCCCTCACCCACCCTGGACACCCCGAGGCGAAGGTCACGGCGGGGGTGATGGCGGCGGCGGTCTGGTACGCCAAGACCCACCCGTTGCCGACGGGGTTCGAGTTGTACTGGGACCTCTCGGGGTTCCTTCTCAACGAGTTCGCGTCGCGGTACCCGCACTCGGCCACGGTGTGGTCTCTCCGTCTGGTGGACCGTTTCGTCAAGGAGGAGTACCAGCGATGGGCGATCTCCGGTCTGGCGGACCTTCCCAACGAAGGGGTGGGGGTCACGGCATCCACCATCCTGTGCGCGACCACTGCCAAGAGCTACAAGGCCGGGGTGGCGAGGGCCATCCGTATGGGCGGGGACACGGACACCCGAGGTGCGATGGTCGGCACGATCCTCGGTACCCGGTTCGGCCTCGGGGGACAGCGGGGCATCCCGGAGCGGTTGCTCGCGGGCCTGTACGAGGCCGACGACATCGTGGCTGAGGACCAGCTTCTCAACACCCCCAACGCCAACTGGGGCTACCGTCCCGAGGGGAACCCATGAGCGAACGACGCATCAAGCCCGAGGAGCTCGACATCGGGATGAGGTTCCGCCTGACGGGCGATGCTTGCTCTGCACAGGAGCGGGACATGGCGAACCACATCTTCAAGGTCACCAACGTGGACACGGCCTACCGTCCAGGGGCGCACCTGATCATCGAGGACGAGGAGACCGGCGCTGAGACCGAGACGGTCATCCTGCCGTGGGTACCAGTGCTTCTGATCGAATCCAACTGACCCATTCATGCCCCTTCGGGCGTAACCCCATCCTCACCGCCTCGCACCATTCACCCAAGGACCTGCTCATGACAGACATCAACCGCACGCACATCACCGCCGTCCTCGACCGCTCGGGCTCCATGCGAGCCCTGGAGTCCGACACCATCGGGGGCTTCAACAAGTTCCTCGAAGACCAGAAGGCCACGGAGGGCGAGGCCACCCTCACCCTGGTGCTCTTCGACGACCACTACGACGTGCCGCACCTCTCCAAGAACATCAAGGAGATCCCGGAGCTCACCAACAAGCTCTACTTCGCGCGGGGCATGACGGCGCTGTACGACGCCCTGGGCAAGGCCATCATCGACACGGGCATCGCCCTCGCGGCGCTCCCCGAGGACCAGCGCCCCGGCACCGTCATCGTCCTGGTGATGACCGACGGCGAGGAGAACTCGTCCAAGGAGTTCGGTGGCGAGGAGGGCCGTCAGCGGGTCCAGGCGATGGTCAAGACCCAGACCGAGGTCTACAAGTGGTCGTTCGTGTTCATGGGCGCGAACATCGACGCGAAGGCCGTGGGTGCCTCCCTCGGTGTCGCCGCGGCGCAGGCGCTGAACTACACGAGCGACAGCCACGGCACCCGGTCGGCCTACGAGGCGATGAGCTCGGGCACCAAGGGTCTCCGCGACCACACCCGCACCAAGGGCGCTCTCGGCCGCACCAAGTTCGTGGACGACCCCGACGCCGTCATCGGCGGTCCGGTCCTCAACAACACGAAGATCTCGGGCACCCCCCCGACGAACACCCCGACCAGCAAGTAGCCTGTCAGACCCCGACCAGCATCTCCTGGTGGGGCTCGCAGAGCACCGTCCCCTTCACGAACACCCTCCCAGACAGCGGAGTCTTGTCCGCCCCCTTCACCGTGTAGCGCACGGCTTCGCCGGGCTTGCCGCAGACCACACACAGGTCTGAAGCGGTGAGAACTCGTGTGGCGATCCGCGCTGCCATGGTCTTGATGTCCATGTGTCAGAGGGCGTATAGCACGCCCATTGGGCGTAACCCGTCCATGCGGAACTTCTACATCGTCACGGGCGGAACCTTCTCCGACATCTCCCCCCACTTCTCGGTGTGCTCGCGAGCGTTCGGGACGGTGGGGGAGCAACTCCACGGCCACCTCCAGGAGGCGTTTGCGACCCTGGACCCGGCAACCCCCACCTCGGTTCATGTGGTGCCCACCCGGATGGCGCGTGGCAGTCGTCCGCTCGACGACACTCTCCGTGGCATGTTCAACCGGGCGGGGGTCTCGGACCTCGTGACTCCTGGAGACGTGGGGGATTTGCTCACGTCCCTCATCGCGGACCCCGACACCCGAGGGATCATCCTTCCCGTGGCGATGGTGGATTTCGAGCCCGTGGAGCTCCACCAGGACGGGCTCTCCATGGGTGGGCACTCCACGAACATCGGGCTCCACCGCCCCCGTCTCCAGTCCAGGAATGGGAACGTCACGGTGACGTTCCGCCCGACCGAGAAGGTCATCACGAGGGTCCGAGAGACTCGCAAGGACATCTTCGCGGTTGGGTTCAAGACCACCTCGAACGCCACCCCGGATGAGCAGTACCTCGCGGGGCTCAAGCTCCTCAAGGAGAACTCCCTCAACCTCGTCCTGGCGAACGACATCCGGCGAGGGCTGAACATGGTCGTCACCCCCGAGCAGGCCCGCTACCACGAAGGGGTGGATCGGGATGCGTCCATTCGTGGGCTGGCCGAGATGATCGCCCTGCGGTCGAGGGGTCACTTCACCCGCGCCACGGTGGTCCCCGGAGATGCCGTCCCGTGGGGGTCTGACGCCATCGCCCCCGTACTCCGCGCCGTGGTGGACCACTGCATCGCACGGGGGGCGTACAAGCCGTTCAACGGAGTCACCGTCGGCCACTTCGCTGCGCGGGGGAGCTCCCCCCAGGAGATCCTCACCTCCCGCCGCAAGACGGACTTCAACAAGCTCTCGGAGACCGGGCTGGTCCGCGTCGAGTCCACGGGGGTGGACAACGTGGTCGCCTACGGAGCCAAGCCCTCGGTCGGGGGGATGTCCCAACGGATGATCTTCGCGGACCACCCGGATGTGGACTGCATCTTCCACGCACACGTCCCTCTGCGTCCGGGCTCAATGGTGCCTGTCGCATCCCAGCGGGAGAACGAGTGCGGGAGCCATGAGTGCGGTGCCAACACGTCCCGGAACCTCCGAGACATGGGGGACGGCATCAAGGCGGTGATGCTCGACCAGCACGGCCCCAACGTGGTGTTTCCGAGGAACATCGACCCGGCCAAGGTGATCTCGTTCATCGAGGCCAACTTCGACCTGTCCGGGAGGACCGACCATGTCGCGACCTGAGTACCTCCTCGTGGGCAAAAAGGTAGTCCCGCTCTCGACCGTGCGGTGGGTCGATTTCTCTCAACTCGCCACGAATGGGTCCATCCACGTCCGGTTGGACAACCCCGGGTGTCCCGATGTGAGCGGCACGTTCGAGCTCCAGGGCACGGAGGCTGTGGAGGCACTCCTGGTGATCCACCCGATCGCCCTGGAAGCCGCCGGGGCTCGCTGGATGAAGCGTTCATGGACGCTGCACAACCTGTTCGGGCACCCGGTCCTTGAGGTCCTCGCCCGCCTCGGATTCCCGAAGCTGGGCCTGCGAGTCCATGATGCGACCATGCCGGGGGCAGATCGCCTCCGGTAGAATCGGGGATGAAGTCGTTTCACGAAGTTCTGGCCCCGTTGCTGGTGGGGTTCACCGTCGTCAAGGTCGAGAAGGGCCTGGGCCGCGAGGGTGACCCCGCGAAGATCACCTGTGTCAACATGGAGGTCACCCGCACGTTCGAGGTGTGGGGTGGCATCTACGGCCCGGTGGTCTCCCACATCCAGGAGTCCAAGGGGTCTCGCCCCGTCACCTGGACCGACGTGGGCCAGATGTTCGAGGACATCCTCGACTACCTCACCCACAGCAACGACCCCGTGGTCATCATCCCGGTGACCGACGCCCTGAGCCTCCGTCTGGGGTTCCGGTGTGAGGAGACGGGTGTGGAGTGGTGGGCGAGTCTGGTCACGGTGAAGGAATCCAAGTTCGCCAAGAAGTTCAGCACGACGGCGGGCCGTGAGGCCCTCGCTGCGAGCCTGAACAACTGCGGCCATGGGCTGTACACCGACCTTGGGTGATTCTCCTATGGAGAGCCCAGTGTCGTGAGCACCCTCCGTTCTGACCTCATCCGTCTCGCCCACCAGAACCCGGACATCCGTCCCAGGCTCCTGCCTTTGCTGGCGGGCCGCACGGCATCCCACCACTGGCAGATGTCCGACGATGAGCCGGTCCTTGAGCTCAAGGATGGGACGAAGCTCCTGGTTGCGACCATGCAGGCCCCGAGGCTCACCCGCAAG
>ERZ724505.1613-NODE-1613-length-12095-cov-5.274003_pt1 | contig 12095 bp, 12 predicted proteins | sample MGYA00376038_ERZ724505 | MGnify/ENA primary metagenome ERZ724505 (study PRJEB28724, sample SAMN07190884) | wastewater metagenome | isolation source: effluent of sewage treatment plant in Hong Hong | place: Hong Kong | collected 2016-03-17 ... | reverse complement strand
CAACGTGCGGCAACTCGAGAATCTCTGTCACTGGCTGACCGTCATGGCGCCGGGGCAGACCGTCGAGGTGGCCGACCTGCCACCCGAAATCCGCGAAGGGTCGGCGGCCACGGTCGTGGCTGGCGACTGGGAGGCGGCGCTGGCGGCGGAAGTCGATCGCCAGCTGGCTGCCGGCGGCGGCGAGGTGCACGAACACCTCATGCAGGCTTTCGAGCGTACGCTGATCAACCGTGCGCTGGCCCATACCGGCGGACGTCGCATCGAGGCGGCGACGGCGCTTGGCATCGGCCGCAACACGATCACGCGCAAGATCCAGGAACTGGGTATCGACGGCGGGAAGGGCGAAGAGTCCTGAGGCGCGAATTTCCCTCGGGGAGCCCCCGTCGCTGCGCGCGATCTATCTAGTCGCTTCGTTGGTGCTCCACAGCCGATTCGCCTCAAGCAGCAGGCGGTAACGCAGTTCGAAGGCATCGAGCTGCGCCACCCTCGCGGCCAGTTGCGCCTCGTTGGCAAGCCGCCGGCTGGCCAGCATCTCACCGAGATTTCCCTCGCCCAGCGCGTAGGCGCGCGTGCTCATGTCGGCAGCCTGCCCGAGCTGGCGGGCAGCGGCCAGGCTGGCCTGCCAGGCCGCGAGTGCCGCGACGGCGGACTGGTGGAGCGTCGCCGCTTCCGTGGATACCTTCTGTAGCGCAGCGGCCTCCCGATGGCTGGCCGCAGCGGATTGGGCCAGCGCACCGTCGGCGATGGCGCGGCGACCATCGCCGGGTAGCGGAATGCTGATGTAGGCACCCACGATATGGTCTTCGCCGCCGCGCTCGGTCGAGACATGGAAACCGACCGTCGGATCGGGGACGCGATCGCGTCCGGCCCTGCCGGCGGAGATCCGTGCCTTCTGCGCCTCGCCACGTGCCAGCGCGACTTCATGGCTCTGACTGACGATGCGGTCGATCCAGTCCGTCATCGTCCCCTCGATCGGCGGCGGTGGGGACATGTCTGCCGGTTGCGTCAGCGGCAGTCCCGGAAAGCGACGCTGCAGCTCGAGTGCCGCGTTGTCGCGGCGCAGGCGCGCCTGAACAGCCTGCGCTTCCGCCTGCGCCTGTGCTGCTTCACTTTGCACCGCTTCGAGGCGAGCGGCGTCGCCGAGTTGCTGCCGACGACGTGTACCGCCCGCCTGCTGCGCGAGCAACTTCGTTTGTGCGGCCCACTGGTCGGCCGCCGCGCCTTCCTTGAGCCAGAGGAACCAGCCGCGCAGCAGCGCCCGGTATCCCTCGCGCATTGCTTCCTTTCGCGCCGATTCGGCGACGGCGACGCCGGTAGTGCCGAGCTGCATATCGTCGACACCCTTTCCCGGCAACCGCAGCGGGCGCTCGAGTGCCGCGTTCCACTCGCCAAAGCTTTCTTCCTGGGTGCCGGGCGGATTGCTGCGTCGCCGCTGACCACCGAGACGGAGGTTCCACTCATGGTCGCCCGCCTCCAGCCGGCGTCGGTTCGCCTCCTCGGCCCCGACCATGCTGTCGCTGGCGAGCACGCCCGGCATCGTCTTCATCACCCTGGCCACGATTTCGCCCGGTGGCAGCAGTGGCGTCGAGTCGTCGGCATGCGCCGCGGGGGGCAGCAGGCAGGCAGAAAGGAACAGAAGGCCAATAGCATGTCGATTCATAGTCGCCCCAATTCGAGTACCGGCAGCAGCCAGTAGAAAATGTTTGCCTGCGGCATTTCGCTGCGCAGCAGGCTGACCACTTTGCGCATCGCGACTTCGTCGCCGACACTCTGTATCTGCACGCGCGGCGAATGGCCGCGTACCAGTTCGTCCGCCCTGACGAGACGAACGACCGAGCCGTGGCCATCCACCTGAATGGCTGTGAAGCCGGCAACCAGATCGGGGCGACTCAGCAGCAGGTCCTCGACCTCCTGTGCAACGTCCTCCGGCATGGTGAGCGAGAGCAGGACATCAGTCATGGTTTACTCCGGAAAATCGGACGACAGGCTCGACGCCGTAGCGACGGAACAGAATCGGCAGCAGTACCAGCGTCAGCGCGGTCGAGGTGACGAGTCCGCCGATGACAACGATGGCGAGCGGGCGCTGCACTTCCGAACCCGGTCCGTTGGCGAAGAGCATCGGCAGCAGGCCAAGGGCGGCGATGCTGGCGGTCATCATGACCGGCCGCAGGCGGCGCTGGGCGCCTTCGACCACCGCTTCGGCGACGCTCATGCCGCGCGCCAGCAGCTGGTTGAAGTAGCTGACCATTACCACGCCGTTGAGCACCGCGATGCCGAGCAGCGCGATGAATCCGACCGAGGCCGGCACCGAGAGATATTCGCCGGAAACCAGCAGGCCGAAGATGCCGCCGACCATTGCGAACGGCACGTTCGAGAGCACCAGTAGCGCCTGCCGCAGCGAGCCGAAAGTCGAGAATAGCAGGAAGAAGATGAGTGCCAGCGCAATCGGAACAACGACAGCGAGACGCGCCGCGGCACGCTGCTGATTCTCGAACTGGCCTCCCCAGGTCAGCTGGTAGCCGTCGGGCAGTTTCACTTCGCGCGCGACCGCCGCCTTGGCATCGTCGACAAAACCGACGAGATCCCGCCCGGTGACGTTGGACTGCACGACGACATAGCGGCGCGCGTTTTCGCGGTCTACCTTGACTGGCCCGTCGATCCGCAGCACCTTTGCCACCTCGGCCAGCGGCACGCTGCCGCCACCGGGTAGCGACAGGCGAACGCCTTCGAAATCCGCAGCCGAGGCGCGCAGCGCTTCCGGACCGCGAAGCACGAGCGGCGTGCGTCGCCCCGTCTCGATGATGGTGCCCACCTGTCGGCCTTCGAGCAGGGACTTGAGATCGCTCTGGATGTCGTCCACGTTCAGTCCGAGGCGGCCGGCCGCGAGCCGGTCGACGGCAACCTTCAGATACTGTACGCCGTCGTTTTTCAGTGTGAACGTGTCCTGCGCGCCATTGACCCTTTTGACAGTCGCCTCGATTTCGCCTGCCAGCCGGTTCAGCGTGGCGAGGTCGGGTCCGAAAATCTTCACGGCGAGTGCGCCACGCACCCCGGTCAGCATTTCTGCGACGCGCATGTCGATCGGCTGCGTGAAGGCGACGCCGATGCCCGGAAAGTCGGCCATGACCTGGCGCAACTGCTCCGCCAGCCATTCCGGGTCGCCGACGCGCCAGGTGTCGCGCGGCTTGAGTACGAGGAAACTGTCGGTCTGGTTGAGTCCCATCGGATCGAGGCCCAGTTCGTCGGAACCGGCGCGGGCGACGATCGCCGCCACCTCCGGCACGCTTTCGAGCACCGCCTGCTGCACGCGGGTATCGATCGCGATGGTCTGCTCGAGCCCGATCGATGGCAGCTTTTCCAGCTGCATGATCATGTCGCCCTCGTCCATCGTCGGCATGAAACTCTTGCCGAGCAGGAAAAAGGCACCACCGGCTCCGGCGAGCGCGAGCAGCGCACCGACGACGAAGCGTCGGCTGTCAGCCAGTGCGGCGGTCAGTACCCGTGCATAGAGGGCGGACAGTTGGCGTACCAGCCACGGCTCGTGGTGAACCCCGCGCCGGATCAGCCAGGAGGCGAGGACCGGCACCACGGTCAGTGCCAGGATCAGTGAAGTCGATAGTGCGAAGACAATGGTCAGCGCCACCGGTCCGAACATCTTTCCCTCCAGTCCCTGCAGCGTGAGCAGGGGCAGGAAGACGATGACGATGATCGCAATGCCCGAGGCGACCGGCGCGGCGACCTCGCGCGCGGCACGGTAGATCAGGTGAAGTGTCGGCAGGTTCTCCGGGGCATCGGCCAGCTGGTTCTCGATGTTTTCGACGACGACCACCGCCGCATCGACCAGCATGCCGATGGCGATCGCCAGCCCGCCAAGGCTCATCAGGTTCGCCGAGAGGCCGAAGAGGCGCATCAGGATGAAGGTGGCGAGCGCCGATAGCGGCAGTATCAGGGCCACCACCAGCGCGCCGCGCAGGTTGCCGAGGAAGGCGAGCAGCAGCAGGACGACGAGCACGATCGCTTCGAGCAGCGCCTTCGATACGGTGCCGACAGCACGGCTGACCAGATGGCTGCGATCGTAGAACGGCTCGATCGTGGTGCCGGCCGGCAGTGTTGGCGCAATCTCGGCCAGCTTGGCCTTGACCCCGGCGACGACGTTTTGTGCGTTGGCGCCGCGCAGGCCGAGCACCAGACCCTGTACCGCTTCGCCCTGCCCGTTGCGCGTGACCGCGCCATAGCGGGTGAGCGCGCCGAAGCGGACTTCGGCAAGGTCGCCGACGCGAATGACCCGTCCGACCTTTGTCTGGACGACGATCGCGCGTACGTCGTCCAGTGTCTCGATGGCGCCCTCGGCGCGAACCAGCAGCGACTCCTCGCCGTCGGCCAACCGTCCGGCACCATCGTTGCGATTGTTCGATTCGAGCGCAGCACGCAGTTCCTTCAGTGACAGCCCGCGGGCGGCCAGAAGCTGTGGCTGGGGCACCACCTCGAAGGTGCGCACCTCGCCGCCGAGGCTGTTGACATCGGCGACGCCGGGGATCGTGCGCAGCTGCGGACGGATCACCCAGTCGAGCAGCACCCGTTTCTCCGCCAGCGTCAGGTCGCCCTCGACCGTGAACATGAACATTTCGCCGAGCGGCGTGGTGATCGGTGCCATGCCGCCGGAGACGCCGGGCGGCAGATTGCCCATCGCCGTGGCGAGACGTTCGCCGATCTGCTGGCGTGCCCAGTAGATGTCGGTTCCATCCTCGAAATCGACGGTGATGTCGGTCAGTGCGTACTTCGATGTCGAACGCAACAGTCGCTGGCGGGGAATGCCGATGAGCTCCTGCTCCAGCGGTACGGCGATGCGGCTCTCGACTTCCTCCGGCGTCATGCCGGGGGCCTTCAGGATGATTTTCACCTGCGTCGTCGATACGTCGGGGAAAGCATCGATCGGGAGCTCCCGGAAGGAGACGATCCCGGCGGCGACGAGCAATATGGTCAGCACGAGCAGCAGCAGACGCTGCGTCAGCGAGAAGCGGATCAGGGTGTCGAGCATCATTCCTTGCCTACGCCGGAGAAGATGGCCTTGAGTCCGGAAACGCCCTTGATCGCGATCCGTTCGTCAGCGCCGAGGCCATCGACGATGACGCCATCGCCGCTTTGACCCAGGACCCGTACCGGTCGCGCCACAAAGCGGGCACCGCTGTCGTCGGCGGCGACCTGCACGAACACCACCGGCACGCCTTCACTGCGGCTGACGGCCGCCGCCGGAATGCGCGGTTTGGCGTCGGCGGCGGTGATCTCGACCGCCACAGCCTGCCCCGGACGCAGGGTCTCGGCGCCGGCGCCGACCTCGACGCGCAGCAAAACACTCTGGCTGGCCGTGTCGATGGTGCGGCCGATGGCCACCAGCTTGCCGGTCACCGAACGGTCCGCGAGCTTGATCGGCATGCCCTCGCGCAGCGAGGATGCGATCGCGAATGGCGCCTGCACTTCCAGCCAGAGCGGGGCGAGCTTGGCAATACGGTAAATCGATGCTGCCCCCTCTACCCGTTGGCCAAGCTCCGCGTCCTGGGCAAGCACGACACCGTCGATGGGCGCCGTCAGGGCCAGTGCGCCGCCAAGCTTGCCGGGTGCGAGGCCGGCCAGGGCGAGGCCCTGCCGCCGCTCCCCGGCCTGGGCCGTCGCCTGTGCCGCAGCGGCGCGGGTGGCCTGCAAGCGTGATTCGGCGATCAATCCTTCGGCGAACAACTGTTCGTCGCGCTTCAGGTTCTGCTGTTGCAGCGTTGCCTGTGCCGAGGCCTGCAGCGCGTCACGCTGCAGTTCCAGCGCCTGCGGGCTGGCCAGCCGGGCCAGTACCTGTCCGCGGCGGACCGAGTCACCCGGGGCCACGGCGAGTTGTTCGATCATGCCGGCGACCGGTGCGCTGACGACGCGCAACTGCTCGTTCGGGATGCGCACCGTTGCCGGCAGCGTGCCGCGGCGCGCGCCGCCGGCCTCACCGGCTAGGGCGGTTTCGACCCCCAGCGCTTTCAGCTGGGCGGCTTGCAGGGTGATCGGTTCGCCCGCGACGGAAACGCCGACGAAGAGCGCAAGGGGCAGAACGAGAAGACGAGAGATAGTGAACATGGCGGGACTCGCAGGAACGAATCGCCATCCTGGCAGGGTGAAGCTGAATGGAAGATGAACGGATTCCGATGCCGCTGGATCAGGGGGCGGCCGGCAGCGTCAGCCGTGCGCGCAGGCCGCCAAGCGGGGAGTCCTCAAGCGACACGCTGCCCCCGTAAAGCTGGGCCAGGTCGCTGACGATGGCGAGCCCCAGCCCACTGCCCGGCACCTGCTCATCGGCGCGTACGCCGCGCTGCAGGACCGCACTTCGCTGTGCTGCGGGCAGTCCCTTGCCGTCGTCGTCGATGGTGATCCAGAGTACTCCATTGGCAACACCGGCATTCACTTCAACGCGATGGCGAGCCCATTTGCAGGCATTCTCGAGCAGGTTGCCGAGCATTTCCTGCAGGTCCTGCACATCGCCGTGAAAACAGGGGGCGTCCGCCATCGGCTGGACGGCGAGGTCGAGCGCCTGTTCGGCATGGAGCCGGTGCATGGCGCGCATCAGTCCGTCGATGACGGGCGCCAGTGCCGTCCGGGTGCCCGGCAGGCGGTTCGCCGCTGCCTGCGCGCGGGCGAGGTGGTAGTCAATCTGTCGCCGCGCACCGGCCACCTGTTCACGTACCGTTCGCGCCAGCGGATCATCAAGCCCGCCAGTACTGTTGGCCAGGATGCTGAGCGGCGTCTTGAGTGCGTGGGCGAGGTTGCCGGCCTGCGTGCGTGCGCGCTCGACGACGGCCGCATTCTGCTCGAGTACGCTGTTGAATTCATCGACCAGCGGCGCGATCTCGGCCGGATAGTCGCCCTCGATCCGCTGTGCTTCGCCCTTGCCGATCCTTTCCAGTCCCCGCCGCAGTTTTCCCAGTGGCGCGAGTCCGACCACGACCTGCATCAGCACGGCCAGCGCGAGTCCGGCGACGAGGACGCCGAGCGACAGCCAGAGGACACCGTGAAAGCGCTCGACCGGTTCTGTCATCTGCGTTTCGTCGGCGGCAGCGATCAACCGGAAGCTGCGCGACTTTCCGTCGGCCGCATCGTCGATGTGGATCGTGCGTTCGACCATGCCGAGCATCTGGCCGTCGGGGCCGGCGATGCGGTGCTGGTGGATTTCCCCGTCGGCAGGCTTGTCCTGTGGCACGGACAGCACGTGATCCCACAGCGAACGCGAACGCAGTTGCCCCTTCAGGCCTTCGCCCTGGCCGAAGCCATCGACCTGCCAGTAGCAACCCGAGTACGGCCGGCTCAGGCGTGGATCGCTGAGTGGCAGGGTGAGCAGGGGGCGGCCGTTGGCGTCGAGCGCAATGTTCGCCGTCAGCTGGTCGAGGTGCGTGCGCAGTTCGGCATGGAACTGGGCCGCTACGTGTTCACGGAAAAGTCTGCCGAGCGCCCAGCCGGCAATTGCGACGGTCGCGATGACCCAGCACAGGGTGCCGACGACGAGCCGGCTGCGCAGCGACGTGCGCCATGGACTCATTCTTTCCCGCCCGGTACGGCAAGGCGGTAGCCGAGGCCACGTACTGTCTCGATCATGTCGGGCGGCAGTTTCTTGCGCAGACGGGCGATGAAGACCTCGACGGTGTTCGAATCACGGTCGAAATCCTGTGCGTATATGTGCTCGACGAGATCGCTGCGCGAAATCACTTCGCCGGGGTGGTGCATCAGGTAGGACAGCACGCGATATTCGTGGCTGGTCAGCGACAGCGCCTGTCCATCGACGGTGGCACGGCTGTTGCGCGTATCGAGCAGCAGCGGGCCGCAGGCGAGCTCGGCGCTGGCATGGCCGCCGGCGCGGCGGATCAGGGCGCGCAGCCGGGCCAGCAGCTCTTCCATGTGGAACGGCTTGGTCAGGTAGTCGTCGGCGCCGGCATCGATACCGGCGACCTTCTCGTGCCAGCCGTCACGTGCGGTAAGGATCAGCACCGGCATCGTGCGGCCGGTGGCACGCCACTTCCGCAGCACGGTAATGCCATCCATGCGCGGCAGCCCCAGGTCGAGGATGACCGCATCGTAGGGTTCGCTGTCGCCGAGGAAGTGCGCATCGACGCCATTGTCAGCCCGGTCCGCCACATAGCCGGCGGCAGCGAGCGCCTCGGCAAGCTGGGCCTGGAGTGTCGGTTCGTCCTCGACGATCAGGATCCGCATCAGTCCTTCTCCGCCTGCGCCCCGCGCGGCGGGCGCCCCTTGTGGCCGAGGAGTGTGCCGTCGCGGGCGTCGACCTTCAGCCGGATCAGTGCACCGCCGCTCTGCAGCAGCTTGATCCTGTAGATCCAGCGCGATGAATCGTGGTCGCGCTCCAACTCGACGTCGATTACCTGCCCCGGGTAGCTGCGCTCGACGCGCTCAAGGATCGTCCGCAGCGGCAGGATCTCGCCCGCCTCCAGTGCCTGTCGGGCGCGATCGTGATCCTCGTCGGCAATGACCGCAGCGCTGCCAGCCGCCAGGGCAGCAGCGAAGATGAGCGATGACAGGATGCTTGCGGGGCGACGGATCATGTCTGGATTTCCGGTGTGGCGGGATATCCCTTTTTAGCCTTGCGAAGGTGAACGGAAGGTGAACGCGCGGTTCAGTCAGCGTTCAGTCCCGGCCCGTCATAGTGGCACCACATCCAGTCGAAAGAGGAGTGCGCCATGAACCCGCTTACATTATCCCACGTCCTAGCCGCTGTCCTCGCCCTGTCCGTTTCCGGGGCGGGCATTGCCGGTCCGCGCGAGGATCAACTCGTCGCCTATGCCGCTGCGGCCAAGGCCGCCAATCCCGCCTTCGCCGGTTTTTCCGCCGCCCGCGGCAAGACCCTGCATACCCAGTCGTTCGGCCTCGGCAAGCCGGATACGCCGGCCTGCACTTCCTGCCACGGCAACGATCCGCGCGGCGCCGGCCGTACGCCAGCCGGCAAGACGGTGGAGGCGATGGCCCTGTCCGTGACCCCGGCGCGCTACGTCGACCCGGCCAAGGTCGAGAAGTGGTTCAAGCGCAACTGCAACGAAGTGCTGGGCCGTGAATGCAGCGCCCAGGAGAAAGGGGACTGGCTGGCGTTCATGGTCGGCCAGTGATGTCGATCCCGTCTGTCCAGACCCAGGAGAACACCATGAATCTTCCGCACAATTTTCCGCTACGCCCGTTTGCGCTCGGCCTCGTCACCGTCGCCTTCTCGGCCGTCCTCTTCGGCCGCGCCCAGGCCGGCGGCAGTCACTATTTCCCGCCGGTTGCCGATCCGCTGGTCAAGGAAGAGTGCGGCAGCTGCCATCTCGCCTTTGCGCCGTCGATGCTGCCGGCCAGCGCTTGGCAACGGATGATGGCCAACCTGAAGGATCACTTCGGCGACGACGCCTCGGTCGAGCCGGCGGTGGCCGCAAGCATCACGGACTATCTCGTGAACAACGCCGGCGACACCGGCGGCCGACGCTACGGCGACAAGTTGCTGCGCGGGGTGTCGGGGGCCAATGCGCCACTGCGCATCACCGAACTGCCGAAGTGGGTGCGCGAGCACCGCAAGGTGCCAGACTGGGAATGGAAGCACAAGGAAGTCCGTACGCGGGCCAACTGCACGGCCTGTCACGTCGATGCAGCCAAGGGGTACTACGACGAGTGACGCGCGCAGCCTGTCCTCGCCTGACGACATTAATCCGTGGTCGATGCGCGACCACCTGAACGAAGGAGATCATCATGAGACCGAACCGCAATCTGCTCATTCTCGCGATCGGCGCCAGCCTGATCGGCGGTGCGAGCGCGCTGCTGCCTGCCTTTGCCGCCGACAGCCGCGGAACACCGGCGCAGACCGAGCGCCAGTGGCTCTCGATCGGCGAAGTGCACCAGAAACTGGAGGCCGCAGGCTACCGCAAGGTCGAGAAGATCGAGCGGGAGCACGGCGCCTACGAGGCCCGGGCCACCGACCGCAACGGTGCGCGGGTGAAGCTGCACATCCATCCGCAGACAGGCGAAATCACCGATCGCGGCGATCGTCATGACGGCGCCCGCAAGCGCGAACACGACGCTGGCGCGAAATCGTCGTCCGACTGCAACAAGCGCCGCTGCCGTGACGATCTGCCGGTGGCCGCTCCCGCTGCAGGCTTGTCGTCGCCGGCTGCATCCACCCGCTGAGGCCCTCACCATGAAAACCCTGCTTGCAGCCCTGATCGCCGCCGTCGGGGTGGTCTGGGGCTGGGACCTGCTGAATACCGCTTTCCCGGCGACGGCGCATCCGCTCTGGATCGCCCGCCATGAGGCACTCAACCTGAGCGGCTTCCTGGCGATCGCGCTGATGTCGCTGGCCATGCTGCTGGCGACGCGCCCGGCCTGGCTGGAGGGGCCGCTGGGCGGCATGGACCGCATCTATCGCACGCACAAGTGGGCGGGGATCCTGGGCGTTTCGTTTGCCGCCGTACACTGGCTCGTCGAAATGGGGGACGACATCCTCAAATCGACCATCGGTCGCGAAGGCCGCCTGCCGAAGGAGAAATTCACCGGCTTCCTCGAAATCCTGCGCGACCTGGCCAAGGACATGGGCGAGTGGGCGATCTACGCGCTTCTCCTGATGCTGGCCATCACGCTGTGGAAACGTTTCCCGTATCGCCCCTGGCGCTTCCTGCACCGCGCCATGCCGGTGCTCTACCTCGCCGTCGCCTTTCATGCCGTGCTGCTGGCGCCGCGCGATTACTGGCTGCAGCCCGCCGGTGCCCTGCTCGCGGCGCTGATCGCGGCGGGCGTCTACGGGGCCATTCGTTCCCTGCTGGGGGGTATTGGTCGTGCTCGTACCGCCAGTGGCGAAGTGCTGGCCGTCGAGCAGGCGGCGGCTGACGTCACCACCGTTCGCTGCCGGCTGGATCGCAGCTGGCGCGGCCATCGCCCGGGACAGTTTGCCTTCGTCACCTTCGACGCCGGCGAGGGCGCCCATCCCTTCACCATCGCCAGCGCCGATCACGGCGACGGCGTCGTCGCTTTCGAGATCAAGGCGCTCGGCGACTACACCCGCGCGCTCGGATCACGCCTGCGCGTCGGCCAGCCGGTACAGGTCGAGGGGCCGTATGGCTGCTTCGATATCGAACGCCGCGACCCGCAAGCCCGCCAGGTGTGGATCGCCGGCGGCATCGGCGTCACCCCGTTCCTCGCCTGGCTCGAATCGCTGCAGGCCGATCCCGCCCGGGCGCCGAGCGCCGAGCTGCATTACTGCACCCGTGACCGTGAGCGCGACGCCTTCGTGCCGCGCCTCGAAGCGCTCTGCTCGCCACTGCCCGGCATCCGCCTGTACGTCCACGGCGCCCGTCAGGGAGATGCCCTGCAGGCGGCGGCACTGGGCGACGTGAAGAATGCCGAGTTCTGGTTCTGCGGACCGACCGGGCTCGCCGAAGCGCTGCGTGCCGGCCTCACGCGAATGGGCCGCCGGCCGCGCTTCCATCAGGAAGCCTTCGAGATGCGCTGAAACTGCCGCACCCATTTCGCCGGCGGCGATAGGCGCTGCCGGTCTATCCACCCGAAAGGAGAAACCACGATGATTCAACGCCAACTGCTGCTTGCTTCACTCTGTCTTGTTCTGGGCGGTCCGGCCCTGGCCGCCGGCGGCGAACATGCGCACGGGCATGGTCACGGCGCCCCTGCGCAGCTGCAGCTCGATGCCGGCAAGAAATGGCCGACCGACGCGGCGCTGCGCGAGGCAATGGGCAAGCTCCGCACGACCATGGCGGCCGCGCTGCCCGACATCCACGAGAAGCGCCTGGCAGCGGCGGGCTACGCCGCGCTGGCGAAGAACGTCGAGCAGGAAGTCGGCAACATCGTCGCCAACTGCAAGCTTGATGCCCGGGCCGATGCGCAACTGCACCTGGTCGTGGTCGAGCTGCTCGATGGCGCCGGCAAGATGGCGGGCAAGACGAAGCAGGCCAGGGGCGGCAAGCCCCGCGATGGTGCCGTGCAGGTCATTGGCGCCCTTGACAAGTACGCCGCCTACTTCGACGATCCGGGCTTTGTACCGATCGCACACTGATTCATGTGCGAATGGCGCCAGCGGCCGGAAA
>ERZ724505.1612-NODE-1612-length-12106-cov-7.384615_pt1 | contig 12106 bp, 10 predicted proteins | sample MGYA00376038_ERZ724505 | MGnify/ENA primary metagenome ERZ724505 (study PRJEB28724, sample SAMN07190884) | wastewater metagenome | isolation source: effluent of sewage treatment plant in Hong Hong | place: Hong Kong | collected 2016-03-17 ... | reverse complement strand
CCGAAGATTTCGAGTGGATCATGGGCAGCTATTTCTTGGGTGTGGTGTGGGGCACGCAGGTCTTTTTGCCGCACCTGAAGGCTGCGGGTAACGGGCACATCGTCAACACCTCCAGTCTGTTTGGCTTGCTGGCCGTGCCTTCGCAAGGGGCTTACAACGCCAGCAAGTTTGCTGTGCGTGGCTTCACCGAGGCCCTGCGCCAGGAACTCGACATTGACCAGTGCGGTGTCAGTGCCACCTGTGTGCACCCGGGTGGCATTCGCACCAACATTGCCATGGCCGCGCGCATTGACCCAGGCATGGCCGCCAAGACCGGGGTGGACCCCGATGTGGCCCGCAAGCGCTTTGACAAGATGCTCAACACCACTTCGGCGGACAGCGCGGCTAAACAAATTTTGCGCGCGGTGGAGCGCAACCAGCGCCGTGTGCTGGTGGGGCCCGATGCGCGCTTCCTCGACAAGGTGGTTCGCCTCTTTGGCGCCCGCTATCAGCCCTTGACCACGCTGTTTGCCAAGAAAGGCATGATGGGGTGAGCATGGGGGCGGCATTGCATCAACGAAACATGCGTAGCACGGCCCACCACACGGGCCAATCTTTGGCCGAACCCATCGTGCGCCACTATGTGCCGGGTGACGGCTGGCGTGAGGCCTGGCTGTCGCGCCTGCTGAAGGCCGGTCTCTTTGCGTCATTCAAGCCAGTCATGCGGCCGCCCGTTCCGGTGCAGGTGCAGCGTGCGGTCATGCATGCCCTGGCGGTGTCCATGCCCGGGGTGGGTGGGGTGAGCATTCGGCGCGACACGGTGCACGGCCTGGCCATCGAGCGCATCACGCCCAAGGGCGTGCAGCCGCGCCATGCCATCTTGTATTTGCACGGCGGGGCCTTCTGTGTCGGCAGCCCGCGCAGCCACCGCAGCATTACCACACGCCTAGCGCAACTGGCGCAGGCCGAGGTGTTCGTTCCGCATTACCGGCGCATTCCCGAGCATCCCTATCCCGCGCAGATTGAGGACACCATCAAGGCCTATCGCTGTGTGCTGCAAGCGGGGTATGCCGCCAAACGCGTGGCCGTCGCGGGCGACTCGGCGGGGGGCACCCTGTCGTTCGTCCTGCCGGCTGCAGCCACCGCCGCCGGTTTGCCTCGCCCTGCGGCTTTGGTGTTGATGTCACCCGCGCTGAATCTGAAATTCGATTCGGCCAGCGCGCAAGAGCGAGCTCACCGTGATCCGCTGATCCACCCCTCCTGGGTCAAGCAGGCCATTCGCTGGTTGCAAATGCCGCATCAACACCCTTTGGGCAATCCGCAAGCGCTGGACCTTGCCGCCTACCCTCCCAGCTTGGTCCAGGTGGGAGAAGACGAGGTCTTGCATGACGATTCCATCTGGGCGGCGCAGGCCCTGGCGAAAGCGGGCCGGCATGCCGAGTTGGAGGTGTACCTGAAACGCTGGCATGTGTTTCAGGTGCATGGCGCCTTTTTGCCTGGGGCCCAGGCAGCCCTGGTACGCCAGGTGGAGTTCATGTTCCAGCACTGGGCCCGATGAAACCATTTCATTGCTTGTCTCTCTGACAACTCCTTTACAAGGCCCCTCGGGGCCTTGCTTTTTTGGGGAGCGATCAGCTGAAGCTGAAATGTTCGTTGTCCATCTGCATGACGGCACGAGTGGGCGCCAGCATGGCTTTCTTGTGTCCATCGGCGCGGGGCAGCAGGCGCTCGAAGTAGAACTCGGCGGTCTGGATCTTGGCCTTGTAGAACTCGGCGGGTTCCTTTCCTTGGCCTGAGCTCAGCAGCAGCTTGGCTTTTTGCGCCTGTTGGGCCCAGAAGTAGCCCATGGTCACAAAGCCCGAGTACATCAGGTAGTCGTAGCAGGCCGAGCTGACGGTGTCGCGGTCTTTGGCCGCGCGCAGCATCAGGCGCGTGGTGATCACATTCCATTGCACGGCGCGCTTCGCGATTTCACGGGCCATGCGGCCCACGGGGTCGCCGTCCAGGCAGTGCTTGGCGGCAAAGCCCAGCATTTCCTTGGTGAAGTCGCGCACGCACTGGCCTTTGGTGGCCAGCAGCACCTTGCGGCCCAGCAGGTCCAGCGCCTGAATGCCCGTGGTGCCTTCGTACAAAGTGGCAATGCGAGCATCGCGCGCGATTTGCTCCATGCCGTGTTCCTTGATGTAGCCGTGGCCACCAAACACCTGCATGCCCAGGTTGGCCGACTCCAGTCCCATCTCGGTCAGGAAGCCCTTGAGGATGGGGGTGAAGAAGCCCAGCTTGTCGTCATAGCGGTTGTACTTGGCCTGGTCTTTTTCCAAAATGCCGTTGACCATGTGGTCTGCCAGCTTGGCTGCGTGGTAAATCATGGCGCGGCCGCCTTCGGCCACGGCCTTCTGGGTCAGCAACATGCGGCGCACGTCGGCGTGCCAGATCAGCGCGTCGGCGATCTGGTCGGCGTCCTTCTTGCCCGACAAGGCGCGCATGGAGCGGCGCTCCATGGCATAGGGCAGCGAGCCCTGGTAAGACAACTCGGCGTGGGCAATGCCTTGCACCGCGGTGCCAATGCGGGCCGTGTTCATGAAGGTGAACATGGCCTCCAGACCCTGGTTGGGCTGCGCGATCAGGTAGCCCGTGGCGTCATCAAAGTTCATGACGCAGGTGGCCGAGGCGCGAATGCCCATCTTGTGCTCCAGCGCACCGGCTTTGACCGTATTGCGAGCGCCCAGACTGCCGTCTTCGTTGACCTCGAACTTGGGCACGATGAACAGCGAAATGCCGCGGGTGCCCTTAGGCGAGTTGGGCAGGCGCGCCAGCACGATGTGCACAATGTTGTCGGCCAGGTCATGTTCACCCGCCGAAATGAAGATCTTGGTGCCGGTGATCTTGTAGCTGCCATCGGCTTGCGGCTCAGCCTTGGTCTTGACCTGGCCCAGGTCGGTGCCGCACTGGGGTTCGGTCAGGCACATGGTGCCCGTCCACTCGCCGCTGACCAGTCGTGGCATGTACAGGTCTTTTTGCGCCTCGGAGCCGAACTGCATGATGGTGTTCATGCAGCCCAGGCTCAGGCCGGGGTACATGGTGAACGACCAGTTGGCCGTGCCCATCATTTCCGACTTGATGAGGTTCAGCGACATGGGCATTTCCTGACCGCCGTACTGCTTGGGGTGCGACAAGCCTTGCCAGCCACCGGCCACGTATTCGGCATAGGCTTCCTTGAAGCCCTTGGGGGTGGTGACCACGCCGTCGTCGATCGTGCAGCCTTCCTGGTCGCCGCTCAGATTCAGGGGGGCGAGCACTTCTTCGCAAAAAGTGGCCGCACCTTCCATGATGGCTTCCACCATGTCGGGGGTCGCATCGGCACCATTCGACAGGCTGGCGTAATGGCCAGGGTAGTCAAACACTTCATTCATCAGGAAGCGCATATCGCGCAAGGGGGCTTTGTACTGCGGCATGTGGCACCTCGTCGGAGAGCTTTCGAATGGGGGCCAATTTGAAACGACCGTTTGAAATTTGGCGACCCCCTGTCTCGGTTTGCGCGAGAGGTTGGGGGCGAAAATGCGTCTGCTTGGAGGAGGCTGACAAGAGGCCTCAGTCTGGCTGGTAGGGGGTAGGCCTGTCGCTAAATGCCCCTTTTGCCTCTTTGTTGGGCCATTTCAGGCCCGCATTGGCGAGCGTTGCCAGCCGCAGCGATGTGGCTGGCATGGCCAGTCTAGATCAGGGTTTAACGCGCGGCGATGCAGATATCACTGGGGCGAGATTCGCCCAACGCCAGGGGAAACGTCAGTGTCAGAAGCGCGGGAGTTCTTGTAGCGCCGCCTCGAGCGCCGGGGATCGGCCCATGGGGCCGCCGGGGGCCGGGCGCGTTTCCCCGCAACGGCTCAACATGGGAATGGCCTTGCCGGGGTTGAGCAGCCCCATCGGGTCAAAGGCCGCCTTGAACGCCAGCATTTGGGCCCGCTCGCTGTCGGTGAACTGCACGCACATGGCATCCAGCTTCTCAATGCCCACGCCGTGCTCGCCGGTGATCGATCCGCCCAGCGAGACCGCTGTGCGCAAGATGTCATTGCCGAAAGCTTCGGCCCGCTGGAGTTCGTCCGGGTTGTTTGCGTTGAACAGAATCAGGGGGTGCATGTTGCCGTCGCCTGCGTGGAACACATTCACGCAGCGCAAGCCGTAAGCTTGCTGCATGCGCTGGATGGCTTGCAGCATGGTGGCCAGTTGCTTGCGCGGGATGGATGCGTCCATGCACAAGTAATCCGGGCTGATGCGGCCCGTGGCCGGGAACGCATTTTTGCGCCCGCTCCAGAAGCGCAAGCGCTGGGCTTCAGTCTGGCTCACGTCCAGCCTTGTGGCGCCCGCTGCCTGCAGCACCCCGGTCAGCCGTGCAATTTCTTCTTCCACTTCTTCGGCGGTGCCGTCGCTCTCCACCAGCAATATGGCTTCGGCTTGCAGGTCATAGCCGGCATGCACGAAGTCTTCCACAGCTTGTGTCATGGGGCGGTCCATCATCTCCAGCCCGGCCGGAATGAGGCCGGCGCCAATGATGGCGGCCACCGCGTTGCCCGCCTTGCTCACGTCATCAAAGCTGGCCAGCAGGCAGCGCGCCACCTGGGGCTTGGGCAAGAGGCGCACCGTCACTTCGGTGACCACGCCCAGCAAACCTTCGCTGCCAATGAAGGCGGCCAGCAGATCCAGCCCGGGCGAGTCGAGGGCCTCGCTGCCCAACTCCAGCACCTCGCCTGCCACCGTGAAGCCCCGCACCCGCAGTACGTTGTGCACGGTCAGCCCGTATTTCAGGCAATGGACGCCGCCGGCGTTTTCGGCCACATTGCCGCCAATGCTGCAAGCGATCTGGCTGCTGGGGTCGGGGGCGTAGTACAGGCCGTGCTGGGCTGCAGCTTCGCTGATGGCCAGGTTGCGCACGCCGCACTCGACCACGGCGGTGCGGTTCAACGGATCGATGCGAACAATGCGGGTCAGTCGCGCCAGCGACAGGGTCACGCCCATGCTGTCGGGCATGGCTCCGCCCGACAACCCGGTGCCCGCGCCGCGTGCCACCACGGGCACTTGCAACGCATGGCAGGCCGCCAGCACGGCTCCCACCTGCTCGTGGCTCTCGGGCAGGGCGACCGCGAGAGGGCGTCGCCGATAAGCCGTCAGACCATCGCACTCATAAGGGGTGACCGCTTCGTCGCGCCACAGCACGCTGTGTGCCGGCAGAACTTTCAGCAGGGCCGCGACCACTTCCTTTTGGCGCAGGGCCCGTTGTGCCGCATCAACCGGTGTGTCGTTCGAGCCAGGCGTTGAGGCGTCGGGCGGCTGCGAGAGGGTGACCGTGGTGTCCATCAGCGTCACTTTAACCGCAGCGCCGAGCGCCGTCGTCGCGGTCAAAGCAACATCAGATCGGGGATGCGGCCCAGCATCAGGGCATCACGCGAGTCGATGGTCAGGCTGTGGCCGTGCCCCTGGAAGCGGTAGAGCCGGCCGGTCAGGCTGGACTGCACGCTCAGCGAACCTTGCCCCAGAAAGCGGGCGCTGGCGCCGACGGTCGCCGGGGTGGGGGATGACAGAGCGCGGCGAACCGTGGGGGCCATTGGAGGCATGGTGCTGCGGGCCGAAGGCCGGCAGCTCACCGAGGGGGCGCCAAAGGGGATGGGCTGGGGGCGTGGCTGGGTGCGAGCGATCATGGCGAATTCCTGGCTGGGACAGAGCGGGGCGGGGGGTGCTGCCAGTGTGCGGGGGCGACGGGTGCCTTGCCATCCCTCTTGGGTGGGGGTACATCTAGGGATAGCCGACCATCCAGAGGGTGGGTTAAGCTGGCCCGGTCAGGAAGGTTTGTTATGGCTCCCATTTCGATCGGTCGTGCGGTGGCCCAAGATGCCCCGCAGATCAGCGCCCTGATTGCTGGGGTGGCGCGCTACTTCACCGTTCACCCTCAAGGTCTTGGGGCCGAAGCCTTTCTGGTGGGCATGAGTGCCGATGCCATTGCTGGCTACATCCAGGACCCTGGCTTTGTCTATCTGGTGGCCCGAACCGACGATGGCAGCCTGGCGGGGGCTGCGGCCCTGCGCCACGACAATCACCTGTTCCATTTGTTTGTGGCGCCGGCCTGGCAGCGCCTGGGGGTGGCCACGCAACTGTGGCAGGCCGTTCTCGAGCAGGCGGGGGCCTTGGGGCGCGCCGATCGAGGCTTCACGGTCAACGCCTCTTTGTACGCGGTGCCGTTTTACGAGCGCATCGGGTTTGCCACCGCAGGCCAGCGTATCGAGTCGCGTGGCATTGCCTTTGTGCCCATGGCCATGTCGGCGCGGGGGCTCAGCTCCACACCGTGAGGATGCCGGTGTAGCCGAACAGGTGGTGGCGCGCAATTTCGCCCCCGGCGAAAAAACCCACCAAGGGGATGTCGCCCATGGCATGGGCCAGCAGGGCCATTTCGGCATGAGGCCCGCCAAAGTGCTGCCCACCACGGCCTGCGCAACTGATGTACAACGCGCCCGTCGCCTGACCTTCCGAGCCTTGTTCGGGGTCGAACTCTTCCCGTACCTCGGCTGCCATGCGGATCAGATCTTGCCGGGCGGCATTCACATTGCGTTTGCAAAACGCCATGCGCATCCCGGGCTCCACCAGTTCGCCCATGGCCACGCCGTGTCGATTGGGGTCCAGCCCGATCAAGTGGCGCACACGGGTATCGGCGCCAAAGTGCTGCCCGTGCGCCATCAGGTCCGTGTCGGCATCGGTCAGCCCGACCAGGGTGTTGCGGATGCGCGGAATCGCATCTCGCTCCCAGCCGTCGGTTGACAGATCGGCCAGCAGGTTCAAGTCCTGGAGCAGGCAGCCCAGAGCCGGCTGGCCATCCAGTTCGTACACCACATTGCGGTCGGCATCGGTGATCTCGCGGCTGGGGCCAATTGGAATGCAGCCCTGCGTCATGCGGCTGACCAATTGGGCTTGCGCGCTGAAGCTCACGCCAGACAGCCCGCCTTCCCACACCCCTGTGTGCTCTTCAGGCAAGGGGCGCAAGGGATCAACCGCCAGGTGAACGGCCGCACGCCGACCTACCGTGATGCCGCCAAACAGGTAGCCGCTTTGGGTGCGGTCGGCCAACTCTTGCAACAGCTCAGGCAGATCGGGTACCTGCGAGTCGGCATGCACCAGCGCTGAATGCGGCACGAACCCGCTGGCGCCGCGTTCCTTCAGCGGTTGGCAGCCGTTGAAAATCTGGAACTCCTGGCGGGGCAGGTTGCACACCATCACCACCAGCGCGGGCTCGTCGAAATACTCCACCCCCGTGGCCAGCACGCCCACACCACTGGCGCCCACCCAGGCGACATGGGGCAGGTGTTGGCGCAGCGCATGCAAGACGGCTTGCGCCTGAGGGGCCAGCTCATCTGTCATATAGCACCAGCCCAAGGTGGGGCCAAAGGCTTCCACCCCGCGCGAAGCCAGTTGCGCCCAAACCAGGCGCACCGCCATGTCTGCCTGAGGGTGGGTGGCGTGCGCGTGAAGAAACTGAAGGGGCGGGTGGTGCATGGCAGGGGGAATCAGTCGGCCTGGCCGCCCGATTTGGTCTTCTGGCCCTTGGGTGGGTGGGCTGCGCCTCCGCGGGCCGCTCCACGTTTGCCTGCAGGCTTGGCGGCTGACTGCACGGCCTCAGCCGCACTGGCCGCAGCGGCCGTGGCCGAGGCAGCGGCTTGCGCCATGGTGTTGGTGGCCGCAGAGCCCACGTCCACCCCAGCTTGCGCGGCCTGGCTGGCCAGGCTGGTGAACTGCTGGGTCAAGGTGTCCCACCATTGCATGGGGTTGATGCCCTGACCACCCGCCTCGGCAGAAGCCGTGTCCGAGGTGTCGTTTTGTGCAGCCGGCGCCTCTGCTTCAGGCTGTCGCGCTGATTCTGTGGTGGCTGTCGCCCGGGCCTTGAGTGACTCGCGCAAGGCGTCCATCGACACATTCATGCCTTTGAGCGTGGACAGCGTCATGCGCTGCACTTCCAGGCCCTGAATGGTCATGGCGATCATGCGGGCGTTTTGTTCCAGCCAGAACTGCACCGTTTTCAGATCGGTGATGCGCTTTTCCAGCTCGTGTGGATCGAGCGTGGGCAGCGTCCAGGCGCCCAGCCCGCTCATGGGGGAGGCCGTGCCCGCCGTGGCGCCCCCTTGCGGCATGCCTGGCATGGCGCTGCCGGCGGCTTTCATCCAATCCTGGAAAAAGCCCAGGCCTGCGGTGAAGGGGTTGGCGCCTGGGCCTGCCGAGCTGCCAGAAGAGTTGGACTGGGAAGAATCTGCACTCATCGTCGCCTCCTGTGTATCCAGATCATTGTGCCCGCGCTGGGCCTTCGCGCAACACAATCCGCCGCCATAATCAAACGCGAAATGCAACGCCGCCACCTTTTCCGTCAATGGAGTCGACTCGCTGCCGCCCTGGCGTGGCAGCAGTTGTTTGCCTCGCCCGTACAGGCGCAGGTCGAGCTGCCACCTTGGACCACATCGTCCAACGTGTTCTCGCTGGGGGTGGCCAGTGGCGAGCCGCGCCCTGATTCTGTTGTGCTTTGGACACGCTTGGCCCCCGTTCCCTCCATGGCCGATGGGGGCATGCCCGCTCGCCCCATTCCGGTCATCTGGGAGGTGGCGCACGACGAGCAGTTCTTGCGCATTGCCCGTTCGGGCACCACGCAGGCCTTGCCTGAGCGCATTCACGCCTTGCACCTGGAGGTGGATGGCTTGACTCCGGGGCGTCGCTACTTCTATCGCTTCATGGCGGCCGGGCAGGTCAGCCCGATCGGTCGCACGCGAACCGCGCCGCAGCCTCAGTCTTACCCACAGCGGCTGCGTATGGTCTTGGCGTCTTGCCAGCATTACGAGGCGGGGCACTTCACCCTACACCGTGAAATTGCACAGGCCGATGTGGACCTGGTTTTGTTCGCGGGCGACTACATCTACGACACCGAAATGCCGGGGCTGAGTCGTGTGCGTCAGCACCCCCATGTATTTCCCCGCCACGAGCGAGACTACACACTCGAAGACTACCGGCTGCATCACGCCAGCTACAAGTTGGATGCCGATTTGCAGGCCAGCCATGCGGCGCACCCCTGGCTGCTGGTGTGGGACGACCACGAGGTCATGAATGACTACACGGCCGAACAGTCTCCCGAGGTGCCCGACAAAGACACCTTCCTGAAAATTCGGGCCGCCGCCTACCGCGCCTACTTCGAGCACCTGCCCATTTCGCCTCGGCGCATGCCGGTCGGGGCCGCCATGCCCTTGAGCGACCGATGGGAGTGGGGCCAGTTGGCTGAATTCTGGGCGGTGGACACCCGGCAGCATCGCGATGCGGCGGTGTGTCAGACGCGTTCGTCGCTGGCTGGCGGGCAGGCCCTGTGGCGGTGCGCCGAAGCGGGCGCCGAGGCGCGCTCCATGCTTGGGTCCAAACAGGAAAATTGGCTAGGCGACACCCTGTTGGCCAGCACCCGCACCTGGAAGTTCATTGCGCAGTCCACCCAAGTGAGCCCGGGCGGTTTGCGTACTCCGCTGGGGCGGGTCTATCACGCCGACGGCTGGGATGCCTTTCCCAAGGCCCGCGAACGCCTGCTCGAAGCCATTGGTCAGCCGCGCATTCAAAACGTGGTCTTCCTGGGCGGCGATGTTCACCGACACGTGGCCGCGCAACTGCGTTTGAATCCGCTAGACCGCCAAACCGACGTGGTCGCCACCGAAATCGTCACCTCGTCGCTCAGCAGCCGTGGTTTGAGTGAGTTTCTCAGCGGCTGGATGCGCATGAGCAACCCTGACTTGCTGCACCTGCGCAGCGATCAGCGTGGCTATGTCGTTCTGGATGTAACTCCCCAGCAAATGGTGGCCGAATTCCGCGCCACGCCTCACCCGGTCATGCCGCAATCGCAAACCCAGGTGCAGGCGCGATTCGCGCTCGACAACGGCTCGCTCGAATTGCGGCGCCTCTAACTTAAGACATCAGCAGCCGGCTGTGCGAGGGCACGCTGGCCAGCAAAAAGTCCATCTGGTCCGCCACGATGCGGCGGCCACGCAAAATCATGTCTTCATGCAAGCTGGGCACATAAGGCAGGTAATGCAGCGACCACCCCAGCTCATTGGGTGTGCGGTTGCCTTTGCGGCTGTTGCAACTGCGGCAAGCCGTGATGCAGTTCATCCACGAGTCGGCCCCGCCACGTGAAGACGGCAGCATGTGCTCTCGCGTCAACTCATCCAGCGAAAACACGCCGCCGCAATAGGCGCACATCTGGCGGTCGCGCGCAAACAGCTTCGCGTTGCTCATCGAAGGGGTGAGCCGCCAGGCGCGAGAGGGAATGGCCCCATGCACGGCCACGATGGGGTGCAACTCCAGACGCGATTGCACGCCCGTTCGCCGCTGAATGCCGCCTCGCAGCAGCAGAAACGGGTCGCCCAGCGTCCACGCGACACTGTCATTGGCATACAGAACCGCCGCTTCCTTGGCTGATAGCCAAGCCTGCGGACGGCCTGACACATCAAGTTGCAGCACGTCCATGCAGCCTCTCCATCAAAGGGCTTGATGTGTGCAGGATAGTGCAGCTTCTGTGACTTTCTCAACCTTTGTCGTCACGTTGGCGCCATGTTGTGTGCATCATGGCTGCCCCCTGTTCATGGGGGTGAGGTGCATGCCTAGCGGTAACCCTTGGTGTGTGCTGCCGGGGCTGAAATTAATGCACGGGTGTCTGCCGGAAATTTCTCAAAAAATATTCTTGTAGGGGCTATACAAACGAATTGTTTTCTGCAAAATAGCACGACCGTTCGTTTTATTTTGAGGACTGCCTGTGGCCGAAATCCTGTCCCATGACGCCAAGCCCGCCCAAGAGGTGGGGCGTGAGCGTGGGCGCGGGGCACACAAAGGCCAGCAGACCCGTGCCGCCATTCTGGATGCCGCCTTGAGCCTGGCTTCCCAGATGGGCATCGAAGGCCTGTCCATCGGGGCGTTGGCCGAAGTCACCGGCATGAGCAAGTCGGGCGTGTTCGCCCACTTCGGTTCTCGCGAAGAACTCCAAATTTCCGTCATCCGGGAATACCACGCGCGTTTTGCTGACGAGGTGTTCCTGCCGGCCATCCGCGAGCCCCGTGGCTTGCCCCGCGTGCGGGCCTTGTTCACCCGCTGGGTCGACAAGGTGGCCACCGAAATTGATTCTGGTTGCATTTACATCAGTGGTGCGGTTGAATTCGACGATCGTCCTGGCCCGGTGCGTGACGCCCTGGTCGAGATGGTTCGGACCTGGCATGGCGCCCTTGATCGCGCCATTCGCCTGGCGGTCGACGTGGGAGACCTGCGACCCGACACCGATCCGATGCAAATGCTGTTCGAAATCCATGGGTTGATCCTTTCGCTGCACCACGACGCACGTTTTTTGCGTTCGTCGGGCGCGGTGGATCGGGCCCACAAGGCGTTTGAGCGGGTCATTCAGTTTTATGCTGTAGCCCCTGCGCAAGCGCCAGTTGGAGCGGCTGCTTCCAGTGCAGCCAACGTCAAAGGCGAGCGATCGCCGGCGACACCTCTTTAACCCGTCCACTGAATAAGTGGTGCGATCAACTTTTCTGATCTGATTTTTCTGACCGAGGAGCCTTCAAGATGCCTTCCTACAATCCCCCACTGCGCGATATGCAATTCGTCATGCACGAACTGCTGGGCGCTGTCGACGAACTGAAGCAGATCCCCGCTTACGGCGATCTGGACGTTGACACCGTCAACGCCGTGCTGGAAGAAGGCGGCAAGTTCGCTTCCAAGGTCATCGCTCCCCTGAACCTGGTGGGCGACGTGCAAGGCTGTGTGCTGGACAAGACCACCCACGAAGTCAAGACCCCCGATGGCTTCAAGGAAGCCTACAAGCAGTACACCGAAAACGGTTGGTCCGGCCTGTCGGCTGACCCCGAGTACGGTGGCCAAGGCATGCCCCAACTGGTGAACCAGGCCATCTATGAAATGATGAACTCGGCCAACCAAGCCTGGACCATGTACCCCGGCCTGAGCCACGGCGCTCACGCTTGCCTGGAAGTGCACGGCACCCCCGAGCAAAAGGCCATGTACCTGCCCAAGCTGACCAGCGGCGAATGGACTGGCACCATGTGCTTGACCGAGCCACACTGCG
>ERZ724505.1609-NODE-1609-length-12115-cov-27.421725_pt1 | contig 12115 bp, 20 predicted proteins | sample MGYA00376038_ERZ724505 | MGnify/ENA primary metagenome ERZ724505 (study PRJEB28724, sample SAMN07190884) | wastewater metagenome | isolation source: effluent of sewage treatment plant in Hong Hong | place: Hong Kong | collected 2016-03-17 ... | reverse complement strand
CTAGCCCAGCAACCGCAATTTCAATGGACCGACATGCGCAGCGACCCTGCCATGTTCATGAACCGCCGCAACAGCTTGGCGATGGGGTGACGACATGACGCTGAACGCTGGCATCATCCTCGGCGGCCAAACCCCGGACATCCTCGGCGCGATGGACAAGGGCCGGGCGATGGCCGAGAGCCAGATCAACCTGAACCGCCAAAACGCGCTTGCCGAGCTTTACCGAACGCAGGGGGCGCAGATCGCGGCGGGGGATCAGGCCGCGCTGAACGCACTGGCGCAGTTCGATCCGAACGCTTCGCTGGGGGTGCAGCAAAACCGGCTTGGCATCCAGGCGCAGCAACAGGATATCGAATTCAGTGCCGAAAAAATGCAGATGCTGCGCGACAAAAGCAAGCGCGAGGCCGCTGCCGCCCTGACGGCACAGGCCGACAAGCTGACAGCGGAGCAACTGGCGGCGGAACAGAAAGCCCTGTCAGAGGCCCTTTCCGGTGGTGCGTTCTTTTACCAGAACAAGGACAAGGCGGGCTATGATGCCTTCCTCACATCCAAGGGGCTGGACCCGGCGGAATTCCCGTTTGAGAGCTTCCCGGCTCATGCCGCGACGGTGGAGGGTGTTCTTGAGGCTATGAAGGCATTCCAGCCCGCAGAGGCGGCGAAACCGCTCACGGAGGCCGCGCAACTCAAGGCTGACCTAGATGCAGGGCGCATTGATCAGGCCACCTATGAGTCCGAAATGGCCCGCCGCGCACCGAAGGGGAGCAAGATTTCCTTCGATCCGGCGACCGGGGCCATGACCATTGAGGAGGGCGTGGGGGTCGGCGGAGAGTCGGCGACATCCGGGGATGCGCTGCGGACTTCCATGACTGACGCGCAGAACGTCATCAGCCTGATTGACGAAATTGCCAAAGACCCGGCCCTTCCCGGCGTGACCGGGGCTTATGAAGGCGGCGGTGGCAACAACGTTGATGAATTCGGCTTTGGTCGCCGCGCCTATTACGGCGACAAGGGCTTGGCCGTGATCCAGAAGATTGCCCAACTGCAAGGCAACGCATGGCTTGGCGCGCGCGAGCTACTCAAGGGCGGCGGGGCAATCACCGACTATGAAAGCCGGAAGGCCGAAAGCGCTATGGACAGGCTTTCACGGGCGCAGGGTGATGCGGAATTCAAGGCCGCGCTGAAAGACCTGAAGGACGCAATTCGCGATGGTATGGCGAAACTCAACGGGGCGGGTGGTTCCGGTTCGCAGGCGGGCTTTGATCAGGCAGAGATTGACGCCCTAATGAATGGGCCATGACTGCTAGCGAATAGCGCGCCAGGACAAACGTGAAAAACGCGGTGCAGGCGAAGGCAAGGCCAAGATCGCCCACCGCGTACCAGAACACCAAGAAGTAGACGGCCAGAATGGCCCAGAGCCAACGCAAGCGCATCCCCGCAGTATAGGTGATTCATGGCGACCGTGGAAGAGGTTCTCGCAAAAGCAGCGGAGTGGGAGGCAGCGGGCAATCCGGCTAATGCCGCCAAGCTGCGCGCTTATGCAGAAACCCTGCCTAAAGCCGCCCCGAAATATGACGCGGCGACAGTCGAAGCGAAGGCGGCGGAATGGGAAAAAGCTGGCCAGCCCGAGAAGGCTGCGAAGTTGCGCGAGTTCGCGACAACGCTCCCCAAGCCAGATATGCCGAAGGTTGATCCCATCAAGGAAGGCCCGGTCGCAGTGGTCCCCGGTGCTGCACAAGCGCAGACCGAAGAACAGATGCGCGCCAGCCGGTTCGCGCAGTTCGAGGAAGCAAACCCTGCGCTGAAAGGCCGCTTCACCGTCGAGAATTTCCCCAGCGTCGGCGAAACGGTATTTTCGGGCGGCGGTGGCGGCAAGTCAGGCGGCGCGCGCTACACGGTCAAGGGCTACGTGGGAGGCGGCAAGGAGGATACCTTCGGCGACACCGCCGCCGCGATGGTGGAAGGCCCCGTCGCTGGAATGAAAGCCTTCGCTGGCGGCCTCTCTGGCGGCCCCAGCCCGTCGCGCGACTATCTCGCCAATGACCCGCTGACCAAAAACCTGCCCGGCCCGGTTCTCACCGGCCTTGGCGCGGTTGGCGACCTTGGCGGTGCGGGTCTGTCGTTGCTCGGCGCGGGCATCTCTGGCGCGGCTGGCCTTGGCGCTGAGCTTGTTCCCGGGCAGGGCGCGACCGACGAGCGCAAGTTTGCGGAAGACATGACCGGCATGGCCATGTTTGCGGTGCCGGAATTGGCCGGTGGATCGTCCATTCCCGCCAGAATGGCCGCCACGGCCCCGAAGGCCGCGCCGGTCGTGGCAAAGGCCGCGCCCAAGATTGCCGAAGACGTAGCGGCGGCTGATCGCCTTGGCATCCCTGTCATGCGCAGCGACGTAAAGCCCCCATCAACAGCCCTTGGGAAGGTGGCGCAGCGCGTCGGCGAAGGCATCCCGGTGGCCGGAACAGCAGGTATGCGGGCGAAGCAATTCAAGGCCCGCGCGGCGGCGGTTGCTGATTTCGTCCAAGAGTATGTCGGCGACACGATCCTTCCAGCCATCGACAACGTGACCTCGGCCATGCTGGAGAAGCGCAGCGCCGATCTGAAGCGGTTTACCGGCATGAAGACTGCCGTTGTCGAGAAGTTGAAGGAAAAGGGCGCGGTCCCGGTTCCGAAGGCGACGGCGGAAATCGACAAGCAGATTGCGAACCTGAAGGCGCAGCGCCTGGGGGAATTGAACCCCGTCATCGCCAAGCTGGAGGACTTCAAGCGTAGCCTCGCAGATCAGCCGCTTGATGTGCTGGAAAAGAACCGCAAGGCCGTGGGCAGCGCTTTCGCTGATCCGGGGCTGGCAAACATCAGGGACGCCGGAGAAAAGGCCCTGTCGGCGATCTACGGGCCACTGCGGGATGACATCTCGGCTTTCGTCAAGGGATCTGGCGGAGCGAGCGAGGCCGCGAAGTGGCAGCGCGCCAACGCGCAGCTTTCGGAAATGGCGGGACAGTTGAAGGACGGCGCGCTGAAGAGGACGCTGACAAAGGGCGAAGCAACCCCGGAAACCGTCCGTTCCATGCTGTTCAGCCAGAAGCCGTCTGACGTGCGGCGGCTGGCAGAGAACCTTCCCGAAAACGGCAAGGCGGCGGCGAGAACTGCCATCGTTCAGGAGGCCATCGCCAAATCGGGGGGGATCGAGAACATCAGCGTTGAGCGGTTTGTTAATGCTCTTGAGCGGCTGAATTCGCAGATCGGCGTCTTCTTCAAAGGGGAAGACCTTGAGGCGGCATCTGGCCTTGTTCGTGCGCTGAAGTTGACAGAACAGGCGGCGAAGGCCGGGGCAGCCCCGCTGACGGGCGTCCAGAACGTTCCGACTGGCGTTGCGCTTCTGGTGTCCTCATTCACCGGGGGAAGCCTGACAGGTTCCGTGGCGGCCCTCGGCACCATCGGCACCATCGCCCGCATTTATGAAAGCACGGGCGTCAAGACCGCCCTTCGTCGGATCGGCAAGATGCAGGGGCCGAAAGCGGAAGCGACTGGTCTCAAGATGCTTGAGGACGCGATCAAGAAGGCGGGCGTCCCCGCTTCGACACAAGCGGCAAACGTGCCGATGGCCGTCGGCCAAAACTAACCCACACGCAGGAGCCTTTTCATGGCAAACCAGCTCATCCTCGGGCGGGCGCTTGACGCCAATGGCTACATCGCGCCTGGTGCGAAGGCCGCGATCTATGCGGATGGCACGTCCACGCTGATCTCGGTCTATTCCGACAGCGCGGGAACCGTGGCAGCGACCAACCCGATTGTCGCCGATGCCGATGGCTTTTGGCCTCAGCGATTTGTGACCGAGGATGCCAAGGCGGTTGTTACCACTTCGGCGGACGTGGCACTTTACACGCTGGACCCTGCCCCGGCAGTGCAAGGCACTGGCGCGGCGGCTTCGCAGGTCAGCTTTTCCCCCACGGTCGAACTGCCGCAGACCAACGTGCAGGACGCCATTGTCGCGGCGGCGGACTTGGCTGTGTCTGGCTTCGCAACCTATGGCATCGGCATTACTGGCAACGCGACCCTCCTTGCCAATCTCGACGCTACGGGAACCGGCGCGGGCATCTACCGCTTTGACGGGACCACGACGGGCACATTCCCCACGGGCGTTGCCGCAGGCGATACCGGGATGATCGAGCTGTGGCGGCAGGCTGGGGCTACCGCGATGATGGAGTTGCACCACGCCACCAGCAACCGGCTTTTTCGGCGGCGGATGACGGCCTCTGTCTGGGGAGCATGGCGGGAGGTGCCGGTGGTCAACCAGGCCACGGCGGAAGGTGACATCGTCTATCGCGGGGCAGCGGACTTTCAGCGCTTGGCGAAGGGTGCGGATGAGCAAGTCCTGACCCTGGCCTCTGGCATTCCTGCCTGGGCCGACACGAATAGGGGCGGCGTCAGCGCAGCCACTGCAGCCAGCTCCGGCACGGCGATTGACATTGGCAGCATCCCGGCATGGGCAACGCGCATCTGGCTTCTGTTCAGTGCGGTTTCCCTGTCCGGGACTGACGACCTGCTCATTCAGATCGGCGACAGCGGCGGCATCGAAAACACCGGGTATGTCTCCGGTTCGCGCGAAACGGCGGCGTCAAGCACGGCGGGCTTTATCCTGTTCTTGGGCAACGCGAGCCGCGCGGCGCACGGCGTCATGGAACTGGTGAAGGGCGAGGGAAACCAGTGGTTTGAGCATCACGCCGTCTACACCCCGACGATTTGCAGCGCGGGCGGCGGGACAAAGACCCTGAGCGACACGCTGACGCAAATCCGCCTGACCCGCACCGGCACCGACACGCTGGACGGCTCGGGCACCATCACCGTTCGCTGGGCATAAGGGGCGCATCATGAGCATCAAATTCGGCGGCAAGCAGAACATGGCGGACAAGATGAAGGTGGCCGAAAGCCGCGTCGGGAGGAACCCCGGAGCGAGCAAGGGCACGAAGCCCGCGCCCCCGGCGAAAGCCAAGCCCATCATCGGCAAGGGCAAGGTCGGCATCAAGATCGTGAAGAAGTTCTGAGGTTCCCATGACCGTCATCGTTCCATCGCGCCCCGCGCGCCCCATTCGCGTGGACGGGGGCGGGCGCATTCCCGCAGGCGGCACGACGGGGCAGGCCCTCGTCAAGTCGGCTGACGCCGACTATGCGACCACATGGGCAACCGCCTCTGGTGGCGGCGGTGTGACCGACGGCGACAAGGGCGACATCACCGTATCCGGTTCCGGCGCGGCGTGGACCATCGACAACGGGGCCGTGACGGTTTCCAAGATGGCCGATCTCGCGGCCAGCACGATTCTGGGGAACAATACCGGCGGCGCGGCGGCACCTATCGCCCTGTCTGCGGCGCAGGTGAAGGCGCTTCTCGCCATCGCGGCGGGCGACGTGTCCGGGCTTGCCGCAGTGGCCACCAGCGGCAGCGCCAGCGACCTTTCGGCTGGCACAGTTCCGGCCGCAAGGATGCCAGCCCATACCGGCGATGCGACCAGCACCGCTGGGTCTGTCGCCCTGACCATCGCCAACAACGCAGTGACGAATGCCAAGGCCGCAGACATGGCCACGGGCACGATCAAGGGCCGCAGCACGGCTGGAACTGGCGATCCTGAAGACCTGACCGGGACGCAGGCGACCGCGCTTCTCGACACCTTCACCAGCGGCGCGAAGGGCCTTGTCCCGCCATCGGGTGGCGGCACGGACAACTTCCTGCGGGCGGACGGGACATGGGCCGCGCCTCCGGGCGGCGGCGGAACCCCCGGAGGATCATCCGGCGAGGTGCAGTACAACAACGCCGGGGCCTTCGCTGGCGCGGCGGATGTAGAGATCGAGGGCGGGCAGTTGCGTCTGCCTGCGATTTCAACGCCAGCGGCTCCCGTGGCGGGTGGGGTGAAGCTCTACGGCCTGAGCTTCAATGGACAAGATCGTCTGGGTTTCCTTGGACCTGATGGCAAAGTTCGGCTGTTCCAGAACGACCTCGGCGAGTTCAGCGTCCAGAGGTTCCAGCCTGCGGCGGGCCTGAACTCGCTGGTCGGCGAGAACAGCCTTAACATGGTGGCCACCGGAACGGCGACTTCGGCGGGATCGGTGATCACCAACCTGCACACGATGAAGTCCCGGCTGGATGTGCTGGTCACGACGGCCTCGACCACCGCGATTGCGGCACTTCGACCCAACGGCTCCGGTGCCCGCCCGGTTCGGGTGGGTAAGGACGCGAACGCGCCGGGCGGCTTCTTGGCGCGGTTTGTCTGGGGACCGGCGACCGGGGTGTCGAACACGTCGAACCGGGCCTTCTGCGGTCTGGACGGAGATGCGAACGTCCCGACGGATGTTGAGAACTCAGCCAAGGTTACTGGCCTTGTCGGCATGGGCTGGGACTCGGCTGATGCCAACATCCAGATCATGCACAACGACCTGTCGGGGGCGGCGACGAAGATCGATCTCGGGTCGGGCTTTCCGGTGCCGACGACCGACCGGAGCGAGGTCTACGAGCTGCAGCTTTTCAGCCCGAACAGCCTGACCCAATCGGTCAGCTACCGGGTGATCCGCTACGACAAGACCGACAACACCATCGCCGCCGAGGCGACGGGGACGATCACCACCAACCTGCCGCCGGTTGGTACGCTTTTGGCACCGGCCCTGCGCATGAGCGTTGGCGGGGTGTCCTCGGTCGTCGGCGTCTCCTGCATGGGTATCCTGATCGGGAGGGAGTATTGACATGACCCTGCACGTCTTGTTCACCGAAAACGGCATTCCCGGCTGGATCGGCGACAAGCCGCGCGAAGGCAGCGAAGCCTTGCCCGAGACGCTGCGGATCGGCGGCGCGGATGTGCCCGTTACCATAGAGGTGCTGGCCGCCCATCTGCGCAACCCCGCCACCGGGAGGTGGGTCAAGCGGCCAAAGCCACCAGCCCCAACGGCAGAGGAGCGCGAGGCCGAGCGGCTTCGGCAGCAAGAGCTGCGCCGCGCCGAACGTCAGGAAGCCCGCCGTCTTGCCCGTGACGCGGCCCGCCGGGAGCGGCTGTTTGACAGGTTCGTCGACGCGGTGGCCCGGCTTGACCCGGAGTTCGCCGCCGCTGTGGCCGATCTTGAAGCCGAGTTCAAGGACACGGGCGAATGACCCACACATTCGAACGCCGCAAACTGGAGGTCTTCTTCGCCATGCTCACGGCGGGGTTCGGCATCTGGCTTCTGTTCCCGTCTGAGGCGATGTGGTCCCCCGCGCTGGTGCATGCGAAGGGCATGGCGTCAGAGGCGGCTTGGGGCGGGTTGTTCCTGTCCAACGGCTTTGCGCATTGCGTCTGGCTGGCGGTGAACGGGGCGCGCTGGTGGTCGCCAATCCTGCGCTTCTGGGCTGCGTTCATGGCGGGGTGCCTCTATCTGCTGTGGTGCGCAAGTATCGCGGCCTATGACCCCGCATCGACGGGCGTCTTCACCTATGGCGCGCTGTCTCTCGGCTCCTGGGCCTGTTGCGTCTTTGCATGGCGCGATGCGCTGTCTGCCGTGAGGATACACCGTGCTGTCACTGATCACGCCTGAGCTTCTGACTGCCATCGGGGGTCTTCTGGGGACGGGCGGTGTGATCGCCCTTGTCCGCGTCTGGCGGGAGCCTTCGCCAAAGCCCGGCAGCCCGGACGCGGCGGCGGTGGCGCTGGCGGAGAACACCAAGGCGCTACAGTCGCAGTCCGCGAACTTCGAGGACAATAACGACATGTTCCGGGCGGTGCTGGGCAAGGTTGACGGCATGGCCCGCGACTTTGCCGAGGTGCGGCACGACATGGCCGAGTCCAAGGGCCACCTCGCATCCATCCGTGACGCGCTGAACCGCCGCCCATAACCTGTGAGGCAACATGACCATCATTGACGACCGCAAGGCCGCGCTAATGGAGCGCGTAGAGGATTTCGGCGGGCCGCTGAACGAATTGCCCGTGCTGGCGCAGTTTCTGGCGCAGGTGATGCACGAAAGCGGCGGGCTGCGCTATGTCCGGGAAATCTGGGGGCCGACGAAGGCGCAGCGGGGCTATGAGGGCCGCAAGGACTTGGGCAACACGCAGCCCGGCGACGGCAAGCGGTTCATGGGCCGGGACGTGATCCAGGTGACGGGCCGGGCCAATTACCGGGAGCTGTCCAAGTGGGCGGGCCCCGACTTCGAGGCAAAGCCAGAATTGCTGGAAAGCCCGGAATGGCTGGGGATCGGGGCGATCTGGTATTTCCTGACCCGCAAGGGCCTGATCGACTACGCCCGCGCCGGGAACATCGAGATGGTCACGCGCCGGGTGAACGGCGGGCTGAACGGTTATCAGGACCGGCTGCGCAGGTATGATGCCATCGCGCTTGAAATGCTGAAAGTCCCCGACGTTCGGACCTTTCAGAAGCAAGCCGGGCTTGTGGTGGACGGGATCAGCGGGCCGAAGACGCGGGCGGCGATGCATGAGGCGCTGTCTCATGTTCGCGAAACCCCGAAAACCGAACACGAGCCGCCCGTCATGTCAAAACCGGCCCCGGTTTCTGACATAGGCGCCAAGCCCGCAAAACGCCCCGCGCAGCGCGAAGTCGCCGCGCCGCAGTCCACGCCCACGAAATCCGGTGGTGGCGCTGTGGCGGCCATTCTGGGCGGCCTGCTGGTGCTGATCGGGGCGAAGATCGACGCAATCACGGCTTGGGCGTCCGAATGGGCGCATTGGGCCGCATCGTTTTTCAATTGAAAGGACGCGACATGGACTGGACCAAAAGCCGGGGCCTTTTCTACCTTCTGGCGCTTGGCGCTGGCGGGCTGGCCCTGTCGGGATATGCCGACTTCGACCCGCAGACTTGGATGCTGGATATCCACCCCTTCAACCTCAAGGAATTCGTGCTGACCGGCATGACCACGGCGGGCAACGCGCTGGCCGGGCTGGCCGTCTGGCGGAAGTGGGGCACGAAATGACCGCGCTGGCCTTTCTGGCGGGGTTCATCGTCGGCGGGTTCACCGGCATCGCCGTGGTGGCCCTGTGTGCCGCAGGGGGTGAGGGATGAGCCACGAGGTTGCAATGATCAACGTCGCGCTCCGCATCGCGGTCATGGAAGACGGCCAAGAATTGCCCGTCACGAACGCATTCGATGAGGACGGCGACGAATGCGAGCCAGAAGACGCGGTTGCATGTGTCGCGGGGCCGGATCGTGACGGCATGTGGGTCAGCATCGACCTGAAACAATTTGAGGGGGTGGCGTTGCAATGAGCGTCGTCAAGTTCACCGCCCATGAGGGCCGGGGCAACGATCTGGACAGATCCGCGCAGATCACCGAAGCCATCAAGCGCGCCTGCTACGAAAACGGCGAAGGCTTGGCGCTGGCGTTTGTTCTCGGGTGTCTGGAAATCGCCAAGGTCGAAATCCTGGAGGAGCAGAAGCAATGATCGGTGTCATCTGGTCCGTCATCACCGCCAACCCCATTGCTCGCCTTCTCGCGAAGATCGCGGGCATCGCCTTGGCCGTGGTGACGTTCGGCGCATGGCAGCGTCGGCAGGGTGCGCAAGGGGCGAAGGCAAAGAGCGACAGCCGCGCACTCGACGCCACCGTGAAGGGGCAGGAAGCCGCGCGCAAGGGCCGAGCCGAAGCCGTCGAGAAGCTGCGGCAGGGCAAGACGCCGGAAGAGATCGTGAGGGGAAACGACCGTGACTGGCAGTAACCTTCGCGCCGTGGCGCTTTTCCTGACGCTGACCGCGTGCGCCGCCGCAGTCGTGGTGGACCGGGGTTGCGCCGCCTATGGCGAGGCGCGGGCGACCATGCCGACGCTCGGGACCGACGATCTGTCGGCCTGGGTCGCCATGCTGGATACCAGCATGACGCGGGCCTGCCGGTGAAGCCTCGCAGGCGGTGGCCTTACTGGTCGGTCGCGGGTGCGGGGAAGGTAGAGCGACGGGGCGGGATTCGAACCCGCGACCCGGCAGGATGGCCACCTTACCGGGTGCGTTGCAGCGCTGCCTTCGACCACTCGGCACACGCCGCCGCTCACCCGCAAAACCTAGCAGAATCCAAGAGGTATGTCCATGCGCGCCTTGATCCTGACTGCCGTTCTCGCCGCCCCGGTTCAGGCGCAGACGCCGCAATGCATGGGGCTTCCCGACGATCTCGCTGGCTTGGCGCAGAAGTATGCCGAAACCCCGCGCGTGTCGGGCCTCACGTCCACCGGCGCGCTGATGATCGTCACTGCATCCGAGGCGGGCGGTTTTTCGGTGCTGCTTGTCAGCCCAGACGGCGTGGCCTGCATGGTCGCGGCGGGCGAGGGGTTTGCGCTGACTGAGGCTCCGAAGCCGGGGGTGGATGGTTAGGGCAGCTTGCGGAGCTTCTGCGTCGTCCAGGGGATGCGGTGTGCGGCGATGATCGGCCTAACGGGGTAATGCCAACCGTGCCTCCCATAGAGGCGCTTGCGCCTGTCTCTCCTGCGCACCCAAGCAAGCCACTCGCCAGTGGTCGGCCAGTTGCCAGACATCATATCCCATAGAAATTCCTCTCCCGTTTCTAGCCCGGTGCAGTGTGAGTGCGGGCGATGGATCGGGCCGTTAAAGTAGTCCGGCATTTGGACGCCATCGCATTTGCGGCTCATCCCGCCTCTCCTTTAGTCGCGTGGGGGCGGGACAGGTCGCTCATGGCGTGTTCTCCGGTGGCGGGGTGGCGGACTTCCGGCGCTGCCGACCAGCCGCCGAAGTCGTCTTCCTCGCACTCGATTTCATGGCAAAGCTGCTCCCCGCATTCGCATGTGACTTGGATGGTCACGGCGGCGATCTGAGCGCGGATGGTTGTCGGGTCTTGATCCGGGGGATGGTCCGTCATGCCGCCACCCGCTCCTGTGCCCATGTGCCCCACTGGTCGGCCATCATGCGTCCATCTCCGCGAAAAGATCACGCTGCACCGGCTTCATCCTCTCGATCGACGGCTTCCAAATCCACGCGCCCGAGGCCGTGGGCAGCCGCGAGAGCGCGCCACGCATACCCCGCTGCCAGAGGGACCACGCCGTTGCCGAGGAGGCGCAAAGCGCGTGACCGGGAGGCCAGCCCATCAGCCAGGCCACGAATGCGGGATTGAGCCGCGCTTTCTCCCGGCTCGTCCAGAGACGCCGCCAGACGGCCCGCCCATGCGAGGCAATCAGCGAGGCCCGCAGCGGGCGCCAGATCGGGCGCAACTGCGAGAGTGTCGGACCAGGCGGCGCTGTCAGATGGACCGGGCGGGAAAAGCCCTGTTCCGCGCGATAGTGCAGGATGTCCATCCTTGACTTGCCGTCCGCGTGCGTGATGCTGCCCTCGCTGCTGCCCTCGCTGCTGCCCTTCACATTCTGGGCTGCTGGCGTCGGCCAGATACCGGCCTGCGCCCCCAAGCTCAGTCCGAAGCCGTTGCCGGTGTGGTGTTTCCCCTTCGCCAGCGTCTCGCGCCGCACTTCCTCCCGTCTGGTTTCCAACTCCTCCGCCGTCCAGCCCTCGCGCGTTGAAACCAGCGTTGGGGTCGCCCACTTGTCCTCGGCTGCTCCCGCCAGCGTCGTGCCGCCCGTCTGCCCCGGCGTCGGGTCTTCTGCGGTCTGAGCGAAGCTGTGGGCCGTTGCGGTGGGCCACGATGAAGACCCGGAGCCTTTCATGCGGCGCGCCGACTTCTGACGCAGAGAATAGGCCAACCGCAGGCGTGAAACCCATGTCCCATAGGGTTCGCAGCACGGTTTCAAGGCCAAGGCTGACGTGGCCGGGGACGTTTTCGAGGAATACCCACTCCGGCTGAACCTCTCCGACGATCCTGGCAACGTCCGGCCAGAGGTGCCTGGGATCATCCTCGCCCTTTCGTTGTCCCGCTGCGGAAAACGGCTGGCATGGGTATCCTGCAAGCACGGTGTCACAGAGGCCGCGCCACGGTCTTCCGTCGAAGGTCTTGACGTTGTCCCAGATCGGGGCCGGGGCGAAGTATCCGGCGCGCTGTGCGGCGATGAGGACGGATCGGGGGTATTCCTCCCACTCGACGAAGCAGGCGGTGGCAAAGCCCGGCTCGGCAAGGTCAAGACCCATGTCAAGTCCGCCGCCGCCTGAACAGAGGGAGAGGCCGTATCTGGGAGGAAGCACCACGTCACCCTCTCCTCCTCGGATCAA
>ERZ724505.1608-NODE-1608-length-12128-cov-26.633480_pt1 | contig 12128 bp, 20 predicted proteins | sample MGYA00376038_ERZ724505 | MGnify/ENA primary metagenome ERZ724505 (study PRJEB28724, sample SAMN07190884) | wastewater metagenome | isolation source: effluent of sewage treatment plant in Hong Hong | place: Hong Kong | collected 2016-03-17 ... | reverse complement strand
AGGTCCGCTATGAGCGCATGAGCATCCGGCGCCCGCATCTCGAGGGTATATTCCGAGATGAGGTCGCGGGTGACAGCATCGCCGACGCGGCCAAGTTCCTGCGGCTCGAAAGCGCGGAGGAACGCAACAGCCACCTTGGACGTGTCCACAACCCAAGCGTCACGCGAACGCTGCGTGCGGTTCGGGACAACCTTAAGGTCTCCGAAGTCCGACGCATAGATAGACGCCGCGCCAAGGATCGTGTTGTTGTTCACGATCTGCTGCGAGGTCGAGCGGCCAGTGAAGCTCGAAATGAGCTGCTTCGAGTAGGGGCCGACCAGAATCAGCGACGGCTCGCCACCATCGGTGAAGGCGTCAAGAACCGCGTCCTTGATGAGCGCTTCCGTGATGTCACGCATACCGTTGGTCGCGTTGCCATCGGTAGCCGCATAGGTCGCGCCGGTCGAGTCAGCGCCGCCAGTGCCGCGCGAGCCATTGCCCGAGATCCACGAGTTGAACGAGCGCAGCTTGCGCGCGGTCGTGGTGTCACCAGCGACCTGACCCTGATTGCCGAGAAGAATCGCTTCCATGTCCTTGCGGAGGGCAAGCGACTTCTTCGACATCTGGTAGGCCAGCATGTCGTCGATGCCAGCCGGGTTGGTCGCGCGCTGCGTGCCGGTGACAGTCGCGTCACGCGAACTGATCTGGCAGTAGTTCTGCTTGCGAGCAGGGCTGGTCGAGGTGTTGCGGGTCAGCGCGTCACCTTCAAGGCGGGCGTTGGTCGTGCTGGTCGTGTCAATCGTGTCCAGCGACCACTCATGAAGAACCGCAGTCGCCTTCGCGCGCGGGACAGCCGACATGAACGGCGTGTCAACGGGCGAGATGCGATACACAGCGTCCGCGAGGTCTTCGCGGTTGGTCGTCACGTCATACGTGGCGAGGGCAGAAGTAACCTTCGTCATTTAATCACCTATCGGAAAAGATGTTTGAACACGGCAGCGCCAGCTTCAACGCTGCCCTCTCGTGCCAACCGTTCCGTTGCCTTGACGAACCTCGACCGCTCCACGGATTGACGAGATGCAATGCCGCCGGGCTTCACAGGTGGGGCTGCGGGCTTCGGTGCGGGCTTCTTGGCCTGCACGCGCTTCGCTGCCTCCTGCTGCCGGTCGTACTGCATCGCCTTCCACGCAAGGAGCAGTTCAGCCGAATTGGTAGGGCTGGAAGTAATCACATCTTCCGGGATGCCCACCGACACGGCGTAGGACAGAATCTCGTGAAGAATGGCATTCGACTTCTGCGGGTCCGTAATATCCGGAACAGCAGCAAGCAGGGCAGGGCGGGCAGTAGCCTCGATGGCGTTGTAACGCTCCATCATGGCTTGTTCGGCCTCACGGTCGCGCTGCGCTTCAATCTCTTGAAGCTGCGTCCGATACTCCGAAACTGCCTTCTGCGACTCTCGCCAGTTCTTCACACTGACCTGATATTCGTACTGGTGGAAATTCCCTTCCTGATCCACGAACGCATCCGGGTCAGGCTCGGGAAATTCGTACAGTCCGATAACAGCCTTAAGTTCGTTGGCGTAACGGTCACGATTGGTAGCCGCCTCTTGCACAAGCGCCTCATTGGCCTTGCGGATATTGGCGGCCTCTTGGAACTTGGCGTTTACCGCAGCGTCCCTCTGTCCCTCGCGCTCGGCAAGATATGCCTGCGTTTCGGGTGGCAGAGCGTCCCACTGTTCGGCTTGGTCCGCGCTCCATGACGAGGGCATGGGGACCGCTTCCGGCTGGGCCTCTTCGGCTGCCTCCACGTCCTCTGCTTGTTCGTCATCATCTACAGCCTCAGCCGGTTCCCCGGCGTCAGCTTCGATCTCTTCTTCTTCTTGCTCGTCTCCCCGAGCAAATCGCCCCTTCTCATCACGCTGGCGCGGAGTTTCGGGGTTCAGGAAACTTTTGAATGCATCCGACGCATTGTCGATTTGCGCGTCAACCGTTTCCGCTGCCGGGGTCGGCTGGGCGGTGTCAGACATTACCATTCCTTCGGTGGTGGTGGATTATCGAATCCGGCGGATTGCGGTCACAGGCTCGCCCGCCACAATCATGCTCATCTGCTGGCGAAGCATGTTCAGAATATGAACAGAGCGCCACAAATTGTCTCGTTCCCGCTCATCATGCGTGACCTTCCACGACTCGATGAAACGGGCCTCGATGTCGTCCAGACATTCCTTGATGACGCCATCCTCAAGCGCAGCGCGGAATATCGCGGCACGGCCTGCGCGCTGGTTGGCGTTCATTTGTCGAGCGCCCCGCCGGGACGGTTGCTGCTGATCTTGGCGTCGGCCTGCTTCATCGCAATTTCGTGCTGGCGATCCGCCTGCTCGCGCGCCAACTCAGCCTCAAGCGCCATCTTGCGTTCGGCCATCGCGGCTTCGAACTCAAACTTCTGCTGTGCCAGCGCGGCTTCCTGCTCAGCCTTGGCGCGCTCAAGTTCGAGCTTCGCGGTAGCCTCCTGCTCGGCAAGCTGAATCTTCAACTGGCCTTCGCGCTCGCGCATCTGCATGTCAGCGGCCTGCGCCTGCTGCTTCATTTGCATTTCGGCCTGCTTGGCCTGCATCTCGGCCTGCACCTTGACCATCTCCGGGTCAGGCTGCGGCTGCTGCGGAGGCTGCTGCGCCGGGTCTTTCAGGTAGTTGTCCACGTCCTTGACGCCAGCCGCAGACAGCTTGCGCTTGATGGCGTGATAGGCTTCCTCAGGGCCGACAAGAGCGCCGAACGGCGACTGTACAACCTCGGCAAGCGTCTGAATGACACTATCAGCCTGGGCAATCTGCTCCATCTTCGAGCCGACGCCCAAGCCGACCGAAATGCTCATATCCATCTCGGCATTCCACGAGCGCGGATCGATCGTCACCCACTCGTTGCGAAGGCGGATCATGCGTTCGCGCGGCTGGTGGTTGACCAGAAGCCGCAGCATCAGCCGGAACAGACGCTTCACGCCCGTCTCGGCAAAGATACGCGCAATCATCTCAGCGCGGCTGTTCTTGCCCGCGATAAGATCGGCTGCCTCAGTGGCAGACATCTGCCCGCCCTTGCGCAGAGCGTTTGTGTCCAGCCCCTGTCCGTTGCGCCCAATGCCGGTGCGCGCTTCCTGCTGATGCTCGGCATATTCGAGCATCGGGAACGACTTGTCCGCGACGAACGGAATAGCAAGCGGCACAATATGGCCGACCTGATTGGACACAACCACGCCGCCCGGCGCCGGGTCTGCCAGCGCGTCAATCGTCGCACCATCAGGCGTCAGCGCAGCAGCGCCAACCTCGATCTTGGGATTGTTCGCCAGATAGAGGTTGTCGAGCATCTGCCGCCACAGCACCGACGAAATGCGCTGCAAGTCGCGGGTCTGGTCAGCGAGCGAAAGCCCGTAGACCTTGTGCGGCATCGGGACCGGGCACAGCAAGGCGAACGGGTTGTCGTCCACCTCCATATTGATGAGAATTTCGGTATCGACGCGGACAATGCGGCGGCGCTCGGCAATGCCATCCCCGTCGAAGTCCACCAGAACATATTCGTCAATGACCGGGATGATGTCCCGCGAGCGGTCGTTGCCGATCCCGTTAGCAACCTTGCCCGATGCGAAATTCTCGTCCTGCGTGCGCGACAGGAAGCGCGGATCGAACGTCTCGTCGATGGTCGCAGCCGAAAGCCCGTCCACCACCTCCGGGTCAAGCCCCATGTCAATCAGGTCTGACCTGGTAATGTTCGTGGGCTTGTGCGCTACATATTCCGCCGATTCGATGTCGCGCGCATAGGGCGCAATCCGAAACTCTTCGGACGGAACAGTGACAATCTTGATGCGGCCATCAGCCTCGTGGCGCTTTACGTCGAGCGCGTAGAAGGCATCATCCTGATAAGGGCCGCCGATAATCTCATATTCTTCGCCAGCACCGGCAATCAGTTCCTCGACCTGCTGCGCGTCCAGCCCCTCCATACGGGTGATGGTTTCGCGCTCACTGTCTTCCCACCAGACCTTGACGATGCCCAGCTTCTCAAGAAGCGCCGCCTTGAACCAGTTGTGCAGCAGGATAAAGCCGGGATTGTCTACGTTCAGGACGTAGTTGACATATTCCGTTGCCTGCTTGGCCGGCTCCTCGTCCTCGGGATTGCGCGGCTCAAAAGCAACAGCATCCTCAATCGATACGAACGGCTTGAGAATGGCAGAAACGGCATTGTCGATGACGATGGCAACAGTGCGGTCTACAACCTGCGAGCGCCCAGCCTGCTCATCCCCGAACGGGCGGCCATAATAGTAATCGAGCGAAAGCGCCTGCTCGTCGGCAATCTCAGCGGTATAGTACCCAACCGCCTGCGCCTCGTGGGCAGCCAGCAGCGCCGCCAGTTCGTCGTCAGACATAGCTCCGCTGTCCGCAGAAACCTCCTGCGGTTCGGATTCCATGTCTGCCATGCTTATTCCTTGTAGGCCCTCAGGACGAACATGAAGTGTTCGCCGTCATCTTCCGCGTGCACGCAGCGAAGGTCGCCGCTCCAAAGCCAGCGGAAGTCGGTCATTGCCGTTGTGCCGATCTGCAATTCGTATTGCTCCTGCGACAGGAACGACAGCGAACCAGCGTTGATGATGCGTTTATGGCTGGGATCTCCCCATGCCCACATGCTCTTGTAACTTGGGCAGGTGGCGAACAAATGCCCGCCATCCTTCAATGCCCGCCATATCTCGTAGAAGTGCGCGAAGAACGATCTGTAATCGCCCTGCGTGCCCAGATGCTCCAACACCTCATAGGCGTGAACTTCATCGAATGCGTTGTCGTCCACCGGCCAAGGTGTTTCGTCCAGGTTGTGGACGATGTCAGCACCGCAGTTCGGGTCATGGTCTATCGTGACCAGCCCATCCCATGCGAGCTTGCCGAAGCCCATCTTCTTGATCCGACTGTTCCCGCAGCCGACCAGTAGCTCAGTCATACAACCCACTTCGTTGGACGGCGCGGTATCTGGATGCTTCCGATCTCGCGATGCCCCATTGCAAACATGCGGGCCGCATCAGCGTAGTGCGATGTCCAATCATGCAGCGGAGCGCGCTTGAACTCCTGCCGCTTGTCGTCCCATTCGCGGCGATACATGCGGAGGGCCTCAAGCCCTTCCTTGCACTTCTCGCGGTCAAACCAGCTTGTCGGGATAAGCATACGCAACGCCTGAATACCGTCTTCCACCGGCATCGCAGGAACTACCTTGATGTTACGGATGCCCAGCCCCCCAAGCACCTCGTAACGGCTCTTTCCGGTGCCCAACTCCCGGACTTCAACGTCATGCGGAAGGTAATGCGTGCCGTAGTTGTACGGGCGCTCCTTCAATTCCTTCGCATACCAATCAAGGCCGACGCCCTCCCCCTTGAGAACGTCAATCCACCGTGTTTCGCGACCAACAATCTGTACGAACCAGATGACCGTACTGTCAGCGACGCCCAAGTCCCAAGCCGTGTGAACCTCAAGCCTCGGGTCGTAAGGAACGCCGGTTATGCGGCCAGCTTCCTCAGCGTCGTTCAACTCGCGCCCGTAATAGGCACCGCGCACCGCAGCCTCAAAGCTGCATTCATATTCCTGAGCGTACTCATCATCGCTCATCATCTTGCGAGCGTCGGCAAGCTCTTTCTGGTCAAGCAGCCCGGTTTCTGACGCCCTCAGTGAGAGCCGAAACCAATCGTCGTCATCCTCCGCCGCCACCCACAGCTTGTGGAACGTGTTCTTGCCCTTCGGCGTGCCGATGAAGATCGCCCACCCCTTGCGATCCGATAGCGCCGGGCGAATGACCTGCGTCCATACGGTCGGGTCCATGTCCCCGAACTCGTCCAGCACCGCGCCGTCCAGATAGATGCCGCGAAGCCGATCGGGATTGTCGGCACCGTAGATGCGGATGCGAGCACCACCCGGCAACTCCACCCACAATTCGCTTTCGTTGATCTTGACGCCGGGAATGAATGCGCTGTCCTGCTTGAGGTAGGACCACGCAATATCCTTGGCCTGGTTCAACTGCGGCGCGATATAAGCAAAGCGCGGATTGGGCTTATCACATGCACATGCGCGGCGGATCAGTTCGTTGACACATGCCACAGTCTTGCCAGCGCGGCGATGAGCAACGGCAATGCCCCAGCGGGCTTTCCGCTTGTGAAGCGGCTTGAACTGATCCCGAGGCCGATAGGTCGCCTCAAGGACAACCTCAGTCATCTAGCCCCGGATATTTCACGACGCCGACTTTCACCTCGACATCGAGATTCCCGTCATACGAAACGGATTGCTGATCCGGTACGACTTTCTTGATAAGTCCGAGTGCTGCCCTAACCTGCGGGCCAGATAGTTCTATCTTGCCTTCTACAAAGTCGCTCAAACGGTTAATGAGCATACTGGCTTTGATTTTCTCTCGTGTGCGCTCAAGATGCGAGAGATGTTTACGTGCAGCCATGTCATCCTCGTTTCTGCTCCCTCTCGGGTGGGCAGGCTCGGACGCTCAATTTAATTGAACGCGGTTAGCAGCCCTTCTTGCTGGGCTTCGGCTTTTCAGTCTTCGGCGGCTTGGGCTTCTTAGCCATGTTCATTTCGTCCCCCATGAATTAACCCGACGCTACAAGCTGCCCGTTCGCTGGGAGCGTCAGAACTACAGCGAGCGTCGGGACCGCGCCGTGACGCGGGTCTGGTTTACCGATCGGGATGATTTGGCGTGATTGGCCGATCCCTTGGCCGATCTCTTACCGAGCGGGAATAAGTAGTGGGCTAGGCCGACCGGGGAAGTCCCAATCCAAAACCTAGCCCACAACGACGGCACCCGCTACGCAGTGGCCGCCGACCATCCCGGCTGCAGAAGCAGAGCGGGAACCCAAAAGAAAAGCCCCACCGTTTCCGGCAGGGCGCAGCTATATCAATTATGGCCCCCATAGCACATTCCCGTTAAATGTGTCAAACCCTCACAATCTTCGCCACTGTGCAATCAAATCCCCGACGAACTGGACACACACAAGCGCGGCCTGTGTTGCCCGCCCATTGTCGTTAGCCCATCGGCTGCCAGCGGTTCCGCCCGGTTCATCCCAGCGGCATACCAGTTCGAATACCGCCCAATAGGGTGTGGGTATCATGCCCTTGAGCGCGTGAAGCTCGTCTAGCGCTTCCTGCTGTGCCCAGCCATTGCCACCGGGCATTCCGGGAATACACAACAGGTCAGCCACCAGCGGGCGCGATGTCTCAGCCTTGTTCCACAGTTCTTCGCAATACTCGATTGCGCGGGCTTGTGTGTCCGTCAGCAGGTGAAGCGTTTTCCAGCGCTCAACCGTAGTGACGTGGCGATTGCGGACGAGGGTGGATTTGCCCTCCTTGGCCTTGGCGTCGTCGCTCTCCCGGCGATAGTCTCCGTGATTTGCGGTGAAGCCGTTTACTGGCGGTTCAATTTCGCGCGGCGGTTTCTTCTTTGCTGCTTTGCGTGCCATCAATATTTCTCCCCTTCGACCACAACCTTGCCGAACGATACGCGGACCTCGACAATGCCGCAGCTCTCCCAACAGGCATGGTTCCGCTTCAAGGCGTCTACGGATGGGAATATGCGGTTTCCTTTTGACGCCGCGCCAAGCTCGTATTCCCAATCTATTGCGCACATGTATCCGATGACTGAGCCATCAGGTTCGGCGTTCATGGAATCCATGCTTACCCCCTTGCTTGCCAGTATTTGCCCTCAGGGCCGCAACCAGACTCATCAACCCGCTCTTCCTGCGCAGGCATCCCCAGCCGCTCTTCGATGATTGGCTCGCCGCCCCACACGTAATCTGGCGTCGTTATCGTCGGGCGATTGCACTCGTATGGCCTACCCTGCCTGTCTTTTGACAAGTTTTCGTTGATTTCCCTGAAATAGTCGGGGTCGAAATGCTCGCAGTCCTTGCAGAACTTGTCGGTCATTGCCCAATCTCCGCGACAAAGAACGCGCTGCCATCGTCAAGAACCGTGACGCCATTCCCGGTCAGATGGTCATGCATCGCCATCATCGCATTGGCGAACCATCCAATCATTGCGCCCTCGTCGAGGCCGCAGTCTGGGTTGCACTCCAGAAAGAACCTAGCCCAAGCTTGCGCGTCAGGATTTGTATGGATGCTCATGTCGTAGTCGGCCATTCCCCATCTCCCCTCTGACATCCCAGCCAATGTAAAGACCTATTGCTAGGCCGACGAAGTAGAACAGGGCGGTCATTCGGCGTCTTTCCAGAGCCATTTCTCTTTCAGCGCGCGCAGGTAAATTTCCTCAGCCTCGAACGCGACATCTCTGAGGAAGTCCATAACCGCAATCCCGCCCATTTCTTCCAGCTTCCGCAGGTCTGATGCGGACGGCTTACCTTCTTCGCCATTCCAGCGAAATGAGATTTTGATGCCATCGGTCATTGCAGCGTATCCGCGAAATTGCTGACATCAACCTTGCTGTAGTGTTCGGAGCAGCACGTGAAAATCTCCCAAAAAGAAGACTCCACTTCCTTCCTGTCCATCGACCTAGATTTGCTGAGATGCGCGGCGATGCTGCCAAGCAATTCCGCAAGCGCCATCCCGACCGTCCCGAGGTTCACAACGCCGGAATCGAGAATTGCCTGAGTGACTTTTTCGGAAACCGCACCGAAGTCGGCATCGAGCTTATCAAAATCAGCAATCGCGTTGCGCATAGCCTCTGCATAATCCATTATGCCCTCCACCCGTTCTTGACGCACAGGTCGTTGAGTTTCGTCGTGAGCTTGCCAATCTCGCTGGACAGGGCGGACAGGTCGGCGCGAAGTTTCGCGACCTCATCCGGCTCAGAAAGCGGCCCAAAGTCCTCTTCGCGAATTTTCTTCACGAACGCTTCGGCTACGCCAATTTCTGCGGCAACGGATTTATCGCTCCGACCATCCTTGTACCGCTTGGCCACATCGTCATAATAATCCTCAAGCGCGAAATAGATCAGGCGCTTTGCCTTCTTCGCAGCCTCAGACGTTGCTGCATCCTCAATAACTTTCTCTGCGGACATCTCTTCAGCCTCCACGAATTTCAGATTGTCGATAACAAGGCGCGGGCGCTTCGAACTGGCACAACTTGGGCACATTGGCCTACCGCCCGTGACCCACCCCTGCCTGTGAAAACGCGAACACACCGCCTCCGGGGGGAGACGGCGCGAATCTGTGATTGTCGATTTGGCACCGCACTGGGCGCAAATCAGGTTGAACGTATATCGGCTGCCTGTCATCGCCGCCTCCACACCTTGCCATTCGGATTTGGCAATGTTGCGCCAGCTACTCGTCTTCATTGCCAATCACTCCCTCCTGTCCACGAAGCGCGTTCGCTCCGCCTCCCATCTGGGCGCGTTATCCGCCGATCAACGAAATGCTCAATTTGCCCCTTGGCGTTCGTCCGCTCATTGACGAAATACGGGAGGCCAGACGCGGCCACCCATGCCATTGCGTTGAGCCTGTCACAGTGCAGGCGAAGGTTATCGATATACCCGCCGCCGCCAGTTGTCAGGCTGCCAGTGGAACGGATTGCCAGAGGATTATTCATTGTAATTCCCCTCAAGTATCTTTTGGAAATTGGCTTTCTTGAAAATCCAATCGAATGTGCAGCCCTTCCACCCGGTATCGCCGCGCAAAAAGGCGGATCGTCGGATGTTGCCAAAGACCTCTCGGAACTCGTCGAGCGAGTACCCGGCGATGCGGGCTTTCAGGAGCGTTCTGCGCTCAGGCGTCAGCTTCCGTATCTGAGGCTTTCCGAGTTCGGCGGCCAGTTCGTTGAAATGCTCAACGATGTGCTCTGGCTTCAAAACATCCTGATTTTCGTCTTCCGACGCCGCAGGTGGTTCGCCAGAACCACAAGAACCTTTAGGTTCTAATATATCTGTCTCTGTCTCTGTCTCTGTCTCTGTCTCTGTCTCTGGGGGCGTTTCTGTAACGGTTTCTGTAACGTTACACTTTGATGCCCTGTGTCTCTTGACGCGCTCAGCAGAACTGTCTGATTTGTATTGACGTTTCGCCCAGCCATGCGGTGCATAAAAGAATCCGTCCACCCCACCGTTATGCTTATCGATAAGCCCAGCGATAGACAGGCGTTCCAGCACCGTAACAACATCGTTTTCAGACAAGCGAAGCGAAAAAGCCACGTCTGCGATGCAGGGCAATTTGCCGTCATGGCGCGATGCGAGACACAGAAGGTTGACCCATGCCTTGAAGTCCACCGGGGGCAGCCGCTGCGCCTTCGGGTCGTCCAATAGCTCGTCATACATGCGGAACCAGCGGCTCATTCGATAATCCTCACATGCACGAAGCCGCGCTTTTCGGGATCGACGCTCCCGATTTGCACGGTCGGAATGAAGCGATGGTCGTTGACCTTGAGCGCGTCCGCGATGCCGTCGAGAAGGCTTTTGCAGGACGCCAGGAGGTTATCGGCATCATACCGGCGATGGCTCGGCGGGCAGAACGTCAGATGCACCCACACCTTATCGGAGTCGGGCATGTGCAGCCCTTCGGACAGTGCGAGAGCGTGCGCGTCGGCACGGTATTTCTTCACCGCACGGCTGCGCGCACCCCAATGCACGCGCGCGTTGGGCGAAAGTTCGCGAGGAGGCCAATACATCTTCACTCGGCTATCTTCCTGTAGAACGTGACATCCCAGTCATCCGGGTTGTCGCCCCATTGCCAGCGCAGTTGTTCGGCGGTGTATTCCTTGCTCTCTGAGCCGTTCCGCCAGATGACTTGCACTCGCGTTTCGTAATTGCGCTTGGGCAGGTTGCCGCCGGCCCACTCTTTCCAATCATTCGCCATGCTCGGGTTCCCGGCGGCGAAGTAATTCCACGTCAGCGCGGTTCTTACGTTCTGCTTCGACAGCTTCCGAGACTTGCTCAGGCGTGATGCTGTACAGTTCGTAAGTCCTCTCCCAGTGATGCGGATTGACAGCGTCTAGGTTGACGATGTCGCGCATGATGGTGGGCAGGTCTGGGCGCTCATGAATGCCCATATTAGTGGGCACCTACTTGAGATGTAATGGGCCGGTTCGAAATACTCGGGGATGCGATTGTGGAAAACTCCCGCCACGCTTCCGGCTCGAAACCCTTCTCTTCGGCAAGGTCGATCATCTCGCCGCTGGTCATCTTGCGGCTTCCGACAAGCCAGATGTTCTTGTCTGCCTTGCTGTCGATGACGCAGAGCTTCACCACCGGGATAAACCCGGCGCGCTGCAAGTGGCGCTGGGCGCGTGCCGTAATAGTTACAGGGGCCTCGGGAAGTATCTGGCGGGGAGCGTTCTTGTTGCGTATGACAGGGCCTAGCAGACCCCGGCTATTGCGCTTCCCATTGATCGTATGGCCGGCAGTGAATTGGTTGTGCTGGACAACAATGCCCAATTCCTTGCGCCAGCGAACGATTGTTTTGAGGCTGACGTTGTAAAGCTGAATCAGGTCGCGGTTATACAGATGCGCGTCGTCCTTGAACTGCGGGGGGCAATCAGGCGGCGGCACGCGACGGGACAGGCCCAGATTGCCACGGATATAGCGGACGTGGTGCCATGAGAGGCCAAGCGCCTCGCCTATTTCCCTGTCGCTTTTGCCGTCCGCAAACATGGACCGCACAATTTCTTGCGCTTCCTTTGTGCAATTCCTGCGAGTGTTCATTATGCCCTCCCTTTTCTGCGCTGCCATCCGAGGCGCGCGGCCTTGCTATGCGATGATTGTCTTGCGAGGTTTTCCGCAATGATGCGGTCCAACTTGCGGCGGTATAGCCACACCTTGAGCCACGTAATCACGCGACCCGCCGCACAAAGCGGCCATCGGCACCGCGCGCCGGGACATGCTGCAACTCTTCTTCGAGCATCCGCAGCCGGTCCACCATGTACTGCTCAGTCAGCACAAGCTCGCTGTCATCATGGCGAGCGCCGATCACGAATACTCCGCAGGTAACGAAGCCCGCACAAAATGCAGTCGAACCCGCTGCGATAATCAATGCTAGGTCAGCCATTCCCCTTACCTTTCATTGCATTGCCGAAACTTACTGTGCCAATTTGAATCCGTGATTGCGTTTCGTTCCCGTCCGTTCCGCTGCTGTTCCCGTTGCAGGACCGGATTGCGGTCTCCATGCTTGGGGAATGAACGGAAGCGAACATCA
>ERZ724505.1607-NODE-1607-length-12164-cov-5.205054_pt1 | contig 12164 bp, 8 predicted proteins | sample MGYA00376038_ERZ724505 | MGnify/ENA primary metagenome ERZ724505 (study PRJEB28724, sample SAMN07190884) | wastewater metagenome | isolation source: effluent of sewage treatment plant in Hong Hong | place: Hong Kong | collected 2016-03-17 ... | reverse complement strand
TGACTCCAGTAGCGGCGTGGGCTGCATTCAAACCCATCCGTGTCGTCGCCCCGAAGCTGCTTGGCTTGCATTGCGCTGCATCCGGCGTGTGTGTAGATGAAGTGGGGCGCTTCGCCGAAGCCGAAGTACTCCGGAGTGAGGCACTGGATTTCGTTGCGCGCTACGTCGGCGAAATCAAGCATCCGCCGCGAACGATTTTTTGTTCCAGCATGACGTGCACGCAAGCATTCGGCTTTACCAATAACGCCGCGTATAACGTCGGCACTTACGGCCTGGTTATCTCGTACCGAGGCTGGCGGCCCTATTTCGTGCGGCACGAGCTGATTCACCATCTGCAGAATGAGCGCCTTGGCACATTCAACGCGTGGCTGTTCAAACCCTCGTGGCTACTGGAAGGGATGGCCTATTCGATGAGTGACGACCCACGCAAGCCGCTGCCGCAACCGTTGCAGGGCTGGCGCGAATCGTTCGAGCAATGGCGGCTCGCAACCCGTGACCAGGATTTCTGGGAGGCCGCTCAGGCCGTTCGCTGAGCTGAGCGCGTGCGGATCTTGGCTGGCAATCGGGTTGGGCCGCAGCCTAACGGTGTTTCGCGCCGCCGGCCATGTGGCGTGGCGGATGTAGTTGCCAGCATGCGCCATTCCGCCATAAGGAAGCGCTGATTTATTCGGCGAGCGGGATGAAGAGCAAGGAGCCCGGCACGCCAAATCAGCCGCCGATCCATATCGCGTTTCGCGCCGCCAGCCGCGCACTGGTCGATGCTTTCTACCAGGCGGCAATCGCTGCCGGCGGCCGTGACAATGGCGCGCCGGGGTTGCGGCCGCATTACCATCCGGATTATTACGGCGCATTCGTGCTCGATCCGGACGGGCATAACATCGAAGCGGTGTGCCACGACCCGGTTTAGTTTCGGTTCAGTTTGGCTGTGGTAGAGTGTCGGCTCCAGAAATTGCCGGAGCCGGCGCTGTATGAGCAGTCTGTTACGTTACCTTGGTTATGGTGCCGCCGGCATCGTTGGCATGGCCGGTATCGGCGTGAGCTACATCGCCGCCACATTCGACCCGAATTCGCTCAAGCCGCTGATCAGCGATTTTGTGCGCAAGGAAAAACAGCGCGAGCTGAAATTCGACGGTGATATCAAACTCAGCCTGTGGCCGTCGATCGGCGTGGCGCTGCCGAAGGTCACGCTGTCAGAACACAATTCGCCGCAGACCTTTCTTGCCATCGATCAGGCCAGGCTGTCGCTGGCGATCATGCCGCTGTTGCGGCAGAACTACGTGATCGACTCGATCGAAGCCAGTGGCATCAATGCCACGCTGGTGCGCAATCCGGATGGCAGCCTCAACATCGCCGACCTGCTGGCTAAGCCGAAACAGGCATCGCCGCCGATCAAGCTGCAGATTGGCAAGATCAAGGTCGATAACAGTCAGTTGCTGTTCGACGACCGGCAATTGCAGCAGCGTACCGAACTGAAAACGATCACGCTCAAGACCGGCGAGGTGAACACCAAGCAGGCGCGTGGCGTCAATCTGACGCTGCAGCTGCTGCAATCGCAGCCCAAGGCGCAAGGTAATCTGCTGCTCGGCGGCGATTTCGATTTCGATTTCGACGCCGAAGTCGGGCTGTACGCGGCGCGCAAGCTGTCGTTCGGTTTTGCCGGCCAGGCAGGCCCGGCGTCGAAGCTGGCGCTGCAACTGGATGGCGATGCCCGCTACAGCCAGAAATCCGATCGCGCCGAAGCCAAGGGATTGACGCTGGAAATCAGCGGCGACACGCCGCAATTGCACGATTTCAAACTCAAATTCGGCGCCAATGCCGATCTTGAGCCGGGCAAGCGCACGCTGGCGGCCGATGGCATCGCACTGGAAGCCAGCGGCACGTTGCCGCAGGGCAAGCTCAACGCCAAACTGCTGGCGCCGAAGCTGCAATTCGGTGGCGAGCGCGTCAGCGGCGACGATATCACGCTCACCGCGGCGCTTGCCGGTGCTCGTACCCTGAACGCCGATGCCCGGCTGGCGGGCTTTTCCGGACAGCAGCAACAGCTGGCGATCAAGCAGCTCAACCTCAAGCTGAATGCCGAGCAGGCTGGCGACAAGCTGGCGCTGAATCTGGCCAGCCCGGTCAATATCGATCTGCAGCAACTGGCGGCCAAATTGCCACAGCTGCGCCTGACTGGCTTGCTGGCGTCGCCGAAGCTCAAGCCCGGCAGTATCAATTACGATTTGTCCGGCTCGGCCAGCGGCAGCGGCAAATCGCTGCAATTGGCGCTGGCCGGGGCGCTCGATCAATCGCGTGTGAAAACTCAGTTGAGCATTGCCGATCTGGCGCATCCGCACTACCAGTTCGATGTCGATGCCGATCAGTTGCTGCTGGATCGCTATCTGGCGGCTGCACCGGCCAAACCCGCCGAGGCGGCTGCCACCGGGCCGGCTGCAATCGATCTTTCGCCGCTGAAGGATCTGGCGGCTGGCGGGCAGGTTCGGATCGGCAAGCTGGTGCAGGGCGAGCTGGCGCTGGCCAATCTGCACGCCGGCATCGATGCCGGCAGCGGCAAACTGCAACTGGCGCCATTGAGCGTCGATCTGTTCGGCGGCCATCTGGATGCGAAATTGTCGGCCACTGCCAGCGCCCAGCCGGCATTCCAGCTGGAAAATACGCTCAGCAACGTCAATGTCGGCCAGTTGCTGAAAACCTTCGCCAAATACGAGCAGCTGGAGGGGCGCGGTAACGTCGAGGCCAATCTGCAGGCGAAAGGCGGCAATATCGATCAGTTGACGCGCAGCCTGAATGGCAAGGCCAGGCTGCAGATGCGCGATGGCGCGCTGCGCGGCATCAATATCGGCGCGCGTCTGCGCGAAGCCAAAGTCTTGATGGCGCAATTTTCCGGGCAGAAGGTGGAAAAGGCCAATAGCAGCGAGAAGACCGATTTCTCCGAGCTATCGGCAACGCTGCTGGCGCAGAATGGCGTGATCCACAACGACGATCTGAGTGCCAAGTCGCCGCTGTTGCGGCTGGCAGGGCAGGGTACGGTCGATCTGCCGGGCAAGCAGCTGGATTATCTGCTCAAGGCCAGTGTGGTCGGCACCGCGGTCGGCCAGGACGGACGCGAACTGAACGAGCTGAAGGGCGTGACCTTGCCGGTGCGCATCAAGGGGCCGCTGGCAACGCCAGGCTACGCGCTGGATTTTGCCAATATGCTGAGCGATTCGGCCAAGGCCAGCTTGCAGGAACAGAAGGCCGCGCTGCAGCAGCAGGCCAGACAGCAGCTCGATCAAGGCAAGCAGCAATTGCAGCAAAAGGCGCGCGATCAGCTACAAAATCAGTTGCAGAAACTATTAGGCAAATAGAAGAGAGCCCCATGCAGATTCATGAACACGGACCGTCGCTACGTTTCTACCTCGGCGCCGAGCTTTACCGTCGTACCGATACGCTGCTGACGCAGCTGGAGCAGGACGACAAACCGAGCAAACATGCGGCGGCATTCGCCGCTCTGGTCAACGAACTGACCGATGCCGGACTGGCGTATTTCTTTGTCGAACCGCTGAAACAGGCCAATGCCGGTTTCATGGCGCAGAAAACCGCACAGCTGGGAATGGCCAGCGTCGCCAAGATTGCCAAGCCGATCGTGCGCAAGCTGGTGGGCGGGCTGGATGACCTGCAGATCCGGGCGGTGGCCGCCTACGTGCGGCGCATTCTGCACTGACAAGATTGGCAGCGGCCACAGGGGCCGGTCTGCCTTGTTTCAACCTGAGGGAATTAGTCGATATGAAAGCAAAATTGATTGCAGTCGCTGCCTTGCTGGTAACCGGCGCGGCCCATGCCGATCGTCTGGATATCAATCTGTCGGAACACGCCGCCGGGATCGAATACGATGGCGCACGACTGGCACGCGATCTGCATCTGAACCTGGGCACCGTGCATCAGGAAAACGACGGCGATGTGGCGTGGGGCGGGGTGCAGGTGGAACAGCGGCAAGGCAACTTCCGCGCCGTGCTCGGCGCGCGTGGCTATTACATCGATACGCCGCATCACGACTGGTCGGATGCGCTGGCACTGGGCGGCGGTGTGGTCGTCAGCCTGGTGGGCGACGAGCGCCTGACTGCCGGTGCGGATATCTGGTATGCCCCGTCGATTACCAGTGGCCGCGGCGCCGACAATCTGTCGCACTTCAATGCAGGCGTCGGTTTCAAGGTGATGGACAACGCCAAGGTCACGGCCGGCTGGCGCGAAATCCGTACCGAGTACAAGGACAACCGTCACACACACACCATCGACCGTGGTTTCAATGTAGGTATTTCTCTGCTGTTCTGATCCGGTACTGGCTTCTGCTGCTAGCGCAGATTCTTGTAATTACAAGAAAAATTTGCCGTTTCCGCCAGCCGACCGCATGCATGTGCGGTCGGCTGTGTTACAATGCGCGCCTTTTTCAAGCATAGAGTCATCGAGTTATGTCGCGCGCACTCCGTAATATCGCCATCATCGCCCACGTTGACCACGGTAAAACCACCCTGGTCGACAAACTGCTGCACCAGGCCGGTACTTTCCGTGAAAACCAGCAAATCGCCGAACGGGTGATGGACAGCAACGATCTGGAAAAAGAGCGCGGCATTACCATTCTGGCCAAGAATACCGCCGTAAATTACCAGGGTACCCACATCAACATCGTTGACACTCCGGGACACGCCGACTTCGGCGGCGAGGTCGAGCGCGTGCTGGGCATGGTCGATGGCGTGGTGCTGCTGGTGGATGCGGTCGAAGGGCCGATGCCGCAGACTCGCTTCGTGACCAAGAAGGCGCTGGCGCTGGGCCTGCACCCGATTGTGGTGATCAACAAGATCGACCGTCCCGGTGCGCGTCCGGAATGGGTGATCAACCAGACTTTCGATCTGTTCGACAAGCTGGGCGCGACCGATGAACAGCTGGATTTCCCGGTAGTGTACGCATCGGCGCTGAACGGCTTTGCCAAGCTGGACATGGCGGAAGAATCCGGCGACATGAGCCCGCTGTTTGAAACCGTGCTGAAGCATGTCAACCCGCCCAAGGGCGATTCCGAAGCGCCGCTGCAGTTGCAGATTTCCGCCCTGGATTACTCGACTTACACCGGCCGTCTCGGCGTTGGCCGCATCGCTAATGGCCGCATCAAGCCGGGCCAGGCTGTTGCGGTAATGAAAGGCGACGAGCAGGTGGGCCAGGGTCGTATCAACCAGGTGCTGGGTTTCCAGGGCCTGGAACGGGTGCCGGTAGATGGCGCCGAAGCTGGCGATATCGTCATCATTTCCGGTATCGAAGAAATCGGTATTGGCGTCACCATCGCCGACAAGGACAGTCCGGTTGGCCTGGAAATGCTGTCGGTGGATGAGCCGACGCTGACCATGGACTTCATGGTCAACAGCTCGCCGCTGGCCGGCACCGAAGGTAAATTCGTTACCAGCCGCCAGATCCGCGATCGTCTGACCAAAGAGCTGCTGACCAACGTGGCGCTGCGTGTTGAAGACACCAACGATGCCGATATTTTCCGCGTGTCCGGTCGTGGTGAACTGCACCTGACGATTCTGCTGGAAAACATGCGCCGCGAAGGCTTTGAAATGGCCGTGGCCAAGCCTCGTGTGGTTTACAAGGAAATCAACGGCGAAAAATGCGAGCCGTACGAAAATCTCACCATCGATCTGGAAGACGGCCATCAGGGCGCGATCATGGAAGAAATCGGCCGCCGTCGCGGTGAGCTGGTGAACATGGAATCGGACGGCATGGGCCGCACCCGCCTCGAATACCACATTCCGGCACGTGGCCTGATCGGCTTCCAGTCGGACTTCATGACCATGACCCGTGGCACCGGCCTGATGTCGCACGTGTTCGACGACTACGCACCGGTCAAACCGGATATGCCGGGCCGTCACAACGGTGTGCTGATTTCGCAGGAAAACGGCGAGGCCGTCGCTTACGCATTGTGGAACCTGGAAGATCGTGGCCGCATGTTCGTCAGCCCGGGCGACAAGCTGTACGAAGGCATGATCATCGGTATCCATAGCCGCGATAACGATCTGGTAGTCAATCCGATCAAGGGCAAGAAGCTGACCAACGTACGTGCTTCCGGCACTGACGAGGCCGTGCGCCTGACCACACCGATCAAACTGACGCTGGAATCGGCAGTTGAATTCATCGATGACGACGAACTGGTCGAAATCACTCCGCAGAGCATCCGACTGCGCAAGCGCTATCTGACCGAGAATGAGCGCAAACGCATGTCCAAAGTCGAAAGCTGATCGGCTCTCGACCCAAGCAAACGCCCGGCTGACCGCCGGGCGTTTTTCTTTTCTGTGCCAATATCTGCTTAAACGGAAGCCAGTGCCTGCTCCAGATCGGCAATGATGTCATCGATATGCTCGATGCCGATCGACAGCCGTACCATGTCCTCGCTGACACCGGCTTTTTGCATTTCGGCTGGCGATAACTGGCGGTGGGTGGTCGATGCCGGGTGGCAGGCGAGCGATTTGGCATCGCCGATATTCACCAGCCGGGTGATCAGCTTCAATGCGTCCTGCAGATCCGCGCCAGCCTGACGGCCGCCTTTGACGCCAAAGGTCAGGATCGCCGAGGCGCGGCCGCCCATGTATTTGTCGACCAGGTGTTTCGACTCGTGCCCCGGCAGGCCGGCGTAATTGACCCACTCCACCTTGGCGTGGCTGGACAGATACTCGGCCACTTTCAGCGCATTGTCACAATGCCGATCCATGCGCAGCGGCAAGGTTTCGATGCCTTGCAGGATCAGGAAACTGTTGAACGGGCTGATTGCCGCGCCCATATTACGCAGCGGCACTACCCGCGCCCGGCCGATGTAGGCGGCCGGGCCGAGCGCCTCGGTGTAGACCACGCCGTGGTAGCTGACATCCGGTTCATTCAGGCGCTTGAAGCGTTGCTTGTGTTCCGCCCACGGAAACTTGCCCGAATCGACCAGCACACCGCCGATACTGGTGCCGTGGCCCCCCATGTATTTGGTTGCCGAATGCACGACGATATCGGCGCCATGTTCGAACGGGCGGCACAGGTAAGGGGAGGGCACGGTGTTATCGACGATCAGTGGCACGCCGGCGGCGTGGGCGACGTCGGCAAACGCGGCGAAGTCGACCACATTGCCGAGCGGATTGCCGATTGATTCGCAATATACCGCCTTGGTGCGCTCGTCGATCAGCTTGGCCGCGCTGTGCGGGTCGCGGTAATCGCAGAAACGCACCTCGATGCCGTATTGTGGCAGCGTATGCGCGAACAGGTTGTAGGTGCCGCCATACAAGGTTGAAGTGGCGATAATGTTGTCACCGGCTTCGGCGATGGTCTGGATCGCATAGGTGATTGCCGCCTGGCCGGACGCCAGCGCCAGCGCACCGATGCCGCCTTCCAGCGCCGCCACGCGCTGTTCCAGCACCGCGGTGGTCGGGTTCATGATGCGGGTGTAGATATTGCCCTGCACCTTCAGGTCGAACAGGTCGGCACCGTGCTGGGTGCTGTCAAAAGCATACGAGGTGGTCTGGTAAATCGGTACCGCGACGGCGCGGGTGGTCGGGTCGGGATCGTAGCCGCCGTGAACGGCAATCGTTTCGAGCTTCATCTTGCTTTCTCTCTCCGTTGAAATAATCGGGCTTCCATTTTAGTCAGGCACGGGCTGGTGCCCCAAACAACAAAACGGCCACATTCGTGGCCGTTTTGTTCTAAAACAACGCAGCTGCAGGCGCCTTGATTACTGACAAGACGCTGCCAGCGAGTTGGAATAGCTGGAGTAATACACGCGGTCGTTTGCATCCTGTGTGAATACCCGCAGATCGCGCCGCACGATATTCGGCTCCAGCCCCGCCATCGACGGGAAGGTTCGCAGTTGCGGATAATCCGGTTTTTCTGCGGCAATGTCGGTGCTGAAAGTAACCGTACGGTTCTTGTCGCTGTCGAGATAATCGCCGTAGGTCACTTTCTGCAGTGTCTTCAGCTGCCCGACCAGGCACAGATCCACGTCCAGCCCGATGAAATAGGTGTAGCCGGTATCGTAGGCCAGACCTTTCTGCCAGTAGACCGGCAGGTCGCCGCCAGTATAGCTACGCAGCGTGCCCAGGGTGGGCGAGGCGATGGTGGTAGTGGTCTGTTGGCCGCTAGAGCTGTCGGTGTAGCTCTTGTAGTAGCCATCGGTCAGCGCTACAAGCACGGGTACCGCATCGGTGGACAGGTAGGGCTTCACCGGCAGCTGCACATTGTATTGCTGGTATGGGGTGCCATCGGCTGCATTGCGATACAGTTTTACGTTGTAAACGAAATTGAAATCGCGGTTGAAATCGCTTTCCTTGTCGAACTTGAGACGGGTCTGGCAATTGTTTGCCGCCAACGACAGCGTGGCGCAACCGGTGGTCAGGCCATTTTCGTTTTTGGTCTGGTTACTTCTGAGCAGCGTTACCGGGTTATTGAAGCCGGGGCCGCTGATGACTGCCTTGTCGAACCATTTGCCCGGATCGGGTTGTTCGATGCGCAGAATCAGGCCGGCGGTGGTCGGCTCGGCGGCAAGCGGGCTGCCGCTCAGGTCGTAATTCTTCGAATAGAACGACAGGATATTGGTCAGCGCTGCCCGGCCATTGCCGACGAACTGCCATCCTTGCGCTGTCTTGGCTATGGTGGTGCGCTGGTATTCGGTGGTCTGGTTGGTCTTGCGGATTCTGATCACTACGTCGTAGCGGTAATTGTTGCTGTCGTCGAGGTAGATGGCGTTGATATTGTTCAGCGTGAAGTTGGCGCCGGCGTAGTCGGCACTGGCCAGCACGGCCTGCAGCGAGCTCGAATCGGTGCCATCGTTCAGGTAGGTGGATGGAAGGTACGGCGCCAGGCTCGAGCTGCTCGGTACGCCGCTCTTGTACAGCGAGTTCATGTCGTTTGCCAGCGAATTGATGGTTTCGATGGTGCTGGCAACGGCTTTCGGCATGCTGCCGGAAATGGTTTTGCTGGCCAGGTTGATGGTGATGCCGCTGGTCGGATCAGCCTTGTTGGTCAGCTCCAGCTTGCTGCCGTCGCTGGAATAGAACATCGAGGTCATGTCCAGCGCCTTGTCCAGATCGGTATGGTTGGCGGAGAAAACGGTGCTGATCAGGTTGATGTTGTCGGGGCGGTCGGCACGTACTGCGCTCAGTAACGGGGCCAGCGCGGCCCGCAGTTCGCTGTGCTTGGCATCGATCGCCGGTTTGGTCAGCGCGGCCAGTTGGGCGGCATCGTCAGCGGTTTCGGCGGCGGAATCGACGGTTTTCATATCGAGATAGAAATCCGATGGTTTCCGGCCGGTGACGCTGGCGAATATTGCTTCGGTAAACGTGGTGATATTGATGATCTGGCTGCTGGCGTTGGCCTCGAAATCGTCGCCCAGAATCGCATGCAGCACTACCACGCGGTCGCCGGTGTTGCCGGTGGCTTCAAGCAGGAACGGCGCTTTCCACGATGCCGGCACGGAAATGCTGTAACTGCCGTCTTCGCCGGTGGCCACGCCGGTAATGCTGGTGTCGATCGCTCCCTGGCTGTTGCGGCCGATGATGGTCACGGCAGCGGTGCGCATCGGGGTGCCGAATGCGGCAACGCCTTTGATCACCATCAGCTTGTTCTGGTTGGTGGTGGTGCTGTCAACCGAGGTGCCGGGTGTCTGCGTTGTCTGCGGGCCGCCGCTGGTGCCCGAGCCGCAGCCGGTAAGCAGGGTTGCGGCAATCGCTGCCGCCAGGGATAAGCGTCGGAAATACATAATTGGATTCACTCCGGTTTTGGTGCTGGGCTCGGCCCCGGCTGCAAGCCGAACTACGTTAATTATCTGCATGGCATGATAGCCCTGGAGCTTGAACTCGGGAAGAGCCGTCGCAACCGGTCTAACGCCAGTCGCCGCGCAATTGCTGTACCTGTTGTTGCAACGCCGTGGCGCTCACATCTGCCGCGGCAACCGGCGGTGCCGCTACCAGCGCGATTTTCGACCAGAAGCGCCGCGGTAGCCGGGTCATCGCCTGGCCGTCCTTGCGGCTGAAGAAACTACCCCACAGACCGCGTAGCGCCATCGGCACCACAGGTACCGGTGTGCGCTGGACGATTTCCTCGATGCCGCTCTTGAACGGATTCATCTCGCCGTCATAGGTTATCTTGCCTTCGGGAAAGATGCAGACCACTTCGCCGGCGGCAAGTTCCTCGGCGATCCGCTCAAAAGCGCGCGCTTTCAACTGCGGGTCTTCTTTGGCCGACGCAATCGGTATCGCCTTGCCGGTACGGAAAATGAAGTTCAGCACCGGTACCTTGAAAATCTGGTGATCCATGACAAACCGCACCGGCCGCCGGCAGGCGCCGGCGATGATCAGCGCGTCCATGAAGCTGACGTGGTTGCACACCAGCACTACCGGACCTTCGTCAGGAATATTGTCGAGCCCGTCGTGCTGCACACGGTACATGGTGTGGGTGAACAACCAGACCAGAAAACGCATCAGGAATTCCGGCAGCAGCGAATAAATGTAGCTGGCGACAACGATATTCAGCAGAGCCGAGATCAGCAGTACCTTCGGGATGCTGACGCCGAATCCGGCCAGCAGTGCGGCGAATGCGGCCGACAGCACCATCAGCAGGGCATTGAGAATATTGTTGGCCGCGATGGCGCGTGAGCGGAACTCCGGTTCGGAGCGGGTCTGGATCAATGCATACAGTGGCACGATATAGAAACCGCCAAAAACGCCAATCAGCGTGAAATCGGCAATCATGCGCCAGTATGCCGGCCGGCTCAGGACATCGATCCAGCCAAGAACTGCAGTAGCTTTGTCCGGTGCCGCGAAATACAGATCGACGCCAAACAGACACAGGCCGATCGAGCCGAACGGCACCAGGCCGAGCTCGACTTTGCGCCCCGAGAGCTTTTCGCACAACATCGAACCGGCGCCGACACCAACCGAAAACAGCGTCATCAGCAGCGTATAGACGCTGGCATCGCCGCCCAGCACCGTCGAAGCATAGGTCGGCAGCTTGGACAGATAAATGGCGCCGAGAAACCAGAACCAGGAGATGCCCAGCAACGACAACCAGACGGCCCGATTATGCCGGGCGTGATTGATGATCAGCCAGGTCTGGCGTACGAAATTCCAGTCTACCGGCAGATTGGCGGCCGAACTCGGCGCCGGCAGCATGTGTCGCGCCGCCAGCAGGCCGGCCACAGCGCATAGCAGCAGCATGGCGATTACGCCGAGATTGCTGTGATCGAGTGTGATCAGCAGCGTGCCGGCCACCTGGCCGAGTATGATCGATACAAAAGTGCCCATCTCGATCAGGCCGTTGCCACCGATCAACTCGGATGGCTGCAGATATTGCGGCAGTACCGAATATTTGAGTGGACCGAACAGTGTCGAGTGGATGCCCATCAGGAAGATCGTTGACAGCAGTATGGCGCCGTTGTGCAGCAGAAAGCCGGTTGCGGCAATCAGCATGATGGCGATTTCCAGCTGCTTGACGAAGCGCGCTACTGCGGCTTTGTCGTATTTTTCGCAAATCTGGCCGCTGGTAGCGGAGAACAGGAAGAACGGCAGGATGAACAGCGCAGCGGTCAGCTGAATCATCAGCTCCGGCGCCAGCCCCAGCAGGTGCATCCCGTGGAAGTTGATCAGGACCACGATCGAGTTTTTCAACAGATTGTCGTTGAATGCGCCGAGGAACTGGGTAACGAACAAAGGCAGGAAGCGCTGGGTGCGAAACAGCGTGAACTGACCAACTCCGGACATGGTTGGGGGCTCGATGTTAAGTAAAAACGGCTGTCAGTATAGCCGACGCCAGCGCCATGCGGCTGGCATGGCAGCGTCAACGCGGATACAGCGCGCCGAGGACGCGTGGGCCGCATGCCCCGGTAACCGCGGCCAGATTGCCCGGCTGGCGGTTGACGAACCGGTACGCCAGCCAGGCAAACGCCGCAGCTTCGACCCAGTCCGGATCGATACCGAGCTGGCTGGTAGTGCCGACTGGAATGTCCGGCAGTTGCATTTTTAAATCCTGCATCAACGCCGTATTACGCGCACCGCCGCCGCATACCAGTATTTCGTTGCCAGCGGGGCAGAAGCGTCGGATGGCCTGCGCAATACTGTGGCTGGTAAACGCCAGCAGCGTTGCCTGGACATCGGCCGCAGCCCATTGCGGGC
>ERZ724505.1605-NODE-1605-length-12167-cov-15.155631_pt1 | contig 12167 bp, 13 predicted proteins | sample MGYA00376038_ERZ724505 | MGnify/ENA primary metagenome ERZ724505 (study PRJEB28724, sample SAMN07190884) | wastewater metagenome | isolation source: effluent of sewage treatment plant in Hong Hong | place: Hong Kong | collected 2016-03-17 ... | reverse complement strand
TACACTACACCCTCATGAGTTACGCCGTTCAGCGGTGCGAGATATGCGGTCAGGTTCTGGACGATGACAACGTCGCTCCCAACGATCCCAAGCTGTGCGACGTGTGCGCCGACACCGTCGTAAACTGACCCTCGCGAAATCCCCAACATGTGAGCCGGTTGGCCCTATGCTGTCCGCAGGGTGCAACCAGCAACGAATCAAGGGGACCAGTTTATGCACGATTCTCTGAGCGATCTCAGGCAGATGGTGATCGCCAGGTTCAAGACGGCAGTAGTAGCCACCAACATGATGGACAATCCCGACTCCTACATTGAAGCCGCCATCGATGGGCTGACCACCTACCTTGAGGCATGCCAGGACGTAGAAGTGCTTGACCTGGCCTCAGTCTTTGGCGACAGGTTGCGTGCGTAGCCCAGACGGCTACCACGGTACTGTCACCGGATACACCTACGGTTGCCGCGACGAGTGTTGTCGTGCAGCTATGGCAAAGTACCAGGCCGAAAAACGAGCATTACGGAAAGCCCGCAAGAAGCCAGCGCAGATCCACGGCACACTCAACGGTTATGTCAACTACGGGTGTCGCTGTGGTCCCTGCGGGGAAGCAAAGAGTGAGTACTACCTACAACGTCGAAATCTCTTGAAAGGCAAGGACATTGACCGACTCCAACCTGACACTGATCGGAATCCTGGTGGACCGATCCGGCTCCATGATCTCGATGAAGGACGAGATGAACCAAGCTCTGAAAAGTTTTCTGGAGGAGCAGGCGGAGCTTGAGGGCCGGGTAGCCGTCTCGCTGGCTCAGTTCGACACCGACTACGAAGAGGTCTGGAAGATGCGGGACATCCATGATCTCCCGCACTACGAGATCAAGCCTCGCTACTCGACGGCTCTGCTCGACGCTATGGGCCGGTTCATGACCGACATCGGCCAGGATCTCGCTGACCGGCGGGAAGAGGACAGGCCGGGGAAGGTGCTGATCTGCATCATCACTGACGGCGCGGAGAACGCATCCCAGCACTGGTCACTCAATCAGGTGAAAAGTCTTGTGGCACAGCAGCAGAAAGATTATAGTTGGGAATTCCTGTTCCTAGGAGCCAACATTGACGCAGTGGCTACGGCCCAGCACCTGGGCATCGATCCCAGCAGTGCTCTGACGTTCTCCCCGACGAGGTCAGGAGTGGCAATGGCCGCTGTGTCGAATTATGTCAGTTCCTACCGGACTACCGGAACCGCCGACTTCACCCAGGAGGATCGCCAGAACGCAACGCAGACAAAATAATTCGCCAACTTCCCCCAAAAAGTAACAACACAGTAGTAAAGTACCCATCGAGTGGGATCACCCTCTCGACCCAACAAATCCGAAATGTCTTCTCGCACAAGGGGATTCGTAATGAAAGCATCTGAATTTCTGGGCCTCGTCCGATCAGAACTCAATGATCGTGGCTGGTCCCAGACTGCTATGAAGGACAAGGATGGCAGCGTGTGCCTGACCGGCGCACTGCGAGAAGCCAACCAGCACATCCAGTTACACAAGATCCGGCACGGTCGCAAGCTCAGCCCAACGATCTGGGCAGAGTACACCGATAAGGATCAGGCAGCCTACCGGGCCGTCTGCATGATGCATGAGGTTGCCCATGAGATGGGTGCTGTCGGCATCGTGGAGGTCAATGACACCATGTGCAGCAGCAAGAAGGACGCAATTGCGTTCTTGGAGAAGGCAATTGGGAAAGCGCAAGAGTCGGGAGACTGAGCGGCCTGAGATCGTCCTGGGCGATCCCCGCTGCAGGCACTCTTACAAGGTCACGTATCACGATGTGTCGCTGACACGGCGTGTCGCCTACCTAGAGTGCTCAAGGTGCGGTAAGACTCAGGCATGATTGAAATTGCTATAGTAACGCACCAACGTCGATACTCTGACGCTCTCGATCTGGCCGAAAGGCTCAGTGCCACAATCTGTATGGATGACATTGGCATGGGCGCAGCCCGTAATCATGAACGGGCCTGGACGTGGCTGAAAGATAGCCCAGAGCCGTGGTCTCTCGTTCTTGAAGACGATGCGGTGGTGTGTACAGACTTCCTGAACCAAGCCTCGATGGCACTGGCCCACGCCCCGTCCCCGATAGTCTCTTTCTACCTGGGACGGGGCAGGCCACCTCACTGGCAGCCGAAGATCGCGAGAGTTATTGCCAGTGAGTCACATTGGATAACTTCTACAGAAATGCTGCACGGTGTCGCCACTGCCGTGAGAACTGAACTGATCCCAGACCTGCTCACCTGGATCGAAGACCAGGAGCCGGTGGACGAGGCGATCAGTGACTTCGCCCAGCAGAATCATTTTGAAATCTCTTATGTCAATCCCAGCCTGGTTGACCACCGTGACAACGGGACCATCATGGATTACCACCCCACCCGGCATCCGGACCCAGATCCGGTGCGGCGCAACGAAATCCGCAGGGCTTGGGTTCTGGGCACTCGCCCCGATTGGAATAGCTCTGCAATAGCTATGTGATCCACTGTCACTAACGCCTCTTCCGTGCCTAAAAAGTAGGAGCATGGAAGGGGTCTGAGGTTGACTACGCCCACAGTTATCAGGCGCAAGCTGACGGTTCATTTCCAGCGTGCCATCTCGATGGTCAATCAGGTGCCGGAAACCGTTGAGGTTGTGGTCATTCCGCTCAGCGATTCGTCGCTGCCGGGAGCCGATGCCACCTATGTCGGTGGCCTGCAGAAGCAGACTGTAGTTCTTTCCCAAGAGGACAATACAGCCGTCTTCGATCTGGTCCCTACCGACGAGCCGGGTCTGACTGATCGCATTCTCTACCGAATCGCGTGGCGACAGGGTGTCATTGGGAGAACCTACACCTATGACTTCGCCATGCCGGATCTCGATGTCAGCTTCGATGATCTGGTCTCGCTGGGAAATCTCATCACTGGCGAAACCTATTTGCAGCAAAGCGATTTGGGTGTTCCTGGCCGCGTGGCTCGTCTGAACGATGCCGGTCAGGTGGTGGATGCCAATAACATTCCCGTCGCCGGTCAAGCTGATGTGTCCTCGATCCAGGGTGCCCTGAGTGTTGAGATCGTCAACCGGCAGGCCGCTGATCGCGCTCTCCGTAGCACGCTAGAGACAGAGATCGCAGATCAGATCACTTCGACCCTCAATACTGCCAGGGCATACACCGACTCGTCGTCGGCCAATCAAAGTGCTGCCCTGTCTGCGGAAGTTTCGGTTCGTCGTCAGGCTGACATCAGCCTGGGCAACCAAATCAGTGCTCTGTCAACGAGTCTGACTGGTGTCACTAACACGGTGGCGAGCCATACCCAAACCCTTACCGCCAAGGCCGATTTGGTCAACGGCAAGGTGCCGATCAATCAGATCCCGCCGGAAGCCATTACGAACTGGATTCCTGTCCTCGACACCAATGCCATGCTCCTGCTTCGGTATCCGGAGGACGTTCAGCCTGGTGATATCGCTCTGACTCAAGATGGCATCATCTATGGCCTGACCGACACGCATCCTGATCAGTTGAATAACTGGATCAGGCTGAACAAGGTCACCAGTGTTAACGGCAAGGACGGTAACGTCACTCTGACCGCTGCTGATGTCGGAGCGGTTGCCTCTGCTGATGGCGCGGTGAGCATCTCCCAAGTCACCGGCCTGGAGACGGCACTGAGCGGAAAGGCTGATGCCACAACGGTTTCCACGCTTTCGGGAACCGTGGCCGGGATCATCAGTGATACCACCATCGTTCACACGGTGGGCGGAGTCATTCCCCACACCCTCAACGATTCCTCGATGGCCTACGTCAATGCCTTCGACCAGATCACGAAGAAAGACGGCACGGTCATTGCCGTGGGAGCCGGTGCTGTCCAGTCGGTGAACACCAAGACTGGCAGCGTGGTGTTGACGGCTGCCGACGTGGGAGCCATTGCTACGGGCGCGTCCATCGACATGTCCCAAGTCACCGGCCTTTCAACAGCTTTGAGCGGCAAGGTCGCTACTGATGACTCTCGTCTGAGTGATGCTCGCACTCCCACCACTCACGCTTCCTCGCATGGATTCGGTGAAGCTGATGCCATCACCATTGCCCAGAGTCAGGTCACTGGACTGAGCACTACCCTGACCAATCACTCAAATCGCTTGGGATCACTGGAGACTCGCGTCACCTCCCTTGAGGGTGGCGGAGGAGGTGGAGGTGGTGCCGCCGCCGGGACAACGCAGTTCTGGTCTGCCACTGCTCCTACCGCTGATTTTGTCAATGATGTCACGTTCCACAGTCCGTTCGGCAACAACGGTTCTGGTGACTATCTAGACCCGGCTGGTGCGGCTGCTGGTGAGGTCAGGTGGCCGTATATTCACGCGAGCGGACATCTGGAGCTTCGTCCCTGGAATCCTTCGGCCAGTCCTGATCCCACACCGGCTCTGGCCTCTGACTTGTCTACCCTGTCGAGTACCGTTGCAGGAAAAGCAGATTCATCGACGGTGAGCAGTCTCGCTTCGACAGTCTCTACCAAGGCTGATGCCTCAACGGTGAGCACGTTGTCCTCGACGGTGGCCGGTAAGGCTGATCAGAGCGCACTGGACACTCTGTCGGGAATCGTTGCAGGAAAAGCAGATTCGTCTGTTGTCAGCAGTCTGACCACTACTGTCAATGGAAAGGCAAGTGCCTCAGACCTTTCCACACTTCAGAGCACCGTGTCGGGGATCTCGTCCTCTCTTTCGGGTAAGGCCGATCTATCCGGCGGAGTCCTGGCTGCTGCTCAGGTTCCCACTATCGGCCAGGACAAGGTCACCGGCCTGAGCACAGCACTGGCCGGGAAAGCCGATCTCGTTGGTGGAGTGCTGAAGTCGGATCAGGTTCCGACTGGAATCTCTCAGTCCAACATCTCTGGACTCACGGGCGATCTAGCTGCCAAGGCTGATCTGGTTAATGGCAAGGTCAAGTCCACGCAGCTTACGCCGCGTCGGATTTACGCTGTGGCGAACCGTTCAGCCATGCTGGCCCTGACTACTGATCAGGCTGCTCAGGGCGACAACTGCGTCATCACAGCTACGGCTGATCAGGGCACGTACACCCTAAATTGCTCTGACCCAAGCATTTTCGCTAACTGGCTACTGAACACTCCACCGGCAAGCCCGGTCTCCAGCGTCAACGGCCAGGTGGGTACGGTTGTTCTGGACTGGAATAGTGTCGGAGCCTTGGCGGCTAATGCAGCCATTCCGATTCCCCAGGTCACCAACCTGCAGACCACCTTGGACACCAAGGCCACCACGGCTGCTCTCACCAGCGGTCTGGCCGGGAAAACCTCGACGGCTGATGTTCAGGGAATCCTTTCTGCCTCAACGGAAATCAAGCAGAAGGCCAATTACGTTGCCACAAGCTCTGTTCCGAGCCTCTCCGGTCAGCAGAGCATCGATGGTGTCACTGTCCCTCTTGGCTCCATTGTCTTGCTGACGAACCAAAGTTCTTCTGTCACAAACGGTTTGTGGACGGTCAACTCGTCATCGTGGACGAGGCCATCTGACTTCTCCACTGGATCGTGGCTGGTCAAGGGAACCTTGGTCATGATCTCCGCCGGTAACTCCAATGCCAACACATTCTGGCAATGCACCAGTGCCAGTGGGATTGTGGACACCAACGGCAATAACTGGTCGAAGGTGATGCAGGCTGGTCCCCCGGTCACGTATTCGTCCGGTAACGGTGTCAACGTCAACAACAGCACGAATGTTGTTAGCGCAGTGGCAGATCCATCCGGTGGTCTCGCGGTGACCAGCCAGGGCATTGCCATCGATACCACCAAGGTTGTCAGGAAGTATGTCGGCACAGTTCCTGCCGGGAACACAGTAGCCACGATCACGCATAACCTGAATACCACTAGCGTGCAGGTCAGCCTGATTCATGTGGCTTCTGGAGACATCCGGCTGATCGGTGCCACGGTTACCGGCGTGAACACGGTGAGCCTGGAATTCGGTACTGCGCCAACGGATAACCAGTATCGCGTGATTGTGGTGGGGTGATCATATCTCTGCTCTAGGTTACGACGGTCCAGATCCTGCTTCTGGAGACATCACCAATCAGAAGTATGTGAATACCCTTGCCGCAAGCAACATTTCGCAGAGTCAGGTCAACACCCTCATCTCTGATGGGCTGAGCCTCTTCGCGACGAAAACCTATGTCGATAACCAGGATGCCCAGAACGCTACCCAGGCATACATCGATCAGCAGGATGCTCTTCGCCTGGGTCTGAACAAGGTCAATGCGAATAACGGTGTGCCAGGTCTGGATTCAAAAGGCAAGGTGGACAAGGCCAGGGTGAACATCCCGTCCACCCAGAAATATCCTATGGCCTACTGGAGTCCTACAACTTATAACGCCGGAAACGTCACTGCCACAGTCGAATCCACGGTTTACACCATGACAGTGGCTGATCCTGGCTTTCCCTATCGGCTGATGGTCACGGGAACTGTAGACACGATGATCAGCATCGATGGTGAGTGGCCGGTCGTCCGCGTGCGTGAGGACTCTTCGACAGGAACCATCGTTGCCATCGGTCGCGGAAGCCCAGAGTCCTACGATCACTCGACGGCGATCATCGTTCCGTACTTCGGCGGGATTCCTTCTGTGCCACCAGCTTTCGACGCTGTCGGTGATGGCTTCACGGGATATGGTGTTGCGCCGTCGAAATACTATGGCGGAGTTACTAGCTTCTCCAGCAACCACACCTGTGCGGCCAACTCTTATCTGATCGTGGACGCTACGGCTCTAGGTGGTCACGTCATGTCATGGTGTAACTACCGTGGCAGTCCCATGACGCTCCTGGCTACCGTCCCGCTCAATAACAACCCGTCCTCCGGATCGCTGTATCGGTATGGCATGAAGGTCGCTACCGCTGGTGGTGGTGCCGTCACTGGCTCTCTGTCCGCGAACGCCTGGTTGTCGATGCAGTCGATTTCCTATACGAATGTTCAGGATGTCGGAGCAAGCACCAGCATCTATGGTTTCGGCACGAATACCTCTATCTCCCAACAGGTTACGGTTGCTCCAGGCCAGATGGCACTTCAAGCTTTTGGTGCTGATGGCACTACTCCGAAGTGGACTGCATCCGGTGGCATCGAGCGGGTGAGCATGGGATATCCGACCGGCGGCGACTACATCGACTTGCTCTCTGTCAGTGAGTCCGGTGTGTCTACCACGTTCAGGATGGATGCCACCAGCATTGCGAATTGTGCTGGCATATCAACGAATATCCTGGGTGTCTCTGGAACCTACCCTCAAGGCTCTAAGACCGGACCCACTACTCTTTATGTGACTCTGGCACGCAGCGGGAACAATGCTACTGCTACGGCCACGAACATTGAGCCGAACCTCACCGTCATGGCGATACCGGCGTAGGGGGATCGATGAGCCTGAATTTTACTCCCGTTGAGATTTCGGACTTTGCAGAGATCCGGCACGAAAGTTGGGATACCGGAGGTACTTACAGTGCCTACGACAAGGGGAGCAACGAAGAGGTGGGGCGGCTCACCTACATGATCGCTTTGTCTGAGCCTCACCAATTGATCATGACCAGCATCAACGTCCGCGACGATTACCGGCGGAGGAAGGTTGCCACTGCTCTGATCTCAGCAATGAGAACAGATTACCCAGATACGTTGTGGGACACCGGACCTCGCAACGAGAGTGCTGTCGCTCTCTATAACTATCTCGTCAGCATCGAGCCTGAAGAGGTCGCAGAGGCTGAGATGAAGGTGGATGAGTAATGTCAGGACTCCAATATGTAGGCCGCACACCGGATTCCGATAGCTCTGTTATCAACAAGAGCTATGCCGACGCTCTCGATGACACCCTGGTCGTCACAACGGATTACGTCAACAGCGTCATCAGCACCAAGGCCACTCCCCTGACCACACCGGCCTATGTCGATCAGCAGGACTTGCTTCGGGCGAAGAAGCTCAGCGTTGACATCATGGACGAAAACTACGTCCCCCTAACGGAATTGGGTCAGCCCAACGGTGTCGCCACCACCGACAACGCTGGAAGCATCACCACAGCGCAGATCCCCAGTTCAGCCGTCACCAACCGCACCTCGCTGTACTACGAGGCCAGCAGCCAGGGAGTCGTCTACATGGCACCTGATGAGGCTCATAGCACTCCTCAGTTGCCATTTACCCACCCGGTGATCAGTACCTCCAACACCAGAGAGTTTCGGCTCGCCAGCATCTATGTCACTGACCCTGGATATCCTTGGTATCCACTAGCTTTCGCGTGGGTGCTTGGTAAGTCTGGTGGTACTGATCCCGGCCAAGGACACACCAATACCAACGTCGGACAACTGGTTGTTCAACCGCCCCAAGGTGTTTCGGACAGCATCTATGCTTCGGCCATCTGCTTGTCCAGCATGAAGTACAACTTCCACAATGTTCTTCCCAGTGGTGGAGTAGCGTCACCACCCGTCACGCCGCTCAACTTCCCTGCCGTGACCGGGCCTCTCCAGCTTGATCTTTATGGATCGTGCTACACGGGATCTTCCTACATCTGGAGCGGGGTGGGATTGGTCTACTACATCCTAGTATTCCCGGCGTTCTAAGGAGAATTCGTGTCATCACTGAGATACGTCGGCAAGCCTTCTGAGGCCGATAAGGATGTGGTCAGCAGGCTTCGGGCCACCAACATCCTCAACGCTGCAACCCCGAATCGCTCGTCGGTCACTACTGATGTTACGAACGCTGTAATTCCTTATGCCACAAAGACTTACATCGATACGCAGGATGGCACCTATGCCCTGCCCTCGTACTATCAGCAGAAAGATGCGCTCAATGTCCCGAAGTCAGCCAAGGGCCAGCCGAATGGTGTCGCGAATCTTGATGCTGATGGCAAGATTCCGGTTACTCAAATCCCTGCTCTTGGAGCCGGATACATCTACGGGCCTTTCGGTCCCACCTCTACATCCGTGGGGACCACTTCAAATGTCCCGCTGAAGATCGCTGAGTGGCTGATCGGCGTTCCGCCATTTATCTTCCAGCCCTTGGTTTTTGGCTATATCACGGCTCAGTCTGCTCTGGGTAGGCCGGTGATCGAGGTCAGGATGTCCAATGGGCCAGCAGCCTATGCGAGTCAGACCAGGATCGGAATCGGGATGGGCAGGTCGCTTTACGTTGACCCGCAACCGATTCCGATCATCACTGCACCAGCAGGAATCAATCAGGTTGGCTCCAACCCAGATTGGCCTGCATCCACCAATATCGTCGCGACGGCATGGCTGTGGGACAAGGACTCTCAGACATCTGTAGTCACGTCCAATGCCGTCTTCTCTGCGTCGATTTTCCTGATGAGGACGGCGGAATAAATGGGATTCAGAACTGTCTACGGCAATGACTCATCGAGATCGGTTGCGTGCCCACCACTCTCGATTGCGAGCGAGAGTACAAATCTTGCACTCTCGATGGAGTCGGTCTTTGCGAAGGTAGGTATTCTCTGGGGTGTATTCATGTCCTTCGGGACAATGAGTCTTGGAGTTGTTTCCTCCAGACCGTCTAGTGTTTTCCAAAGGCGTAACCTCTTCCAGGTGAGCAGGATTCACGCAGTTCTTGCTCTCGCAAAGCTCCTTGACATGGTCAAGTTGCATGCCTTCGCCAATGGGTCCAACCAGAAGTTCCCAGACCAAGCGGTGACCAAGAGGTCTAGTCCCTTCCCAATAGGCAAGGGTGTAGCCATCTTTCCGCACGGGAAACCACAGCCAGCAACCATTTTCGCTGACTGTAATTTTTCGTTGAAGTCGCTCTGGCAAGGATTCAAGGAGGTGCATGTCTGATGGCCTTCCGCACGGTGTACGGAAATCAGTATAGCGAAAATCAATGGCCGATGGTCGATGAGGATTCGTGTCAATGGATTACAGTCCCCGGCACGAATCCCTCTGTCTCCCTGGAGATTCAGAAGGGCCAGCCTCTGGCGATCCTTCGCGCCTTCGCTGCCGACTTCAACCAGTTCGTGGAGCATCTTCGGGATGCCGACAGTGCCTGTTGGACACCGACGAATTCCGTTGGCTCATCGAACCATCTGTCGGGGAGTGCCTGTGATCTGAATTGGAATTCGCACGAATTCAGGGTCTGGAACGCAGGATTCAACGCTGACCAGATCGAGACGATCCGCGAGATGCTGGATTTCTATGAGGGAACAGTCTTTTGGGGAAATGACTGGGATACTCCTAAAGATGCCATGCATTTTCAGGTGGGCTACAACACTTTTCAGAATCCACACACTGATGACTTCATTGCCCGAAAGATCAGGGCGGATGGCTACAGCACCTTCCGCCGGGGCAACGCTCCTGCTCTAGATCTTGCCCAGGTTCTCTCAGATGCTATGGGAGACAGCGTATCTCTGGATCGCTACCGCGAGCTTCTTCCTGCTGTTCAGCAGGCTCTCGTCGCCTGCGGATGCAATAGCCTCAACCGGGTCGCCATGTGGATGGCCCAGCTTGGCACTGAGTCCGGTGGTCTCCAGTGGATGGAGGAAATCGCAGATGGCAGCGAATACGAAGGTCGTAACGATCTTGGCAACACTCAGCCAGGAGATGGCCGAAAGTTCAAGGGGCGCGGTCCAATTCAGGTTACTGGCCGCGCTAATTACGCGGCTCTCTCAGCTTGGGCCTTCGGCCAAGGGCTAGTCCCCAGCGTCACCTACTTCACTGACGATCCTGACGAATTGTCCAGTGACAGATACGGATTCATTGGAGTCATCTGGTACTGGACTGTAGCCCGTCCACACATCAATGAGATGTGCGACGAGGGTGATCTGGAAGGTGTCACCCGTGCCATCAATGGTGGTCTGCACGGCCTGGATGATCGCCGGAACCGCTGGAACCACTGCCTGGGCATGGGTGACACCCTCATGCAATTGGCTAGTGGCACAACACCTTCCATTCCTCTCCCCACTACAGAACCCAGCACCACCCAGGAGGGATTTATGTCCGCACTAACGCCCGAAGAGCAGAGGGCACTCTACAACGAGATCATGGGCCAGCGACGGTCACTCTCTCCGCTGCGTCATGTCGGTGAGGGCACTATCGGCAACATCGAGCAACTTGAGCAGAACATGGACTCTTCCATCCATGTCCTGGTCACCTGGCTCTTGGCAGCCCATCTGAAATCGCCTGAGTCGCTGGCACTCCTGCGCGAGGTGGCTACCAACACTGATCCCGGTCGTCAGTGGGATGCCAAGCTCGCCCAGGCCATGCTCAACAAGATCGAGATGATGGACAAGGCTGCCGGGTGTCCGGTGGTGGCTGGGTCAGTAGGTTTGCCGAATCCTGTTGTTATTCAACAGGTTCCGAATGACTTTCCGACTCCGCCGGTTGTTCAGCAGGTTGTCGAGACCCCGCCGGTTTACGCTCCCCCGGTATCGACCTCGACAGGGACGGGGATCAAAACCAATATGGAACAACTGAATTCGGATATCAATGGCCTGCGCGAGGCTTTGAATTCGCTGTCGGCCTGGATCAAGGGCTAACACCAGAGGAAGGATTGTCATGAATAACAAAGTGCAAGGATGGAAGGTAGCAGGGAAATCGTGGACGGCGTTCATTGGATCGCTTCTCACGCTGCTTATCCCTCTGCTGCTTCAGCTTTCGCCCATGTTCCCGCCGCCGTGGCCTGCGGTGATCGGTGCGGTGATCGCTGTCCTGACGGCAGTGGGTGTTTACCACGCTCCGTACCAGCCGGTGAATCGGAATAATACTGCTACACAGCCTTATACGCCGCCGCCGGTTCAGGGAAGTTCCCCCTGGCCCAGCTAGTTTAGTTATATGATGCGACGTGTGATCACGGCACGGGAGCAGTACCAACTGCTCTCGCCGTGGTTGCATGCCAGCGTTGGTGGCGGTATCGAGCCGACGATGGGAGTGGATCGGCAGGTACGAAAGTTTGACCATGCCATCCAAACAGCCCGTGATGCCGGTGACGAGGATCGTGCCCGGTACACCGAATTCGTCAAGCAACTGATGCTCGATGAACTGGAAGCTGGTCGGCCACGCCCCTTTTCGTTCTATGCTCCCATGATCGAGGAGGAATTCTCCTAGTGTCTCCCGAATGCCGTGCGTCGATCTCTTCGTTCTCGATCCCACATCTGCTGAACATTTTCGGCTTGAGGCCCAGCCATAAGATGAGCAG
>ERZ724505.1604-NODE-1604-length-12193-cov-5.507332_pt1 | contig 12193 bp, 13 predicted proteins | sample MGYA00376038_ERZ724505 | MGnify/ENA primary metagenome ERZ724505 (study PRJEB28724, sample SAMN07190884) | wastewater metagenome | isolation source: effluent of sewage treatment plant in Hong Hong | place: Hong Kong | collected 2016-03-17 ... | reverse complement strand
ACGCCGAAATGGCGCGGCGCGATGCACTCGGCCCGTGGGAAGACAGGGCCTAACGTAAAGCTAACCGGACAAGGAGGCGCAGATGGCGCATGAAGAAAGCACAACGCAACCCGCCGACGAAGGTCCGGTTGAGCGACCTGTTAGGCCTGGCTCCGAAGCGCGCGGAACCTTTGCCTGCCCAATCTGCAAAGCCGAGACTCCGCACGGCCACAGCGCTGAACAGATCAACGCGTACAGCAAGACCCGCACTCTGGACCACCGCGTCAAAGAGATGTTGGAGAGTGAGTTTGAACAGGCCAGGGCGGCGCTTCAGGACTTCGACGCGGCATGCCCGACATGCCGCTCGGTACGCAATGGCTACGTGATGCGAACCGTCGGCTCCGCAAACCCGTTCGACATGGGGATGCGACGTAATGGTGAACGGCTCTATTGCCCAAGCTGCAAGCGCTGCGTGTACGACGACGCCTAACGTGGGAGTTGAGCCGCCGGAACGGTCGGCTCGAACGACGGGTTAGGGCGCCGGTTCCGAAGCGAGAAGGACCATGAACGAAATGCACAGCGGCGGCTACTACGCGCCCGACACCCGCAACTGGTGGCAGCGCCTGCTGGCGCGACTGTTCCCAGCCAAGCTGGTGGACCTGCCGGAGGATGCCGAAGGCTTCGCGCCGGGCTACACGCGCACCGACGTGCACATGCACCTGGACTTGCGCGACCGGCTGCGCACGCTACTGAGCGGGAAGCTGCGCGTGGTAGTGGTGAGCCAGACCGACGTGACCGTGGCCAGCATGCGCAGCAAAAGCACGTTCTGGGTGGAAGCGCCCTAACGCAAAGTTAACCGGGCTGCAACGCGCGGCCCACTGGAGCGCAGATGAGCAAGGAAACTGAGGCTGGCTGCGGTGCCGTTGCAGCTCCGGTTGAACGACCTGTTAGGCGTCCCCGCGTGCGCCTGCTGTTTTGCGACGGGTGCGACGTGGAGGCTACATACAAGGGATGCAGCCTGTTCCTGCAACGCGCCCATCACGACGCAAGATGGTACATCCGTGTACGCGCCAAGAGCGGCGCCTACATCTATGATGGTTGGTGGCCACACTCTGGCGGCAAGCAGCCGGTGGAAGCCATTGAAGAAGCGTGCCGAGGCGCAGGGCTTTGGACGCCTAACGAAAAGTTCAGCGGGCCGCCACCCGCTGGGCGCACCGAATAACCAAGCTGGAGCCGTGGCGGCTCCGTTGCAACGACCTGTTCGGCCTTGGCGCCGGAGCGAAAGGAAGACGATGACCAAAGTGAACGTGCAATTGGGCGACGAGGCCCGCGACACCGTGAGCGGCTTCTCCGGAGTGTGCGTGGCCCGCACCGAGTGGCTGAACGGCTGCTGGCGCATGACGCTGCAGCCGAAGGCGCTGGACAAGGACGGCAAGCCCTGTGAGGCGCAGACGTTCGATGATTTCCAGCTGGAGGTGACGACGCCGAAGCGCCAGCCGGTGGGCAGCAAGGAAACCGGCGGCCCGCGTGATGCGCCCGCCCGGCCGCGTGACCCGGCGCGCATGTGAGGCCTAACGTAGAGGTCAGCGGCGTGCCCGCTGGCCGTATCGAGCAACCACGGTAGCTGCGGGCACGTCCGTTGCACCGATCTGTTGGGCGGCTACCGCCCGAAGCGTGACCATGTTTGTGCTGGCTGACGAAGAGCGAACCGCGCGCAAGTTCTACCACTGCGACGCAAGCGAAATGTGGCGCAGCTATGGGCCACCAGAGACCGAACTCACGGCCGACGAGCGGCTAGTGCTGGACGGCGCGAAGGCCGACAAGTGGAAGATCAGGCCGGGCCAGCGCTACCGCTGCGTGGTGTTCCGCGACGGCCGAGAACTGGTGACACAACGCGCCAGACTAGACATGGACAACCTGTGCCAGAAGTACGACCTATATGACGACGCTTAAGCGCTACCAAGGCGGCCCCGAGGACTACTCATGACATTCTGCTGGCTGGTGGAGTTGTTTGAACCGGGTGGAAACTCGATGGGCCACTACCACACCGGTTTTACTGAGTTCCTGCCGTTCGAGAGCCGCACCACGCGCGACCCGAACAAGGCGCGGCGCTACGCGACCCGCGTCGACGCCCTGAAGGTCTGCGTTCGGCTGCTGCACATGAAGGGTGTGTGGCGGGCCGTGGAACACGGCTTCGAGGACAGCAAGACGCACAACGTACGTTAGGCATCACGTTCCTGGCTACATACAACCATCCTCGACTACCTATGGCCACTTTCAAACCCATGCTCGCGTCTGACGCCGTCTTCGAGCAACTTTGTTACCCGCTCTGGGCTTCTCCGAAGCTCGATGGCGTCCGCGCTCATGTACGCGGCGGCCAGCTCCTGACGCGTACGCTGAAGCTCGTCCCTAACAAGCATGTCTTCGAAGCACTCAGCCAGGCTAAGTTCGAGGGCCAAGACGGCGAACTCATCGTCGGTATGCCGAATGCCAAGGACGTGTATCGACAGACGGTTTCCGGCGTCATGAGCCAGGACGGCACCCCGAACTTCAGCTTCTACGTCTTCGACAATCATGCCAACCCCCATCGGTCCTGGCTTGAACGCTTCACAACGACGCGTCATCTGGCCTTCCGGTCGGCCTCGATGCTGGTCCTCGATCACTACGAGATCCATCGCCCCGAAGAGCTCATGAAGCTCGAAGAAGACACGCTCGCTCAGGGTTACGAAGGTCTCATCCTTCGCGACCCAGCCGCACATTACAAGTTCGGCCGTAGCACCGCCAAGGAAGGCATCCTGTTGAAGCTCAAGCGCTTCAAGGATAGCGAGGCTGAAGTTCTCGATGTCATCGAAGAGATGCACAACGGCAATGAAGCCGAGACCAATGAACTTGGTCGCACGAAGCGCAGTAGCGCGAAAGCCGGCAAGACGGGCAAAGGGCGCATGGGCGCACTCAAGGTCCGCGACATCCACAGCGGCGTCGAATTCGAGCTGGGCACTGGGTTCACCGACACGGATAAGCAGCAGTGGTGGCTCAATGACTGGCGCGGCAAGGTCGTCAAGTACAAGTTCTTCCCCATCGGTGTGAAGGACAAACCCCGCCACCCGGTGTACCTGGGCCTGCGCGACAGGCGTGATCTCTAATCTCTCAAGGAGAATGACATGAAGCTCTACTGTGTTTCCTGCGACAAGGCTCGCACCTGGGTCGGCACTCAATCCGATACTTCCAAGGCCCGTACCAACTTCATGGAGAAGTACGGTCTGAAGCGTAAAGAGATCCACATCGAAGATGTGGATGTGCCCACCAAGAAGGAGGAGCTGATCGCGTGGCTGAACGAGAAGAAGGTGTAGCCACCATCGGCCTTAAGGCAGCTGCAGAGTTTCTGCGGCTGCATCCCAGCACGCTTGCACAGCGTGCCAAGTCCAAGGAAATCCCAGGAGCCAAACTTGGCCGTGAATGGGTCTTCTATGAACCTGACCTCCTCTCCTACCTTCGCTCGCTTTACGAGGTGCCGTCGTGCCCCCCCCCCTATAAGCAGAAAGGTTCCAGCATCTGGTGGATCAGTCTCAACCATCCAGACCACCCACGGGTACGTCGGTCGTCTGGAACAACTGATCGCAAGGAAGCGCAACGCCTCGAAGACGAGCTGCGCGCGCTACAAGACATGCCGTTCTCAGTCCATCTCATCGAAACGACCTGGGTTCAACCTGCCGGACTTCCTAACTTACGCATGGTCTATGTCGGTGATGTCTCTGGCGCGCATCAGCCTTGCGCAGGCATCGTCGAGGGTGACGACGCAGCCATCGCGCTGACAGAAAAACTCCTCCGCGTTGTACGCGCTGCCAAGGCGCTCCTGGGGCAGTGATGTTCGACTTCAGCCAGCTCCCCCGGCCGCTGCACGAGTACAGCACTGCAGCCATCATTCCGATCAGCGGCAGTTCTTGGTATGTCGTCTTGGAGTACAGATCCCCCTCCGGTGTTGTTCTCCTAGACACGCGCAGCGTTGCCATAGCTGACCGCCAGGACCGCGCGCTCATGCTGCGGGATGAGCTCATCAAGACTTTGAGAGCAGCCCGCGCACTCGTGGGGAAGGCCTGATGTACTCGAACTTCCTGCTCGGCACCTTGAACATCACGAAGGCGGCGCACATCAAACTACGCCACCATCGTGACCCGCTTTATTTCATCGCCCTCCACGCGATCAACTGCCATGGCGACCTCACGCCCTTGGAACGCAAACGCAATCAACTTGGCATGAAGTACCAGCGCCGCATCATGTCGCGCTACTACGTCGATCCGCTCGATCCGTCACAGGGTCGGGTCATCGTCGAGACCGACGACCACTGGGAAGAGACGGTCGTGCGCTTGGAGGAAGAGACGTGCGAGACCTGAGCGACCCGCACATGCAGAAGCTGATGTGGCAGATCCGGTCGAACAAACGCGATCTGGCTCAGGTCGAAGACCACATTGCGCGACGCCTGGACACTTCGGTCTATGTCTGTCCGTCTTGGCAGTGGCTCACGCCTGACGAAGTCCAGGTCTGTCTTGCCGCAGCCAACTTGCTCGGGCCGTTCTATGCGCAGCCTTGACGATCCGGAAATGCAGCACCTTGTGTGGTATATACGCAAGAACGGCGCCACTGCTCGGCTGGTTAGGCGGCTTGTTGAAGCGCCTGGTTCTCACCTTTTCGACTGCTTCACGCCTAATGACAGTGGTGGGCGGTTCGTCTATTTCGAGCCTGCAGAAGTCCGCCTCTCCCTGGCCAAAGCTGAGCTCATGGGGCCTCTCGATGCGCAGCCTTGATCACCTAGAGATGCAAGCACTTCTCCAATCGTTTATTGATGGGCCTTGGGTAGTTTCAATCTGGGCTCGCCGCGTTCGCCTGAAACAGCGCTCGTCATTACTAGGAAGGGCTGAAGACATTTACACGTTCACGCCTGAAGAGATTAAGCTCGTGCTTGCGAAGGCTGCATTGCTCGGAGTTACTGATGCGCAGCCTTGATTACCCAGACATGAAGAAGGCGCTGGAGTTCTTTCTTGAAGAGCCCTCGTCTGGGGGGGGGTCGCTGCTCCGCGCCTTCAACCTTCGTTGGGCGGCTGCCCGCAACGGCGCTTACACCACTCGCGAATTCAAGCTCAGTCCCGATGAAGTCAAGCTCATCGTCGCCACCCTCAATCTCATGGGAATCGAATGACTCTCTTCTTCCTCATTGCCCGCGCCATCCGCGCCGCGTACAAGGCCCTGCGCGCTGCCGTAGGCATCATGATCGTCGCGCATGGCGCGTACCAGTGGGTGAAGGTGAAACGTGGCCGACAGAGTCGCCCGGCTTGATGACCGCGTAAATGAGTGCCTCGTCAAGCACCTACTGTGGATGGACTTTCGCCAAGGCCGCACTCGTGTCCGCGCCAAGTTTCGCTACTTCTCCAAAGCGGGCTGGGTTCATGTCAGCGGAGAAGACGCGCTGCTTGCGCTCGCTGAGTTCAACCTCATCGGTGCTGACGTCGCACACGGTCAAGCAGTTCCTGTTCAATCAGTGGCAGCGCGGCGTCATCTGCGGCGTCAGCGACAAGTGGTCTACGGTCGAGATTCATGTCAGCCTCTGGAACAACTTTGAGCTCTTCCTCCACCACGTACCCATCTCCAACAACGGTGCTCAGCTCGCTCTGGCCGAATACAACCCGCGTGGGCTAGGCGACGCGAAGAAAACGATTGCACTCACTTGCGAGCCGTACCAGTGGTCAGAGGCCATGTCGATCTGACATTCTGCCGAGCCACCTTTCTTTCTATACAGACAGCTCACTACCTCTCTATCTCTACACTACTTCTACTCCCTCCAATAAAAATAGATTGGAAGAATGGAAGATTGGAAGTAGGTAGATAAGAGCTCAGCGGCCCTCATCGGGCCGTTTTTCATGCTTCGAGCAGTTATGGGGCGCGGGGTTCAGCGCAGCGCTTCAGCGTACAGCCCATGCGCCGGCAGCGCGTCGACCACCGTGCGACCGATCGGATCCGTGAAGGCATTGATGACCTGCTCGACAGCCGGGCCACCAATGGACCAGATGTCGTGCGACGCATCGACGCCAATGTTCCCGATGCCAAGCATGCCCGCGCGCTCGGCGCCGTGCAGCAGCCAGTCGCCTGCGTTCATGCCCTGCATGTGCGCGGGCAGCGTACCGCCGCCTTGCATCAACCCCTTGGTGATGTCGCTGGCGATCATCACGGGGATGTACCATGCGAACGCACCCATGGGCGCGAGGTTGCCGTAGTTCAGCTCGTTGACCGCGCGCTTGAGCACGGTCTGATGGAAGCTGTAGCTGAACTGCTTCAGGTGGAAGAACATCGAGTAGTGCGGATCGCTCGCCCACGACGGGCGCTGCGCTGCGTTCGGTGTCAGCACCGCGCCTTGCACCCACCGGCTGATGGCGTAGTGGACCTTCTCGATCTGCCGCTCTGCCTCGCTCGCGCTGATGCCCTTCTGCACCATCAGCGCGCGCTTGTCGGTCACGAGGTCGCCCGCACTGTCGAACGTCAGGTCCGCGGCTGTGAGGCCGAGCTCCTTCAGCCAGCGCACGCTGTGATCGCCAGGGTTCTTGGCGTGCCGCTCAAGGAACATCACCGCCGACTTCGTCGCACCAGCGCGCATGCCGCGGTTCCACGCCTCCATGCCGTTGAGCCGGAAGAACGTATCGTTGACGCGCTTGGCCTTCTTGCTCATGTACATCGACGCGTACTCGTTGGCGGCGTGGTTCGAGAAGATTGCTGCATCGACCGTGCCCACGGCACGCGCCAGGTCGTCCCACTTGTCGCGCTGACGCTCCTTGTGCTCGCCCTTGACCATGTCCGCCCAGTTGTTGCCGACCTCCTTCATGCCGCGCAGGAACGCGTCGTAGGCCTCCTTCATCGGCGCGCCGCGCGCCACCAGGCCCAGCGGGTCGACCACCGATGAGAACAGCGCCATGGGCAGCAGCCGCAGGTTCTGGTAGACCATCATCCAGGCGTTGGCGTTGCGCCAGCCCGAGCCGATGTCGCGGCCCAGCGTGCCCTCCATGGCGCCCACGGCCTTGTGGATGCCCGCCATGCGCCGGCTGGCCCAGGCCTGAGCCTCGTCGAGGTTCTTGAACTCGCCCTTGTCCAGGCGCTTCTTCGCGGCTTCCAGCAGCTCGTTGCTGACCTGCTGCAGCTGGCTGTCGAGCAGCTCGCCCTTCTGCCCGAAGCGGGCCGTGTACTCGGCCATGCGCGCACCGGCGTGGAAGTAGCCGGTCATCGTGCCGATCAGGTCCTTGCTGAGGAACGGCGCGGCATCCTCGCCCTTCAACCACTTCATCTCGCGCACCTCGGCGCTCGAGAAGAACGGCGCCAGCACGCCGTCGTCGCGGCTGGGCAGGATGTGCTCGCCCACCGAGTTCGAGACGAGCTTGGCGTGGATGCGCTGGGCCACGGCCTCCTTGCTCATCCTCCCGCCAGAGGCCGTGACGCCGGCCTGGAGCTCGGCGTCGTACTTGGCGAGCAGCATGGCAACGAACTCGTCCTGCTTCGCGAGCAGCTGGCCGGCATCCCACACGCGTGGGTAGTAGCGCGCGCTCACGGAGCCGATGTCGACGCCGCGCTCTTCCTTCATGTACTTGAAGAAACGCTGATTCAGCGCATAGATCTTCGCTGCTGCCGTGGCCACCGGCTTGAACGGGATATCGGCCGGGTCCTTCTCGCCTTGGAGATGCGTGGCCAGGTCGCGCATATCCCGGTCGCTCAGCCCCTTGATGGCGTCGGCGAACAGGTTCACGTACTTCGTAGCTGTGCGGCCGCGGGCGTTGATGTAGCCCTCGCCGTCGTCGCCTTGCCTCTCATCGCCCGGGTTCGTCCAGAAGCTGCGACCGATGTCCTGCGCCGTCTTGCTGTCGCTGTCCATCAGCAGGCTGTGTGCCGGCGAGACGTTCTGCAGCAGTGACACGACGCCATCCATCTTGCGCAGCTGACGCGTTGTCCACGTGCCTTCGTTCAGCGCCTCGGCAATGACCTTGCCGGCCGTGCTCGGCCCGGACAACTTACCTTCGTGGAAGGCCTGGAAGATCGCCGCTGCGCGCTCGCTGTCCGTGATCTTGCCCAGCACCTGGCGGAAGAAGCGGCGCAGCGCCTCAAACAGCCCGGCCTTCTTCGTCGGCAGATCCAGCAGCCCCGCGGCCCAGAACTGGTACATGTAGGCCAGCCGCTCCTCGCCGCTGGCCAGGAGGTCAGCCTGCGCGGCTGGGAACCCATCGAGCAGCGCATGGACGCGCGCGAGCAGCTCCTGGTCTTCGGCCAGGGCCTTCAGGGTCTCGAACGCACGCGGATCGTTCTTGATGAACTTGCTGAAGAAGGCATGCAGCGCCTCGTGATAGACGGTCTGCAGCGTGCCGGCCGCGGACGTGGTCGAGATCTCGATGGTGTTGGTCGCTTCGATCCACTCGCCCGAGTAGCCGGTGATGTTCTTGAAGTCGGCCTTGACCTGCTGGCCCAGGACCTTCTCGATGTAGGCCTTCGCCTCGGCAATCTGTTCGGGCGTAGCGGGCTGGCCCGTGGCCTGCTGCTTGTTGAACGCGACGAAGTTCGTGTGGATCTTGCTGTCGTCGTAGATCACGTAGTTGGGCAGGCCACTGCGGGAGCTGCTCTTGTACGCGTGGCCCAGGATGCCCAACGATTGAAGATAGTCGCTGACCTTCGGCATCCCACCAAGTTTTTGTGCAAGTTCGCGGTACAGATCCTCACCACGCAGCCCCAACCCGCCGTCAATGCCGTGCTCCTTCAGCGCTTTCAGCGCTCGTAGGCGGACTGTGGCCGCTTGGTCGCTCAGCGGCGTGTTCCAGTCCATGACGCGCTCGCTGGGGATGTCCACCGAGACTTCGTAGGTGGGGGAGGGAGTGCCAAGCAAGCGTGCGTCCGAGATGTTCTTCAGCTCGCGAAGCGCGCTGTGAATCTGGATGTTGTCGATGTCATCATCCTCCGAGAGCGACTCGCGCAGAGACTCGGCGGCATGCTCGCGAATCTCTGCCGCAGTGGCGCTGGCACCAAGGTCGGCTCGCGCTTCTCGGACGGCCTCATTCAGCCGGTCGGACATGTTGTCCCCGACGCCGCTGAACTGCTTCTTGTAGTACCTGTGCACGCTGTCGTCCGTGCTCAGGTACGTACCGGCGCCGTAGACCCATGCGCCCTCGCCCTTCCCCAGGTGCTCGCGCCAGTCGAACTTCCCCTCGTGCTTGATGGGAGAGTTGTGAGCCGCGCCAAAGCCCGGCCGCTTCAGCTCGTTGTGGAGCGCGATGGCCTGCGCGTTTAGCTTTCGGCCGCTGCCCGACCAGTCAGGCTCCCCAGCGGGGAGCCGGGAAGTTTTTCCCGCGGGAGCCGCGTCCTCCTTGGCCGCGGCGTGTTCAGCAAGGGCCTTGTCCGATTCGGCGTTGAGCTCGCGCTTCGACTTCGTCAGCGGCGCGGCCGTGGCCTGGTAGCCCTGGGCGCGTGACTCGATGATGTGGCCGCGCGCCTCGTCGAGGACGCGCTCGTCCTTCTTGTCGGGCGAGTCGTCGGGAACGAAGATGCCGGCTGCCTGCTCGCCAGCAACCCGCTCTTGGTTCTGCCCCGACTCGCGCGCATCCCCCGGGCCGTCTGGGCCCTTGGCCTCCATCCGGGCCGCGGCCTCCTTCACGCGCTGTTCCTTGCCCCAGGCCCACTTCCCGTAGGTCGTGGTGGCCAGCGGCAGGCTGTCGGGGATCTTCCCTTCAGCGAACCCCAGCGGCAGGCCTTCGACGTGGCCGCTGTCGACCAAGGCGGCGATGCCGGTGGACAGGTCGCGCAGGTACTGGACGTTGGCGTTGCCGGCCTTCTCGTTCTGCCCTTGGTCACGCAGCGCGGTGCGTGCGAAGCGCACCAGGTCGCGCGCCTTGATGTACATGGCCGCTGGCTTGCCGTCCTTCGTGGCGAGCGCCGACTTGAACATCAGCAGGCCGTTCTTGTCCTCCTTCACGTCGTCGCCCTTGGCGTCGTGCAGCGCGCGACCCTGCTTCGCCATCGTCAGCACCTGGTCGGCCGAGATCCGCTCGGGGTCGCGGTTCGTCCGTCGCTCGGCCACCACCACACCGAAGTTGCTCAGGTACGCGATGGCCTTTTGCAGGATCAGCTCGCGCTGCTCGGGCGTCGTCTCCAGCTTCGCACGCACACCCTGGCGCGACTGGCGCAGCCGGTCCTTCAGCACGGTGTCGGCAGCCAGGGCACGCGCCGCGAACGCACGCTGCCGAGCCTGGGCCTCGGGCTTGTCGGAGTTCGCCGCGCGCTCAGCCTCGTCGCGCATGAACTGCTGGTAGCGGGAGATGACCTTCGTGATGAACGGCGCGTTGACGCCCAGGCGCTCCGACACGTTGTCGGGGTCGACGTTCTTGCGGGCGCCCTCGTTCTTCGACGGCGAGACGACGTTCCGAGCGTGCGGGCCGAGTGCGGTCTGGAGCGCGACGCCTTCGCGCTGCGCCATGTCTTCGAGGGCCGAGCGCTCGGTGATGTCCCAGGACGTGTCGCCGCCCAGGTGCCGCGCCAGCGCGTCCTTGTACTTCTCGATCATGCCCTTCCGCTGAGCCAGGTCCTCGGGCTTGGCGGCGCTGTCCTGCTCAGCCGTCGTGCGCAGATCGAACAGGCGCGGCCGGTGGGTCTTGCTGAAGCGCAGCGGGTCGGAAGGCTTCCCGCTCAGCGAGCGGTCGGGCCGGGGCTGCAGCCCTTGCAGCGCGTACAGCGCGGCACCGCGGCGCGCCTCGACGGACTTCTGGCCCTGGCGCTGGTCGAACGCCGTGGTGCCTTCGCCCGGGTCCTCCATGGCGCTGTGCTCGCTCTCGGTGAGGTTCCCGTCTTCGTCGCGCACCAGCGCGCCCTTGTGCTCGGCGAAGGCCTGCTCGACGGCGCTCTGGCTCTCCGTCATCGGCCGGTGGGCGTCGACCAGAGCCTGGACGGCCTCGCCGCCCAGTAGCCGTTCCAGCTGCCGTCGACCGGCGGGTGGCATCGTGCCGTCCGCGGCGCTGGCCACGAGCTTCATGATCTCGCTGCGCGTGCCCGGCGCGCGCAGGTCGATGCCGTCCTGCAGCAGTGCGGTCTGTTGCTCAGGCGGCACGGCCTTCAGTACGCGGTCGAAGGTCTCATCGCGCAGCTTGGCGGCCTGGCGCGGCCCGACCTTGCTCTGGTTGGTGGCGAGCTCTTCGTCGAGGTAGTCGAACAGCGGTGTGGCCTTCGGGTCCGCCATCTTCCGCAGCTCGCCCAGCACGCGCGGGGCGTCGGGGCCGTACGCCGCGCTGAGGCTGCGTACGGTGCTGGCGAGGTTGAGCTTCAGGTTGTCGAACTGCTGACCCTTCTTGTCGGCCGCCGGCTCCTGCTTGCCGGTGAGCCCCCAGCTGTCGGCGAGGTCGCCGATCCGTTCGCCGATGTCGCGCATGAAGGCCGACACCTGGTCGCCCTTGACCCGGCTGCCCTTGTAGCGGGTGATCTGGGGCTCGGTCTGCGCGGCCAGGTACTCACCCATCAGCTGGGCGCGGCGCAGGCTGCGCTGGCGGCCCGGCTCGGCCGCAGCCGCCTCGTCGAAGGCGTTCATGGCGGCGTGCCGGCTGGCCTCGTACTCGTCGCCCGTCCAGTCCGCGCCCTGGCGGTTCTGCTTCCGGCCGAACAGCCCCCACAGACCGCCGCGCTTCGTGCTGGCAGCTTCGGCCTGCTGGGCCAGCTCATCCAGCTTCAGGCGGTCCACCAGGTGGTCGGCAGCGGCCTCCAGAGCCCCGTGGAAGGCCTCCGGGCTGTCGCCGGCAGTCGCCAGGGCCTGGTGGTGGGCCGCAGCCGTCTCGTCGCCCTGGGCAGCCAGCTTCTCCAGACCCTGCACGATCCGGTCGGCACGCTGAGGGGTGGTCTTGGCCGCCCATTCCTTGTACTTCACAGGGTCATCCGCCACGCCTTCAGGCGGGTTCCCCATGATCAGGTCGGCGTCGACCAAGCTGGTATCGTTCTTGCTTTGGCTGGCGGTGCGCAGGTTGGCGCGCAGGTCCCGCACGCCCTTGAAGTCCTGCACGGCGTCGATGGCCTGGCCGCCCAGCTCCCGCACGGTCCCAGCTGCCTGGGAAGCCCTCTCGCCGGCCCTTCCCAGGCCCTGGAAGGCCGCCTGCGCCGCGTGCCCTGCCAGGACAGGCCCGCCGGCCCCGGCGACGCCTCCAACGAAGCTGTTGAGCAG
>ERZ724505.1603-NODE-1603-length-12207-cov-5.145326_pt1 | contig 12207 bp, 21 predicted proteins | sample MGYA00376038_ERZ724505 | MGnify/ENA primary metagenome ERZ724505 (study PRJEB28724, sample SAMN07190884) | wastewater metagenome | isolation source: effluent of sewage treatment plant in Hong Hong | place: Hong Kong | collected 2016-03-17 ... | reverse complement strand
GCACGGGAAAATCCAAGGTCGCCAGCCTCGGTAAGCGGATAATCCTCACGAGAGGGCCGCGTATTTGTGGTTAAAAGCTCTTTGTCGCTCATGCTGCTTTTGCCTTCCTTTGCGGGCGGCTCATGCATCGGTGGGTGCCAATAGACCTAGAACTGACCGACGCGGCACGCCCGGACGCACCCGGCGAAGTTGTGGCCGCTCCAGAACGCGTAGCAGCTGCCGAAGTAGACGAACCACGCGCAATCGCTGGGATCTCCGGCATACGGCGTGTTCGACCAGAACCAGTCGGCCGGGCACTCGAAGTAGTCCGTGTTGATGACCGGATCGTGGCGCTCAAAGTCCACGAGGCTCTGCAGCTCGCGCACCGTGGGCAGCCGCCAGTCGGTATGGCCGCCGAGCTTCAGCGCCCTGCAGGCATCTGCTGCGGCCTTCCATTCGTGGCGGTCAGGGAGCGGACGGCGGGCCCATTCGAGGCCGGTCTGGTGATCGCGCACGATGTCGTCGCCGACCCGCTCGAAGCGGTCGGTGATCGTCTGGCGCGCCATGGTGGGTGCCGGCGTCACGACCTTCAGCGCGGTCAAGGCGCTGGTGATGGCCATGATCTCGTCGGGCCGGGCGATCTCGATGCGGCGCGCGAGGACGCCCTTCAGTTCAGTGCTGAGGCTGTGCATGGTGTTGATCTCGGTGGATTGCCAAGGAGCCGAGCTGGGAGCGCGCCAGTCGTCGAAGCCGGCAGCGGCGATCTTCGTGAATCGATCAGTGTTCTGTTGCATTGAAATCCCCTATCTGTGAGTGAGCTGGTGTTGGGCTTAAGCTGCGCCCGAGGCGTACTGGTTCTCTTGGTAGATCCGGACACCAGGTCCGACGATCGAGGCGGCATCGGCACCGAGCGCCAGCACCTGCTTGCGGATCTTCGTTTCGTCCGGCATCAGGAACGTCGGGTTGATCTTCGAGGGGTCGGTGATCTCGAACTTCCACACCTTGCGCACCGACACGCCGGCCACCTTCGGCGGCTCGCGCTGGATGACCGGAGCAACGACAGCAGCAGCGCGCTCCTCAAGCTGCTCGGCCTTCTCCGCCTTGCCGGACTCCGCGGCTTTGCGTGCCTGGGCTTCGAGGCGCTCGCGCTCCTTTCGGGCCGCTTCTTCGGCTTTGCGCTGTTCTTCTCGGCGGATGCGCTCCTGTTCCTCGCTGAAGGCGATCATTGCCCGCTTGATGCCAGACTCGGCGCGTGCAAGCTGATCCTCGGGGGCGCGGAAGAAGTCCATGATGGCTTTCTTTGCGGCATCGAGCGGCCGAGTCATGGACTTGCGCAGATCGTCGAGGCGCTTCTGGGCGGCCTTCACGCGCTTGAGTTCGTCGCCAGCACCGTTGTATTGGTCAGCAGTGGCGACCTTGTAGGTCGAGGACAGGGCAAGCAGTTGAGCACTCTGCGCGGTCAGTTCCTTCACGTCCGGGTCGGCGGCGGGATTGATGTCAGGCAGCACGGTTTTTCTCCTTGAAGCGGTAGATGTTCAGGCAACTTTGAAACATGGCCCAATCGGCCGGATCGGTTCGGCGGTGGGACTTGTATCCCTTGGCCGTGATGTGGATGCAGTAGCGGCGCGGCTCCTTGCCGCCGAATGTCGCCTGGTAGGCGCGGCTATAAGCGGCTGTCTGGATCCCAACAGTCGGGGGCACGGCAGCGGTCGCCTTGATGTCGGGGACTGCCACAAAGTCGTCCCATGCGAGGATCAGGTCAGGGGTGCCGGCATACTTCAGCGTCGGGTGCGCGATCGGCTCCTCGCTGCAGATGACGACAGCGCCGGTATCGCGCAGGAACCTGTCCCAGCCTTCGACGTAGGGAACCAAGGCCGGGTCGAGCGTTTGCCAATCGAGCGCGTCCCGGCAGTGGAGTGCGCAGGCTTCATGCACATGCGAGCCGAATTCGCGGGCGGCATCTAGCACCGACTCACGAACCATCGAGAAGTCCACGAGCGGCGCAATGATCTGCGACACGCTCGGGAACGTCTTGCCGTCGACGGTGTAGCGGTGCTCGGCCTTGGCGAACTCGATGTTCATTCAGCCTCTGACTGAATTGCAGCCCGCTCCGGGTCCTGGATGTACGCAAGCGCTTCATTCACCTTCGCAAATGGAAGCTGGGTCACGGACTCAATCCCGAAAACGCCGCACAACTGCTCTGCCGACATCCCGGCGTTGTCGAGCTTCACGCGGATGAGCTTGATTTGCTTCTCGGTTGCCATGCCGCCGCCCTGATCTGATGTCGCAGCAGCAGGTCGCCGCGTCGCGGGCTTCTGCGCTGGTGCCGGCCGCGAGCTGTCCTCGGAGACGGTCTCGCGCAATTCCTCCGGCATGTCCTCGATGTCCTGCGTGAAGCAGTCCGACGCGGCCAGCGCGGTAAGCGTGAGGTCGATCTGGGCCCGCTTCTTGGCCATCTTCAGCACGGTATTTGCGACGTCGGCCGGCACGGTGCGGATCTGCTGGCGCTTGTAAGGACCCTGGTTGCCCTTCTGCCACTTCACGCGCTTGCGGTCCTCGGGCGTCTCGTCGAACTCCTCCTGGCAGACAGCATTGCGCCAGCGATACTTCTCCTCGTTCGAGGAGCACTCGCCGATGCCGGCGCCGATCACGGTGCCCGTGGTCTGATGGACGCCCCGAGCGGTCACCCGGTAGCGGATCTCGTCGTGCGTCGACAGGTCATCGACTTGCGGGTCGACGGCCACGCGGAACGTTGTCAACAGCACTTCGCTGCCGGCCTTGTAAAGCGTCGGCTTAGGCGTCCCTGGGATCACGCCATAGTGCGTATCGCGCACCATCACAGCCTTCATGACCTCCTGAATCCGGTTCACCTGTGCCCGGATCTCGGCAGCGGTCTGCGCGTTGACGACGACGGTGCCGCCACGATGTTCTACAACTGCGTTCACTTCTGGATCTCCTGTGACTATGAAAGACTAGATCGCCGCCACCCGCGCAAACCGCTCCGGCAACGTCACACGCTCCACCGGCACCGGAGACGGCAGCACCGCGACCAGCGCCGACGCGATGCGAATGTCCTCGTGCAGCCGTGCCGACTCGGCCGGCCCGTAGTTGGCGAACTCGCGCGACCGCGTGGTCCGCTGGTTCTCAAGCAGGTCGGTCAGCAGCAGCGTGCGCAGGTACTTGAGCTGTTCGCTGTTGAGGTCAACGGTGACGATTTCCATGGTCACAGCTCCTCGCCGAACATGACGGCGACCAGGCAGCAGGCCGCGAGAAACGCCACCGGCAGGCCGAAGCACCACAGCAGCGTCGTGATGAAGTCGGGGGTGGTCACAGGTACTCCCCCTTCCGCGAGTCGAACTCATCTGCAGCCGTGTACGGCACCGGCCGGCGCTCGTGCTGCAGGCGCTGCCACACCATGTCGGCCAGCTTCGACTCCTCGCGCCAGCTCAGGCCGTCGTTCATCCAGATGGCGGGCTTGCCCAGGCGCGTCTCGTTGCGCTCCACGCGAGTGATCTGCACGTAGCGCGTGCCGAAGCGGTCGACGACCTCGGCCCACGACACGCGGAACTCGTCGTCGGGCTCAAACTCGGCGTCGAAGGTCTCAACGCGCAGGTTGCTCACCTTGCGCATCAGGAACTGGCCGGACTCGAGAGGCGGGGTGACTTGCGGGCGGATCGGGGAAACGGTAGCGGTGTCCATCTGTCTCGCTCCTGGCTGGGGAATCCAGCGGCATTGGCGAACATTAGCAGCCTGCTCTGTCGCCGTCAATAGCCAATAGCTAATATTTTCCGCTTGCTAAGTTCCTAGCATTACGCTAGGTTTCGGGTCTATGGACCTCAATGCCTATATTGCCGACACCACCCGCCGCAAGGATCTCGCAGAGAAACTGCAGCGGAATCCCGTCTATTTGTGGCAGATCGCAACCGGGCGACGCCGGGCAAGTACCGACCTCGCGCAAGCGATCGAACGCGCCACGGCTGAATTGGGACCGGAAACCGTGACAAAGGAATCGTTGCGCCCCGACGTGTGGCGCAGTCAGGATGCGGCCTGATGCCATCGCCCCCCCCTCAATCACCCCCGTCCGTGCCTGTTAGCCCAGGCGCTGCTACTCCGGCAGCCGGGGGTGCCCTCTAATGGCCCGCATCCGCACGATCAAGCCGGAGTTCCCCCACAGCGAAAGCATGGGCAAGGTGACTCGCGACGCGCGGCTTGCATTCATCCTGATGTGGACCCTCGCCGACGATTCGGGGAGGCTTCGCGGAAATTCGCGAATGCTCGCGAGCCTTCTTTTCCCCTACGACGACGACGCGCCGAGCCTCATGGAAGGGTGGCTCGCTGAACTTGAGCGGCAGGCGTGCATCGACCGTTACATCGTTGACGGCACGACTTGCGTGCAAATTCGTAACTGGTTGACGCACCAGAAGATTGACAAGCCGTCACCATCGAAACTGCCCCCATTCGCCGAATCCTCGCGAATCCTCGCGAATCCTCGCGAACGTTCGTCGGGGGATCAAGGATCTGGACCGGGATCAAGGATCAAGGATCAAGGAAGGGATCAAGGACCTACAGATAGGGCTGCCGAGCAGCCCCGTGTGCGATCGAAGGCCGGGAAAGATTCCACCGCGGAGCCTCCGGAGTTCGCCGAGATCCGCAAGGCCTACCCCCGCAGAGCCGGCAGCCAGCGATGGGGCGATGCCGTCAAGCACTACCGCAAGCGGATCGCCGAGGGCGTCACCCACGACGCCATCCTCGCAGGCGTCACCCGCTACGCCCGGTTCCTCGAAGCCACCGGCAAGGCCGGGACCGAGACCGTCCAGCAGGCCGCCACCTTCCTCGGCGACAACCGCGGCTACCTCGAGCCGTGGAACGCGCCCACCCAGACACAGCAACCGCGACCGCTCTCGACCGTCGAGCGCGTGCGCCAGGCCAACGGAGTACACCGCGATGACCGAGTGGTCGCAGAGCAGCGCAACGGATCGAGTTTCGACGACCTGGACCTCCTTGGCGGAGATGTTCGGCAGCCGCTTCACGCGGGAATACGGCGACTCGGCTCCTGAAACATGGCGACGCACGATCGAATCGCTGAAGGACTTCGAACTGGCCCGCGGCCTTCGCAGGCTGCTGCAGCAGGGCAGCGGGTCACCGCCGACGCTTCCGCAGTTCGTGAAGGCCTGCCGGGCAGCGGACCCGGACGACGTGGTCAGGCCCGCGGCCACGTTCCTGCCGCCGCCCGTGATGGACAGCATCGCCGCCTTCGGCAACCGGGTGCTGCTCGGCTACCTGATGGACCCACGCCGCAAGTGTCCGAGCGACGCCAGCCTGCAGCGCATGGTCGCGGCCAAGAACCGCATCATCGACCAGTTCCGGCAGATCGAGCGCGACGACCCGACCGTCAAGTCCGAGGAAATCCGGGCTGCCTTGTTCCGCGAGTTCGACAAGCTGTTCGAGGCCATGCCGGACGAGGAGCGGGAAGCAGCTCGGCAGCGGTTCATCCGCACCGGCAATGTCTGCGTGAGTGCACGGCCGTGATCTTCACCCGCCTCAACGACGTGTGCCAGGTCAGCGACTGCAAGCACTACGCCATCGTGCGCATCGGGATGCCCAAGGGCCTGCTGTACGAGCTGTGGGCCGGCAAGGAACGGGTGATGCACGAGGGGCCGATCGCCGAGCACGACTACGAGGCGCGCAAGCTGGCCGTGGTCCGCCTGACCGAATCGGCAGAGCGGCACGCGCAGAGGGTGGCCGCATGAAGCACGGCCGTCGCGATGCCAATCACGCGCAGATCGTGAAGGCATACCGGGACCTCGGTTGCACCGTGTTCGACCTCGCGGACGCCGCGCTCGGTTGCCCTGACCTGCTGGTCGGGTTTGCTGGAAAGACCTGTCTCGTTGAGGTCAAGACCGAGGAGGGCACGCTCACGCCGAAGCAGCGGCTGTTCCTCGACGCCTGGCGTGGTGGTGCGGTCACGATCGTGCGCACCACGGACGACGTGATCCAGCACGTCACACACGCTCGCAGACTGATCGCATACGACAACCCGGGAGTACCCGCAGCATGAGCCACGCATTCCGGCAGAACGGATGGGACAACCAGCCCCCGGCCACGGGCAAGTATTACGTCGCGAAGCGCGTGGCACCTTCCGAGAAGGTCCCGCCACGGCGCAACGCCGAGAAGTGCCGCGACTTGGAGCGCGAGATTGCCACGATGGCCCTGTCAGGATCGCCCGCCCTGTCCCCACGGGAGCGGGCCCAGTGGCTCGCCAAGTGCCACGAGGACGTCCTGCATCGGTCAGTGGTCTACGCCTACTCGAACGGGCGGATCGTGGATCTGTAATGGACGAAAACAGACGTAAATCACAGGCTTTTGCAATCACCGGAGCGTTCCCCATGAGTACCCGATTCTCCCGCGCCGCCCTCGGCCTCATCGCGTCAATGCTGGCAGGCCCAGCGTTCGCCGTCCCTGCGCAGGCAGTGGTCGGCTGGACGAACCCGACGACCTCGACGCAGGGCGTCCCACTGACCGGCACGGCAGCATTGACCGAGATCCGCGTGTATGTGGCGACCGCTCCGATCCCCGACGTGCCTACCACGGCGCCGATCCTGCTCGGCGGCAACGTCTCGGCGCACACGTACACGCAGGACGTGACCAACGGTCAGACGCTGTACTTCAGGGTAGCGGCGTGCAATGGCCCGTCGACGGCCAGGGTATGCAGCGCCTTGAGCCCACAGGCGTCGAAGCTGATCACGCTCGACACCACGCCCGGGGCGCCGTCCAGCGTCACGGTCACGATCAACATCACGCCGTAATGGCCACCAAGTCAAAGAAGCCGGCAAAGCCTGCGATCCTCACCGTCGAGGAGCGCAAGCTGCTGCGCAAGCTGCTGGCCAAGGCCGAGGCGGTCGACTCGACTCCGGTGATCGAAACCCCGCGCATGAAGGACGGCGGGGTCAAGCGCAAGGGCAACACGAAGCGCAACTTCTGGACCGACGGCACGCACGCCTACCTGCGCCGCAAGAAGGCGAACCCCGAGATCGTCAAGCGCACCGACGAGAAGGTCCGCAAGAACGAGTACGTGCACGTCAAGACCAGCGACGACGTCGAGATCTACGAGATCTCGGACTGGTCACCGCTGCGCCGCAAGCGCCTGGACCTGACAGAGATGTCGCTCAAGGCGGTGGAGCGGGCGATCGTGCGATCGGCGTGTGACGAGGAGTTCCGCCTGTACCGCGACGCCTGCGAGGAATACGCGCGCCGCATCCTCGGGACGGACCTGCCTGATGGCACGAAGCGGGTCATGTTCCAGACCCAGATGGCCTACCTCGAGCGCCGCATCATGCGCCGTGGTGGACCTTCGCCGATGCGGATCCAGCAGGAGCTGCAGTCGGTGCGCAAGGAACGAACGGGCACCAGGATCTACCTGCCGCACTGACATGGCCAAGGGACGCAAGACAGGCGGGCGCAGGCCGGGGTCGGGGAACAAGGTAACCGCCGAGGCCCGGGCTGCCATCGCTCTTTTCGTCGACGGGAACGCACACCGGCTGCAGGCGTGGCTTGATCAGGTCGCGGATGGCATAGCCGTGCAGGACGGCAAGAAGAAAGTCTGGGTCGTGAAGCCTGACCCGCAGAAGGCGTTCGAGCTGTTCCAGTCGGTGATCGAGTACCACGTCCCGAAGCTGGCGCGCACCGAAGTGACAGGCGAGGACGGGCAGGCCATCAACATCAGCATCGTGAAGTATGCAGATACAGCTGCCAAATAACTGGGAGCCCCGCGGCTACCAGCTGCCCGCATGGCTGGCGCTCGAACGTGGCATCAAGCGCGTGGCGCTGATCTGGCATCGCCGTGCCGGCAAGGACGACCTTGCGCTGCACTGGACGGCCTGCAGCGCCATGCAGACGGTGGGCAACTACTGGCACATGCTTCCCAAGGCCAACCAGGCGCGCAAGGCCCTGTGGGACGCCGTGAACGTGCACACCGGCAAGCGCCGCATCGACGAGGCGTTCCCCGAGGAGATCCGCGAGACGACCCGCGACCAAGAGATGTTCATCCGCTTCGTGAACGGCAGCACATGGCAAGTCGTGGGCTCGGACAACTTCAACCAGCTGGTCGGCGCGCCCCCGGTTGGCCTTGTGCTGTCCGAGTACGCCATCAGTGACCCGGCAGCATGGGACTACCTGTCGCCGATCCTTCGCGAGAACGGGGGATGGGCGATCTTCCCGTACACGCCGCGCGGGAAAAACCACGGATATGAGCTGTACACGAACAACCTGAAGAACCCGGCATGGTTCATTTCGCGCCTTACCGTTGACGACACCAAGGTGTTCACGAAGAAGGACATCGACGAGGAACGGCGCGAGGGCAAGTCCGAGGAGTTCATCCAGCAGGAGTATTACTGCAGCTTCGAGGCGCCCAATTCTGGCGCCTACTACGGCAAGCAGATGGCCGCGGCGTGGGACTCGCAGCGCATCACGAGCGTGCCGGTGGAGCCTGGGATCGACTGCGAAACCTACTGGGACCTCGGCATGGACGACAGCACGTCCATTTGGATCATGCAGCCGGTGGGGCGAGAGCTGCACTTCGTCTGCTACTACGAGGCGCAGGGCGAGCCGCTGTCGCACTACATCAACTGGCTGAAGGACTGGGCCGACAAGAACCAGGTACGTTTCTCGCGTCACGGCATGCCCCACGACATCGAGGTCAGGGAGCTGGGCACCGGCAAGAGCCGCAAGGAAACGGCAATGAGCTACGGCCTGCGCCCGATCACCACGGCCAAGCGGTTGGAGATCGAGGACGGCATCAATGCTGTGCGCAAGATCCTGCCCCGGTGCTGGTTCGACGAGAAGAACTGCAAGCAGGGCATCCGCGCCCTGACCGACTACGCCAAGGACTACGACGACAAGCACAAGGTCTTCAAGACCAAGCCCCGCCACGATTGGGCATCGCACGCTGCCGATGCCTTCAGGACGTTCGGCGTGATCTTCAGGGATGCGCCCACGTTCGCGGGTTCAAACAGCAGAATCGCCGTGAAGACATTCGACCAGCCAGTCGTGCACAAGAGAGAGTGGAGCCCCTTCGGATGACGTGGCTGACCCTCAAGTCGCACAGCCTGCTCGACACCATCGGCCGCCATCCGACCGACTGGTGGCTGATCTACGGCGAGACGGATGTCGACTGGTGGTGGAACCGCTACCTCAAGCCCGGGTTCCGGCATGTGCACGCCCTGCGCCGGGATGGCCGCGTCTGGGTCGAGGTCAGGCCCCACGCCGAGTTCGCGAACATCGACATCCGGCGCACCGATGCGACGCCGTGGGACCTGTACCCCGACGCGCGCATCCAGCATGTCAGCGTGATGCGGGAGACCGGCCGGCTGCGCTCGCCGTTCTTCATGGGCCCCCAGACCTGCGTCGAATTGGTCAAGACGCTGCTCGGCATCCGCTCGTTCTGGATTCGCACCCCGTTCCAGCTGTTCAACTACTGCAAGAGGTTTACACCGTGAAATCACCGAAAGCACCCAAGCCGACGGCCGAGGAAGTGAAGATGCGGCAGCGTCAGACCGAGGACCTGGCACAGCTCGACGACGAGCAGAACGTGCGCCTCAAGCGCCTGACGCGGAGCAGGGCAGGGGGCCGCAGCCTGCTGTCAGGCAGCGCCTTGGGCATGGCAGGCAAGGGTCCCGCATTGGGTGGCGGCATCCTCCCGACCAGCTTCGGCGGCGGTGCCGGCAAGTTACCGGGCGGCACCAAGGCACCGTCACCGCAGGCGACCAAGTGATGGACGCCGTTACCCGATACCAGGCAGCGGAACGCCTGCTGGCCGAGGCGCTGGACCTGCACAAGCTCAAGCAGAAGGCCAACTCGAACGACTACAACGCCGTGCGCCAGGTGAGGCGACGCGGCGACAGGATATGGGCGGATGTGGAAGCGCATCTCGCCCTTGTCTCTCGCGGGGACCATCAGGCAGAGGCCGCACCGGCTGAAGCCCCGACACAGGAAGAAGATCATGCTACTGCAACGCCTGCCCCGCGAACTGGAAGACGGCGCAAGTCTGCTTAAGCGGCGCGAGAAGGCCGCCGAACGAAAGGAAAAATGGCGCTCCGTCTATCAGGAGTGCTACGAGTACACGATGCCGCAGCGCGAGACGTTCTCGTGGTATGCGGAAGGCCAGCGCAAGAACCGAGAGATCTATGACTCCACGGGTAAGAACGCCACCTACCTGTCGGCGAACAACATGCAGGCGCTGCTGTGCCCCCCGTGGAAGCATTGGGCCATGCTCGCGCCTGGCGGCGATGTCACCCCCGACGTGGCCGAATCGCAGGAGGTCATCGACCAGCTGCAGGAGATCACAAGCACGGTCTTCCACTACATCAACCACTCGAACTTCTCGACCGTGGCGACCGAGGTGTTTCTCGACCTGATGGTGGGAACCGGCGCCATGTGCATCGATGAGGGAGACCCGAATGACCCCATCGTGTTCGATGCCATCCCGCTGTCGGCGCTCGAGATCGAGGAGGGGCCACGGGGGACGGTCGAAACGGTGTGGATGAAGCGCAAGCCACTGGCCCGCAATCTGGTGCGCACGTTCCCCGGGATGCAGAAGTCCGACCTGCCGCCCGCCTTGGCCAAGAAGGTCACGGACGCCCCGGACACCGAGATCGAGATCGTCCAGGGTGCGATCTACAACCCCCGCAACAAGCGTTACTACGGCGTGGCCATCCATTGCGAGTCGAAGGCTATCCTCTGGCGCTACGACTACGCGGACTCAAGCCCCTACGTCGTGGCCCGCGCGTCGGTGATTGCGGGCGAGTTGTACGGCCGCGGCCCGGTCATGAACGCGCTGCCTGATATCAAGACGCTGAACCGCATGCAGGAGTTCGTCTTGCGGCATTCGAACCTGGTGGTCGCGCCGCCCATGACCGGCGTGTCCGATGGCGTGCTCAACCCATACACGGCCCAGCTGATTCCGAACAGCATCATCCCGGTGGCCAGCAACGACAACGGCAACCCGTCGTTGCGCCCGCTGGAAGTCGGCGGGAACTTCATGATTACCGACGCCATCATGGACCAGCTGCGGCAGTCCGTCCGCAAGATGCTGCTCGGCGACACCATGAGCGAACAAGGCCCGATCAAGTCGGCCACCGAGATAGCCATCAGCGACCGGAATCGGCTGTGGAACATGGGCGCGGTATACGGCCGCATCCAGTCCGAACTGCTGTCCAAGATCATCAGCCGGGTCGTGTGGATCTTGCAGAAGCAGGGCAAGCTCCCGCCGCTGAAGGTGGACGGCAAGATGGTCACCCTCAAGTACGTGAGCCCGCTGGCCCGGGCGCAGGACCAGGAGGATCTGCTGTCCCTCGGCCATACCCTCGAACTGGCCCAGGCCGCGGCTACGTCGGGTGGTGAGGCGGGCATGATGGCCATTGCCACAGGCTTCAAGTTCGACGCGATCCCGGCATGGCTGGCCAAGCGCACCGGGCTCGATGCCGACCTCGTGCGCAGCGAGACCGAGCGCAAGCAGATGGTCGAGCAGGCCATGGCCGCAGCGCAGGAAGCAGCCGCCGCGCAGCCCCAGGGCGGGAACGTCGTCCCGATGCGTAGGCCGGCATGATGTTCGAGCAGACCGAACAGCAGCGGGCCGAGCTGCAGCAGAAGGCGCTCGACTTCGCCAGCAAGTACGTCCGCTCGTTCGACCGGGAACTGCTCGAGCACTGGTATCGCACCATCGTCGAGCGCGTCCTGCCACCCAACGCCAGCCACGCCGAGCACGCCTACCACGAGGGCCAGCGGGCGTTCGTGGTGGGGATCATTCGCCAGTACCAATTCGCAATGACAGGGAGCCTTGACACGCCATGGCAGACAATACCGCAGGGGAATCAGCCGACACCGGAGCAGCCGCGCCAGCCGGCACGGAAGCGCCGCAAGCCGAAAGCCTCCTAGACACGGCAGCCAAGCCACAGGAAGGCGCAGCACCGGCCCCGGAGGCAGCCAAGCCGGGCGACAAGCCTGCGGCCGAGACGCTGCTGGCCGGCAAGTACAAGACGCCGGCAGAGCTCGAGAAGGCCTACAAGTCGCTCGAGACCAAGCTGGGCGAGACGAGCTCCAAGCTCAAGGGATTCAAGGGCGCGCCCGAGAAGTACGAACTGTCCATGCCCGAGGACCTGGCCGGACAGGTGGATTGGAGCGCCGACGACCCGCTGCTGGCCAGCTTCCAGGAGAAGGCCAAGGCCTGGGGCA
>ERZ724505.1602-NODE-1602-length-12211-cov-33.846249_pt1 | contig 12211 bp, 9 predicted proteins | sample MGYA00376038_ERZ724505 | MGnify/ENA primary metagenome ERZ724505 (study PRJEB28724, sample SAMN07190884) | wastewater metagenome | isolation source: effluent of sewage treatment plant in Hong Hong | place: Hong Kong | collected 2016-03-17 ... | reverse complement strand
CAGCAGCATTCATGGTGATCTGCCCAGAAACCTTGTTCAGAGTTACACCTGTTGATTTACTTGTGTTCTGAGTTACAGTTCCACCAGAGCCAGCACCATAGCCCAGGCCACCGTTTGATGTAACCAAGGCATTACCACTTGCATCGAGTTTCAGAGTAGGTGTCCAAGAAGCGATAGTAGTTCCAGCAGTACCAGTTCCAGCAGAATAAAACACATGGCTACCGTCTAAAACGTTTTGTTGATACATCGCTGCGTAACCTGTAACTTTACGAATATAGTTACTTGAACCATCAATGTAGGTATTTGTTCCGTAAGATGAAACACCACCAGAGGCAGAGTAGAATAAACTCATCCCTGCAGAAATATCAATTGCACGGATATTAGAGTTCCAAGTACTTGGAATTATAGAAATACCAACATTACCTGAACTGTCAAATCGTGCTCTTTCAGTCATGGCACCAACACCAGATCCCGTTGCAATAATTACAGCCCCTGCTGCTGAACCTCTTGGTTGTAAAACTAAATGACCATTAAACCCAAAAGAGCCCGATGCCTCAGTTGAATAAATAAGAGGGTGCGTGAAGTTTGACACAAGTCCCTGACCTGACGATTGCTGAAGTTCGAATGCACCCCCAATAGCTAACTTGTAGGTGGGTACAGCACTCAAACCAACATTGCTAGCAGTATCGGTGACAATAACATCAACCATTGACGCAGCAGTATTTATTGTTCCAGCGACCGCCCTTTGAAAATATAAACAACCAGAATTAATTGAAAGATTGGCACTAGCTAACCCAGAACTGACATACTTGAAACTACCATCATAGTACAAGTTCTGACTAATGTTCGACTGAGAGAAGTTATAGTTCCACAGACCTCCGGACGGTAATTGGAAAGCTGTAACACTACTATTCCAGTTATAAACTGCGCTATTTAACGCAACAGCTTTTGACAATGTATAAGTTCCAGTTGCTCCACTTGTTAGGGAAGAAAGTCCAATATCCCAATCAGTATAAGTCCCACCAGCACCTGAAGTATTCAGGATGTTTACAATTAGTGCCCCTGTACTTGAATTATAAGAAGTCACAACCCCTTGCATGAAAGCAGCAGGAGTTGATCTACTTATGAAAAATAGATAAGTATTTGCGATCCAAGCTTTCCCTGCTTCTGTAGTAAATGATCGAGCACCCGTACCAATTGAAGAACTTGTTGTACTTGTGCCGATGATTGAACTATATTGAACAATCTGTGCTAGACTATTAGCAGCATCTGTCCAACCTGGGAGAGCAGCACACCAATCGTCTGCCTTAACTGAGAAATTAGCAGGGTCAGTTCGTGATGGTGCGGCAGGTAATGTAGGAATAAGCATTTATTCTCCTTATGTTAGACCTTCAATTTGAACAGAAAGTACGCTGTATGTTGGATACGAGATATCAATTGAATAGTCTTTGTAGAAACCAAAAACAGTAAGAGATTCATATACACCAGTACTACCTGCCCACAGGCAATTCGTAGCTCGGATATTATTCAGTTTGGAACAAACAGCATCAACAGAATCATTATTAACATAGATTCTAAGGTCAACTTTCTTACTAAAAGCACGTTTAACTAGAGTACTTGTCCCGAACTCATCTACTTCTTTTTTGGAGTAATCTGTAATCCCTACAGTAGCACCATACTGTGTACCACCAATTTCTGAGAAATTACCATGCACAAAAGTACCTAAACCTACACTACCTGATGAGTTTGTAATTGTAATAGTGTAAGTGCTTCCAGTAATTGCAGGGATATCCTTTACGATTAATTCTGTAGTTCTAAAAGACTCAGCATAAAAATAATCATACCAGTTTTGGATAATGGCTCTATCTGGTAAATTATAAGTTTGATCGTAATAAGTAGTAACTCCATCGTGTGCTCTGATGCGTATCGTACTTGCATTCACATCAAGAAAACCCACAGAGTTAATTCTGTCCGCAGTGAATACAAACTCAATTGACCCAGAAGCAGATGTAGAAACAGTACCACCAGATTGATCAAACATTGCCCAACGATTTGTTGGACTTACTTCAACCCAATAAGTTGGGCTTGTAGTTGGATTATGGTTTAAGTTAGAACCTACTAAAGATTTGTAGATCTTGTGAGTTCCAGTTGTGATAATCACATAATCATTTACAGCATAAGTAGTACCAGAACTCCAGACTGGATGATCTGCTTCAGTTAATGTACTGCTTACAAAATTTGAATCTTGCATTGTCTTAGGGACAATAACTAGAAAAGGAGATGACATTAACCCTTCCTTTCTTAAATAAAGAAGAAGAGGGAATTACCCCTCTTCTATCAAGGTAGAACTTTTACGTTCAATGAATCACCGTTATCAGCACGTTGGATAATCTTAGTGATAGTCTTTAGACTTGACACAGAAGATTGCCCCTCTGCTCTATCTTCAGCTTGCATTTCTGTAAGCTTGATTAAGACTTTCTGCATCACTTCCTTAGCATCAGCAGTCTCTTGAGCAAGAGCATTTGTGGCTGATACAACAGAAGAGTTGTTTAGACTCTGCACATCAGAAGTCAGTACAGTTCCTGCATAAGTGCCAGTAGTCAAACCAAGTAGTTCGGCCTTAACTGAACCTAGGATTGTTTGATACTCAACAGCAGAAGTAGCTTGATTCTTAGCAGCTTCAAGAAGCTTATCAGCATAAGAAGTTAAACTATCTCTCGCATCAGAGTTACCAGACCTTGCTAAACCAAGTTGATCAGCAAACATGGCTCTAGCAGTAGCATAACTATTACTAGAACCAGACTCAGACAAACCAAGACTATTCACATAATCAATAATGCTCTTATTGAAATCCTTGGTAGCTTCAGCAGCATCGTTAATAGATGTTGTAATCTGTGAGAAACCATCAGATAACCCTAGAACCTTTCCCAGTAGCTTCTGACCAGCTTCAGAAGTATCCTGACCAAGCAGCTTGACCAAAGAAACAAAATCAGCAGAAGTCTTAGGCATTACAATACCTAAAGCTTTGAATTTATCTTGAAGTTTTGCTGTATTAGCAGCAGTTCTTTCAGATTCAGTCATGAAGTTCTGCATATAGGAGTCAATTGCTTCTGTCAGATTATCCAGACCACCAGCACCTGAGATTAGAGAGCTTGTTGTGTTATTAGCATTGATACCAATAGCAACAAGTGAACTCTTTACATCTAGTAGAGCAGAATAAGCACTAGCAATATCTGAAGCAGATCCAGTTACAGCAGAAATAATATCACTGATACCTGTCAAAGATTCTTTTGCAAGAATACTATCTCTGACAATCTCAGCAGCAATATCACCTTGCTTATTCATTACTGAGTTGATGTTGATTACTGCAATACCAAAGTTATCAAGTAATCCTGAAGCCTGTTCAACTCCACTAGACACCCGTACTACAGTTTCATAGTAACCTTCACCAACCTTCTGGAACTTCTCAAACCCAGGGAGGATACTTGAAGCTAGACGATCACCAAAAGCACTGAAAACAGCAGTCAACCTCTTTTGAAGGTCTTCCTGTGATAAGCCATCTGTAGCAACTCTACCAATATCAACAACAAAGTTATTCAGCTTGTCAGTCACTAGACTTGTAGAAATCCCAAGTGCAGGAGCAACAGCTTTGATACTGTCTGCCATACCCTTGAATACAAGGCTAATCTGACTCTTGAACAGTTGATCTGTCTCAGAATAGTAAGTATCTCTGGATGTTCCAGTAGTAATACCTAGAAATTTGCGCTTAGTCTCTACATCTGTGTAGTACTGTGATGAGAGATTCCCACCCAAGATACCGCCAAGAGATTGACCTCCAATGTTAAAACCTTGACCTTTAATACTGGTTTTAGCCCCAAACAGATTACCAACAACATTACCTATTGCGCTAACAAAACCACCAAGACCAACCTTGGACAGTACACTATCAACAACATTAAAGACTCCAGAAATGGTCTTACCAAGCCCCGATTGCTTGAAGCCTGTTTGAATGCCGTAAGAACTAGTAGAGGCTTGAATAGCCCCAGAACTTACTAATAGGTCCGCTAATCCAGTAGTATTACTTTCGATTTGCCTCAAAGCAACAAGCATCTTACTCGAATACTTCATTGTCATTGTGTCTATATCTTTTAGTAAATCAATACTCTTAGTAATAGACTCAGATTGCTTTGACGAATCTCCCTTAACTGTACCTGTTCCAGTATTAGTAGAAGCAAAAGAACCTCCACCCCCACCAGATAAGGCTTTGACACCAAGTGCTGCCAGAATTGCAGTTACAGCACCGAGGGCAATAAAGCTGAAAGGAGGTGGTGCAATCAAGGAAGCAACTTGAGCTTCAACAGCCCAAAAGGCAGTTCTAATGCCGGATTGTACAGCCATTGCAGCAGTATATGCAGCCTGTGCTATCTCCATGATCTGAAATACCTTCTGGGTTGCGTCAAGAACTTTATACCCAGCAGTATGCTCAGCGAAGTAACCCTTTGCAGCCCCTGCCATTTCACCATACATGTGGATTTTAGCTTGACCAGATGATTCTTCAAATTTAGATAGGTTAAAGCTGGCCTTAGCGTATTGGACCGACTTCTCACCGTATGACTTTAAGGCTTCTGATTGATCGTTAAGTAACTTTTCTTTCTTAGCAGAATACCCAACATCGAATTTCTCTAACTTTCTGATTTGTGTAATTGCATCAGCAACAGAATTGCTAAATTTGTCAAAACCAGAAGCTAGACTATCACCGAGATTAATGCTTTGAGCTTTTTGTTGGATTTCGTCAAAGAAAGAAGTAGCAGCGTCAAAGTAAGCTTTGTCACCTGTGATTTTAACTACATTTTGTAATTCTTTTTCAAAATCGTTTAACTCAGACTTAGCCATCCTGACCTTGTCAGCAGCTTTCTGTGTTGTCTCAGAAAGCTTATTGTACTCAGAACGACTAATAGAGGGGTTATTACGTGCTTCCTGTTGAGCATTCAACGCTGTTGCATGATTCTCTTCAGCAAGATCTAGCTGTCTTTTTTGTTCAGCAATCTTCCTTTGGCCTTCTTGCTGTTTAGTAAGCATTGCAGTCTGACGAGCGTACTCTTCAGGACTCATTACCCCCTTCAGTAAGCCTAAATTATCTACATCTTTCTGATTCTGCAAATCAAGTTGCATCTCTGCACGGATCTCTGCTAACTTCTTTCTAAAGTCTTCCATGGGCTTAGTAGCTTTTGTAATAACTTCAGAATATTTCATGTATGCAGTGATACCAGCCTTGGCAGCATCAGCATCAAGTTTACCAAGTAAAGAATCTCTATCCTTACCCTTCAATCCTTGAGCCTTAGATTTTGTCTCGTTAATCAGTTTGATTTCATCTGCACTGGCTTTGTTCAAAAGAACAAAGTATTCTGTGTAGTATTCCTGAGCAGAAACCATCCCGGATTGATACTTCTTCTCCAAGATGCTCTGTTCTGTATTAGCAGCCTGCATCAAGGTAGAAAGATCATTAGAGTAAGCTTCTTTTATAAGTTTAGCCTTATCTTGCAAAGCCTTATTTAAGCTCCCATCAGTTTTCTTTGCTCTGCGTTCTTTCTCTTTTTCCCAAGCGTCATCTTCAGCTTGTTGGAATAGTTTGAAGTCAGCTACATTACCTTTCAAGACTTCATACCTGCGCTTATCACTAGTAAGTTCTCTAGCTCTGTAGAGTTCCCTAAATTTCTCTTCTTTAGCAGTTTCCATCTGAGTAGAGATAACACCTGCTTTTAAAGCATCCACTTTGGACTTATTGAGAGCATTTAATCCTGATAATTCAGATTCTCTTGCCTTGTTCTGAGATTTTTGATACTCAATTCGGTAATCCATCTCAAGCTTGTTTTTCTTTGCTTCAGCCTTATCGATTTCTGCTGTAGATGCACCAGTTTTCTTCAAACGCTGCAACTCTTTGAAAGATTCAACATATGCATTTAATGTACTCGTAGGTGCAAATAAACCAACAAACCAATCACCAACATCACCAAATGTTCTTTTAGTTTCTCTCCAAGCTGTTGCTAACAATCCCCATTGACCAATGATATCCTGCGCAGCAGTGCGTTGGCCGTCAGCCAGTAATTTTGTTGCTAATTCAAGAGCTTTAACAGCTTCACCGCCACGCATTAAAGACTCAACCATTGCAATACTTGCATTAGGTATTGTACCCATTGCTGAATTCAATTCGTACAACGCAGCAACCGGGTCTTTTTTCAGCTTTGCATAATCTTTAACAATGTCAGTCAAAGAAGTACCTGTAGCGTAGCTAAACTCGGAAATACTCTTTGCTGCAATCTTGAATTGTTCAGAAGTAAAGCCACCAATCTTTGCCATTTCAGTAAGGATTTCAACACCCTTAATCTTGGTAATACCTTGGATACTATCAGCCAAAGCATAAGCTGATTTTGTAGTTAATCCAAGACTTGCACCTGTGGTGATTAGACTCTTTGTTAACTCTTCTGTGATCTTTTCAGCCTTATAGAATGCAACAAGGTATGCAATTCCAAAAGCACCAACAGCAGCAACACCAGAACCAATCACCCCTGTAAGAAAACCAGTTAGTTTTGACAGGGTTCCAATGACTGGGCCAGCGTCACCAACACCAACCAAGGAGTTTCTATAATCTTGTGCAGCTTTTGCACCAAGTCTCATCTCGATATAAGATGCCTTGACATTAGTAATACTCTCAGCAAAGAACTTAGCAGGAGCTTTAGCCATCGAAGTGAAGCCTGTAGCTACAAGCTGAACCATTGCAACACCAACACCCCGGATACTGTCAACCATCTGGAACATACTCTGAGTCATAACTTTAGCCATGTCCTTAGAGTCAACTTTCATCTGACCAAACATATCCCGTAATTGACCACCTTGTTGCAGAAGGATAGTCAACGGTGCTTGTCCTGTAGCTAAACCAACAAATACGTCAGTAATCTGCGGAGCTACAGCACGAGAGATATAGTCAATATTGTCTTTCTTTTGCTTTTCTGCAATCTGCTTTTGAGACTCACCAAACTTCTTCAGGATTCTTTCTTGTTCAGATACAGATAAACCAAGTTGCCTAAGAGCATTCTCAAACTTATAGGCTGCATTAGCAGCACCTTTGCCAAAACCTTCTTCAACCATCTCTAGTTGATAATCTAGTTTAGCTAGGGTTTCCGTTACGTACCTCTGAGCATCAGCAATGTCTCTAGCCTTCTTGATTTCAGCTTGACCTTGAGCTTTTGCAGCTTGTTCTCTGGCTTGCGCTCTAGCTTCAACTTGACGTAGAGAAGCTGCTTCTTTTGTATAGATATTGGCTAACTCTGCACGAGCTTTGGCAACTTCACCTGTGTTCATTACACCAGATTTCTCAAGCTGATTTAACTTCTCAAGGTCACGTGCATAATCTACAACTTCTTTTCGAGTGAGATGCAGATTATCTTGTTGAAGCTTTTCAACTGTAATAAGCTCCTCTAACTGCTTCTGAAGTCTATAGGCACCAGATGTACTCTTATCAAAGGGGTTCACACCAGTAGCTCTATTATAATCTTCAAAAGCTGTAGCAGCCTTATTCAAATCAGAATTAGTTCTCCCCATTAAAGTAAGAAAAGCCAATTGATTAGTCTGAGCCTTAGTAAACCCCTCCCCAAACTGAATCCAACCTTCTGCTGTAGCAATAGTTTCATTCCTGAGGATCTTCATGGCAAGAGTCAACTTCTCGACCATGTCTACAGAGCTTTTAGACACCGATCCAGTACCACCAGAACCGGGTGTAGAGCCCTCAGAAGGGTTCAGGGTAGATAACCCCTTAGGAAGCTTATTTGAAGCCTTTACAGCCTTATCAATCTGATCTACATAGGCTTTGGCTGCGTCAACAGCAGATTGCATCCCAGGATCAATCTTATCACGATTCACATCCTTGATTGCATCACGGATACTTGCAAAAGATTTAGCTACTCTATTACCTGCATCAGATCCCTTGTTCCCGATGTTATCCAGAACCGTAAGGACTCTCTCAAGGTCAGTAGTCTCAGCTTTAAAGCCAATTGCTTGAAGTTCTAGACTCATATCATTTCCTTATTTTAGTCTATTTGTTTAAGAGACATGATCCCTTAAAGAAAGAAACCTCCATTCATTACCTGTTTCAAAATAGGTAATTTCTATTCATTTGCTATTCGCAAACAACGAATACGACAAAATCCGATGCTTCCTTTTGAGTAGCACCGGACTTGTTTATTTATTCTTCTTACTCTTTTTCTTATCTTCATCTGAATGATGTTTGAGGCAAAGGTTATCAAACAACTTTATGATCGAAACATACCAGGGGTCAGGATCTATCCCAACTAACTTATAATACGCTTCAATTTCAGAGTAGGAGATGGGATTCATTCCCATTCCGGATTGTCTACTTGCATTAAGTTGAATGAAATCATGCCAACAGAACCTGAAGACTTCAGGCAACTCAGGTTGATTTTCTAGTTCTTTTGGAGTTATACCATGCTGACGCTGTACAGCTTCTAACTGATCTCGCAATGAACAGCCATCGTCCTGAGTTGAGTTCATTACAAACTCATGTTTAGCAAAAGCAATCGCTTCTTCCAGTTCTTCATCAGAGAAAGTTTACTTGCTCTGAAGCTACCTCCTGAACAGCTTCCCGAATCCAAGAATGCTCAGTCAGAATACGAGTAGCAGCTTCCTTAGAGAAAGGAACTTCCTTACCACCCTCTTCAATACCCTTCCAAGAGATAATCCGAACTACAGCAGACTCAACTGCCATGTCTTCAGCTTCCTCCAGGGTAATATCATCATTCTTGCGCTTACTACGTTGACGAGCTTGCATTTCATCAAACTTCTTCCGCTGATAATTCTTTACAATCTTACTTTGATCACCACGAACCTTGATAAAAGCACCAGTCTTTTCACCAGAGCCAGGAAGACGCAATTCAAACTCAAAACCAGTTTCAGCAATCTCAGACAGATTCTTTTTCGACAGGTCAAAACCCATGTTATACTCCTTTACATTGTTGAAGAAAGTCCTGAATTAAATCAGGAGCAATTAACGCTTAACATCTTGCGTTATTTTGCTATTATGCCATGAGATAATTGAAATGTCAATAGTATATAGGAAATAAAAAAAACCTCCCGAGGTTTCCCAGGGGAGGTTAGTTTAAAATACTCTAGACTTAGATAGTAGTATCATTGATTTGGATAGTCGTAGCTTCCAGACCAGCAGATGTATCAGAGTTCAGCAGAGCAGTAAAGCTGTGAGATTGGACGATAGCCCCTTCCTGATCCGACTTATCAGCACTATTAATCTTCACACGAGGGAGAGTAAAGGTCAGACACTGAGCAGTCTTAGTACCATCTGTAGTCAGAGCAACCACGATACTAACAGCAGTTTCATTGTTGAAGTAGTCACGGTAGGTATTGTCAATGAAGTAAGTTGACATGTTACCAGAGCCCTTGATACGACCTGTGAACACGTCAGCAGCAAAGTTACTACCTACAACATTACCAGCTTCCAGGCTACGTTCAATAGAGAAATCCATCGAAGTAATCAGGGCAACTGGAGCACCATTAACCAGCAGAACGCCTTGAACAGCAGTGGTGATACCATTGGTATTGGCATTGGTAGGCGAAGTGAAATACTGGCTAGTACCCGTCTGAGTCAGATCCTTGCCCTTAAAGCTGAAATCTGTAGTCACCATACCAGTAGCAGGCAACTGCACAGCCATTGTACCAACCTTCAAGCCTGTAAAGACTTCAGATTGAGCAATGTCAGAATACCATTCTTCCAGGGTGTAAGAGTCATCAGTATGACCAGTCAGAGGTGCATATGTAGTCTTACCTTGAACTGTAGCTGTAACAGTGGCAATTGGACCTTCAGCAACTAGGGCAGTAGTACTCAGAACCTTCACGGTAAGCACCGTTGCAGTCATGCTAGCAATCATGATATTATTAGCTTGGTTTGCTACGTTGAGGCCAGCACCAGTCAGCCGCACAACATGACCAACACGGAAACCATCAGTCAACCAGCTACCAGCCGAACGAGTTACAGTAAACAAAGAACCCGAAGTAGCGATAGTGACCGACAGACCTGTTGCAGCAGTCACAGCAGTAAAATCACGAGCAACCACAGATTGCATGAAATCACTATAAGAACCCGGAGACAGTTCACCGTTGATAGAGCCATCAACACTGCGAACTCCCGAGCGGCTGTCTGCTACTTGGTAGTCAGTACGGATTTCAGCGGATTCATACACATCTTTCTTCAGATTGAAGTTGGAAGTTACACGGCGGATATACTTAGCACCGGATGCACCAGCAAGAGTACCCCATGCACTTTCTTTCTTATAGGCAACTTTCTTACCCACACCACGAGCGACAATAGTCATATTATTTCTCCATTATTAATTACTTGCAAGTAAGCTTGATGAGGACAAGCAGCCTATCAACTAAACACATCGGTCACTACCGAAAACACGACAGGGACAACAACTCTTCCTTCAGAAATCATTGAACCTGAAATCTTAGGAGTTCTAAGGATCTTCAAAGTGCTACCATCCTCAATCAAAGTTGTCCCTCTTTTGAATTGCTCTGCAATCAGTTCTGCACGAGTCAAAGTATCAGTAGTTCCTTTTCCAGAAACACCAACAACAAAAATCTGAACATCAACTCTCTCTCTGAAATAACCATCTCCAAGAGAAGGATTTTCAGGGTTGATTGGTACAAACTGTATCATCTGATACATACTATCAGGAGGGGTAAAATTAACCCCTTCGTAAGCAGTAGGTAAGTTAGGATTTAAGGAAGCAAGATGTTTCTCACAAGCTCTTTTGATTTTAATAATAGCTCTGGACACAATCTCTCCTTATTGTTCTTCGTAGTAATCCTGAAGATTTCTAGCAAAGATATTCTGAATCATATCTAAAGTTGGACCCTGGATACCATTAGGAGCTTGTTCAGAATATCCACCTTCAAGACTTAGAACCTCTTTACCACTGAATAACTTCTCAATTGTCCAATGATCCTTAACCACATAAGGTACTCTATTCTGAATATAAACAGTACTCCCTAGTTTATATTTGGACACATCATCCTGAACAAAATTCTTGATATTCTGAGCTTCCTTAGAATCAGCCCATTCCTGAAAAGGTGCAGTTGTAGGTCTATTAAAACTTACAACCCAACCACCTTTAGCTGCACCAACTCTTGCAGGAACAAAGTTTGTTCTACTTGGTATTTTATACAATGAGTTCATACTACCAAAAGGAGTCTTATCAATTGCAGCAACAGTACTATCGTAGATAAACCCCTTTACAACAGATTCTAATCCCAGTGTTACTTTTCTCTTAAGTTCATCTAAGGATCTTTTCATTTCATCAGATTTAACCTCAAGCATATCAACCCTTGGTTGCTACAATCTTGTAGAGTACAATCTGACCCAGTGCAGTATGAGTCTGGATACTCTGTACAACATACTTACCTGAATTGTAAGTAATCGTATCAGATAACTTCGGAGTAAAAGCAAGGGAGTTATTAGCTAGATAGAAAATCACACCTTCTTTCCCAACTAAATCGGGGAAATTATGTGGACTAAATCTAGTCTGTTTCGGATACATAATCAAACTATAAGTAGTATTTGTATCCGTAACACTTCCTGTGTTTACATCATATGCACCAACTACAACAGAATTATAAGACATCGGAACTCCGTGTCTATTTATTAGCTTGATTGTACTAATAAGGAATTGATTTGACATCTCAACTCCTTAGAATACAAAATAAGTTGGTTTTTGTTCAGATTCAGTTGGTCTGAAGATATTGTTCGTATCAGGATCTTGATCGTTGGCTTCCATCTCGGAGAGACTTACACCGCCCACCCAGCCTTGGCAGTTTTGCAGCACAGGGTTATTGTAAGGATCTTTGAGATAAATCTTCAAAGCTTCTCTGTACTCTGCACTAGCTTTTGATCCCTTGATGCTGAAAATATCAACGCTTTCGTCACTACGTTGGGCAAGAGTCATTAGTATGATTCTGCAAGCATCCATAGCTGAACGAGCAATAGAATTGTTTTGTTTCTCAAGTAAGTACTCATAGGTACTATCAGGAAGAATAGGAAGGGCTGGATCTGAATCTCCAACTTCCACTCTCACTTTTTGAATGTCTGTTAGTGCCATATAAACCTTTCTTTCCTTAGAGCACTAAA
>ERZ724505.1601-NODE-1601-length-12211-cov-104.834074_pt1 | contig 12211 bp, 11 predicted proteins | sample MGYA00376038_ERZ724505 | MGnify/ENA primary metagenome ERZ724505 (study PRJEB28724, sample SAMN07190884) | wastewater metagenome | isolation source: effluent of sewage treatment plant in Hong Hong | place: Hong Kong | collected 2016-03-17 ... | reverse complement strand
GTTCTTAAAGCATTTTTAGTATGATATAAAGTGTCAAAATATGTTTTTAATGTTGCTTTTATGTTTGCTCGTGTTACTTTTTTTCTTACTGTATCCCATAGAGCAAAAACATCAGTATCAACTGGTGTGGTTTTTGCTGTATCTGTTAAAACATCTATTCTTGCATCTACCGCAGTATTAAAATCTGTTACTTGGCTTGCAGTATGATTGTGTTGTCTTGCTAACATCTGGTCTACTGTATATTTTACTGTCGTTCATGAATCATTAACAGGTACTTGCTCTGTTCATCATATTCAAGCTCAATTAGATAGTTCTGAGATTTTTACCATTATTTCAAAGAGTTATAAATACGTTCGTGTTGTTGTTGTGTCTTGTTCCTGTTCTCGTGCTGTTGTTAATTGTTCTGCATAAATACGCTCTCATAATTCAGTTGTAATTGGTTCTCCACTCTCAGTTGTCAACCAGTCTATCATATACGGACTTTCGAGACTCCAGCTGGTTGTTGTATCTGTTTCAATGGTTCGTGTCATTGTCTTTTATGTAGGTAAATAATACTGGAATTGCAAGACAAAACTACTCTGTAGTTAATACAGGGTTCTTTTTCCTAAATTGTTTTATCATTGTAGCTGTAAATCAGTTTGCTTTTAGTTCTTCATCTGTTGCGTTCTTTAACATTTCATCCAAAGTAGCAGTTGGAGTCGCTACATTGTCTAATTGTTGTGTTGCCTGAGGTGTGAGGTTGTCTGTTGCTTTTGTTAATTCATCTACACTTGCAACATCTTCTGCCATTCTTTTAATATCATCTATTGAATATCAAGTTTCCTTTGCCATAGTTTCTATCAATTCATCTACGTTTTGTTTTGCTCACAATTCTATAAAATCATCCATCTTATTTAGTAACTTCAAATTCTTTGCCATTTGTTTTTCTACGTCTATGTAGTTTAATATCTTATTGCCAACATTACCTCTCAATGAACCAGTAACAAAACCTTGTCGTGTTCACATAGTTAAAGTATTTAGCACATTTGATAATACTCTGCCTACCTTTTCTCAAACAGTTCTAGGTACTATTTTATTTTTTAATTTCTGTAATCATACCATATTTTGTTGCATTTGATTTCTAAGCCCTATAAGTTTACTCATTCTACTATCCAGTTGTGTAAGTATTTCTGTGTTTTGTGGATCAAGTTGTCTAAGTGTTGTTTTTAATCACTTTCTTAGATTTTCCACTCTTTGTGCTAATACTCAAGTTTTAGGCATTCCTGTAGTTTTAAATGGGTTTAATGCTTGGTCACTTGGTATAATCTTTGCAAGTCTATTTATATCTTTTCAAGTCAATACTTTTTTACTTGCTAGTGCTTGTAATTCAAGTACCATTTGATTATCTCATATTTCATCATAATGTCCTTTCAATAATTCTATACCTTCTTTTACATAATTTCTTACTATAGCTCACTTAGGTACTTCTCATATATTTAATAATAAATCATCTCATTCTTTTGTTGTTACTACTGCTAAATCATCAACTATAGCTCATGCTTTTCATGCTATCTCATCTGTTGCTTTTGCTAATACTGCAATTTTATTATTTGCATTTGTAGCTAAACTCTCAAATGTTACGTCATCTGCTTTTGATAAATCAAACTCACTTAAAGCATCCATAAGGTTTTTAACTTCTCTTTTATCTGTAGCTTGTGTTATTTGTAATACTATATCGTCTGCATTTCTTGTTGCTCATTTTAAAGCTCTATATCAAGCTGGAATTAAGGGTAATAATGGAACTGCTGCTCAAAATCATCAAGCAAATTTTATTTCACTTGAAGTAGGCAATCTTTTGTCTGCAATTCAAGAATAAATAACTTGCTCTCACATACCTCATAAAGCTCATAACCCTACTTTTCATAAGGTTATATTTTTATATATTTGTCAAACGTTTGCTACATTATTTATTACTTGCATAGCTTTTGTTCATTTTAAAGCTCATCATATTATTCAACCTCATGCAAGACTTTGTCATATATCTCATGCTATTTTTCATCATTGGTAAAATCAAGATTCTGTATTCTGTCATATATCTCAAAAATCTTTAAACTGTTGTTGTGTTTTATCTTGTGCCTCATTCATTCTTTGTGCAATATCTTCTCTACCTAATCAGCTTGCTATTTCCTCAGCCAAATTAGAAACTCATGCTAATCATGCTTTTTGTATACTACTTGGAATTGAAAGCATACTATCTTTTACACCCATCAACAAGTTCTTATATCGTGTGGCATTTAACATCTTTTGTTCTTTTTCTTGCTCTAAATCATTTTTAGCTTTAGTTTTTACTGCATTATCCCATCATTCAACAGTAACTCAAAACTTTCTGAGTTCACCAACATAACTTGGTAAATCATTTACAATTCACTCTGATTTTGCCTTTCTATATCAATCAGCTAATTGTTTTTGATTTATTGTGTTATTAGTAGTTAAATTAGCTTGCTTACTAAATTCAACCATGTTTTGTGGTCATTTGGTTTTACTTATCTGTCAAGTAGCAATATTCTTTTTTACTTGTTGTTCATTAAATAGAGCCATGTTGGTATGTTAATTAAAATTTGGAACTGTATCAAGTATACCACTACCTATTCAGTATTGTGCAAGTTCATTATCAACTGCATCTTGGTATACCGTTTTTGGTGTGTTTAGTTTTTCCATTCTGCTTCTAAATAATGTTGGATCATAGTAATCAGCTATTCTAGTTCTTCATTTATCATTTCACGCTTGTATATACATTCATTTTATTGCTTCTTCTCTCATTGCTTGTTTCTTTTTCAATGTATCACTAGTATCTCAAGGTAAAGGGAAATACATTTTTTCATATCTATCAAATTCTGTATCAGTAATAGCTGCTCAAGACTCAGACCTCAATACTCAAGATATAAAAGATTGTTTTAATGCTTCCATATCTTTTTGTGATGTTGATTTAAAAACATCAAAGGTTCTGTCTTGTCGCTCTTGTCAAGCTCATGTTCTCCCTACATAAACATCTTCTAATCATAGCGTAATAAGTTTTTCATGTGAATCTCTCATTCTATTTGCAAAAGTTAATGCTTTTACTTGGCTTTCTTTTGCATCCTTTGGCAACTCAATCGCATTAAAATCTACACTATATTCCTCTCACGTTGCAGGTGGCATACTAAATACCATACTTTTTACTTTAGATGCAGAATATGTGTTTATTTCAGGATAACTTCACTTACTTCAACCATCTCTATTTGCTTCTAAAACTTCTATAGATCAATCGTCTAAAACTTTTGTCACAATCCCTGTATGTCAATAATCACCTCAAGGAAAAGCAAATACACCTCAAGCAATAGGCTCAGGAGATTGTCAAGCTCATTGTATTGCTTTTACTTTACTTTCGTAGCTATCTTGCATCCCTATTTTATATCACATTTGTTTTGTTCGATAGTCATTTACTAATTCTCAGCATTGTATATTTGTTCTTCACCCTCTGTTTGTGATACAAAAATCAACTATACTATTTATTTCAGGTTCATTAAACCTTATAGGTGATGATGATGGTGTTTGATATGCTGTATTTGTTTCTCATGTTGCTTTATTTACAAGAATAATAGAACCATCATCTAATTTTACAACTTCTACATTTTTCATAGCTGATTCTTTTGATTTCAAGTCAAATTCTTTTGATTTCAAGTCAAATTCTCTATCCTTATACTCAAACTCTTTATCTTTATATTTATAATCCAATTCTTTATAGTACTTATCATCAGCTGCTTTTACCCTATCTCAGTAATTTTTTAATACAGATTCTAGTTGTTCTGGTGGCAAATTAGCAAGAACAGCCTTAGATTCAGGAGAAAATTCATCATACAACGATAATAAAGAACCAGCATAAAATCTATCTGACTCTGTTTTTTGTCTTGCTACTATTTGAGCTTCAATATCTGCTATTCATTCATCAACTCTTGTTAAATAATCTCTATTTTGTTGATCTTTCATTTCAAATTCCATTGTACTCATACCTGTAGCTATCTCAAATTGTTTCTCCATCATTCACATTTTCAATCATTGTGCTTCTTTATAGTCTTGTACTACTGCATCAGCTTGCTCTAATCATAATCTGTAGTAATCCACCTCTGCTTGTCTTGCTCTTACTGCATCCATTCTTTGTCTGCTTAAATCTCTGCCTTTTCTTACCAATTCTCATCTATCCATCATTGCATCTCCTGTCCCTGTCCAGTCCTCTAAGTTTCTAAGTTCGTCATCTATGTTATCTATTTGTGTTGTGTAGCTTTTTATCATATCATTGCTTTTGTTCAATCCGTATTGTTCGAATACTTGTTGTCTAAGTTCTTGACCTGTCGTATCGTTCAACATTGACTCTCGTGCTTGCATGTACGTGTCGGTTAGTTTTTGGTAGTTTGTTAAAAACTGCTCTTGGTTCATATTGATTGCATCAAGTGTGTTTTGTTTCTCTAAAGCTAGTGATACTTCTTGAAACTTCAACGGATCAGACTCTTTTAATGCTTGCAACTCCATAGCACTGACTCATCAATTCTTATAATCTGTAGCAATAACACTTGCATTTGTTGTTGCAAGTCTTTTGCTTGTTTCTACTGCTTGTGCTTGTGCTTTTTTTTCTACTATCTTTGCGTTGTTTACAAATGGTTGTCAAATCCAATCAGGTGCTTGTTCTGTAGTAGTAGGTTGTTGTGTAGTTGTTTGTTTTGTTGCTGGTTTAGGTTGTCATATAAATTCTGGAGCTTTATTTTCTACTACTGGTGTGGTTGCTGTCTCTACTGGCTTTGTATCAATTGGTGTTTCTACTGGCTTTGTATCAATTGGTGTTTCTACTGGCTTTGTATCAACAACTTTTGTAGTATCAATACTACTAATTCTTGCCTTATTTGGATCTGTCTGTTGTGCGTATGTTACCATTCTTTAAAAGAAATAAATTATATATTTTTCCATCATAACTTTGTAAACAATCTCATAACATTACTTCCAGTATTCCAGTAATAATCTCATACATTAGCTAAAGGATTGTTTGCAAGCTCTCATAAATATCTTGGTTTTCTTTCCAGTGTATTTACTTCTGTTATAGGTTCTATAACTTTTTCTTGTAAGTAAATTGGCTCTCATTTCTTTACATCTCGATAGTTACTCATTGTTTCATACCTTAGGAATAAAACTGAAAGCGTAGATTTTAGGTGTTTTTGTATCATCATCAGTTTCTAGTACGAATTTCCATTGTATTGTGTAACATTCTACGTTACAATCTAGCATAAAGTATTTTTTAGGATCATTCTCATTCAATGTTTGTTTCAATTCAAATGCTTCTCAATCAATACTTGTGTATACTTTAATAGTTTGTCATGCTGTAGTGTATGCTTTAATCTTTACCTTATTTATATATACTTTATTGTCTCAGAAATCAAACTTTTGTGTATGCAATTCTCATCTTGCCCAGTATGTATCAGGATTATTTATCTTATTTAAGTCTATTCTATCCACTCAACACACACTTCAAGACCTCCAAGAATAGTATAATCGGTTTGTTGTATTTCCTGTTTCTACTTTCACCATACCAATTTCACTAATAGTGTCATCATTATAATTACTAATTGTTTCTATGTTTCGTGAGTTGGAAAGTCAAGGCATTATAGCACCATAACTCATTATAGCTCAATCGTTTATCATATACGTTACATTATTGAAGTTTCAATAAGTATCATTTCCTGCTTGTCTTGTATCTGGATTTGCAGGTAAATTTGGAAACTCTCTACCATAAAAGTGAACTTTCTTTTGATCTGGTCACGATAGTCTACTTCTTGCTATCATTTCTTTTCACTCTCCACTTGGTACATAAATTACTGTGTTTTCTTTTTGTCGTCAAGCTACAAGTAACTCTATATTATTTCCATAAATACCCTCTATATATCTTCAAGCCATATCTTGTGTAGCATTTAGAGTGTTGTTTGCTCAATCAGTAAAATGCATTCTTCAACGTGATGCAAACGCTTTGATATAATTCAATGTTCTCCATAGTCAAACGCCATTTATCTGCACTGTTGGTAATGCTGTATATGTTAAATTACCATCTGCAAGCTGTAAACTACCTCAAAATATGTAAAGATAAAACGAGCTACTCGCACTATCACTACTGCTTGTATATTTTAGAGGGCAATCTGTTCAACTTTTTACAGATCAGTTGTATCACGCTTGTGCTTGTACGGTTCATGAAACCCATCAAGACTCTCATGGCATTTGAGCGTATGGTATTCTTGCCAAATTATTTAAACCCCTTTGTATCCATACGTAAAAATCAGTTCATACAGAACTAAACATATTAATTACGGCATTGTTTCACACATCTCATACTTGATCGTTTGTTCAATTTTTATATATTTTTCATCAATTAGTTCATAGAAAATTAGCTCATCGCAATTTACTCAATACTAAATCATTATCAGTCAAAGCGTAGTTTTCTGATTTTTGTCATAAACTCACAAATTCAGGATCTCTTAAAAATACATTCTCTGCGTATGCTACTTGATTTCTTCCCACTAATACATCGTGGTTAGCTATTCATCAGTGGAATCATTGGAGTAACATTAGTAGTATTGTTCTCAAATAAAGACATCTCAGTATACAGGTTCTTGTCATTTCTGCAAGCTCCAGCACATTTGTTGTAATTCTGCTTCAAACTCTTGTTTTGCTATCTGTTTCATTTCTGTATCGCCTGTAATTCAGTATATTTGTGTCATCAAACCAGCTACAATCACGTTTTGGAATTGTCTAAGTTGTTGGTGGTTTGGGAAAATGTCAGCTTCGACACTCGTAGTTTCTAAATCAGGTAGTGTAACACTTGCAAGTATCTTTAATCAATCTGTTATGTTCTCTGTTGGTGTAGGATACAAATACAAATACCCATTTCTTTTATCGTAATACGGATTTACTGCATTTACTGCTTCATAATCAGTAAATCAATCAACATGTTTTGTCCCTTTCTCATAAATTACCTTGTAGTAATCACTTGTTGATGTTTCTTTTATTGCTACCTCTATAATCTTTAATACTCATGGAGTTGTACTATCAGCTTGTGGCAACAAATACTTACTTTCATCATCAACGATATTAGTTGTATATGTATATGTAAAATACTCTCAATCAACTTTTTTTCTGATATCCTCTTGTATTCTTGCATACACAAACGTATTCAAAAAAGGCAATAAGTCAGCATCACTTAGTCAAGACATACTAGAAGTCTTGTTACATTGCAATCTTGCCATATTCATTAACTGTGCAACAGTCGCCATCTATAAATTAAGAATAAAGTTTACTTTTAATCCATTCAATATTATTTTTATACGCAGGTGATAATTGTTTTCCTGTTTTTTCTACATAAAGTTTTTGCAACTCCTCTAGTGTTTGTGTTCACTCATTATTTTGTTTTGCTTGTGGTGCTTTTTCTTCTACTAAATCAAGCCGTTCTGTAGGTGTTTCAACCTTACAATGAGTTACGTTGTCCCACAATTTACCTCTACCAGATATTACCATCTCTTTTGCTTCTTTATCTTCTAGTTTATACACCATTCATGGATTGGTTTCATCATGAACAAAGTAGAGAATTTGAAAGTATGCCATACATAAATACACAAAATAAAATCTATATATTTATGAGGAGGCACGCCCCCTCAATTACTATAGTGTTTCTGTTTGTTTTGTAAGTCAGAAAGCATTGTAGTAATAAACTGTAGAGTTTGCTACATCTAGTGCAGTCGTACCAAGAGTGAAAGCTGATCCAGTTTCGTTGATAATCACAACAAAACCAACCAACAAACCTTCAGTACCTCTAAGTTGTCTTTTTTGAGTAATTACCTCATTTACTTTAATATCATCTGCGAGAGCGATAGCGTCTGAGTAATCCCAAGACAAAGTACCCCCAGCTGTGATATATAAAGCACATACCATTTTGTAATCATCTGCAATACTTCCAGACAAAGCAGGTGCATCACCAGCTGTTTTTACTTTCAATACCCCATTTGCGAGATATTGAAAAGCAGCATGTTTAACAAGTGCAGATGAACCTGTTTTAATTGCTAGAGTAGGTGTAGATAATATAACGTTCTTAAACATTGTTTAGTTAGAAAAAGATAAAAATACTAGAGTGTAGGTTGGAAAATAGTAGTTGCTGTCAAGTTAGAAACATGTTTCTTCACAATTTGGTCTGCATTTGGAGTACCAAGAACATCAACACCGAAAACATTTTCATAACCTAAGTAATGAGCGTTTGCATTTGGGATTTTGTCAATCCACATATCGAAGATACCGTTTGCGTAAGAAACTGCTCATCTTCTCATACCTAACATATATGTTTCATCTGCTACACCATTCACTACTGCATCGTTTCTAGGCATTCTATCAGAAACTACGATATGGATATTACCTCAAAGCATAGTACCAATTATACCGTTGATTCTACCTTTCAAACCAGCTTCAGTAGCATCAAAGATGTCTGATTGTTGGATAAGTTTTGCAATAGAAGATGGAACAAATACTACGATTTCTCCTTCACCATTTGTGTTTTGTCCTTTAAAAGTCAAAACTTCTTTGAATTGAAGAATAGAACCATAGATTGTAGATGCTGTTTCAGTTGCAGGAGAACCACTTGCGTTGATTGCAGTACCAGCATTGTCGATCATTACATCAAAAATGTAATCTTCTTGTTTTCTTTCCAAACCTCTAGCCATCATAGCAGCCAATTTAGCTTGTAAATCAAAATTTTGAAGATATTTTTCCCAATTAGTAAGTCTATACAAATCGTGTACTCTTTTATCAAGAGTCATCGATGTTTCAGTAAGAGCGAAGTCTCTAGGAGTTTGTTCAGAACCTGCTACACCACCAACTTGTGCTTCGTATTCAGGAAAAATAGAGAAAGCTACTGTGTCACCTGTTGCTCTAGTGAAGTCTCCTTCCATAGTACAATATGCTTTTGCAGTAACTGGATTTCTTAAAGATTCAATAACTCTAGGAGAGAGCAAATCTTTTAAAAGTAAAGTATTCATGATTTAATATAAAAGAATAAAAGATTATCAAGGTTTAACTGTTACACTACCTGTTGCATAATCTGAAATAACTCTTTTGTACTCTGTAGGGTTTGTTTCTCTTAATCATGCTAGTTGTGATACTGTGTATTCACTACCTCAATTGTTTCAAGATAACGTACCAGCAGGTCTTCAAGGGTTTGGATTATGTGGTGCGTGTTGTGTTGGTACTTCAACACCTAAAGCTCAAAAGATTTGTTTATAACTTAAATCAGGATACTTAATTTTGTACTCCTGAACTGCTGGATCCTCCACATAGTCTCAATAAATCTCTTTTGCATAAGTCTTTTCGGTTTCCAACTTCACTTGCTGTATTTGAGTCGCTGTTTCTGCAAACTTTGCCTCATATTCAGCTACTTTTGCTTCAGCTTGTTCTCTCTTTTCTGATTCCTCACGGAGTCTAAAGCTAGGAACTAAAGCAGGCTCTTTGTTATCGATAGCAGTAGTTTCGCCATTGTCTACTGTAACGTCTGTTGTTTGAGTTGTTTCGTCACTCATTACGAAGGGAATCATTACGAAGGGAAAGGATAAAAGCACGACCAATAGTCGATTGCAATACCCTTTATAGTGGATATTGTCTATCGAATATTGAAAGATACTCGTCTATTTGTTGTTCTGTTTCTACTGATGGTTCTGAGTTTATTATTGTTTGTGGGATACTTAATAAATATTCAATGTAACTATACTGGACTTTCAGTAGATGTTGTGTGTATAGTTGTTTCCTTGCGTTTTCGTCTAAGGTGTCAGTTGCTAAACCTGCATATATACTAGCATCTAGCATCTGTTGTAGTATTTCTTTTTTTCTTCTTTCTAGTCACTCTGAAATGTACTTCCATCAAGTACTACCAATTAAAGATTTCATTTCTTTATGTATGTTGCTCATATTATACTTGTGCTAAAGATGAAGCTGTTGGATTTTGCTTATTACTGGCTTGTGCTAGTGCTTGATTTTCCATTCAAGCTGATACAGGTGCTCATTGTGGTTGTTGTTGCATAGCTTGCATTTGTTCCTCTTTAATCATTTTTGCTAGCTCTCTGTTGAAGATTGCTTTTAATTTAGTTTCTGTGTTTGGACTAGAGTTGTAAATATCAATAAATGTATCATGATCTTCGTCTATGCTTCATACTGGTGGTACTTTACCTTTGTTTATCATTTCAAGGTCTGCCATAGCTTGCATTTCAGCACTAGATTTTCAGAACACTACATCAATAGTTTCTTTTTCTACATCGTGGAGTTCTGCCATCTTCTTCATCAGTTTTTTTCTACCAAACTCACTTGTTGCTCATTGATACAATGTGTTAAATACCGCCATAAACGATAGTCTTTTCTTTTCTTGTTGTTCTTGTGCATCTACTGTTGAAGTAGCTTTCATTCTTGGATCTGACTTAGTCAAGAAGTCTTTAGCATTTAAAAACATTGGTATTACTTGTACTCCATTTGTAAGTTCGATAAACTTATTCTTCACATATTTTCTATTCTCTAAATATTCTCTATACCAAAGGTTCTTATAAAACTCTTTCTCAGCATTTACGTCAAAGTTAGCTCATAGCAATAAGCGTATGTTTGCGTTTTGTTGTACCCTCTCGCTTTCAGCTCTTGTAATCTGCGGTCATGCACTCACGCCCATAGTTCTTTCATCCATACTAGTATCTTGTATTGCAATTCATTCTAGTTGGTTTCAGAACTCAAAAGCAGCTGGGTTCATTTGTGGCTTTGGTATCTCGTATACTGCATTTGGTGATACAGTCTTTCACAATCAAGGGACAGGAATATATACAGGTTGCTCATATGCTTTTTTCAATACATCTACATTTTCAGCTGTTACAATCTCAGGATCATACAAATACTTTGCCCCAAGTGCTGTTTCTTTCGCTTTGATAAGATTTAAATTGTTAAATACTTGCATTTGTTTCTGTTTGTCAAGTAACAAATCAAAAGCAAATGAAACTCAATATGGATCTCAAGGCAACGGTCTGTATCGTCTAATATTCACACCAAATGACACTTTGCTTGGATCATCTTTTTCTTCTTGCAATACTGGTTGAATCCGTCTACAGAATATAGGTAAACATCTGTCGTTACCTAATCGTATTTCATACTTGTTACCTTTGTATGTTGTAAAATGTTGATACACTCCATAGACTCATTCAGGAAGTGTTGAAGCATTATCATTCAATTTTCTATCTTGTGTTTGTGATAGGAAAGTTTGTTGTTGTTCTGTTCCTCTTTCTTCTTGTAACGTCTTTAAATCCTTTAATCAATCCAAATTGAAAAAGTCTTTTGCATATTCCAATTCTTCTTTTGTTGTTTCTAACTCGAATCAATGGAATCTGAATCACGTGTTAACATCGAAAGCTGTATCAGGTACCCAACTCATAGGATTCATTACTTTGTATTGTGGAGTGCTTGTAAACTTGTTGAACGTGTCTCTAACTTCAATACCTACTCAGAAAACAAACTTATACCAGTGCATCCAGTATTTTTTTGTACTCATATCCATTTCATCCCAGTCGAAGTCTTTTACAATCTCTAAATATTTTATGTATTCCAAATCATCTTCTAGTCTTCATTGAAAAGTTACACTAGGTCTGAACTTATGAGACAAAGCACACATCATGTCTACCATTCTGAACATCAACCTCTCGTAAATCTTATTTTCTGTTCATTGATTCATTAACAACTTGTAGTTATCACGGAAAAACTGTCTTTTGCGTTGAATAGACGGATAAGAAAAATCGTACTCTTTTTTTGCTTTTATCGCTACCTCATTGATTATGTCTTGTGGTAATTTCATTTATTTATGCTTGATAAATAGCTTATAATAAGTGCATAAACATATTTTACTGGAATTGCAAGACTATTTTTTATAATTAGCTATCATATAACTTTTGTATTGTTTCTCTAGTTCTTGGTCTACTAATAGCTTCATATTATAGTACATTGACTTCTTGATTCACATTACTGCACAAACAACCTCTTTTGGCTGTTTGTTTTCGTGAGTGAGATAGAAAAACAATATCTCTCTCGGTGTAAACCTTTCAATTTTTATTTGAAACATTATAACATAGAAGAAGTAGAAGAAGTGTGAGCTTTGTAT
>ERZ724505.1599-NODE-1599-length-12213-cov-5.402287_pt1 | contig 12213 bp, 9 predicted proteins | sample MGYA00376038_ERZ724505 | MGnify/ENA primary metagenome ERZ724505 (study PRJEB28724, sample SAMN07190884) | wastewater metagenome | isolation source: effluent of sewage treatment plant in Hong Hong | place: Hong Kong | collected 2016-03-17 ... | reverse complement strand
TACTCTAGGCGTTCTAGCAGAAAGAAACTTCCGCTTTGATGTACCGAGTATGCCAAGAATCTATGACGGCGCAGCTCTATATTGGGTACTTTCTAGCGGTGCTGCTACACCAACAAACTCAGCATTTCAGGGACATTTAGACTTCGTTTGGAACTAAACCATGTTATTAGGCAACTACCAACTATTAAACAAAGTACCAGGGCGAGAGTTCGGGGGTACTACTAATGTTGCCGCTATGTGGAAAGAATCATTTAGAGAAGCAATCTACCTAAGTGAATCAACTATTACAGACGAATCTAATAAAGCCTCCTTGCCTAACGGAACAGTACCACCTTACTCGTGGTTGCTTGCACCAAAAGCAGGGGGGCTGGCTTCTATCAATGAGATAAACGGTACAGGCGACTTTGCTATTACTTCACTGGCTCTTGGTAAGGCTTTAGAATCATCTATTGCAGGAGTAGGCAGTATCTCTGACGCTAGTATGTCGCTAGTTACCTCTATGGCAGCTACAATCGCTGGCTCTGGTACGCTCTCAGCCTCAATGGTTGGGGTGGTTAATATGGCGTGTTCACTAGCTGGAACGGGAAGCCTCACGGCTGCTATGGGCGCTCTAGCCTTTTGTGTAGCAACCTTAACAGGCTCAGGCACGGTTACTTCAGACCTTAAAGGTAAACTATGGATGGAATCTACTATCTATGTAAACGAAGGTGCTGCTACCGTAGACCAAATAGTAGACGGAGTAGTAGACGGAATAGGAAGTGTTACGGCAACCATTCCAGAACTGCTAGACACTGAGACGGGTTCGATTATTATCCCGTTAGATTAAGGAGGTTTTATGAAAGTATTAGCTGTTCATGGCATAGGTTGGGACAAGAAGAAACTCCACAAGGAGAAAGCTGTTGATTTGTGGCGCATCAAAAGGCCGATAGACGAGCTAAAAAAGCATGTTGATTGGCAGATAGACGAACAACCTACATTCATTCAGGGCATAGAGAAATACAAGGATAAAGACGAGTTCACGAGCGAGGAACTAGAAAAGGCTGCAAAGCACTTAGGACAGTACGACATTATCTGGTCGACATACTTTACAAATCCATCATTTTACGCGCTCCTACGGGCTGTAAATGCCCGATATGGCACTAAATTCGTACTAGATATAGATGACGATATGTTTGGGATAAAAGAAGATAATCCTATCTGGCTGAAACTGTCCCACGAAAACATATTCCATATGCAATGTATGATCCGAGACGCTGACTATATTACGACTACAACCGAGAGATTAGCACACGTCATACGTGAACGCCGGGAACAACCACCTGAAACCGTATTTGTGATACCCAACTACATAAACGATGAATACCAGCATGGACCTTTCGATAACAATGGACAGATAATGATAGGGTACTTTGGTGGATCTTCACACTATAACGATCTACACGAATCTGGAGCATTAGATGCTGTTCAAAAGATAATGCACGAACATAAGAACGTACGCTTCACAACCGTAGGCATGGTAGTGGATAAATATATCCCCAAAGCGAGATATACATACAACCCCGGTATGCAAGGACGTGGTTGGATAGATAAAATATTCCCTAGTTTAGACTTTGACATCTCTATTGCCCCTATAGACGGATCTAGGTTCTCGGAGTGCAAATCTAATATTAAATGGCAGGAGTCTACACGTATGGGTGCAGCGTTTGTAGCCTCTAATATTGGACCATATGCAGATCTACATACAGGCGTAAACGCTCTATTAGTCAAGAATACCGCTGAAGATTGGTACAAAGCACTCAATAAGCTGGTAGAATCACATAAATTACGTAAAACATTGGTAGAACAGGCACAAAAAGACCTCAAATTCTGGCGTATGGAGGTAAATTACCCACAACTTATAGAGGTGTTTAAGGCTGTGCATAACTTCAAGCAAGGTAAGCCAAGTATCCTATTGACAAATTAACTCACTTATGGTAATATGCCACTATGAAGTGGTTTATAGGGATAGCTTCAGCATTGGCAATAACAGTCCTTGCTGTTGGTGTGTTCTATAAGCCTCCTGTTAAAGCTGTAGCCTCAGTACAACCTGATACATATAGCCCGCAATATCTATTGAAATACCTTAATAAAGAACGTGCCTCTGTTGGAGTAGCTCCTCTTAAACTAGATGATAGGTTGAACGCATCTGCACAGGCTAAGGCAGAAGATATGAAGGTTAATAATTACTTCGGTCACCTAGATAAGAATGGGCAAAGAGCAAGAGCAAATATATTAGGCTGTGAAATTCCGGGTGAAAATTTAAACCACAGTAACGACTTCAAACCATATAATCCAATTCAGTCATGGGATACTAGCCCTGCACATAAAACAGCGCAGCTTAATTCTAAATTCAGCACAGTAGGTTTTTATGGTGAAAAATTCCCAGATGGACAGTATTATTACGTTGCCCATTTTTGCTAAAAATAGTATAATTAAATGGTCGACAACCCCCTGCATAATCTTAGGACTTGCGCAGGGGGATTTTCTATGTTAATATGTAACTAAGTTAGTCCTAAGATTAACTTAAGAGCCTAGACATAGAATAAGTCAGCTCAGAGATGTGCAAACGTCTTTGGGCTGTTTTTTTGTTTAGGACTACAAATAGCAAAGCCATCAGTGCACTGAAAGGTAACGCTCACAAGATGAATAATAAACTCCCAAAAGATATGTTTGAGGAGCTTAATTGGAGTGTACTTATGGAAAGTGTCTCTGACCTCTTAAACAAACAACACAATGTCAATGACAATGTAGTTAATATATTAACTAACAATGACAATGTAAACATTGACAATGATAGTAATAAAGTAGATTTTATTGCTCAAAAGCTAGTAACTGAATTAAACAACCCTGACGCTAGAATATTTTATTGCAAAGTAGCGTGGAAATTACCAGAAGCTAAAATTTGGTCAAACCTAGAATTAGCTAAAAAGGGGCGAAGCCCGCAGAAGTATTTTAGTTGGCTATGTAAGCGTGATATGATATAATGTAGATGAAGTCTATACTTCCTAGCGACCCACGCCAACGGGACTAGCGCTTACGATTAACTAATCGAGCTACCCAAAACGGCGTGTTTTTTATTGCCTCCTGATAAACCCACCCGAAATGGTGGCTTTTTTATTTCAGGAGAAAAAATGGATTTTAGACAGCTTAATCCAAATTATTACGCACAACAAATGCAAAACCGACTAACTGCCCAAGTCATGGCAGGTCAGCCAGTGAGTATGCCAAGTTTCGGATCTAGTGGTAGTACAGCCAGAGTTGGTGGAACTGCAACAACCAGCACCTCAACTGCCCAACCTCCAGCTAATTCCGGCGGTGCTACAAATACTACAACTGCTCAAGACGCTGCTGCCGCAGCAGCCGCAGCGCAACGCCAAGCCAATATAGATTTTGTAAACCGTTCATTCGATGTAAAACTAGCAGGCTTGCAGTCTCAATTAGATTCATTAGGTGCACAACAAGGTGCTGGTGAACGTAACATAAATAACCAATATGGCACTAAAGATGTACGCTTAGCAGAAGATAGAGCTGTAGGACTTAAAAACCTAGCAAGCTCAATGCAGCAAGTTCAAGACTCACGCGCACGTGGTCTTAAAGGACTTGCCGATCAAATGCGCCAAAAGTCTATGAGTTATAACAACCAATTAGGCGCTATGGGTGCAGGCGACAGTTCTGCTTCTCAATTACTCAACTTTGCATTAGGTCAACAAGCTTCAGGCGCTAGAGGTGATTTAGTCCGTAACGCATCAGGACAAGAAGTTGCAATTAACAACCAGCAGGCAGATTTAGAGCGATCTTACCAACGCAACAAGCAAGACCTAGACCAATGGAAACAAGACTCATTAGCAGAACTCGCTAATAAGTTCGCAGAGATTAAAAACCAAATAGCTAATCAAATGGCAGACGCTAACCTATCACGCCAACAACAACTTGCTCAATATGACGCAGGTGTAACACAAGCTGCAATCAACCAACTATCAAACATCGAGAATATGTACCGTCAGCAATCTGCTGATTTAACTAACCGATTCAGCTCAATGTACGCTCCTACATCTATTCAAGTAGATCCAAACCTACAGCAATATAACGTACAGCCAATCTCAGTAGGTCAATTAGCTGGTATGTCTATGCCTCAAGCAGTCAACCCAGAAGCGGCACAACAAGCGATATTACGAAAGAGACTAGAAGAACAACAAGTAACAGGAGCTTAACGTGGCTTTTGGCAAACTCAAAAAGTGGCTAGAGGGCGCAGCAGCCCAAGTTAATCCTTTCGACAATGGAAAGACTTTTCAGACTGTCCAGCAGCATGGTGCATCTTACACTCCGCCTCGACCACAACCAGCCCAAACTGCACCTGCACCAAGCCAGCCTAGTAAAGCCGAAAGAGTAGGTTTAACTATAGGTTTAGGTGGGCTCAGATCTGCAACAGGTCTAGCTCAAGGTTTATCTGGCATATATGATCTTGCTACTCCCGGTAAAGGTACTAATAGGTTTTCTAAGGGGCTAGATAATTTTGCTAAACAGGTGGACGCAACTGCTAAAGCTGAGAATATTAACCCAGCTGGGTATAAAGCATCACAATTCGGTAGCGATTTATTAACATTTGCTGCTGGTGGAGCTGCCGCTAAAGCTGCAAGCAAAATACCAACAGTTGCTAAAGTCGCTGGTCCTGCAACAAGTGTAGGCGAGAAAATATCTAACCCGATTACTAATAACTTAATAAAGCATGGTGCGCCTGGACGTATTGTTGCAACAGGGGTTAAAGCTACATTTAACCCATCTAATCTTGCCAACACAACAGGCTTTACAGCTCTTACAACTGGGGCAGACGCTTCTAAAGGCAGAGACATTAACCCTAAAGTAGTAGCCGAAAACTTCGCTCAAAACTTAGCGTTTAATGCTGGTCTGCCTATGGCTGGTCAGGCACTACACGAATCATATTTAGGTATTAGAGGCGTTAAAAATCCATTAAAAAATGTTAATTTAATGGACACTCCTGAAATACGCCAACTTAAAGCCCAGAAACAAGCTTCTGTAGAAGCTTTTCATAACAGTAATCCAAAAATGGCTAAAGCTCATGCTGAGAACGTAAGGAACTTAGATCAACAAATACAAGCTATCCAACAGGGTGGATATGTAAGGCTAAGACAACCCCAAGTTGTTGAACCGCCAGTATTACCTAAAACCGAAACGGCTGCACCACCATTACCTCCTGTTAAGGTTAGCACTCAGACTATGACCCCACCTCCTGGCGGTCCTAAAGTAAAAATAGGTGAATTGCCTCCCGGTAAAACTAAGGCTACAAGATTTGCAAGTAAAACTGTTCCTGAAAGTAATGTAGTATCTGAGCCAGTTAAGGGATCAATTAAAGCTCCTGAATACTCGCCGCAAACAGAAAGACAAGGCTATGCAAGTTCATTAAGTCGTTTACAGAAAGAAGGTGATAAAACATTTGAAAATAACGTATTCGCTAACTTAGAGAAAAAACCAGGAACAATATCTCGCCAAGAAGCCATAGACGCTACTACTCACGCTCAGTTACTAGACTCTAAAGGTGACGATGCAAGTATTCGCAAAGCCACTCAGATATATGAGAAACTCTCTGAACATTACACAGCCGCAGGTCAAACAGTTCAAGTGGCGGCTATCATGTCAAGGAGAACCCCTGCTGGTATGAAGGGGTGGGCTATATCTACTCTTAAAAAAGAAGGTGTTAAGCCATCTACCGAACTTCAAAGACAAATTACCGACCTCGCTCAACAAAAGAACTTTACTGATCTCGCTGATCTTGTTTCTAAGAACGTACCATCATCAACAGCAGATAAAATAATAAACTTCTGGCGAGCTGGACTCTTAACCGCACCGACTACAACAGCAGGTAACTTACTGGGTAACTCTGGCGAAGCAGCAGTAAGAAAAGGTTTCGTTAATCCTGTAGCTACCGCCGCAGACGTGGTTATGGGTAAGTTTACTGGTAAACGAACAATGACTCTAGCAAAGCCTGGCGAAGCTGGAAGTGGGTTTATACAAGGTGCTAAAGAATTTGGTAAAGGTGTTGACGGGGCTAAATATGATGTTCCTAAACGTACCAATTATGACACTAAAGTAATAGACGGGTATGTAAATGGTGTTTACCGACTTATGGGAGTAGCCGATACGCCATTCTCTGGAGCTGCTGAACGTGAAGCCTTATCTTCAATAGCCAAAGCAGAAGCTATAAATAAAGGGCTAAAAGGTAAAGCAAAAGATCAGTTTGTAAAAGAATTTATGGCTAAACCGTCAGAACAAGCTATTGCCAGAGCTAAACAAGAAGCTGATTACGCTGTATTTAAGAACCCTACTGCATTAGGTAAAGTTGCCGCAGGTGCTAAAAGACCTGCTGGAGCTGTAGGTGACTTCTTTATTCCTTTCACCCAAGTACCAGCCGCAATCGCTACACGTATAGTTGAACGTACCCCAATAGGTATTGCCAACCAAGTTGTTAAACAAATCAAGCACATTAAAACTGGTGGGGAATTTGACCAAAGGGCGATGTCACAAGCTATTGGAAACGGTTTATTTGGTCCTGCAATTATGGGTGCAGGATATGCTCTAGCACAAAACGGGCAACTTACATTTGGTTATCCTACTGACAAGAAAGAACGTGCATTATGGGACGCAGAAGGTAAACAGCCTTATTCAGTCAGGGTAGGTGACAGATGGTATTCTCTCAACTATCTACAGCCGTTCGGTACGTTATTGTCAGTCGGTGGACAAGCTGCTGACGCTGCTAAAAAGGGTAAGAATGTCCAGCAAATTGTTGCTCAAGGTGTCGCTACCGCAGGGCAGTCAGTTGCTAACCAGTCATTCCTTAAGGGTATCTCAGGTGCATTAGATGCAATAACAGATCCAGAACGTAGTGTTCAGAAGTACGTTGAACAAACTACATCTAGCGTAGTACCTAATTTTATACGTTCAGGAGCTAGAGCAGCAGACCCAATACAGCGTAAGCCAGAAGGAATAGTAGAAGGTGTTAAATCTGGTATTCCCGGACTTAGGCAACAAACTACTCCTAAATATAATGAAATCACTGGTGAGCCATTACCAGCAAAAGACACATTTGCTAACCAGTATCTAAATCCTCTCAAACCATCTAAAGTTAAGGGCGACCAAGTTACATCAGAACTAGCAAGGCTGCAAAGCACAGAAAACGGTGTAATACCTACTCAATATAATAAGAGTGCATTAGGCAAAAACAATAAACTCACTGATAAGCAAGTGCAAGATCTTCAGTCCTCTATTACTCCTCAAGTAAATAAAGAGTGGAGTAACTTAATTAAATCTCAGGAATACCAGCAATCTAGTGATGAAGATAAAGCTAAGATGCTTAAAAAAGTAAGCGAACAAGTTTCAGCTCAAGGCAAGACAGATTTCAGTAACAAGAATAAAATATCATACACCCCAAGCACGTCTTCGGGACAAATTAACTCTAAGATAGATCCTCATAGCCAAAAAGTCTTGAAAGAATACTACACACTCTCACAAGAGCGTAAAGATCAAAAAGCCTACGGTGAAAACGACTATGACTACAAAGTTATTAAAGCTAAATACGATAACGACCTAGCTAATAACAAACTAAGTAAAAAAGAGAAAGTGACTCGCTTAGAGGCAGTCAAGAAAGCTGAAGTAGGATCTAAATATTCTAAGGACGTTAGGGACTTCTATTCTCTTAATAAGAACGATCTATGGGACTATCTATCTACAGAAGAACAGGGGCAAGATAAACAAAAACTAGCTAACGATATATTAGCCTACGATAAATCACTTAAAGCCGCTGGGCTAATTAGCAAACTTAAGTTCGGTAGCGGATTTGCATCTAGCAGCGGCGGACGCAAAGGGGGTCGAAAAGGCAAGGGGATTACGCTATCTGGCGCAGACCTGAGTGCAAATGATGCTCCTAAATCTGTAGGAATTAAAATAGGTAACAAACGCGCACCAGGTACATCAATGCGCGTACCTAAAGGCATACGTGTAGCCAAAGCCAAACCAGTTAAATTAGGCGGTGGCAAAATCCGTAAAGTTAGCGTATAATATAGGAAAGCCTAGTCTCGTATAAGACAGCTCGAACAAAGGGCTGTCTTTTTATATGGCAACATCTCTAAAACCAATCAAGTGTGAACAATGTGGCAAAAACATACCGATTAAACCGTACCATATTGGTCGATTAAAAATGTACTACAGCCGTAGATTTTGTGATCGCCGATGCTTGCGTATTACTCATAACGGCACAAAATTGCACCCAGAACTATACGGTAAGTGGAAAAGTATGCGAGAAAGGTGCTTGACGCCCAGCACAACTTCTTATCCTAACTATGGCGGAAGGGGTATTGCAGTATGCAAAAGATGGGATTCATTCACCAACTTCCTAGCCGACATGGGGGATAGTTACAAAAAAGGACTGTCTCTTGAACGGATTGATGTTAATGGAGATTACGAACCATCAAATTGCCGATGGGCAACACGTTCTGAACAAGCAAGAAATACTAGACGCAATAGGTATATAACTTATAAAAACAAAACCCAGACTTTAGCTGACTGGTCCGATGAACTGTCTATTAAGCGCACAACGATTACACAGCGCATAGATCATTACAAATGGACGATTCCACAGGCATTGGGATTTGAAAGGAGATAATTTTGAGCAGCAATCTTCCTTATACACTACAAGATCTACAAGATAGAATAAACACACTAGTAAACAACGACGTTGATACTCCGTCAACTACTGACGATGAGTGGACTACACGTCTTAATCTTATCAACCAAGCTATCGGTAAATGGGAAGCATCGGATGTTCTATGGGACGAGCTATGGACTACCTATACTCACGGAGCTACAGTCTCATCAGCTACTACTTATACAATTACCGCTACAGACATTAGATTCTTAGGTGGGCAAGTACGTTTAGTTCTTAACGGAGCTACAACATACGTATCAGTTATATCGCCAGAGGAATACCAAAACTATGAAGGTGAAGCTAGAGTAGTTTACTTAACTGGCAATCCTTCAACTGGCTGGACTCTTAATTTAGGCTGGACTCCTGTGAGCGGTGATGGGACTTATGGCGCAACTATCAAGTTCGACTACTACAAATATGCTACTCGGTTTACTACTTCGTCTAACACTACAGACAAATCAGAGATACCTGATCCTAACTTTATTGTTTATGATGTCGCTGCCGTTAAATCTCTCTTAGAGTCAAAGAACAACCAATTTTCTATATTCTCAACTGAAGCGCAAAAGTCTCTCGATAATATGCGCGTTATGAACGAAGTTAAACCATACGCTAACAGGGACGTTATTCAAGATGCAGATGCTACCTTTGGTGGCGTGATGGGAGAATAATATGGCTGTTAAGTATCCCGCATTAAAAGGTGATGACGGAAAGCCATTTGAGATCGTCATAGACAAATTCGGCAAGGGTACTATGACCCTTTACGATGAAACACGTTTACCGCATGACGCTGTTCAGACTGCACAAAATATGTACCTTGACCAAGACGGTGTATGGACTGTACGCCCTGGGACTGGAACTTATGGAGCAACGCTAACTACCCCTATTGATGGCGCTACTTCATTTGTTAAGTACAACTCTGACGGTACTACAAATACATATATCGCAGTTATAGACAATGGTGCGTTTAAGTATTCAACAGATGGTGGAGCATGGACTACTGTATCTGGTAAGACTTGGACAACAGGGTATAACGTATTCTTCAAACAGATTAAGAGTCGTCTTTACATCGGTAACGGCATAGATTCTATGGCTTATTACGATATTAGTGCTGGTACTTTAAATACATTTACTGCACTCGCCGCACCCGGATCATTAGTTGCCCCTACCCGAACAGGACTAAGTGCAGGGTCGTACAATGCGTATTACAAGATTACAGCCGTAAACTCTATCGGTGAAACCCTAGCCTCTGCCGAAATGAGCGTTTCTGGTGGCATAAATAAGACTCGCGATAACTGGACTACTGGAACAGACTATCTAACTATGTCATGGGGTGCTGTAGTCGGTGCTGACCGATACAACATTTATTATTCAGACGCTACAGGAGTTGAGGTTTATCTTGACTCTTCAGCTACAAATTCATATATAGATACTGGAGTTGCAACTCCTAACCCTTATGCTGAAGCTCCAACAGTAGATACGACTGGTGGTCCTAAGTACGCTTATCTAGCTTTATCTGGCAACAGATTATGGGGTACGCGTGATCCTAATAACCCTTACCGCGTAGGCTGGACAGGAACAGGGCAGTATCTAGGAGCGTTTAACCCATTCTACGGCGGTGGATATATTGACCTTAATAAAGGTGGTGATGAACGACCAGAGGTTGTAACTCACTTCCGAGATGGTCGAGGTAACGCTGTTGCTACTGTATTCACATCAAATCCTAACGGTGCAGGGTCTACATGGCATATTGCGACCTCTGAACTTACCGTAGACACCCTGACTATCGTAGTCCCTCAAGCCTACCAGCAACAGGGGTCAGTAGGTACTCGCTCACCACGTGGAGTAGTAGAGTATAACGATTCAATTTACTCACCATCGCCTAAAGGCTTTAGGGCTACTGGCTCACGGCAATCTATTCTAAACGTGCTTGTAACTTCGGACATATCGGACTCTATTCGTACTTCAGTTAGATCTATAAATAACGCTTACTCTCACTTAATTTGTGGGTATGCTTTTGATGGACGTGTTTACTGGAGTATCCCATTCGGGTCAACAACCAATAACCAAACTTGGGTATATGACCTAGAACGAGGCGGGGTATGGAGTCTATATTGGTCAATAGGCGTTAAGCAGTTCTTTGAATACACTGACTCATCTGGCGTTATTCGCTTAATGGGTATTCCTGTTTCTGGTACGAAACTTATTCAGTTCACATCTGGTGTTTCAGGTGACTCGGGTAGTGCGTTTTCAACTAACCTAGAATCTGGTCTAATCCACTGGGATGACAATCACATGGGATGGGCATACGTAAACAAAGTTTATGTAGAAATATCTGACCCTAGAGGTACAATTACGTTTAATATAGCAGGTACACAGAAGGGTAAATCATTCCGTTCACTGGGTTCTATAGCGATTACCGACTCTACATCAGAGTCAGGTTTTGGTGCAGATCTATGGGCTGATGTATTATACGGTGACTCAAATGAAGATCCTGAAACGTTCTCTCAAGCATCTGTTAAAAAATACGTCCGGGTCAATAAACTACTGAACAACTTGAAGTGGCAACTCACTACATCTGCAACTGATGCACAGTATTCACTTATGCAGATCGTTATAAAGGGAACACTCATTCCTACAAGCGATCCATCGCAGTTCAAGGCATAGTATTTTTTATATAATTGTGCTAAAATTAAGTAAAGCCAGAGCCTAGTCTCAAATAAGACAGCGCCGGAACGACACCGGGGCTTGTTTTTATTTAAGGACAAAAATGGCAGCTAATATTTCGGATAAGTTCCGCAAGTCCTATAGCCTCCTAACAAAGAGCTTAGGTTCTTCTATAGACAGCGTTACAACTACAATTCCTCTTAATAACGTAACAAATATTCCCACCGACACTGCAGTAGACTGCATCATTGACCGCGTAGACTCCAACGGTAATCGCACTCCATCTGCAAGGGAAATCGTTAAGGGTGTTGTTTCAGGTTCTAACCTTATTAACTGTGTACGTGGCGTACATGGAACAACTGCACAATCTCACTCATCTGGTGCTGTCGTTGAGTTCACTGTATCTGCTGCTGCTAACAATGACGCTGTAGACGGAATCCTGCAAGACCACAACCAATCTGGTTATCACAAAGACTTATACGATGCCAACGGCAACCTATGGTTAAAACAGACCGCTACAGGTAGTGCCGTAAACTACTTTACAAACGCTAACGCTGCAACAGGTAATGGTCCTACACTATCCGCTACAGGAACAGACTCAAACATTGACTTAAACGTAGCTGCTAAGGGTACTGGTAAAGTAAAGCTTTCTTCTAACTTAGACCTTAATAGCAACTCAATCGTAAACTTCAACGGCTGGTCGCCAATGACCCAGACAGTTTCTTCTGTCACCTGCAACGGCAACCGCTCTTATGACGTAGTATTCAACTCTACTGTAGCTTCTTATTTAACCC